>Ga0187892_10000208_pt1 | contig 155486 bp, 119 predicted proteins | sample MA1701073metaG_FD_139345 | JGI IMG/M metagenome (GOLD analysis project Ga0187892, IMG submission 139345) | Bio-ooze microbial communities from a basaltic lava cave in the Kipuka Kanohina Cave System on the Island of Hawaii, USA - MA170107-3 metaG ...
CGACGTCGACGCCCGCCGCATGCAGGCGCCGCGCCTCGGCGATGACCTGCATCAGCGCGCGCCGGAAGGTTTCCAGCTCTTCTTTCAGGATAGCGGGCGTCTCCACGAAGCCGTGGCCGGGCACGAACGTCGCGACGTTCATGCGCTGCGCCTTTTCGATCGTGGCCACCCACTCGGACGGAAAGGCCGAACGCATGGCCGGAAAGACGCGGTTCAAGTAGGCCTCGCTCATGAAGAGGATCCGCTCGGCCGGCAGGTACACGCTCAAGTCGCCGCCCGTGTGCGCCCGCCCGAGAAACAGGATCCGGATCTCGCGTCCGCCGAGGCGCAGCGTCGTCCGGTCGGGCACCAGGGTGTGCGGCGGCGCCCCGGCTTTCCACGATCCGGCGTCCATCGCGGCCTTCGACGTCGGATGCACGTAGTACCGCACGCCAGCCGGAAACGCCGCGTTGCCGGCGGTGTGATCGCCGTGGTCCGATCCGATCACCACGTCGGTCACAGGCTGCGGCGTGATCTTGGCGATCTCGTCGACCATCCGCCGCGTTTCGGCCACGCTGCCCTGCCCGTCGGCGACGAGCACGCCCTCGGATGTCACGACGAACAGGCTGACGGTCGTGAACTGCTCGCTGCCGGCCGAACGCAGCTGCTCGTACGAGTAGACGCCCTCCGCCAGGCGTTGCACGCGCGGAAAGTCACCCGGCGCGAGCCCCCGTTTGGCGGGATCCGCGGTCCGCACCACCTGGGTGGCCCGAACCGGGTTCCCAGCCGTGGTCGTCATCCCGAACGCCAGACACCCCGTCGCCATGGCCGCGGCCACCCGCCCTGTCATGCCTCGATCTCCTGCGGGGCGATTGTAGACCTGTACCGCGCCAGGACGGAGCGGGCTAGACATCCGCGCACCGGGACTGCCTCCTGAACACGGGTCGCTGTACAATCGTCCCATTCCTCTCGGAGAGTGGTCATGAAGCGAATCACACAGGCGCTCGTCGTCCTCGCGGTCATCGTCGGTCTCGCGCCGGTCCGCGCGGGAAGCCAGGCCGGAGGCGCGCTGCCAACCGTCGATCAGGTCCTCGACAAGGCCGTCGCGGCCATTGGCGGCCGCGCGGCGCTCGAAAAGGTCACGTCGAGGACGGTCAAAGGCACGATCGACATCCCGGATGCCGGCGTGAGCGGCACGATCGAGCTGTTCGAAAAAGCGCCGAACAAGAACGCCGTGCTCGTCGAGCTGGGCGGCATGCAGATTCGGGAGGCGTTCGACGGGCAGATCGGGTGGGACGACAACCCGCAGACCGGCCTGCGCGAGAAGACCGGCACCGAGTTGGCCGATGCGCGCCGCGGCGCCACGTTCAATCCCGAGCTCCACATGAAGACGATGTATCCGAAGATGACCGTGCGCGGGCGCGAGAAGGTCGGCACGATGGATACGATCGTGATCGACGCCGTCCCCGTCGACGGCGCCCCGGCGGCCTTTTTCTTCGACGTGGACACGGGTCTCATCGTCCGTCACGACGCCACGCGCGAGAGCCCGCAGGGCCCGGTGCAGGTGCAGGTGTTCTTCGACGATTTCCGCGTCGTAGACGGGATTAAGATGCCGTTCGTGATGCGGCAGGTGACGTCGATGTTCTCGATGGTCATTCGCATCGCCGAGATCAAGCACAACGTCACCTTGGACGACCAGATGTTCAAGAAGCCCGGCCTGTAGGCCAGGCTTTCTCCGCCCGGCCGGACGGACGTAGAATGGGCGCCCATGGAGCGCAAGAAAGCGTCTGACTACCCGCAGGAGCTGATCGACCTCTTCCAGGAGTACCAGCACGGGAACATCTCCCGGCGGGACTTCTTCGACCGCGCCGCCAAGTTTGCCGTCGGCGGCCTGACCGTGGCGGCCATTTTCGAGAGCCTGAGGCCCAACTACGCCTGGGCGCAGCAGGTGGCGAAAGACGACGCCCGCCTGCGGACGAGCTACGAGACCGTCCAGTCGCCACAGGGCCACGGCACGATCAAGGGCTACTTCGCGGCGCCCGCCAGCGCGCGCGGCCGGCTTCCGGCCATGCTCGTCATTCACGAGAACCGGGGCCTGAATCCCTACATCGAGGACGTCGCCCGCAGGCTGGCGATCGCCAATTTCATCGCCTACGCGCCCGACGGCCTGACGTCGGTCGGCGGCTTTCCCGGCGACGATCAGGCCGGCGCGGCCGCCTTTCGCACGGTCAACGGCCCCAGGATGTTCGAGGACTTCGTCGCGTCCGCCGGCTGGCTGAAGGCGCATCCGCAGTCGACGGGCAAGGTCGGCGTGATCGGCTTCTGCTTCGGCGGCGGGATCTCAAACCAGCTGGCCGCACGCCTGCCGGACCTGGGCGCCGCCGTGCCCTTCTACGGCCGCCAGGTCAGCGCCGACGACGCCGCCAAAATCAAAGCGCCGCTCCTCCTGCACTTCGCGGCCAACGACCAGGGCGTGAACGCCGGGTGGCCACCGTACGAAGCGGCCCTCAAGGCGAACGGCAAGACCTATACGGCCTACGTGTACGAGAACACGCAGCACGGCTTCCACAACGACACGACGCCGCGCTACGACGAGGCGGCGGCCAAGCTCGCCTGGCAGCGGACGCTGGAGTTTCTGAACAAGCACCTCAGGGCGTAACGGCCCCCGAGCCGCCTCAGCGCAGCCTGAACCGCAGCTCGCGCCGCGCCTCGAGGTTGCCGTGGCGCACGTCGACGACCAGCAGGTACTCTCCGGCGCCCAGCCGTTCGAGCGGCAGATCGATCGCGTGATCCGCCGACCGGTTCGGCCCGAACTGGTCCGGCAGGATCCGTATCTCGTGGCCGTACACGCGCCGGTCGGCTTCGTCCAGGACGTGCACGTTGAGGTAGCCAGGCATCAGCGCCTGCGTGAGGCCCTGGTGCTCGCGGATGAAGGCCGTGACCCGCTCGGTCGCGCCGAACTCGCGCCGGATGGTCGGCACGAACGTGGCGGGGCCACCCGCCGGGACGGCCGACATGGCCGCGGCGTGCAGCAGAATCCCTGACAGCGCCACGGGCGTCTCGGCGTAGTTCGGCACGTCGACGTAGCCATAGACACTGCCCGACGCGTCGAACGTCGCGTCCTGGATGGCGGCCCGCACCTCGTACCGGCCCGGCTTGACGGTCAGCCGCACGGGCAGCTCGTACTCGAGCGCGGCGCCGCCGGCGCGGACCGGCACCGACAGCGTCTGGCGCGTCTCGCCGAGGGCCTTGCCGTTGCGGTCGAACGCGCCGACGAACGCCTCGACGGTCGCGGCGGCCGGCCGGCTGCCGCGCGCGTCGAGGCGCGCGCCGATCGTCACGTGGAGCTCGGCGTCGCGCAGTCCCGTACGGGCGAACGGCACGACCTGCATGGTGAGCGCGAGGTCGGTCTTCGGCCACACTCCGGCCACGGCGCGAGCCATCGCCGGCGCGAGGCCGCGCACCGCTTTCGGCGAGGCCGTCTCGCGGCCGCCCGGGGCGTAGTAGCCCTGTCTGGCCTGGAGGATGACGTTCGGCCGCGCGACCTTGACCTTGATCTCGTGGTAACGGCCGTCGGCGGCCGCCCCCGGCGGAAAGCCCAGGACGTAGTACGACGCGCTCTCGCGAAACACGTCCACGACGCTGGCGTCAGGCGTGTTGCCGCCGACGACGCGGCCGCCCGTCTCGCCGGGCAGGACGCCCAGATTCCCCTGCCGCCTGAGGCTCGCCGCGCGCAGGACGGCATAGTTCGGCGGCTCGGCGCGGTTGGCGCCCGGCGTCGGCACCTCGAGGCCCATGGGATCGAACGCGTAGACCGTGATGTTCCCCACCTTGAGCGCGCGGAACGCGCGCTGGCGGACGCCCGTGAGCGTGCCCATGCACGAACCCATCGGACTGATCGACATGTTCGTGCCGACGATGATCAGGATCTTGCGTCGCTGGCGTACCTCGCGCATGCCTTCCGCGACGTTCGCGATCGTCTCGAGCGAGCACGATCCGCAGAAGCAGGCCACCGGGCCGCCGGCGTCTTCGTCGGGCAGCGTGGCGAACGGCCGGCGCACGGCCTCGAGCAGCCGCTGGCGGTCGCTCGTGAAGTTCTGCGGAATGCCGTGGGTGGCAAACACGACGGCGGCCAGGTCGCCCTGGCGCAGCTGGTGGATGGCGGCCTCGGCAATGGCGCGGGCCATCGGCCGCTGGTCCTCCGTGATGAAGCGGTCCATCATCAGCACGACGAGCCGGCCTTCCGGCGGAAACCGGTTGGTCGCGACGTCCGGACCGATGAGATCCATCCAGGGCGCCGTGGGCGCGAGGCGCGGCGGCAGGTCCACGGGCGTAAACGCCACGATCGGACGGGCCCTGCCGTCCTCGTACACCGTGAAGTCGGCCGCCGTCAGCCCGCGGACGGGCCGGCGATCCTGATCCAGGACGGAGACGTCGACATCCACGAGGTCGACGCCGGCGCGGAACGTCGTCTGCTGCGCGGCCGGATGGCCGAGCCGCACGAGCACGGCGAGGACCGCGACGGCAACGACCCGGCTGAAGGGCTGAACGGCCATTGGCGGGCTCGCCGAACGTCCTGACTACTGCAGCGTGGCCGTCCGCGCGCGGATCGCCCCGGCCAGACCGCGAAGGCGTGCCGCGTCGAGCTTCGACGCCGCAGGCGCCAGCGCCTCGAAGTCCGCCGCCATCTTGTCCAGCTCCGCCGCGCCAGTTCGCCGGGCGCCTCCGGCCGACATGCGATCGATCCGATCCATCGCGGCCACGAGCGCGGCGGCGCGGTCGGCCGTCAGGCCCTTGCTGCGCGTGAGCTGGTCGACATACGCCTTGGCGACCACAAAGCTCGGCGGCCAGACAAACTTCGGCTGATGCTGCGCGTTGAACTCGTCGAAGCGGACGAGGTTGGCCGCCTCGATCTCGCTCCTCGACAGGAATTCGCTCGGGAGCAGCCGGAAGATGTCCAGGCCGCGCATGATCTCCGAGCCGTAGATGTAGCCGTTGTACCAGTAGGTGGACCAGTAGCCGGCCACCATGAGCTGGGTGGCGCTCACGGGCCCGCGATCGAAGAACGCGATCTCGACGGGATGGGCCGAGTCGGTGAAGTCGAAGACGGAGAGCCCGCCCTGGTACCACGCCTGCACCTTGAGGTCGCGGCCGGGCACCGGGATGAGCGATCCGTTGTGCGCGACGCAGTTCTCCTGCTCCGTCTGTGGCGCCGGCATCTTGTAATAGCTCGCGAACTTCAGCCTGCCCTCCACGATGTCGAAGATGGCGTCGGCGCCCCAGCTCAGCCGGTCTGTGGCGCGACAGCGCGGCGACGTGCCGCCGCCCCACTCATCCGTGAAGATCGCCTTGGTGCCGTCGTTGTTGAACGTCGCCGAGTGCCAGTAGGCGAAGCTCGGGTCGGTAACGGCGTCCAGCCGGACCGGATTGAAGGGATCCGAGATGTCGAGCAGGATGCCGTTGCCGGCGCAGGCGCCGGCCGCGAGGCCCACCTCGGGATAGGCCGTGATGTCGTGGCACTGGTTCGTGACGGCCGACCGCTGCGTGTCCTCGCCGTGCGCGCCGCCCGGCCAAAGACCGGCAATGGCCCCCGTGCTCATGTCGGCGAAGATGCGCGGGCGGTTGACGATGCGCGCCCGCTCCGGCGCGGCGAGCGGTACCTGAATCACGTCGATGCTGTAGAGCGACGTGTTGGGATCCTCGGCCGGCGCGGAGCCGGAACAGCCCGCCAGCTCCTTTGCCGATCGGACGCCGCCCACGCCCGAGGCATACACGTACAGATTCGACGGGTCCTTCAGGTCGCGCACGACCGTGTGCGTGTGCGACCCGCGGCACGTCTGCACGGCCGCCACCTGCCGCCGCTTGGTCATGTCGGAGATGTCGAAGATGCGCACGCCGCGGAACCGGTCTGGACTGACCACCTCGGTGATGCCCTGCGTGCCGCAGTCGACGCGGCCGCGGATCTCCTCGACGGACATGAACAGCAGCCGGCCGACGACCGACACGTCGCCCTGGCCGCCCGGACAGGGCATGGACAGGCGGACGCGCGCCTTGCGCGGGTCCTCGATGTCGAAGACGTTCAGGCCGTGGAAGTTGCCGAGAAAGAGATGCGCGCCCTTGAAGGCCAGGTCGGAGTTGGCAAAGCGCAGCCCGCCGCCGCGGCCGGGCGGATCCTGGAACGCATCGGGCTTGGGCACGTTCAGCACGAGTTCCATGTGCCGGGCGGCCACGCCGGCATCGGTCAGGCCCGGCTTGAGGCCGACGCGCGGGTCGTCGGACGCGGCGGCCGGCGGCGTCGGGGGCGCGGCCTGCTGGGCGCGGCCGTCCATCGACGCGGCGGCCAGCCCGGCTGCGAGACATGCGCACCACATCAGTCTGGTCGTCATCGTGAGGCTCATGGTTACGGGTCCTTCATGGTCTTCAGCAGGCCGACCATGCGCGCGATCTCCATACGCTGGTCGGCGTCGACATGGGCGGCAAAGTCGAAGATCTCAGAATCCTGCGCCGCGCCGGGCGCGGCGAAGAGCTCGGCGACCATGACGAGGGCGCCTTCATGATGCTTGATCATGGCCTCGAGAAACAGGCGATCGAAGTCGGCGCCCTTCGCGGCGGCCAGGCGCGCCATCTCGTCGGCCGTCAGCATGCCGGGCATCAGCGTCGCCCCAGGCGAGTGATGCGCGTGGTCGTCAGGCACGGCCTCGCTGCGCGCCTCGAGCCAGCGTTTCATCATCTTGATCTCGTCGGTCTGCGACACGTCGATGCGCTCGGCGAGCAGCTTCATCTCGGGCCGGCTCGTGCGCGTGTCGAGCAAGGCCGTCATCTCGATGGCCTGGGCGTGATGTCCGATCATGCCCTGCATGAAGGCGACGTCGGCCCGGGTGTAGACGGGGGCTGCGGCGGGCGCCGCCGCCGGCCGGGGTGACAGCGGCGGTGGCTCGGGTCGTCCGGGCGGCGCCGCGGCGCTGTGGCACCCCGCGGCGCCGGCCACGGCCGCGCCCAGCATCGCGACGGACACGGCGTTCCTAACGGTCACCATTGGGATCTGCACGTGGCCGGGCTCGGCCCAACTCTGCCAGGACAGCATACCGCGCCGACCTGCCGCCCCGTCCGGGTTCGGCGCGGGCGGGCGGCGGCATATAATCCGCCGCACGCATGGCTCTCGCGCCGGGATCGCGACTCGGTCCCTACCAGGTCGTCGCGCCGCTCGGGGCCGGCGGGATGGGACAGGTCTACCGCGCGCGCGACACGCAGCTCGGCCGGGACGTCGCGATCAAAGCGTTGCCGGATTCGCTCGCCGGCGATCCCGAGCGCGTCGCGCGGTTCCAGCGCGAAGCCCAGGTGCTGGCCGCGCTCAACCATCCGCATATCGCCGGCATCCACGGCCTGCAGGAGGAAGGGCGATCGAAGTACCTCGTCCTCGAGTTCGTCGAGGGCGTCACGCTCGCCGACCAGCTCGCGAAGGTCGCCGGCGCCGGGTTGCCGCTCCCGGAGGCCCTGCCCATCGCACGGGAAATCATTGACGCGCTGGAAGCCGCGCACGACAAGGGCATCGTCATCGCGACCTGAAGCCCGCCAACATCATGCTCACGGCCGACGGGCACGTGAAGGTCCTCGACTTCGGCCTCGCGCGCGTGGTCGATTCGGATCCGACGGCCAGCACGACCAACTCGCCGACGTTCACGATGGCGGCGACGCAGGCCGGCTTCATCCTGGGCACCGCGGCCTACATGTCGCCCGAGCAGGCCAAGGGCCGCGTCGCCGACAAGCGGTCCGACGTCTGGGCGTTCGGGTGCGTGCTGTACGAAATGCTCTCGGGCACGCGCGTCTTCGAGGGCGAAGATGTCTCGGAGACGCTGGCCGCCGTGCTCCGTGGCGATCCGGATTGGAGCGCGCTCCCGGCCGGACTGCCGCCCGGCCTGCGCGCGCTCATCCAGCGCACTCTCGAGCGGGATCGGAAGAAGCGGATCCCGGACATGGCCGTCGTGCGGTACCTCCTGGATGACGCGCTGGCGGCGCCGGCTCCGGCGCCGGCAGCCCCGGCGGGCGCACGAGGGATCAGGCCCGCATGGCTGGCCGCGGCGTTCGTGGGCGGGCTGGCCGTCATGGCCGCCGGTGCGTGGGCGCTCACGCTGCGCCGCCCGTCGGCGGATCCGCCGTCCATCGTGCGGTTCGGCATCAGCCCGCCAACCGCACAACGCCTGGGTCCGACGACGACGGATCGTCAAGTCGCCATCTCGCCCGATGGCCGGTTCATGGTCTACGTGAGCGGTTTGGCGCCGGCAGGCGGGCAGCTGATGCTGCGGTCGCTCGACCAGCTCAGCGCGGCCCCGATCGCTGGCGCGACGAGCGCCCGGCATCCGTTCTTCTCGCCCGACGGCAAGTGGGTGGCTTACTTCGGTCCGACCGACCTCAGGAAGATCCCGACAGCGGGCGGCCCGCCGACACCGCTCTGTCCGACCGACGGGCCGCCGCGCGGCGGCACCTGGTTGGATGACGACACGATTGTCTTCGCCACCGCCCAGCCCGGCACTGGCCTCCAGAGCGTGCCCTCGGGCGGCGGCACGCCGAAGCCTCTGACCACGCCGGCCCTGGCGCAGGGTGAAGGCGATCACGTCCTGCCGTCGGCGCTGCCGGGCGGGCGCGGCATTCTTTTTACGATCATCCCGTCCAATCTCCAGCCCGCCGGCGCCCAGATCGCCGTGTTCGATCCTCGGACGAGCAGCACCACCGTGCTGGTTCGCGGCGCCACGGCCGCCGAGTACGTCGCGCCCGGGTACCTCGTGTACGCGGCCGGCAACGCCGTGCGGGCCGTTCGTTTTGACGTGTCACGGCATCAGCTGTCGGGCGATCCCGTGCCGGTGCTCGACGACGCGGCGATCGTGCTGTCGGGCGCGGCGCAGTTTTCCGTCTCTCGGACGGGGGTGCTCGCCTACGTGCCCGCGGCGCTCCTCGCCACCACGACCGGCGGCGGCAGCGATCGCACTCTCGTCTGGGTGAACCGGCAGGGGCGCGAGGAGCCGATCAAGGCGCCGCCGCGCGCGTACTTCGCGCTCCGGCTCTCGCCGGACGGCACGCGGGTGGCCCTCGACATCCGCGATCAGGAGAACGACATCTGGGTGTGGGATCTGGCCCGCCAGACGCTCACGCGCCTCACGTTCGACCCGGGCGCGGATCTGTTTCCGGTCTGGACGCGCGACGGCAGGCGGATCCTGTTCGCCTCGGCGCGCGGCGGGGCATTCAACATTTACGCCCAGGCGGCCGACGGCACGGGATCGGTCGAGCGAGTCACGGAGGCCGCCTACGCTCAGTACGCCAACGTGGTGACGGCCGATGGATCGAGCCTGCTCATCAATGAGCTGAAGGCCGCGCAGAATCCGGACGTGAGTGTCGTGCCGCTCATGGCCAAGGGGCCGGCGACGCCGCTCCTCCAGTCGCCGGCGACGGAACGGGCGGCCGACCTCTCACCGGACGGCACGTTCGTGGCCTACGAATCCGATGAGTCAACCAGACAGGAGATCTACGTGCGCCCCTTCCCGAACGTCGACGCCGGCAAGTGGCAGATCTCCACGGCGGGCGGGACGAAGCCGGCCTGGTCGCCGACCGGGCGCGAGCTCTTCTATGTGGACCCGACCGGCGTCCTGATGGCCGTGCCGGTGCAGACGTCCCCGACCTTCAAGGCCGGAAACCCGACGAAGCTCTTCGCGGCGCCGAACATCGCGACATTGGCGTCGGCGCGCTTCTACGACGTCTCGCGCGACGGCCAGCGATTCATCCTGATCAAGGAGCTGCCGCCGCCCCCGGGACAGGCGCTGGTGCCCGCGGGGCCCACTTTCGTCGTCGTCCTGAACTGGCCGGCAGCGCTGAACGCAGCTCTTCCTGACAAGCGCTGAGGTCGTCCCCGGTCCCCGGTGACGGTCGCCCCTACTTCACGGGCCCGTAGGTCCTCGGAATCGGCTGATCGAACATGTCCCACTTGTACGCCTGCTGGAGGCGCCGGCGCATCTCCTGCATGAGCGCGCCGCCGTTGTCGCCGTTCGTCATCAGCACCAGCCCGTAGCCCTTGAGGCGATGCGCGATCGCGTGGCACTGGAAGCCCCAGTTGCTGCCGCCGTGCGAGAAGTACCAGCCCTCGCCCTCCTTGGCGATCTGGAATCCGACGGCGAACGGCCCGACGCCGACCGGCGTGACCATTTCGAGCATCAGCGGCCGGGTGAGGACGCGGCCCGGGGCGTTCCGGCCGGCCGCCCGGCCGGCGAGCGTCATCTGCACCTCGAGCAGAAACTTGGTCAAGTCGGTGGGCGTGGTCCAGAGGCCGGCCGCCGCATGCTCGGGGTAGACGTGCCACGGATCGCCCATGCGCGCGCCCATCCGGTTGTGGGCGCGCGCGGCCTGCTTCTCGCGTGACGCGGGCAGCGGCTGCTCGAACGTGCTGTTCGTCATGCCGATCGGCTTCAGCACTGAGTCGCGCGCGATCTCGACGAACGGCCTGCCGAGGGCGTCGCTCAGCGCGAGCTGCTGGATCATCACGCCGCCGCCGGAGTACTCGTAGCCGGTCAAGGGCGCGCGCTCGAGCCGCACGGCCCGCCGGTTCGAGGGCGGCTTGCCGTCGAGGATCGCCTGGACCGTCGGCAGCGGCAGACCCGGTGCGTAGCCCGGGAACCCGAAGGCATCGCCGGTGCCCGACGTGTGACTCATGAGCGCCCGCGGCGTGACGGGGCGCTCGTTCGTGTACCCGTCACCCGGCAGCTTCCAGGACTTCAGGATCGTGTTGACGTCCTGATCGAGCGTGAAACGGCCGTCCTGGACGGCCCGCAGCGACGCCATCGCCGCGACCGGCTTGCTGATCGACGCGGCCTGAAACACGGTCTCGGCGGTCACGGGCGTGCCGGTTTGGACGTCCGCGAGGCCGTACCCTCGCGCCCACTCGATCGCGAAACCGTTGATGACGGCGACGCTGACACCAGGAACGTTGAACTGCTTCAGCAGCGCCTCGACGTCCGAGGCCGCCACCGGCCCGGTCGGCCAGGCTGGTGTCGCCGGCGCGGCCGGCGGCGATTGCTGCGCCAACGCCGCGCAAGTGAAAACCAGAAGCAGCGGAGTGACGAACCCGAACGCGCGGAGCCGAATCATGACGGACCCTCCGACAGAACGACCTTAGACGATCTTGCCCGGATTCATGCGGTTGTCGGGATCGAGCGCCCGCTTTATCGCGCGCATGACCTCAACACCCGGCCCGTGCTCCTCGACGAGGCACGCCATCTTGCCGTAGCCGACGCCGTGCTCGCCCGTGCAGGTGCCGCCCATGTCCAGCGCGCGCCGGACGAGCCGGTCGTTCAGCCGCCGCGCCTCGTCGAGTTCGTCCGCGCTCGACGGGTCGAGGACGTAGAGCAGATGGAAGTTGCCGTCGCCCGCGTGCCCGACGAGGCAGACCGGGAACGGCGCGCCGGCGTGGTCCGCCTGAGTGGAGACGACGCACTCGGCCAGCCGTGAGATCGGCACGCACACGTCCGTCGTCCAGGCGCGCGACCCGGGACGCAGCGCGAGCGCGGCGTAGAGCGCGTCGTGCCGGGCCTGCCACAGGCGCTCCCGGTCCTCGAGCCGCGTGGCCCACCGGAAGGCGCGCCCGCCCCGTTCGGCGGCGAGGCCCTGCACGACCTCGGCCTGCTCGGTCACATGCCGATCGTGATCTCCGTGGAACTCGAAGAAGAGGGTCGGCGCGAGCGGATAGTCGGTCTTCGAGTAGCGGTTGATCGCGTCGATCTGCCGTTCGTCCAGGAGCTCGATGCGCGCAACGCCGACGCCGAGCTGCATGGTCGCCATCACCGTCCGAACGGCGCCGGCCATCGTATCGAACGCGCACACGGCGGCCGCGACGGCCTCGGGCACCGGATGGAGGCGCACCGTGACCTCCGTGATGACGCCGAGCGTGCCCTCCGAACCGACGAAGAGCCGCGTCAGGTCGTACCCGGCCGAGGACTTGCGCGCGCGCGTACCGGTCCGCACGACCCGGCCGTCGGCCAGGACGACGGTGAGCGCCATCACGGCGTCGCGCATCGTGCCGTAGCGGACGGCGGTCGTGCCGGAGGCGCGCGTGGCCGCCATGCCGCCGATCGTCGCGTCGGCGCCGGGATCGATCGGGAACATGAGGCCGGTGTTGACGAGCGCCCGCCCGAGCGTGCGACGCGTCACGCCGGCTTCCACCGTCGCGTCCAGGTCCTCGGCGCTCAGCCGGAGGATCCGGTCCATGCGCCGCATGTCGATCGACAGGCCGCCGTGGATGGCGTGCACGTGGCCCTCGAGCGAGGTGCCTGCGCCGAACGGCACGACGGGCACGCCGAAGCGCGCGCTCGCCCGCACGATCGCCACGACGTCGTCGGTCGTCCGTGGAAAGCAGACCGCGTCGGGCGCGGCGGGCGGGTGATAGGACTCGCCGCGGCTATGGTGCTCGCGAACGGACGGATTGTCGGTGATCCCGGCGCCGAGCGTCGCCTTCAGGTGCGCGATCGCCCCGGCGATGTCGGCCGATCGGACCGTGTCCGCCACCGCGTCAGTCTACCGGGCCCGCGGCAACGTCCGTTCTCCAGTTCTCCAGTTCTCCAGTTTCTCTAGGGTCTATCCTCCGCCCTGACGTACGCCATCTTGTTGAGCTCTTCGCGGCTGACCCAGGTCTCCGCGCGGGCCGGACCGGCCAGCGCGCCGGCGGCCTCGCCGATGCCCCAGGCCATGGCACACACGGCCGCAGGCGCCAGGCTCCAGGGCGACAGGCCAGCGGCGCGGCCGGCCCGCCAGTACTGGCGCAGGGCTCTTCTCCAATGCAGCGCGGCGATGGCGGGCGCGGCGAGCGCGTACGCCAGGCGCGTCCAGAGCGGCCACGCCGCCGAGCGCTGGGCGCCAAAGCCCATGCCCACGCAGATCATGATGCCGAGCGACGTGATCCATCCCGCACTGTCGAAATGCCGCATCGTCGCGCCCGGCTCGATCGTAAACCGCGCGCCCCTGGCCTGCAGCGCTTGGAGCAAAAGCGCGCTCATGAGGAGCTCCGTGCCCAGGCGATCGCCGAGGGTGACGAGCGCCTGCCGCCGGACGACGACGTTGCGCCCCGGCAGGGCGCGAGGCGGGCCGGGAGGCACAGGCGCGATCCACTCGCCGTAGCCGAGCAGGAAGGATCCCTGCGCTACGAGCGACGTCGGGTTGCCAGGTCGGAGCACCGGCCCAATCGCATCCCAGGGTTCGTCAAGCCGTGCGAGCACCGCGCGGGCCCAGTCGGGATCTGGCAGGCAATGGTCTTCGGCGAGCATGACGAACGGCGCCCGCGCCGCGCGGATGCCGGCCGCGCGCGCCCGATGCAGGCTGAGTCCGCCCGTTTCCACGAAGGTCGCATCCGGGTGGTTTGCGGCCCACGCCTCGCGCACGGGACAGACGATCACGAGTTCGATGTCCCGGCGGGCCGTTTGCGCTTCGAACGCCGCGAGCACGGCACGCACCGCCTCGTGCCCGGCCAGGGCCGGAACGATCACGGAGAGGCGCGGCGTCAGAGGAGTCGCCGGTTCCACAGCGCGCGTTCCAGAGGATACAGGCGTTTGCGCACGCGGCGGTCGTAGAAGCCTGCCAGTCGCGCGCCCAGGCCCGGCGCCGGCGACGACTCGTCCGACAGACGCCATCGATCGAGCGCGCGCCGGTAGTCTGGTCCGAACGGCCCGCCGACCGCCATCAGCCAGGGCTTGAAGCGGCCGGCAAAGTGCGCGATGGCGGGCACGTCCGGGAGCGCGACGTCGAAGCGGCCCGCCAGGCCGGCGAGGACGTTCCATCGCGACGGCAAAGGCCGCCACCGATTCCAGAGGACGGCGTTCAGCGCCTCCTGATGCAGAAAGTCCACGCGCCGCGCCGATCGCAGGAACTCGATGGCGCGCGGGGTCACGGCCTCCCGGCGCCAGGCGCCGAGGTCCATCAGCATCACGCCGGCGTTGAAGTACGGCGCGGCCGCCGGGATGCCGAGCGCCCGATACGCCGCCAGGCCCCGCGGAGACGACACGAGCGGGATCGCGCCGTCTGCGACGGCCGCGACGGGCGCCCCCTCCAGATCGACCGTCCAGAGCGGCGTCAGGTCGTCGAGCACCAGGAGATCCGCGTCGAGGAACAGCACGCGATCGAGGGCGGTCGGCAGCACATCCGGCAGGAGTAACGGAAAGTACGCCTCCCGGGTGAACGGACGTCGCACGGGCAGGCCAGCGAGCCGGTCGAGCGGAGGCGCGATGGCCTCGACGTGAACGAAGGCTTCGAGGTGTCGCAGATCGGCCGCCGTGAGGCCGTCGTGCAGCACGAAGAGGCGCACGGGGGTGCCCGTGGGCAGGTGTTCGACCAGCGACGCCACCGTCACCACGAGCGGCTGCAGGTACCGGCGGTCGATGGTGCTGGCGATCGTCAGCGCGGCGCCAGCCACGTCCCTGATCTTACGGCCCTCCAAGGCCGCGGCGCCGGACTTCCTGGAGCAGTGCCTCGTCACTCAGCGCCGTCGGTCGGGCCGGATCGCGCGGCTCGGCCGGCAGGGCGACGATGGCGCATCGAAAGCTCAGCAGGCCGGCCGCGGTCCGCACGATGATCACGTCGCCAATGCCGTCGCCGCGCGCAAGCGTGGCCCGAATCTCGCTCTGGTGGCCGATCTGGCCCTTGCCGGCGAGCTCATCGTCTATGAAGAGCTTCTCACCCAGGATCGGGTTGTTCACGAACCGGATCTGATGGCCCTTGTACGGGACCTCCCACGCTTGGGCGATCCGGCTTGCCACCGCGAGGAGCGCGAAGCCCGCGACGATCGCGCCGATGGCGAGAGGACGGCCGCCGGGTGAGTCCACGAGGCCGATGGTCACGACGAAGAGCAGAATGCCGCCGAGAATGGCGCCATGCTGGACGAGCCGCCGCGTCCGGTCCGTCCGGTCCAGGAGCGGCACCGAATGAGCCGCGAGCTCAGTCGCCATCACGATGGGCGGATTCTATCGAGGGCCTCGGGCGCGCGCGTCTTCCGACTCGGCGGTCACTCGGAGACGAGCACGTAGGCTCTCCACACGGGAGTGTTGTTCCAGCGGACCTCCAGCCGGTAGTAGCCCGGCGCCAGTTCTCTCGGCGGGAACATGAAGGCGAACCGCTGCTCGGTGTCCCTGAGCGTGACCTTCTGAGGCTTGGCCGATCCCCGAATCCGGTTGGCGGCATCCAGCACCGCAAACGACAGCTCTCCTCGGGAAAGCTGTCCTCGCTTGAGCCAGTACGTGTACACGACAATTTGCGGATCGTCGCGGGCCGAGAATCGCGTCACTTCGGGCAAACTCCGGTCGTTCGGATTCTTGGGCAGCTGCGTGGTGATGCCGCCGCCCGTGAGCTCGATCATCATGGCCAGGGGCGCCGTCAGCTCGCCCGCCGCACTCAGCGTGGCGAGCCCGGTGCCCGAATCAGGCAGGTTCACGGACACGTCGGCGATCACGGTGGCTGCGCCGGCCGCCTCTCGGTGGCGCCACATCCACGGATGCTGTTCCAGCGTCCGCTGGTCCACGCGCGTTCCCGGCGTCAGGCTGCCGCCCAGGATGCCGACGGCGGTGCCTTTCTCGTCGATGAGAGGTCCGCCGAACGCCTCAGGCGAAGCGGCCGGCGAGAAGCGAATGCGGGGCGCGTAGCCGGACTGGGCCGACACCGCCCCCACGTCAACAGCCGCGATCAGCTGGTTGCCCGCGTCGACGGCAAACAGCGCGAGGCGGCCACCAACGGGCACGGCATGGGCGTCACCCCGCGGAATTGGCTTGATCGCGGCCGTGTCAGCCTTGATGACCGCCCAGTCCCCCAGGCGCGAAAACGCGAGTACTTCGCTCGAGCGCACCCTGCGGCCATCGGCAAACTCGACCTCGAGGAGGCTGGCCATGTCGATCGACTGGAATGCCGTGGCGACGGCGCCCGTGGCCAGGACGAACCCGTTGGTCGTGTCGACCCGGCGGCCCACGGCATCGAACCGATGGACGCGGACCATCGACGGCGCGTAGACCCGGAACACGCGGTCGAGGGTGAACCGGTCGTCGCTCGAGTCGACGCCGGCCAGTTCGAACGCGTGCGAACCGGCCGGTTGACCGTTGATCCGTATTTCCACCGTCCAGGTGCCGGGTGCCTTGCCCGGCGAGATCTGGAAGACCCAGAGGCAGGCCAGGTCCGCCGTTGTCGTCTGCAGCTTGACGTCGGGGGACACCGAAGCGACACGGCCATCCGGCATTCTCCAGGTCGCCGTCAACACGTGGTCACCCGGAACGAACTCCCACTCGAAGGAGACGGTCAGAGTCTTGTCCTGCGGGTACACGAACCGGTTCCGGATCTCGTCGAACACGAACCCGGATTCGGTGACGCGCCCCGAGGGCCCAGACTGCGAGCGGATCAGGCGGGGCGTCTGGCCGTAGGCGTCGGCCGTTGAGCACAGCCAGGCGCCAACGGCGGCGGCGACCGCCACGATCAGCGTACGCCTCTGCACGGAAGTCGGCGGGACTATACCACGCCGGCAGATGACATCAGGCAGGTACGGGTCGAGCGAACCTTCGCCTTGGCGGCCACGGCCTAGCGCTCCCGCAGCGCCGCCAGCACCGCCTCCAGCGTCTTCCTGGCGTCGCCGAAGAGCATCCGCGTGTTCTCCTTGAAGAAGAGCGGGTTCTGGACGCCGGCATAGCCCGTCGCCATGCTCCGTTTCATCACGACCGTCGTGGTGCCCTTCCAGACCTGAAGGACGGGCATGCCCGCAATCGGGCTGTCCGGCTCGTCCTCGGCCGACGGGTTCACGATGTCGTTGGCGCCGATCACGAGCGAGACGTCGACATCGGGAAAGTCTTGGTTGATCTCGTCCATTTCGAACACGATGTCGTACGGCACGCGCGCTTCGGCCAGAAGGACGTTCATGTGGCCCGGCATGCGGCCGGCCACGGGGTGAATCGCGAACCGGACCTTGACGCCGCGCTCGCCGAGGAGCTTCGTGATCTCGTACACCGTGTGCTGCGCCTGGGCCACCGCCATGCCGTAGCCGGGCACGATCACGACGTCCTTGGCGTCGGCCAGGAGCGCCGCCGTCTCGACGGCGTCGATGGCGATGACCTCGCCCTGGTCCGTCGCCGCGGCGGATGATGCGGCCCCGTCGCCGGTGCCGAACCCGCCCGCAATCACCGACAGGAACTTCCGGTTCATCGCCCGGCACATGATGTAGCTCAGAATCGCGCCGCTCGACCCGACGAGCGCGCCCGTGACGATCAAGAGGTCGTTGCCCAGCATGAAGCCCGTCGCCGAGGCCGCCCACCCCGAGTAGCTGTTGAGCATGGATACGACGACCGGCATGTCGGCGCCGCCGATCGCCATGACCATGTGCACGCCGAGGAGGAGCGCGACCGACGTCATCACGACGAGCGGCACGAGCCCGCCGCCGGCCGGCGCCTCCGCCACGAACGCCCGGCCGTACCAGATCGCCACGACGAGCAGGCCCAGATTGAGCCAGTGCCGCCCGGGGAGCGTGAGCGGCGTGCCGCTGATGCTGCCGTTCAGCTTCCCGAACGCCATGACGGATCCGGAGAACGTGATGGCGCCAATCAGGATGCCGAGGTAGGTCTCGATGTCGTGAATCGTCTTGTCAGCGCCCGTGAGGTCGCCGCCCTGCCCGAGGAAGTTGGCGAACCCGACGAGCACGGCCGCCAGCCCGACCAGGCTGTGCAGGATGGCCACGAGCTCGGGCATCTGCGTCATCTGGACGCGCCGGGCGAGCACGAGCCCGATGGCGCCGCCAATGGCCAGCCCGCCGGCCAGCAGCGCATGGTTGGCCGTCACCGCACCGAGCATCGTCGCCACGACCGCCAGGCCCATGCCGACGATGCCGAAGACATTGCCGCGCCGTGCCGTTTCCGGGTGGCTCAGGCCGCCGAGCGCCAGAATGAAGAGCACCGTGGCGGCGATGTAGGAGACGGAGACGAGGCCGGGCGTCATCGTGTCGGCCTACTTCCGGAACATGCCCAGCATGCGCTGCGTTACGGCAAAGCCGCCCGCAATGTTGACGCTCGTGAGCGTGATCGTCACGACGGCGATCCACATCACCAGCGCATTGCCGGAGCTGATCTGAACGAGGCCGCCGATGATGATGATGCTGCTGATGGCGTTCGTCACGCTCATGAGCGGCGTATGGAGCGCGGGCGTGACGTTCCACACCACCATGTAGCCCACGAAGCACGCGAGGATGAACACCGTGAAGTGCGACAGAAACGCCGGCGGCGCGTAGGCGCCCACGCCGGCCAGGGCGAGCGCGCCCGCCGCGGCGGCGACGAGCGGACCGACGGCCGACGCCCGGCGCGTGGCGGCGACCTCGCGGGCGGCCGGCGCGGGCGCGGCGGCGGGCTTGGCCGGCTCGGCGGACAGCCGGGGCGGTGGAGGCGGCCAAGTGACCGTGCCGTCCTTCACGACGGTTGCCCCGCGCACGACCTCGTCGTCGAAGTCGACGACGAGCGTGCCGTCTTTCTTCGGACACATGTCGGCGAGGAGATGGCGCAGGTTCGTCGCATAGAGCTGGCTCGCCTGCGTCGCCAGCCGGCTGGGCAGATCGGTGTAGCCGATGATGGTCACGCCGTGCCGGGAGATCACCGCGCCGGGTTCGGTGAGCTCGCAGTTGCCGCCCTGCTCCGCGGCCAGGTCGACGATGACGCTGCCGGCCGTCATCGATCGGACCATGTCGCCGGTAATCAGCTTGGGCGCCGGCTTCCCCGGCACGAGGGCGGTCGTGATGATGATGTCCACGTCGGTCGCCTGCCTGGCGAAGAGCGCCATCTCGGCCTTGATGAACTCGGGACTCATCACCTTGGCGTAGCCGCCGACGCCGGTCCCTTCCTCCTTGAAGTCGAGCTCGAGGAACTCGCCGTCCATGCTCTGGACCTGTTCCTTCACTTCGGGGCGGGTGTCGAACGCCCGCACGATCGCGCCGAGGCCGCGGGCGGCGCCAATCGCCGACAGGCCCGCGACGCCCGCGCCGATGACGAGCACCTTGGCGGGCGGGATGCGTCCGGCCGCCGTGATCTGGCCCGTGAAGAAGCGGCCGAAATGAGAGGCCGCCTCGATGACGGCCCGGTAGCCGGCGATGCTGGCCATCGAGCTCAGAGCGTCGACCTTCTGCGCGCGCGAGATGCGCGGAATGCTGTCCATGGCCAGCGCGGTGACGCTCTTGTCGGCCAGGCGCTTCAGGAGATCCGGATTCTGGCCCGGCCACAGGAATGCGATGAGCACCTGGCCGCGCCGGCAGAGATCGACCTCGTCACGGTTGAGGACCGGGTGGCGTTCCGGCGGACGGACTTTAAGAATGATGTCGCTCGTCGCCCAGAGCCCGGCCGGATCGTCCACCACGGTCGCGCCCGCTCTGCGGTAGGCCTCGTCACTGAACGCTGCGGGGGCGCCGGCCGACGCCTCGACCGCGACCGCAAAGCCCAGCTTGATAAGGCCGGCGGCGACCTCCGGCGAGGCCGCCACGCGCATTTCTCCTGCGTGGATCTCCTTTGGAACGCCAATCGTCATCGACCCTACCCCGGCGCGCGCCCCTGGAACGGGCAAATCACCCAAGGCTATACCAAGTCGCGACCGGCCCAGCGGCTGATGCCAATCTTGAAGTCCAGATAGACCTTGCCCGGACCGAAGGGCGACGGTAGAGTGGGCGACCACTGCGCGTCAGTTTTCCGCGGAGTTGCATGGCCTGGCATACCCCAGCTCGCCGGTCACGGTCGTTCATCGTCGCCGTTTCGATGGCGATCGTGGGTGAGGCCGGCGCGGCCTGCGCCAGGAGTCCGGTGACCGATCAGTCGCCGCGGGCGCCTGAGGCGAGAGCGGTACTCGGTCAGCGTTTCGACCTCCGCGTGGGCGAAACGGCGGTACTCCAGGCCGAGACGCTGACGATCACCTTCGAGCGCGTCGCCGAAGACTCGCGCTGCCCGCGCGACACGACGTGCGTCTGGGAGGGCGATGCCGCCATTCGCCTGGCGGTCCGCGGCGCGGACGCGGCGGCCGGCACCCTGACGCTCCACACGCAGGCCGCCGCCGTTCGCGAGGCGGAGTTTCAAGAGTACCGGGTGCGGCTCGTGCAGCTCGCGCCCTGGCCCCAGACGAGCGGCGGCATCCCCGCCGACCGCTACGTCGCCACGCTTACCGTTTCCAGGAGCCGATAGCGTGCCATGGCAGAGACCACTCGCTCCGCGTTCGGCATGTTCGACCGTCTCGCCCGCGTGGGCCGCGTGGGCAGTCGGCTGACCATCCTTACGTTCATCGTCGCCGCGGCGATCGTGGGCACACGGACCCGCGCGCAGTTGGGCGCGGTCCAGACGGGGCTCCCCAACTTCGACGTCCGGTCGGAGAAGACGGCCGAGGCGTCCGCCTACCTCACGCGCTTTACGGCGCCCGCCTCGCTCGCCGAGGTCGCGCAGGCGCGGACAACCGCGGTGGCGCAACTCCAGGCCGACATTCCGGCCGTCGATCTCGACGTCAACCCCGAGATGGGCACGATCGAGATCGTGGGGCGGAAGCCCGGCGCGGGATACCTGACCTTCCCGTCGACCGACCGCGTGGGCACGATGCGCGCGTTCATGACGGCCTACGCCGGTGTGTACGGGCTTACCCCCGACCAGGTGGCGAATCTCGTGCTCGTGGCCGACTACATGAATCCGGCGGGCAACATGGGCTGGGTCGAGTTCGAGCAGCGGCTGAACGACATTCCCGTGTTCCAGGGGCTCATCCGCGGCGGCTTCACGTCACAGGGGGAGCTCGTGCGGACGACCGGGCCGCTGGCGGCTGGACTTGACGCGGCGTTCCTGCCCGCCTTCCCCCTGCTCACGGCCGCGCAGGCCGTCTCGCGCGGCGCGGCCAGCGTGGGCTGGAGCGTGCCGGAGCGCTCGCTCGTCGAGACCGCCAACGAGGGTGGCCGGAAGATCACGTTCGCCCGCGGGTCCCTGGCCCACGACACGAAGGCGTGGCAGGTCTACTTCCCGCTCTCACCCGGCATCGCCCGGCTGGCCTGGGCGATGGAGATCTGGAGCGACCTGGATGTCTTCCTGCTCGTCCTCGACGCCGAGGACGGCACGGTGCTCTTCCGCAAGAACCTGACGAACTACCAGACGCAGAGCGCGACCTACGTCGTCTACAACGACGACAGTCCCGCGCCGATGTCGCCGAGCACGACGACGCCGGGCATGGGTCTGCAGGCGCCGATGATCAACCGGACGCTCTTCACGCTCATCGGCAACGAAGGGAATCTCAGCTTCAACAATCTCGGCTGGATGACGGATGGGACGAATCTGACCGACGGCAACAACGTCGAAGCCGGCATCGACCGCGACGGCGTCGACGGCGTGGACGCGCCAGTCGTGGGCGTGGCCCGCGTGTTCGACTTTCTCTACAACCCCAACCCGGGCAACCCCCCGCCGGGCGACGACCCGCTTACGCCGGCGTTTCAGATGGGCGAGGTGACGCACGGGTTCTACTGGACGAACCGGTTTCATGACGCCGCGTATCTCCTCGGCTTCACCGAGGCGGCGCGCAATTTCCAGAACGACAACTTCGGGCGCGGCGGCCTCGCCGGCGATCGAATCAGCGCGGAGTTCCAGGACAGCTCGGGCGTGAACAACGCCAACTTCACGGCGCCGGCCGACGGCACGCGCGGCCGGATGCAAATGTACATCTTCCCGGGCCCCACGCCGGACCGGACCTCGGGCCTGGACCTGGACGTGCTGATCCACGAGCTCACGCACGGCTTGTCCACGCGCCTGCACAACAACAGCTCGGGCTTGCTGACGGTCATGTCGGCCGGCATGGGCGAGGGCTGGTCGGACTTCTACGCGCGGGCGTTGCTGTCCTCGGCCGGCGAGGATCCGAACGGCGTGTACACGACCGGCGGGTGGGTCACCTACCTGCTGACCGGCGGGTACGTGGACAACTACTACTACGGCATCCGGCGGTTTCCGTACGCGGTGATGTCAAACCTCGGCGCCAACGGCCGGCCCCACAATCCGCTCACCTTCGCGGACATCGATCCTGCGCAGATCGACCTCACGGACGGCGCGTTTCCGCGCGGACCGTTCGGGTCTGCGACGCCATTCCAGGTGCATAACGTTGGCGAGGTCTGGGCGAGCGCCTTGAACGAGGTGCGGGCCCGGATGATCGCCCGAAAGGGATGGCCTGTCGCCAACCAGCGCCTTCTGCAGATCGTCACGGACGGCATGAAACTCAATCCTGTCAACCCGACGTTCCTGCAGGCGCGCGATGCCATCATCGCCGCGGCCGCCGCGCTGCCGGCGAACCTCCAGGCGGACGTCGATGATGTTTGGGCGGGTTTCGCCCTGCGTGGGATCGGCTACAGCGCTCAGGTACTGAACGCCGGGACGGGCAGCGTCGTCGAGGCGTTCGATGTCCCCGGCATCGACGCCAACGGCGGCACCCTCGTCGGCGAGTCCATCCCGAACGGACGGATGGACGCGGGCGAGACCCTCACGGTGTCGCTCTGCGTGACCAACGTGGCGGTCACGACCAGCGGGACCGTGAACGGGCGCCTCCTCGCCACAGGCGGCGTGCAGTCCCCATCGGGACCGCAGTCATACGGCATGGTGGTCCCCGGCGGCAACGTCTGCCGCAACTTCACGTTCGTCGTCGCGGCCTCGTGCGGCGCGACGCTCACGGCGACACTCCAGGCTCAGGAGACCGGCGGGCTGACACGGCCGTTGCGGTACACGTTCCCCGTCGGCAGCGAAACGCCGATCCTGAGCGAGGGCTTTGACGGCGTCGTCGCGCCCGCGCTGCCGGCCGGGTGGAGCACGTCGACGCTCTCGGGCACGCCGAACCTGTGGGCCACGAACACCACGACGCCCCACACGGCGCCCAACCGCGCGTTCACCGGCGATCCGGCCACGGTGAGCGACAACGTGCTCGTGAGCCCGGCCATCATGGTGCCGGCCGGTGGGGCCGTGCTGTCGTTCCGGAATCACTACGTCACGGAGGCCGGCTTCGACGGCGGCGTGCTGGAGATCTCCATCAACGGCGGGGCCTTTGCGGACATCGTTGGGGCCGGTGGCAGTTTTGTCTCCGGTGGGTACAACGCGACGTTGAGTACCGCTTTTGGGAATCCGCTGCCGGGCCGCCCGGCCTGGAGCGGCGACTCCGGCGGATACATCACGACCGTGGTCAACCTGCCGGCCGCGGCGGCGGGCCAGAGCGCCGTGCTCCGCTGGCGCATGGGCAGCGACAGCTCGGTGGCATCGACGGGCTGGGCGATCGACAGCGTGGCGCTCTTCTTCTACACCTGCTCGAGTCAGGCGCCGGTCATCACGGCGCACCCGCAGAGCCAGACGGTCATGTCGGGCTCGAATGCGACGCTCTTCGTGTACGCCGCCGGTTCGGCGCCACTCGGTTATCAGTGGTATCAGGGCGCGAGCGGCGATACCTCGACGCCGATCGGCGGCGCCACGTCGTCGACCTACATCACGCCCGCGCTGGTCGCGCTGACCTCCTACTGGGTGCGGGTGACGAACGCCTTCGGTGTGGCCAACTCGAACACCGCGGTGATGCTGATCGGCCCTCCGGCCGGCTCGAACATCGTCCAGAACGGGGACTTCAGCACCCCGGTGGCGCCGACGGGCTGGAGCGTGTTCGAAGAGCCGGACATCGTCTACAACGTCACAGCAGGCGTGTTCCAGTTTTATCGCGCCAACCCGACCACGACGCCATCCGGGCAGGCCACCATCTTCCAGGCGACCGGCGTGCCCATTGCCACGCGGACGCCGCTCCAGGCGACGTTCGACATCGGCAACAGCAGCACCGTGCGCAAGCGCATCAGCGTGCTCCTCATCGACAGCGACTTCAGCGATATCACGGTCTGCACGTTCTGGCTGGCGCCAGGCGCGCCGCTCGCGACCTACACGATGCGGACGCACACCACGAAGAACTGGAACAGCGCCGCGATCTACTTCTACGCGGCCACGCGAGGCCAGGACGGCGGCTTCTACCAGCTCGACAACGTGACGCTTGCCTACACGCCGGGCCTGTCCACGTCGCGAACCGACTGCGTCGATCCCACGACGCCGGCGCCGCCGGGTGGCAGCGCGGGGCCGAATCTGCTGAGCAACAGCGACTTCGGCTTGGGCGCGCTGAGCCCCTGGACCACGTTTGGCGTGCTGACCAGCCAGGTCGCCGGCGGGGTGTTCGAGTTCATCCGGCCGAGTCCCCCGCCGGCGACACCGGCGGGCACCGTGTTTCAGGCGACAGGCCAGGCGATGACGGCCAATCAGTTCCTGACCGCGACGTTCCAGCTCGGCAACAGCAGCGCCGTGCGCAAGCGCGTGACCGTGCTCCTCGTGAGCGACCCGGCGTTCAGCGACCTGATGGCGTGCACGTTCTGGCTCGCCCCGGGGCAGCCCCTGCGTCCGTACGCGATCCAGGGCCGCGCGACGATCGCGTGGACCAACGCGACGCTGTACGTGTACGCGGCCACGGTGGGCAACGACACGTGGACGCGGCTCGACAACGTCACGCTCGCTCGCACGCCGGGGACGCCGATGCTGGGCACGGAGTGCGTCGAGCCGGTGATGCCCGTCGCGGGCTCGTGGTCGCTGGCGCCGCCGTATCCGATCACGATCATGGACCAGGCGGTCGTCACGCTCGGCGGCAATCTGTACGTGTTTGGCGGGGCGAGCACCTTTACGACCGCGGTCTCCAACCGATTCGACGGCGCTGCCTGGTCGCCGATTGCGCCCCTGCCGGCCCCGCTGGGGTACGCGGCGGCCGTGACGGACGGAACAGACATCTTCATCCTAGGCGGCGTGGTGGGGACACCTCAAAACACGTTGTACAGGTACAACGTCGGGTCGAATAACTACACCACGCTGGCGCCCTTCACGACGGCCACCTGGAACCATGCCGCCGTGTACCTGAACGGCAAGATCTACAAGTTCGGCGGCACGGGACCCGCGTCTGCGTCGACCAATGCGCTCGAGATTTACGACGTGCTGGGTAACTCCTGGTCGCCAGGCGCCAACTACCCGCTCGCCGCGAGCGTCATCAGCGCGTGGGCGCAGGGGAACTACATCTACGCGGCGGGCGGTCTCCAGACGACGGGCGGACCCACGTTGAAGACGTATCGCTACGACCCGATGGCCAATGCCTGGGACGACGCGGCCATGGCGGACCTGCCGGCCACGCGGTGGGGCGCGGCGAGCGCCTTCCACGACGGGCGCGCCGTCCTGGCCGGCGGCCTGGTGGCAGGGAGCGCGTTGGCCAATACCTCACGATCCAGTGTGGCGTGGGATGCGGCGGGTAACGCCTGGGTCGCCGGTCCCGACATGATCGGAGAGCGCTTCCGGATGAACGGCGCGGCCTTGAACGGCAACTTCTACGTCATCGGCGGGCGCTCCATCCTGTCGCCTCCGTTTGCGGGCACGGACACCAACCAGCGGTTGGGAAGCGGCAGCCCGTTTGTGGAGTCCGGCGCGGCGGGGCGAGTGCGTACTGCCGGTCCGGCCGGCCCAGTCGCAGGGTCGATCGACCTCGGCCTCGAAGCGCCGCCTCCGCCGCCGGGCGCATCGACGCCGCCTCAAGGGATGTCGGTCATCACGCCGGAAGTCGGGACGCCTGACTGGAGCGGCACGCGCGGCTTCCGGCTGACGCCGGACGGCGACCTCGCGACGGGCGCGGGCCTCGGCTGGCGCGCGGACGCCCTCCAGACCGGCCGCGAGGTCCTCTACTGGGAGCGGCCCATCGACCTCACGACGGCCGCCACGGCCAGCCTGTCGTTCGACTCCTGGCTCTCGCCGGGCGCCTCGACCGGGGCCGTGCAGGTGACCGACGACGGGATCACGTGGCGGACGGTGGCCGTCGTGCCGAAGCAGCCGGGCCGGACGACCGTGGACCTGACGGCCTTCGCGGGCCGCGTGGTCTACGTGCGGTTCGTGTTCGACGCGGTCGCGCCGCCGCCGGGCCTGCGGCCGGAGACGTGGACGATCGACAACGTGTCGGTCACCATCCGCGGACCCGCGAGCGGGACGCGGCCGCGCTGAGGCCGGTACAGACACGGGGGCGGCGCAGTCGGATGTGCCGTCCCCGCACGCTCCTCCAGTCTGGCCAGCTCTCCAGGTTTTCAGGCTTTCGGGTGTTCAGGTCTTCAGTTCTCCAGTTCTCCAGTTCTCCAGTTGATAATGGTCACCACCGGAGGCCCGATGCGAACCGTTCTTCGACTTGTAGTCGTCGCCGCCGTTGCCGTCCCGTGCGCGAGCTTCGGGCCGCAGGCGCCGGCGGCCGTCGACGGCGCCATGGTGGCCAGAATCCGCGCGGAGGGCCTCGAGCGCTCGCGCGTGATGGACACGGCGTCGTACATCACCGACGTCCTGGGCGCGCGCCTGACGCTGTCCGATGACATGACGCGGGCCCAGGCCTGGGCCAAGTCGGAAATGGAGCGGATGGGCCTGACGAACGTCGTCATCGAGCCGTTCATGGAGTACGGCACGACCTGGGACAACGAGTATGTCTCGCTCCATCTCCTGGAGCCGGACTACCAGCCGATGGTCGGGTACCCCTTGAGCCACACGCCGGGCACGGGCGGCCGGCGCGTTCTGCGCACCGTGATCGCCGACGTGCGGACGAAGAAGGACCTCGACCCGCTTCGCGGTCGACTGGCGGGCGCGGCCGTGCTCGCCTCGCCGCCCGTGACGCTCGACCTCGCCCGCTACTCGACCGGCGTCGCACGCTGGACGGACGCCGAGCTGGCGGCGCTCGAGCGGGCGGAGCCACCCACGCCGACGCCCGCGGCAGTCCCGGCGGCGGCCAATCCCGATCTGCTCCGGCCCGAGGATCGGACCGCGTTTTTCAAGGCCGAAGGCGTGGCCGTCGTGCTCCAGTCGGACAGCGGGTGGCCCGGTGCGGTCCGGGGCTTCGCGCGGCCGGGCACGCGCGACGACCGATGGAGCCGTCAGGCCACGCTGGCCTCACGGCCCATCGTCGCCGTGACGCCGGAGCATTACAACCGGATGTACCGGATCCTCCAGCGCGGCATCCCGGTCACCATCGAGGTCGAGGTCCGCAATCGCATCGGGGCTACGGTCGAGCAGGCCAAGAACGTCCTGGGCGAGCTGGCGGGCGGCGACCTTCGCGACGAAGTCGTGATGCTCGGCGCGCATTTCGACACCTGGCATGCCAGCCCCAATGCGAGCGACAACACCTCGGGCGCCGCCGTGATGCTCGAAGCGATGCGCATTCTGAGGGCGGTCGGCGCCCGGCCCCGGCGCACTATTCGCCTGGCGCTCTGGGCCGGCGAGGAACAGGGGTTGCACGGATCGCGCGAGTACGTGCTGAAGACGTTCGGCGATCCCGCCTCGCCGCGGGGCGTCACGCCGGCCTACGACAGATTCTCGGCGTACTTCAACCAGGACTACGGCCCCGGCCAGTACCGCGGCATCTACCTGCAGGGCAACGCGGCGGCAAGGGAGATCTTCACCGCCTGGATGCGGCCGTTCCGCGACTTGGGCATGACGACCGTCACGATCCTCGGCGTCGGCAGCACGGACCACCTGTCATTCGATCGCGTCGGGCTGCCGGGCTTCCAGTTCCTCCAGGATCGCGTGGGCGGCACGGGCGGCCACACCAACCTCGACTTCCTGGACACGATCCCGGCCGAAGACATGAAGCGGAACGCCACGATCGTGGCGTCGTTCGTCTACCACGCCGCCATGAGCGACGCCCGCATACCACGGAAGCCAATCACCCGATAGCCCATGACTCGGCACGTCCGTGTCGGTCACGCGGCGGCTGCGAGGTTCGCGATCGCCTCGAGGACACTCGCCTCACACTGGCTCACGGCCTGAACCACCAGCGCGCCGAGCACGGAAGGCGGCTGCCGCTGCCGGCTGGGGTGGCGCGGCCGGTCGATCGCCAGCGTGACGTACGTCAGGCCCCCCGGCGCAGACTTCGTCGCCACCTCCGTCACGCCGAGCTTGAGATAGGTCTGACGCGCCGCCACGTTGTCCACGTGAACGTCGGCAACGGTTCGTCCCGGCCCCTGGTGCTCGGGCAGGAAGGCGGCCGCGGCCACCACGTGTCCAAGACCCAGACGGCGAAACTCGGGGTTGACCCACATCTTGCTGACGATCCAATCGGTCGACTCCGGCGTGACGAAGAGTCCCTTGGCCGCCGCGCTCCGCGCGGCAAGGCCTTCCTGCCTGAGGCTGAAGAGCGCCAGGGCATCGGCGAGCCGGCACGCCCGGCATTCGGCGCCGGTCATCGCGATAAACCCACCCACGGGCCTGCCGGCGTCGACGAGCAATTGCGCACGGCCGGCGTAGGCCTCCGAGCTTGGCCGGCACACCCAGTCCCTCAGCACGCGTCGTGCCGTCTCGGCGTCGCCGAACAGATGGTCGTAGTACGGATTGCCCGCGTCGTGAACGCCGCGTGCGATCCCGTCGAGCACGAGCTCATCGCGGAGATAGTCGCGGCCGGAGGCGAAAACCAGGGCCATGGCGTCCTCCTCGTCAATGGCGACGCGATCGGAATAACCCGATCACCCGATCACGCAATCACCCAATATCAGTATCGGTAATGCTCCGGCTTGTACGGCCCGTCGACGCTGACGCCGATGTACTTCGCCTGCTCCTCGGTGAGTCGCGTGAGCTTCACGCCGAGCTTCTCGAGGTGCAGCCGCGCCACCTCCTCGTCGAGCTTCTTCGGCAGCATCAGCACGTTCCTGCCGATCGCCTCGGCGTTCCGGTGCAGCTCGATCTGCGCGAGGACCTGGTTCGTGAACGACGCCGACATGACGAACGACGGGTGACCCGTCGCGCAGCCGAGGTTCAGGAGCCGGCCCTCGGCCAGCACCAGCACCGAGTGGCCGTCCGGGAACTGCCACTCGTCGTACTGCGGCTTGATGTTCACCTTCGTGATGCCCGGCACCTTCTTCAGGCCGGCCATGTCGATCTCGTTGTCGAAGTGGCCGATATTGCCGACGATGGCCTTGTCCTTCATCCGGGCCATGTGCTCGACGGTGATGATGTTGAAGTTGCCCGTCGCCGTGATGAAGATGTCCGCGCGTTCGACGACGTCGTCGATCGTCGAGACCTCGTAGCCTTCCATCGCGGCCTGCAGCGCGCAGATCGGGTCGATCTCGGCGATGACGACCCGGCAGCCCTGGCCGCGGAGCGCCTGGGCGCAGCCCTTCCCGACCTCGCCGTAGCCGAAGACCACCGCCAGCTTGCCGCCGAGCATGACGTCGGTCGCGCGCGCCAGGCCGTCGGGCAGCGAGTGCCGGCAGCCGTAGATGTTGTCGAACTTCGACTTCGTCACCGAGTCGTTGACGTTGATGGCCGGGAACAGCAGCGTGCCGTTGGTCTTCATCTCGTACAGCCGGTGCACGCCCGTCGTCGTTTCCTCGGAGACGCCGCGGATGCCCGTCGCGACCTTCGTCCACACGCCCGGACGCGCCTTCAGCTCCTGGCGGATCGTGTCGAGGATCACGCCCCACTCCTCGGGCTCGTTCGCCTCGTCGAACGTGGGCACCTTCCCGGCCTGCTCGAACTCGTAGATACGGTGTACGAAGAGCGTCGCGTCGCCGCCGTCATCCACGATGAGCGTCGGGCCGGACCCATCCGGCCAGAGGAGCGCCTCCTTCGTGCACCACCAGTACTCCTCGAGCGTCTCGCCCTTCCAGGCGAACACCGGAAGGCCGCGCGGCGCGGCCGGTGTGCCGGCCGTGCCGGGCCGGCCGACGACGACGGCAGCAGCGGCGTGATCCTGGGTCGAAAAGATGTTGCACGAGACCCATCGCACGTCAGCGCCGAGCGCCGCCAGCGTCTCGATGAGTACCGCTGTCTGGATCGTCATGTGCAGCGAGCCCATGACCCTCGCGCCGGCGAGCGGCTTCGACGTCCCGTGGCGCTCCCGGAGCGCCATCAGGCCCGGCATCTCCTGCTCGGCCAGCCGGATTTCCTTGCGGCCCCACTCGGCCAGGCCGAGGTCGGCCACTTTGTACGGCGGACGCCCCGCCGCTTTAGCCAGATTGAATGCATGTCCCGTCGCTACTGCCGTCGCCATTGAAGGACTCCTCTGTCGAAAGCGCTTCTCATCGTTGTCGAAAGAGCTTCTCACCATGAAGAACATGAAGGACATGAAGAACCTGAAGAGTCTCCTGTCATGCCTTCATGTTCCTCATGGTGAGGGCTTTCGTCCTATCGCTGCGAACAGCGCCGGGCCCTTCGCCTCGGCCGCGGGCGGCAGCGGGTGCATCCGAATCTCGCCGAAGCCGGCCTGGGCGAGCAGCCGGCGCATCTGGTCGTCCGAGAAGCCCAACCACACGTGACCCATGCGTTGGCGGTACTCCTCGCGGTCGTGGGGGGCCATGTCGACGACGAGCACGCGGCCGCCGGGCTTGAGGACGCGCGCCGCCTCCTCGAGCGCGGAGGCCGGCGACGGCAGGTGGTGCAGCACGAGCATGAGCGTTGCCGCGTCCACGGACGCCGTGTCGAGCGGCAGCGCCTCGAGCGCGCCGCTGCGGACCTCGACGTTGCCGACCGCTCTAACGCGCGCCCGCGCGGCAATCAGCATTTCTTCCGAGCCGTCGACGCCAATCACGCGGGCCACGTGGGGCGCGATGACGGGCAGGAAGGCGCCGGTGCCGCAGCCCAGGTCGGCCACGGTCCATTCGGGCGGCAGCAGGCCTGCGAGCGCGGCGGCGACGAAGTCCCGGCCGTAGAGCTCCTCGCGCAGCCGGTCCCACTGCCCCGCTGACGAGGCGAAGAACTGCTGCGACGCTTCGCCGCGGAGCGCCAGCACGCGGGCGAGCCTCCGCGCGTCCTGGTCGGCGCCCGCCCGGCCGCGGAGTTCGTCGGCCGTCAGCCGCCACAACCGGCCGCGCGGGCCGTCCGTGCCGTCGAGCGAGAGCGAGTAGTACCGGCTGGTGCCGTCGCGGCGGGACGCGACCCAGTCAACGTCGGCCAGCGTCTTCAGATGCCGGCTGACCGTGGACTGCGGAAGCTGCAGCACGCTGCAGAGCTCCGACACCGTCAGTTCCTGGCCGTCCAGCAGCCGCAGCAGCCGACAGCGGGTCGGATCGGACAAGGCCGACAGGGCATCCAGGAGGGGAGTATCAGCGACTGGCATATATCCTTAAATCCGGATTTAAGGATACACACCGACCGGTCCGCGGTCAAGTCACGAGAAAAACGACCTCGGAGGTCGTTTTACGCTTTACGTAAAACGACCTCCGAGGTCGTTTTTCTCCTACTTCACGATCTCCATCGTCGTCGTTGTCTTCGTGGCGGCTTGCAGGCTGATGCTCGTGCCATCGGGCGCCGCCATGCTCATGGTCATCGGGAGCGTCACGACAGCCGTCGCCTTGTGAACGCGCCCCAGCTGGACGTCGAACAGCATCTCGCCCTGCGACGTGCCGTCGCCCATCGTCACTGTCATCGGACCCATCGCGCCGGGCGCGGCGCCCGCGGCGGGCTTGATGGTCGCCGTCGTCGCGATGCGAGCCACGTCCCGCCCGTCCACCTTCTCGACGCCCTTCAGCGTCAGCGCGAACGAGGCCAGCATCGCGCCGAAGGGGTTCGGCATCTTCAGTTCGTTCTTCCACGTGTCGCCGACCTTCACGGGCTTCGCTGGAAGCGACGCGAAGCTCTGTTCAATCGTGCTCCGCTGCGCCTCCTCGCCCATCAGCCCCTCGAGCCCGCCAGCCATGCTGAGCGCTGCCGCGGCCTCCGGCGCCGACGCCTTGGCTTTCTCGAGCATCCTGGCCAGGCCGTCGATCTTCAGCACCTTGCCGGCCGGGGTCACGACCATCGTGAACGACTCACCCACCATCAGGCCCAGGGACTTGCCGAGCGCCTCCATCATCGGGTCGCCGGCGCTGGCCGACGGATTGGCACTGTCGTACGTCAAGGTGAACATCGGGGACGACATGGTCATCTTGATGGACTCGTAGAGCGTCCGGACGGTCGCGGCGCCGTCCGCCGCCACGTCGTCGGTCGACATCTTGGTGACCTGCACCATGGTCGTCCCGACGGTCATGTCACCCATGCCCGGCACGCCGCTCATGACGACGTCCGACTGGGTGGTGTTGCGATAGCGGACCTCGTCGCCGGCGGTCCACCGATACCGGAGCGCGACATCCTGGGCGAAGAGCGACACGCTCGCCAGTGCGGCGACGAACGCGGCACCGGTGAGGCTCGACCGACGACCTCGAGAGAGCAACATGGTGAATCCTCCGCAGTCAGCGTGCGCCGGACACGGTGAGCCGCTCCGGCCGCACGACGAGGTTTTCGAGAAAGAACTCCATCATGCGCTGGGTGTCGATGCCGCTGTGCCCGGCATCGGGACCGACCTGCACCTCGAAGCTCTTGCGCGCCTGCTGAAGCGCGCGGATGAGCTGCATGGAGTTGTTGGGGTGGACGTTGTTGTCGGCCGTGCCGTAGTAGATGAGCAGGCGGCCCTTCAGGTTGCCGGCGTAGTTCATGGCGTTGCCGGCCTCGTAGCCCGCCTTGTTCTCCTGCGGGATCCACATGTACCGCTCCGTGTAGATCGAGTCGTAGTGATACCACGAGGTAACCGACGACGATGCGGAGGCCGCCGCCCAGACGTCGGGGTGCTTCAGCAGGGACAGCGCCGCGCTGTACCCACCGTACGACGATCCGTAGATACCGACGCGGGTCTTGTCGAAGTAGGGACGGTTCCAGAGCGCCCGGATCCCCGCCGCCATGTCGTCCATCTCGACCTGCCCGAGCTTGAGGTACACCTCGTCGAGCATCCGCTTGCCCCGGCCTGGCGCCGAGCGCGAGCTGACACTCACCATCAGGAATCCGTACTCGGTCGTCGTATTCGGCGCTGCGAAGGTCTCGCTGAGCACCGTGCTGCCCGGCCCGCCGTAGACGGACGCGAGCGCGGGGTACGTGCGCGCAGGGTCGAAGCCCGACGGAAAGCTGATCGAGCCGTAGAGATCCGTCTTGCCGTCGGCGGCCTTGTAGGTGAAGTACTCGACCTTCTTCAGGCCGAGCGCCTGAAAGCGCGTCAGGTCGCTCTTGGCGAGCTCCGCGACGACCGTGCCGGACGCGTCGAGGAGCCGCGTCGCGGGCGGCGTGTCGTGCGTCTGGTAGACGTCCACGATGTACCGCCCGTCCGGCGAGAGGCTGACCGCGTGGGTGAAGGCCGGATCGGTCAGCCGCACGTCACCGCGACCGTCGAGGCGCACGCGATGGAGCTGCGTCTTCATGAAGGTGTCGCCGTCGCGTGCCGTGTAGAACACGACGCCGGCGGCCTCGTCCACGCGCGTGAGGCCGACGACCTCGAACGTGGTGTGGGCCGTGACCGCGTTCAGCAGCTTGCCGCTGACATCGTAGAGATACAGGTTCCGCCAGCCGTTGCGCTCCGACGTCCAGATGAAGCGCCTGTTGTCGGCCAGCCAGGTGAGGGACGGCGAGTTGACGACCCAGCCGGTGGGCCAGTCCTCGCGCACCACGACGCGGCACTTGCCCGTCGCGGGCGAGCAGGCCGCAAACTCCAGGGCGTTCTGCCGGCGGTTGGTGCGATTGAGGTAGAGCTCGCCGGACCGGTCGCGCGCCCAGCGGATGTTGTAGACGTAGTGCCCGACGTGATCGTTCGTGAAGGGCGATCCGTCGGCCGGAATATCGGTGAACGGCCGCCCGTCCCGGACGTCGATCTGCCGCGTCTCGTTCGACGCGAGGTCGTACACGAGCACCTCGGCGATCGGATTGGGCGCGCCCGCCTTGGGGTACGCCTCGATGTCAAGCGCGCTCTGAATGGCGGTCTGGGACATCGGCAAGTAGAAGTCCTTCACCGGACTCTCGTCGAACCGGTAGAAGGCCACCTTCCTGCCGTCCGGCGACCACCAGATGGCGGTCGTCTGATTCAGCTCTTCGCCGTACACCCAGCTTCCTGTGCCGTTCTTGATGCGCTTCTGTTCGTCGCCGTCCGCCGTGATCTGTCGCTCGTTCGAACCGTCGGCGTCGGCAATCCAGAGGTTGCGATCGCGGTAGAACGCCTTCAGGCGGTTGTCGGGCGACGGCTCGCACAGCCGCTGACGCCCGCGCGGCACCGGCGCGGACGGACACGGGTTCGCGCCCGCGGCACCCGCTGCCGCGGCGGCGCCTCGTCCGCCGCCCCGGCCTTCCCCACCGCCGCGTCCGCCGCCGCCAGGGCCCGCCCCGCGCCCGCCGCCGGCCGCAGTCGGCGCGTCGCCCGTGACCGCGATCTGGCCGGTCGAGAGCTCGTAGCGATGCGTCTTGCCCGCCCACGCGTACGTGAACCCCCGTCCCTCGTCGACCCAGGTCACCGTGAGCGCGCCGGACACGAACGCCGGTCCGTCGCGCAGCGCGTCCTGCATCTTCGCGAACGCGGCGTAGCCGGGCATGCTCGCGAGGCGATCGAGGACTTGCGGCGGGGCTTGAGGCGCCTGGGCGCCCAGAGGGACGAGGACGATCGCCGACCACAGGGCAGCGGCCCGTGCGACGTGCGACCAGCGGATAGGGTGTCTCATCGAGCGTGTCTCCGATACGGTCAGGCAGAGTGTAACAGGGTCACCGTGTCAGCACGCGGCCGGCACGGACGAGCGTAAACGTGCCGTTCTGCCGCGCGATCCGGCCGTTCACCAGCACGGCGTCCACGCCTTCGGCCAGGCCGTGGGGCTCGCGGTACGTCGCCCGGTCGAGCACCGTGTCGAGATCGAATACGACGATGTCGGCGAAGGCGCCGCGGCGCAGCTCGCCGCGATCGACAAGGTTGAAGACACGCGCGGGCAGGCTGGTCGCCGTCCGCACGGCGTGTTCGAGCGAGATCACCTGTCGCTCGCGCACGTACCGCGCAAGCCGCCGCGCGAACGCGCCGTTGTTGCGCGGATGGGGCACGCCCGGGCCCGGCAGCACGAGATCGCCGTCGCTCGAAGCCATCGTCCAGGGTTGGCGCATGATGGTCTCGATGTCCGCCTCGGACATGTTGAACGACACGATCGACGCGCCGCCGGCCAGGATGATGTCGGCGGCCGCCTGCTCGGGCGCGATCGCCCGGCGCGCCGCGATCGCCTCGAGCGACTGTCCGGCGAGCCCGCTCGCGCCGGCGCCCGAGGCGATGACGATCGACGCCGGTCCGCCGCGCCGCCGGATGTGGTCCTTGACGAGCGCCAGGAAGCGCGCCTTCGACTCGGGCGCGCTCATGGCTTCGCGCGCCCCGGGCACGCTCTCCCCCGGCATCACGGCGGCCGCCAGGCTCGTGGACGAGGCCTCGTAGGGATACTGGTCGGCGAAGATCTCCACACCCCGTGCGCGTGCCGCCTCGATCCGGGCCACGAGCGTCGCCGAGAGACCCCAGCTTTCCGGACCCAGGCACTTCATGTGCGTGACGACGCCCCGGACACCGGCGGCTTCCGCGATTCGGATGAGCTCCTCGACGGACGCCACGACGCCAACGTCGTACGTCCCCTCGTCACGGACGTGACTCGCGTACACGCCGCCGGCCTCACGCGCGAGAGCGATGACCTCCTCGGTCGTCGCGAACCGCCCTGGCGTGTAGAACAGCCCGCTCGACAGGCCGAGCGCGCCGTCAGCTACGGCACGCCGGACGAGGCCGCGCATGGCGTCGAGGTCCTCCGGCGTCGGCGCGCGGTTCGCGGCGCCCATCACGGCCCGTCGGACGGCCGCATGGCCGATGAGGAGCGCGGCGTTCACACCAGGACCGCCGTCGGCGGCCAGATCAGCGGCCTGCCGGCGGAGATCCGTCGGTCCGCCGCCGTCCGGATTCCCGACGATGGTCGTGACGCCCTGCGCGAGGAGCGCCCTGGCCTCGCGCAGCACTGGCCGGGCCAGCGCCTCGAGCGCATGCGAGTGCACGTCGATGAACCCCGGCGCCACGTAGCGAGCGCGGGCATCAATGACGGTCGCGGCCGCCGCGCCGGCGAGCCGGCCCATGGCGGCAATCCGGTCGCCACGGATGCCGATGTCGGCCCGCATCCACGGGTTGCCGGCGCCATCGAGCACGCGGCCGTTGACGATCAGGACGTCGAAGCGATCCTGTCCACCCGCCGGCATCCAGGCGGCCAGCAGCACCGCGCCCAGGACGGCGGCCAGCGGGAGACGGTCTGACATCGCCACGATGATATGGCCGGAGGACTGCATCCGGCGCGACCCTCAGGCCCGGCACGATCCCCACAATCGATGCGGGCTTGGCCTCGTCCAATACGAGGTCTCCCATGAAGGACATCCGGCACGCGCTACGCTCGCTCGGACGGCAGCCCGGCTTTACGCTCGTCACCGTCCTGACCCTGGCTCTTGGCATCGGCGCGAATACCGCCGTCTTCAGCGTCGTGAACGGCGTGGTGCTGAAGCCCCTCCCCTACGACCGGCCGGATCGGCTCGAGTTCATCTCCAGCCAGTTCCCGTCGCTCGGATTCGACCAGTTCTGGGTGTCCCTGCCGGAGTTCGTCGAGTTCCGCGACACGAATCAGGCATTCGCGTCCGTCGGCGCCTACACGATCGGCGCCGTCAATCTCGAAACCGCGCCGCCCAGCCGGCCCGTCAGCGCGACGGTCACCTCCGAGCTGATGCCGACGCTGGGTGTCCGACCGATCCGGGGCCGCTGGTTCGAGGCTGCCGACACCGTCCCGAACGCGCCGCCGGTCGCCGTCCTGTCGTACGAACTCTGGCAGCGGGCCTACGGCGGGGATCCTGCGGTCGTCGGACGCATGGTACGTATCAACGGCCGCTCGGAGCAGATCGTCGGCATCATGCCGCGCGGCTACGACGTGCACGATGCGCGGGTTGAAATCTGGCGCCCGTTGACGGTTGACCCGGCGACGTTTCCCAACTCGCGCGGCGGCCATTTCCTGCACCTCATCGGCCGCCTGAAGAACGGCGTCAGCCGCGAGCAGGCCGGCGCCGACGTCGAGCGCCTGCTCGCGAGCTGGCGCGAGCTCGTGCCCGCCGGCCACGTGCCGAACCCGACGACGCACCGCATCCGGATGGATGCGCTGCGCGAGAACCTGGTCGGCGGTGTAACGCAGGCGCTCGTCGTGCTGCAGGCGGCGGTCGCCTTCGTGCTGCTCATCGCCTGCGCCAACCTGGCGAATCTCCTCGTGGCCAGGGCGGACGCGCGAATGCGCGAGTACGCCGTGCGCGTGGCGCTCGGCGCCACGCGCTGGCGTCTGTTCCGGCAGTTGCTCACCGAGGGCCTGGTGCTGACGTCGCTCTCGGCGTCGGCGGGCGTCGCGCTCGCCTATGCCGGTCTCTCGCTCCTCCTGGCGGTCAATCCCACGGCCATTCCACGCACGGCCGACATCGCGGTCGATGGCCGCGTGCTCGTCTTCACGCTGGGCGTGGCCGTCGTGACGGGACTCGTGTTCGCGCTCGTGCCGCTTCTCCACGTCGGCGGCGAACGGGCGAGCCACGCGTTCCGGGAAGCCGGCGCACGCACCACGGCCGGCCTGGCGCGAACGTGGGTGCGCTCGCTCGTGATCATCGGCGAGACGACGTTGGCCGTCACATTAGTCGTGGGCGCAGGCCTGCTCATCCGCAGCGTCGTCAACCTCACGCGCGTGGACATGGGCTTCGACCGGTCCGGGTTGACGACGTTCTCGGTCGTCCTGCCGGGCGCGACGTACAACGCCCAGCAACGGGTCGCCTTCTACGACGACCTCATCACGAAGCTCCAGGCGCTCGCGGGCGTGCGGAGCGTGGCCGCCATGTCCGGCCTGCCGCCGCTCAGGAACGTCAACGCCAACGACACCGATTTCGAGCACATTCCCGACAACCGGCCGCCCGGCACGCCGCCGATCCAGAACGTGGATTTCTGGCAGTTCGTGTCGGTGGGCTACACCGAGACGATGGCGATTCCGGTCGTGCAGGGACGCACGTTCGAGCGGGCGGACCTCACGGGGCCGCCCGTGGCGCTCGTGAACGAATCGCTCGTGCGGAAGTTCTTTCCCGATCGCAGTCCGATCGGCGCCCGCGTCAAGCCGGGCTTCAGCGACAGGCTGCCCTGGTTCACCATTGTGGGCGTGCTGAAGGACGTCAAGCAGGGCGGCGTGGCCGAGTCGGCCGGCACGGAGCTGTACCTGCTGACGTCGCAGGCACCCGGAGCCAACGTGTTCACACCGGGCCAGATGAACTTCGTGGTCCGGTCGGGCCAGCCGCTCTCGGCGCTGGCGGGCGGCTACCGGCAGGCCGTGCAGGATCTGGACGCGTCGCTGCCGCTCATCCGGCTGCGGTCGATGGACGACGTCGTCGACGACGCGATCGCCCGCCCGCGGTTCCTGATGCTGCTGCTCGGTGTATTCGCGGCGGTGGCGCTCGCGCTGGCGGCGGTCGGCACCTACGGCGTCCTGTCCTACTCGGTGGCCGAACGCCAGCAGGAGATCGGCATCCGCATGGCGCTCGGCGCCGACCGCCGGCGCATTCTCGGACTCGTCCTCGGCCGCGGGCTGCTCCTCTCCGGCATCGGCATCGGCCTGGGCCTGGCGGCCTCCGCCGCGCTGACGCGCGTGCTCGGTGCGATGCTCTTCGGGGTGTCGCCGACGGACCCCGTGACGCTCGGCGGCGTGGCCGCCTTGCTGGTCGTCGTGGCGGCCGCGGCCTCGGTCATTCCAGCGTGGCGCGCCGCTCGGGTCGATCCCCTTCAGGTCCTTCGAGAGGGCTAGCGCGTCGCAAGCGCGGACCATCGTCGGGCGACTGACGAGATCAAGGGAGCGGAACCTCACAGTCCTGCGCCAATCATCACCCGGCAATTCTGGCGCTGTTTGACTTGGCCTGCGGGCCGACGTAGATTCCTGGCCGGAAACGGTTTCCCACACTCGTTGCCCAAGGAGGCGGTCGTGACCCGAATCCTCATCGGAACCATGTGCGCCACGCTGGCTCTTGTTCAGGTGGCCGCTCGACCAGCTCGTGATCGTGTTGATGTCAGAGTCGTCCAGCCAGCCGACGTGGCTCGCGCGGTCTCGGCGGCACTGGTGGTCGGGAACGAGCGGACGTTGGTGACGGACCCGCGGCAGCTCGTCGCGATGGGTTTCCCGGCCGACGCCGATAACGTGTACGTCCATGCCAGCGTCCTCGCGAATCTGAAGCCGGTCGAATCGCCCACGGACGACTTCGGTTTCGGGGCCGGCTCCCACTACACCTCGATTCCGGCCAAGGCCTTCATCGGACGCAACAACACTGCAGCCTCCCCCTGGGAGTACACGGGCGGCAACGTGTCCTGCTGCTTCAACCTCAGCCGTACCGGCGCCGAAACCTTCGCTGACGCACCGTTCGACGTGCCCCCAGGCGTCGCGATCCAGTCCGTCCGGTACTGGGCACACGACGTAGACGCGGCTAACGACATGGCCTTCTTCGTCTTTGAGGCCTGCCTTCCAAGCTTCGCGGGAGGCGCGACGGCCTATACGCTAATCGCGCAGGGAGGCACCACAGGTTCGAGCGGGTTCCAGGGGGACGTTCTCACTGGTACCGGCCTCACGGTGAGAACTCGTGACTGTACCTACCAGGCACGCGTCAGGTTCGACGGGACGGCCGCAATGACCTTCCAGAACCTGCGGGTCGAGTGGCGGCGCCAGGTAAGTCCGGCGCCTGGCGTGGCCACGTTCGTCGACGTGCCGACCACCCATTTCTTCTTCAGATGGATCGAGGCGCTTGCGGCGTCCGGGATCACTGCCGGCTGCGGACCCGGACCGACGTATTGCCCGGACAATCCAGTGACGCGGGCACAGATGGCCGTCTTCCTGTCCGTCGCCCTCGGCCTGCACGCACAATAGGTCCAGGCGTCGAAGCCGGGTTCGCTCGGCACCCGCGATGCAGATCGGGCCCCTTCACAAGGGCCCGTTCCGCCTCGCCGTACCATCAGCTCTTCAGGTCCGACGGCGACCAGGCCTTCTCGTTCCGCGCCACCCACGCCGTCGCCGTCAGATCCGACAGCACGTTCACCGTCGTCCGCGACATGTCGAGGATCCGATCCATGCCGATGATCACGGCGATTCCGGCCGCGGGCACGCCGAACATCGTGAGAATCCCGACCAGGAGCGGAATCGATCCGCCCGGCACGCCGGCCGCGCCGATGGCGGTGATGACCGCCATGACCATGACGATGGCCATCTGCGGGATCGTCAGGTCGACGCCGAAGATCTCCGCGAGGAAGATCACGCTGATGCCCTCGAAGATCGACGTGCCGTTCATGCACATCGTGCTGCCGATCGGCAGCACGAACCCGGCCACATGACGCGGGATGCCCAGGCGGTCCTCCGCCACGGCAATCGCCGTCGGGAGCGTGGCGCTGCTCGAGCTCGTCGAAAACGCCGTGACCAGAGCCGCCCGGACGCGCCAGATGAAGGTGACGGGCGACAGGCCAATGAGAAAGCGAATGATGGCCGAGAGCGTGAGCGTGACGTGCGCGAGAAGCGCCAAGAGCACGGTGACAACGAACGCGGCAATGGCGAGGAGCAGGTCGAATCCGAACCGCGACGACACGGTGAAGATCAGCGCGGCGACGCCGTAGGGCGCGAGCAGCATCGCGAAATGGATGATCCGGACGACGACGTCGTTCAGCGCCTCGAGCCACGCGATCATCGGCAGCGCGCGGTCCTGCGGCATCAGCGTCAGCGCCGTGCCGAAGACGAGCGCGAAGAAGATGATCCCCAGCATGTCCGTCTTCGCGGCGGCGTCGATGGGGTTGCGTGGCACGATGTTGATGAACGTCTCGGGCCCGAACTTGGCCGTGGTCTCGGCCGCCTGCACGGGCGCGGACGCATCGGCCGCAAAGCGCGTCATGAGCTCCACGCGCGTCTCGGGCGCGACGCGCTCCCAGGGCCGCATCAGGTTGACGATCACCAGCCCGAGCGTGGCCGCGAGGACCGTGGACACGACGAAGTAGCCAATGGCCTTGCCGCCGACGCGACCGACCTTCCTGAGATCGCCGAGGCCCGCGATCCCCAGCGAGATCGACGCAAAGACCAGCGGCATGACGACCATGAAGAGCATGCGGAGAAAGATCTGGCCCACGGGCACTGCCAGATAGCGGTTGACGAGCTCGACCCTGGGATGCAGCGGCCCCACCATGAGGTTCGTCGCGATCCCGGCAGCGGCGCCGGCCGCGAGGCCCAGCAGGATCTTGTTGTGCAGCTTCATGCCCTTGCCGGACGAGGCAATCGGTTCGCTCATGGCGGTGCAGTCTATCCCAGGCGCTCCCGTCTGGCCCGATGCCAGACGTGGGCGCCCAGGACGCACATGAAGACGATCAACACGTCCGTCGGACGCCGCTGTCGCGGGTCGCCGATGTCAAGCAGGCAGCTGAGCGCCATGGTGTAGAAGACGATCGCCCCCGCCAGCGTGTAGGCCAGCGCCTGCAGGGCCGTCGGACAGAGGACGGCCGCTCCTCCGGCCCCGGCGGACCCGAAGGACACACGAATCAGACCGAGACCCGCCAGCCCGACGAGGTGCAGGAACAGCATCAGGACCACACCGGCGTGCAGCGCCACCCAGGCCCAGCGGAACACGCGGGCACCGAAGCTCGCAGGCCGCGTGGCGGCCGGAAACCAGTAGACGGCCGCGGATCGGGCGACCTCCTGCAGGTACTCGAGCGGCGCCTTGCCGATGAGGAACAGGTTGAGCCGCAGCAGGTGACGCGCCAGCTTGGGGCGCGACAAGCCCGTGGCCGCCTGCAGTTCGTCGCGCACGCTCCAGATGGTCTGGGTCGTCGTGTGGTACCCGCCGCGCTGCGTGAGCTGGCGATCGCGCTCCCGGATCAGAATCTCGCGCACGACGGCGTGCTCGTCGGGCAGCCGCTCGACGAAGCCCATGGTCTTGGTGCTGAGGTGAAACCCGATGCTGAAGGTCACACCGAAGTAGCCGAAGCGCCTCTTGTTGAACGACGCGTAGGCGCCGACGAGGACCGCGAAGCCGAGCGCGAGCGCCACGGCCGACGTCCACGCGCGCCGTGTGGCGCCGTCATCGCGCGTCGCGCCCCGCGCGGCCACGAGCACGCACACCGCCAGCACGAACCCGAGCGCCTGGTAGGCCGGTCGCGTCAAGGCGCCCAGCGCGAAGGCCGCCGATGCCGCCAGCGTCCATCCGACGCGCCCGGTCGTGTGCCCGTGCACGAGCGCGAACAGCCCGACGACCAGCGCCGTTTGCGCCAGGTTCTCGGTCATGACGTAGGCGACCGGCTCGACGAAGGGCGGCAGGAGCAGGGCGACGCCGAAGGCGAGCATCCAGGCGCGCGCCACGCCGGCCGCGTGCAGCAGCCGCGCCAGCAGCCAGATGCTCACAAAGTGGAGGAGCAGCGAGACCACGACCAGCCATCGCGACGGCTGCTCTGCCGAGCCCGTCAGCACGAGGAGCGCCGGATAGCCGGGCGTGCGGTCGTGCAGCGTATCCAGTCGGCCGTCGGCCAGGTCGCGCGCGACCGCGAGGTACTGTGGCGAATCGCCGTCCTGGAAGGGCGCGTCGGGCCAGGCCGCCAGGTAGACGGTCAGCGCGATCGCGAACGCCACGGCGAAAGTGACGGCGGTGCCGGATGGAAGCCCGCCTCGCATCCTATTCGTTTCTCAGCGCGACGAGAGGGTCCACGCGCGTGGCCCGCAGCGCCGGCACCGCGCTGGCCACGAGCGCCACGACCAGCAGGAAGACGGCCACCCCGGCGAACACGGCAGGATCGAACGGGCTGATTTCGAAGAGCAGCGTTTGCGCCTGCGGCATGGCGCCGGCCGCGAGGACGAGGCCGGCCGCCACGCCGATGCCGGCGAGCGTCATGCCGTAGGCCAGAATCAGTCGCAGGACGTCCGCGCGGCCGGCCCCGAGCGCGATGCGCACGCCCAGCTCGGTCGTGCGCTGCGACACGGCGTAGGCCAGCACGCCGTAGACGCCGATGGCCGCGAGCAGGAGACCGACGCCGCCAATCGTCCCGAACACCCAGCCGAAGATGCCGTACTGCCAGTAGCCGCGCTGCCGCACGTCGTCCATCGTTCGCACGTTGAACACCGGCAGGTTCGGGTCCGCGTCCCGAATCTGCTCGCGGAGCGCGCTCGCGAGCCCGCCGGGGGGACCCGCCGCGCGCACCACCAGGCCCGTGTTGATGCTCTGCTCGTACGCGTACGGGACGTACGCGACGGCAAACGGCCGGTCGTCCGGATCGATGTCGTCGTGCTTGATGTCCCGCGCCACGCCAATCACGGTGAACCAGTCGCGCGCGCCGGGGTGCGTGAGGAGCCGGAACCTGCCGTTGACGGCGTCGCGGTCGGGCCAGAGCTGCCGCGCCATCGTCTCGTTGATCACGGCGACGGGCATGCGCGACCAGCCTTCGGCGTCCGTGAAATCCCGCCCCTGGGACATCGGCACGCCCAGCGTGCGGTGGAAGTGGGGCGTCACGCCGACGAATCCGATGCCGGGCTCGCGACCGGGCTCCGCGGCGGCGCCGTCGACGACGACGCGGCCGCCCCCGCCCCCGCCGGAGACCGGGATGAGGTTGGACGCGAAGGCGGCGTCCACGCCGGCGAGCGCCTCGACGCGCCGCACGATGTCCTCGACGCGTCGCGCTCGGGCGTCGGGCGGCTCGTAGGCCTCGCCCGGCATGTAGAAGCGCAACGTCATCAGCGGGACCGTGTCGAACCCCACGTCGTAGGAATTGAGATTGGCGAACGTCCGCACGAAGAGCAGCGCGCCAATGAGAGACACGACGGCGAGCGCCACCTGCGCGACGACCAGGCCGCTCCGGAGGAGCGACGACCGGACGGTGTTCCCCCGCGTGCCCTCCTTCAGGTCGCGGTGGAGGTCGCCTCGCGAGGCCTGGAGCGCCGGGGCCAGGCCGAACAGCACCGCCGTCGTCACCGCGATGCCGATAGAGAACGCGAACGAGCGCCAGTCCAGCCGCCAGGTGATGTAGTACGGCACCTGGTCGGGCGGCATCGCGTTGAAGATGGCGCGCGATCCGAGTTGGGCGAGTAGCAGCCCGAGCGGCACGCTGATCACGGCCAGCACGACGCTTTCCGTCAGGAGCTGGGTGACGATCCGCCGGCGTTCGGCGCCAAGCGCGGCGCGCACGGAAATCTCGCGGCGGCGGGCCGACGCCCGCGCGAGCTGCAGGTTGGCCACGTTCGAGCAGGCGATGAACAGCACGAGCGTCACGCCGGCCATCATGAGCCAGATGACGAGCGTCACGTCCGGCGGCACGAAGATCTGGCGCATCGTCTGGATGCTGGCGCCCCAGCTCCGGTTGGTGTCCGGGTGCGTCGCGGCCAGCCGGCGCGCGATGCCGTCGAGATCCGCCTGGGCCCGGGCGATCGTCACGCCGGGCTTCAGCCGCCCGAACGTGAAGAGCCCCCGCGCGTCGCGCGTGTCGCCGTGCACGACCGGCACGAGCGGCATCCAGATCTTCTCCACCTCGGGGAACTCGAACCGCTCGGGCATCACGCCGAGGATGACCGTGGGCGCGCCGTTCACGAGGATCTTCCGGCCGATGACCTGCGGATCCTGCGCGTAGCGGCCGGTCCAGATGGCGTGACTGATGAGGGCGACGCCGCCGCCGCCGGGCGCGTCGTGCTCCGGCGTGAAGCCCTGGCCGAGGACGGGCGCCACGCCGAGCAGGGGAAACAGGTTCCAGGTCACGAGGGCGCCGATATAGCGCTCGGGCTCGCCGCCGTCCGCAATCGTCATGCTCCGGCCATCGAGCGTGGCTATGTCGGCCAGGGTGCTGCCTGCCGCCTTCCAGTCGCGGAAATCCGGGTACGACAGCGGCGCCTCGATGTCGCGCTCGGGGTCCCGCACGCCCAGCACGACGATGCGCTCGGGATCGACGTACGGCAGGGGCTTCAGCAGCACGCCGTCCACAATGCTGAAGATCGTCGTATTCAGCCCGATGCCGAAGCCCAGGCACAGGACGGCCACGGCGGTAAAGCTCTTGCTCAACCACAGGCCGCGGAGAGCGTAGCGGACGTCGCGGAACATCGCGCGTAACGATATACGGAAGACGGGCGCCCCGGCGTTCGACGCGCTCGCCGACCGGCCGGTGGCCAGCCCGCGCGGCGACCTATCCGGTCACCAGGTCGCCGGCCGGCGCGAGGTCAGGATCCACGCCGGTCTTGCCGACGGCCAGCCACCTGCGGATGGCCGCGCCCAAGATGACGATCACCAGCGCCATCATCGTCAGCGTGCAGAACGTGTTGATGTAGCCCTGGACGTGGACCGCCGGATTGGGTCCGGTCGCCATCGGCCAGAAATTGTTCCTGACGCTCAGCCACCCGGCCGTGAGCGTCGTCGTGGCCAGAAACGCCAGCGGGATGAGCGTGACCATGATGTAGCGCGTGCGGCCCATGTTCACCAGAATCGTCGTCGCCACGGCCAGCGCGACGGACGCGAGGAGCTGGTTGGCGATGCCGAACATCGGCCAGATGGTGCTGATGTTGCCCGTCCAGATGAAGTACCCCCAGCCAAAGACGATGAGCACGGTCGAGAGCGCCGCGCCGGGCATCCAGTCCGGCCGCGAGAGCGGCTTGTACGCCCGGCCGAGGAACTCGCCCACCAGGAAGCGCCCGACGCGCGTGCCCGCGTCGATGACCGTCAGGATGAAGAGCGCCTCGAACATGATGACGAAGTGGTACCAGTAGTCCATGAGGCCGCTCATGCCCGGCAGGCCGCTGAAGATCTGCGCCATGCCCACGGCCAGCGACACCGCGCCGCCCGTCCGGCCCGTCACGCGCTCGCCAACGGCGGCCTCGATGGCCGGCAGTTCGACCGGCTGCTGGTTCAGCGTCTCGTAGACCGCCGGCGGCGTGTTAATCGCGAAGTAGTCGCCCGGCTGCATTGAGGCGGCGGCGATGAGCGCCATGATGCCCACGAGCCCCTCCATCAGCATGGCGCCGTAGCCGATGGGCCGGATGTCCGACTCCTTGTTGATCATCTTCGGCGTCGTGCCGGACCCGATGAGCGAGTGGAACCCCGAGATCGCCCCGCAGGCAATCGTGATGAACGCAAACGGGAAGAGCGTGCCGGGAATGATCGGACCGCCGCCCCACGTGAACTCCGTCAGCGCGGGCATCTTCAGCGTGGGATTGACGATCGTCACGCCGACCACGAGAAACGCCACCGTCCCGACCTTCATGAACGCGCTGAGGTAGTCGCGCGGCGCCAGGAGCAGCCAGACCGGCAGCACGGAGGCGAAAAAGCCGTAGATGCCCAGGGCGATGAGCACGCCGTTGCGCGAGAGCGTGAAGTACTCGGCCCAGGCCGACGTGGCGACCCAGCGCCCAGCCACGACCGCAAAGAGGAGGCCGATCACGCCGAACACCGTGGCCTCGACGACGTGGCCCGGCCTGAGCTTGTACATATACAGGCTCATGAGCAGCGCGAGCGGGATCGTCACGGCGATGGTGAAGACGCCCCACGGGCTCTCGCTCAGCGCGTTGACAAAGGCGACGCCGACGCCGGCCAGCGCAATCACGATGATGAAGAGGATCGCGATGGCGGCCGTAAAGCCGGCCACCGGCCCGATTTCCATACGGGCGATCTCGGCGAGCGACGCCCCCTTCCGGCGGGTCGACGCCCAGAGGATGATCATGTCGTGCACGGCGCCGGCCAGGCACACGCCGGCCACGAGCCAGAAGAGCCCCGGGGCGAACCCGAACTGCGCGGCCAGCACCGGGCCGATGAGCGGCCCCGGGCCCGCAATGGCCGCGAAATGATGTCCGAACAGCACCCACCGCGACGTCGGAAAGTAGTTGTGGCCGTCGCGGAGCGTGTGCGCCGGCGTCACGCGCTCGTCGTTCAGGCACATGACCTTGGCGCTGAGGAACGCGCTGTAAAAACGGTACGCGACGGCCAGAATCCCCAGGACGGGAATGACGACGTAGGCGGCGTGCATGGGGGCAGATTATAGTCGCCGGCCGGAGCGCCCTACCGGCCGAATCGCGGATTCACGACATTGTTGAAAATCGAGCCGAAACTGAATGTGAGGCTCGTCTCGAACTGGTAGCGGAAGCTGCTCTGCAACTCGCGCAGGCGCAGCAGCACTTCCTCGGGCGTGGCGTCCCGGCGCGGCAGTGACAACTGGTCGTGGATACGCGAGGCCGAGGCCTCGACGCGCCAGGACAGCCCCCGCGCGAGCCGCCACGAAATGTCGCCGTTCACTTCGAGCCGATAGCGCGCCAGGTCGTGGAGATACTGCGACCATTCCGCTCGTCCCTCGAGCGAACCCCACGGCTGGCGCTGCGTCAGGCGCAGCGACAGCTCGTGCTGCGGATGCGTCTCCTCGAGCTTGTCGAAGAGCGTGATCTCCTTGTACCGCGCGTGGGCGACGCCAATCGCGTACTGCAGGAGCATCTGGCGTGACGCGTACTCGGTGTACGGGAACACGCTGAACTCCACCGCGGGCGACGCCCGGGCCGAAAACCGCGTGTTGCCGAAGGTGGACGACTCGGCGCCGGCACTCAGGCCGAACGACCAGTGCGGCCCCGCGCTCTTGGCCGCGAACGCCCGGACGCGCCGCTCGAGCCGGACGACGTCCAGCTGCTCCTCGTCGTCCAGGTCGAACCGTTCGTGGTTCTCGTCCAGGTTCACGCCCAGCGTGACTTTCCAGGCGTCGGTGACCCGATCCGCGCTCGCCCGGAATTCCCAGTTCCACTCGCGGTTGGTCGCGGACGCGTCGATGGCCCCGCCGCCGTTCAGGCTGAACACCCACGCCCGCCAGGGATCCCGGCCCGGCACGGGCGCGGCCGGCCCGGTCGCCGAAGCGCGCACCGTGAGATCGATGTCCCCCGCGCGGCCGTCGCGCGCCAGATAGCTCAGAAACCCGACCGTCATCGCCCGCAGAACGGCGCGCCGGCGGGCGTCCTCCGTGTCGCCCGTCGTCGTCACGGCCTTGAGGTCGAAGTCGATCGACTCGAACGGGCCAAGGCCAATGAACCGGAGCACGACCTCGCGCCCGCCGCCGCCCGTCTCGTTCTGGCTCGACAGGACGTGCACGTGCGCGTCCTCGCGCTGCCGCACGAAGTCCACCCACGTCACCTCGGTGCGGATGAAGTCGGCGAAGCAGAAGAAGCAATCCAGGAAGACCTTCAGTCGCGCCTGTGGCGCGTGTCCGGCGACGGGCAGTTGGGCGGAGGCGGGCGGTGCGCCGATCGTCAGGGCAGCCGCGATCGCGAATGCGCTAAACGGCATGTGTCCTTAATTCTATGCGTCAGCCTGCCGCTGACCAGCCGCCTGGTCCGAGTCTTCACCACGATCCGTCCGTTCCACATGGATCGTGCAGTCCTTGAGGAGCGCGACCAGCGCTCCGATCGCCGCGAGCATCGGTGCCAGGAGGACGCCGACAACGCCGGCCGTGACCGGGAATTCAGCCACGGTTCGGCCCTCGTGCTCGATGACGACGCGCCGGACGTTGCCCTGGCGCACGAGGTCCTTGATCCGGTCGAGGAGGGTGCTCCCCTCGGCCTTGAACGATTCCCAGCACGTCCGGTCGGTCATGGCAGCCTCCAGTGAGGGTGCGCCCCGCAGGGGCGACACCGAATTGGACGCAGGTGACGCAGACAAAGGTTCGACTGACTGGCCGGCCGGTGATGCCGTGCCAGCCCCTGGAACGAGCCACCAAGGTCCTGCAGCCGGCGGTATCATGCATCTCATGAGTTCTCACTCCTGCGCCCGGGTCGCGGCGCCGGTGGTGGCGCTGGTTGCGGCGTGCGTGCTGTCGGCGTTCAGCCAGCTGACGACGCCCGCGCGGCGCGAGACCACGATGGCCGTCGATTTCTATGCCGTGGGACCGGACCGCCTCCCGGTCCGCGACCTGGCCGCGCACGAAGTGACGATTCGAGTCGACGGCCGCCTGCGGGCGGTCAAGACGCTGCGCCTCGTGCCGCTGGCCAACGCGCTGTCGGCCGATCCGCTCGCGGCCGTGCCTGCGCCGCCGCCTCCGCCCTTCGGGTCGAACACCGTGGAGGATATGGGCCGCACCTTTGTTCTGGTCGTCGACGATGAGTCGTTGCGGCAGGGACGCGAGCGGTCGCTCCGCGAGGCCGTGCGTCGTTTCCTCGGGTCGCTGTCGCGTCGCGATCGCGTCGCTGTGGCCACGGTGCCGCGCGGCGGCCTGAAGTCCGACTTCACGATCGATCACGATCGCATTGCCGAGATCGTCACGCGGCTGACCGGTCAGGCGCCGGAAGTGGAAACCGCGCAGGAGGGCGCGTGTCGGACCCGCGAGGTGCTGGCGAGCGTCGAGGGGCTCCTCTCGAGCCTGGCAGGCGGCGAGGGACCGACGTCGGTCCTGCTCATTTCGACGGCGATGTACGGGCCTCGCCGCGACGCCCCGGCAGCGGGGCCACCCGGCCCGTGCGAGCTGACGGTGAGGCAGTTCCAGCTGCTGGGGGCGGCGGCCTCGCGGGCCCGGGCGCACTTCTATGTGATTCAGCCCGACGAGCAGCAGGCGCTGGCGCGGCCGATCCTGCCGACGTTCGCCACCGCCGGCTATACGGGACCGGACAACCCGCTCGAAGGCCTCGAGCACGTGGCAGGGGTGACGGGCGGACGGGTGATGACGCTCTCGACCGCCGTCGGCGATGCGGCGCTCCTGCCCATTGTGCGCGAGTCGTCCGCGTACTACACGGCGACGATTGACGCGACGGAGTCCGATTTCGATGGCCTGGCGCACGGCCTCGAGGTCCGGCTCGCGCGCACAGCTGTCGAGCTGCGCGCGCGGCCGCAGCTCTTTTTCCCGAAGACGAGTGCCAGCGCGATCACGCCGGCCGCGCGCTCGCCGCAGGAGATGATTCGTGACCCGCGGCTCTTCCGCGACCTGCCGATCCGCGTGGCCGGCTACGCATCGGCGGGAACGGCCGGCCGCGTGCAGGTGCTGGCCGTCGTCGAGCCCATCGATCAGGCGGTTCGCCTCACCGCGCTGGCCGTCGGGGTGTTCGACGAACAGGGCCGGCTGGCGGGACAGGCGACCGCCACGGCCGCAGACCTCGCGCTCTCGCCGGTGATGACCGCCGTCGAGGTGCCCGCCGCCACCTACCGGCTGCGCGCGGCGGCGGTGGACGAGGCGGGCCGCACCGGCACGGCGGATGTCGGCATCGCCGCCGAGCTGACGCCGGCCGGACCGCTGCGGCTGAGTTCGCTGGTGATTGGCGTGTCGCGCGGCGGCGCCTTTCAGCCGCGTCTGATGTTCACGACCGAGCCGGTCGCGCTCGGCTACGTCGAGATCTACGGCGGCACGCCGGGCGCCTCCGTCAGCGCCGTCATCGAGCTGGCAACCACGCTCAACGGGCGCGCCGTGGCGACGACGCTGCTGGCCATCGAGGCCACGAGCGAGCCGGGCCGGTTCACCGCCACGGGTGCGATCCCGCTCGCCGCCGTCCCGCCCGGCGACTACGTCGTCCGCGCCGTGGTCGGGGTCGAGGGACAGGCCGCGGGCCGCGTGGTACGAACGCTTCGGAAGAAGTAGGTCGGACCTACCGGGCCGGATCTGCGGAAAACAGGTACGACCCCTCCAGCGCCAGCAGGCGGCGCTTGCGCCACAGCCCCCCGCCATAGCCGCCCAGCTGGCCGCTCTTGTTTACGACGCGGTGGCACGGAATGACGATCGCCACGCGGTTCCGGCCGTTGGCGCGGCCGACAGCACGCACCGCCTTCGGGCTGCCCACCGCGCGCGCGATCTGCTCGTACGACCGCGTCTCGCCGTACGGAATGGCCAGGAGCGCCGCCCAGACCTGCTCTTCGAACGGCGTGCCCGGCGCGGTCACGGGCACCGAAAACACGCGCCGCGTGCCCGCGAAGTACTCGGGCAGCTCGCGCCGCAACGCGTCCAGGTGCGGATGCGCGTCCGGCACCAGCGCCGCCTTGAACCGGCGCTGCAGTGTCCGGAGCTGCGCCGCCAGCATCCGGCGGTCCGTGAACTCGAGCAGGCAGATGCCGGCGTCCGTGGCGCCGGCCACCATCGGGCCTACGGGCGTGTCCACCCACGCTACGCGCACCGAGGCGGCGCGATCGGAGCGGCCCGGCGGCTGACCGAAGGCCTTTGCAAAGGCCTCGCGGAACCCGCTGTGCGATTCGTACCCCGTCTCGAACACGGCGTCGTCAATGGCGCCGCCCCTGCGGATCCGCTCGAACGCCTGTCCGAGCCGCCGCGCGCGGCAGTAGGCCTGGAACGTGAGCCCGTACCTGCCGGCGAAATAGCGCCGGACGCGCGCCGGTTCCAGTCCGAGCGCGCGAAGCTCGGCGTCCCGAATCCGCGCGCCCGGCTCTTTCTCGACCCGATCCAGCAGGCGCTCGACCCAGACCGGCGCCTCACCTGCGGCCAGCGGCCGGCACTTCAGGCACGGACGGTACCCGGCGAACAGCGCATCGTTCGGCGCGGAGAAAAACTCGACGTTCTCCGGCTTCGGCTTCCGCGCGTGGCACGACGGGCGGCAGAACACGCCGGTCGTCCGCACGCCAAGGTAGAACACGCCGTCGTAGGACGCATCGGATCGCTCGTAAGCCCGCTCCATCTCCCGGCGGGGCGGCAGCGAAGGCAGATCAAGCTGTGTGGGAGCCGTCTCCGGCATGGCGCGTCTCAGCATCATGCGTGGATTCTGGCCCGAACGCAATTCCGCCGCGACCGGCAAAGCGACGGGGAATTCCCCCATTGCCTCATTGCCCCATTGCCTCATTGCCCCATTAACACGTGATGACCACAGTGACTTTCCACGGATCCGTCGCCCGAACGCTCGCCCCGGCCGGCCGGACGGCAAACCCGGCGCGCGTCAGGCTGTCGCGGGCGCCCGCCACGGTCGCCTCGTCCGGCACGACGAGTTCCCATTCGAGGAGTCTCGCGTCTTCGTCCGTGGCCACGGGCGCGTGTGCGACCCACGCATTCGTGCCGACGTGGTGGTGATAGCCGCCTGCGGAAAAGAACAGCGCGCCCGGCAGGCTCCAGCCGACCTTGTCGAACCCCAGGGCCGCGTGGTAGAACGCAGCCGCGTCGTCCAGCTCGCCGACATAGAAATGTACGTGGCCGATCGCGGACCCAGCCGGCACGCCGGTCCAGCGCCTTTCGGCCCCCAGGACGGCAAGCGCGACCATGTCGAGAGGATCGAGCGTGCCGACGATCTCCCGATCTCGGATGACCCACTGGTCGCGCGGGCGATCGGCGTACACCTCGAGCGTGAGGCCGTCCGGGTCGCGCAGGTACAGAGCCTCGCTGAAGCTGTGATCGGCCGAACCGGCCGGAAAGCCCGCCGCCTCGAGATGGCTCACGAAGGACCCGAGCGCGGCGCGCGTCGGGAGAAGCAGCGCCGAATGGTACAGGCCGAGCCGGCCGCCGCGCGGCATCGGCCGCGCGCCCTTCCGCTCGACGAGTTCCAGGAGCACCGCGCCGGTGTCAGCGGCACCCAGTCGCGCGAGCCGGGCGCCGCGTTCCACAAACTGGTCGACCAGGCGCAATCCAACCAGATCGCGGTAGAACCACAACGAGCGCTCGAGATCGGCAATCTGATACCGCACGCGCCCGACGTGCGTCCCGCCCGGCAGCCGGAACCCGGGCGGAGCGATACCGGCCGCGGACTCGTTCACGGCCGGACTGCCCCATTGCCGCATTGCCCCATTGCCCCACTGCCCCATTGCCCCATTGCCAGGTTCACCATCTGGGTGGCACCGTAGCACAGATGGTACAGTCGCGAGATGCGCGCGCTCCTGTGGGCGGTGGCGCTCCTCGCCGTGCAGAGCCCGGCACCGGAGCCCTTGACACTGGCCGTCGCGGCGCGGGCGATCCAGCCCGGAGAGCTGGTCGTCGTGACCGTGACGTCGGCCGTGCCCGTCACCACGCTCCAGGCGACGGCGTTCATGCGATCGCTCTCGCCGTTCAAGGTCGATGCGTTGACGTGGCGTGTGCTGGTCGGGATCGATCTCAACACGCCGCCGGGTGCGTACCGCGTGGACGTCGGCGCGACCCTCCCGGGTGGCGGACGCGCGCAGGCCGCTCATCCGCTCACCGTCCGCCCGAAGACATTCCCCACGCGCACGCTGACGGTGGATGACGCGTTCGTCAATCCGCCGGCGAGCGCCGAGGCGCGCATCGCCGAGGACGCGCGGGCGCTCGAGCGGGCGTGGGCCGCGTCGGCGCCCGAACGGCTGTGGTCGGGACCGTTCGTACGGCCGGTGCCTCACGAGGCGACCAGCGCCTTCGGATCTCGCAGCGTCTTCAACGGCCAGCCGCGCAACCCGCACAGCGGCGCCGACTTTCGCAGCCCCACGGGCACGCCGGTCAAGGCGCCCAACGCCGGCCGCGTCGTGCTCGCGCGGGACCTGTACTATTCGGGCGGCACGGTCGTGATCGACCACGGGCTCGGGTTGTTCTCGCTGTTCGCTCACCTGTCCGCGATGGACGTGACGGACAGTACCTCAGTCACCACCGGCGACGTCGTCGGCCGTGTCGGCGCGACCGGGCGTGTGACGGGATCGCACCTGCACTGGATGGTGCGCGTCGGCGGCGCGCGGATCGACCCTCTCGCGCTGCTGGACCTTCTCGGCAAGTAGAAAAACGACCTCGGAGGTCGTTTTACGATTTACGTAAATCGACCTCCGAGGTCGTTTCTTCCACCACCGCCGTAATGGCGGCGGCAATGGCCTGGGCCGACCGATCGACATCGGCGTCGGTGGTGGACCAGTTACTGATAGATACACGCATGGCGGCCTGGCCATGCCAGGTCGTGCGGCCGAGCCAGCAGGTGCCCTCCGCCTGCACGCGCGCGATGGCCGCGCTCGCCACGATGTACGCGGCGCCCTGCGACATCGCCCGGCGGTGAACGTCCCGGTGCGCCGTGAGCACGATGCCGCTGTCGTACGGCACGTTCAGCCACCACCGGTCGGCATGACGGCATTATGACGAACGCGCCGGCCCCATTGCCTCGCTACTCGGTTCCCGAGTAGTGTCCAGGCGTGCGCGCGCTGCCGTTCCAGCTCGCCGCGATGCTGGGCGCGTTTCTGCTGTTTCTCGTCCAACCCCTCATCGCCAAGCAGATTCTGCCGTGGTTCGGCGGGAGCGCCACGGTCTGGAGCGCGTCGCTGATGTTCTTCCAGATCATGCTGGTGGCGGGCTATTTGTGCGCGCACGTGACGCGCCGCCTGGGACCGCCGCGGCAGGCCGCGCTCCACCTCACGCTCGGCGCCGTGGCCCTCGCCCTCGCGCTGCCGGTTGGCGCGTCGCCGGCCTGGGCGCCGGCCGACGGCTCGTCGCCAGTGGCGCGCGTCGTCCTGCTCCTCGGGGCATCGGTGGGACTCCCGGCCTTGCTTCTGGCCGCCACGGCCCCCCTCGTGCAGGACTGGTATGCCCGTCTCGAACCGGGCCGGTCGCCGTACCCGCTTTACGTGCTCTCGAACGCGGGATCGCTCGCGGCGCTCGTGCTGTACCCGAGTGTCGTCGAACGGCACTTCACGATTCCGACGCAGAGCCTGGCCTGGTCGGTGGCGTTCGGCGCGTTCATCGCCGCCAGCCTGTGGTGTGCGATCCGCGTGCGTCGGCTGAACCAGCCGGCTGAGGCAGCCCGGCTCCCTGACGGCCACCCGGGACCGGGCGGTCTCGATCGGGTCCTGTGGGTCGTGCTGCCGGCCATTGGATCGGGGCTTCTCCTGGCCACGTCGAGCGGACTGACGCAGGACGTGGCGCCGGTGCCGCTGCTCTGGGTCGTGCCGCTGTCGATCTATCTCATTACTTACATCCTGGCGTTTGCCGGCTGGTACGCCCGGTACGCCACGGCCCTGGTGTTCGTCGTATCGCTCATCCTCGTCGCGCGTCTTGTGGGCGATGAGGCCGACACACCCGTCCTGGGCCAGGTCGGTGTGGTCCTCGCCGCATTTGCCGCCGCGTGCCTGCTGTGCCATGGCGAGCTGGCGCGCCTTCGTCCTGCCCCGGCGCACCTCACCGCGTTCTACGTCGCGATTGCGGTGGGCGGCAGCCTCGGCGGCGCGGCGGTGGCCCTGGGCGCGCCTGTGGTGTTCGACGCGTATCTCGAACGGCCGCTTCTCGAAATCGCCACCATCGCGGTCCTGGCGCTGGTTGTCTGGCGGGAGATCGCCGCCCGGTGGCCCGGCCCGGCGGCCAGGCTCGTGGGCGGCGCGTTCGTCGTGGCGACCGGTGTCAGCGCGTGGGCACTGCTGCCGCGCGCGACGCGCGAGGGCGAAATCGCGCGCGGCCGGAGCTTCTATGGCGTGCTGAGCGTCACCGACGAGTCAGCCGAGGGGCCGCGCCCCATCCGGCGCCTCTATCACGGGCGCATCCTGCACGGCACCCAGTTCATCCCGGAAGCGCTGCACCGGCAGGTCACCTCCTACTACACGACCGGCAGCGGCATCGAGATCGCGCTCAACCACCATCCGCGCCGCCTGCGGTCGGAGCCGCTCACGATCGGCGTGGCCGGTCTTGGCGCCGGCACCATCGCAGCGTGGGGACAACCATTCGACCGCATCACGTTTTTCGAGATCGACCCGCTGGTTGTCGAGTTCTCCAGCCGGTATTTCACCTACGTCAAGGACTCGCCGGCGCGCGTGGAGATCGTGATGGGCGACGCGCGGCTGTCGCTCGAGCGCGCCATGCGATCGGAAGAGAACCGCCACACCTACGACGTGCTCGCGATGGACGCGTTTTCGGGCGATGCGATTCCTGTCCACCTGCTCACGCGCGAGTGTTTCGCGCTCTACCGCCGTGCGTTGCGGCCCGACGGCATTCTCGCCGTGCACGTCTCGAACCGGTACGTGGACATCAAGCCGGTCGTGCGCGGCGCCGCCGCCGAGCTGGGTCTCGAGGTCGTGCAGATCGAGAAGGGCTCGAGCGGCGTGACGCGCGCGGTTGGCAGCACCTGGCTGCTCGTGACCGCCAACGAGGCGTTTCTCGAGAAAGCGCGCCTGTTTGCCGTCGAGCCGGACGACACGCCTCCGGTCGTCTGGACCGACGCCTTCAGCAGCCTGATTGCGGTGCTCAAGTAGGCCGCGTGCCCGTCGGATCGGACTCGGGCGAATCGCGCCGGTGCGGCCGCCCGCTCAGGCCTTCCTGCGGTACACGCTCACGCGCGCGTTGGCCTGGCCCTGGATGTTCACGGCCACGACCAGCAGACCCCGCTCGTCGAGGGAGATCGTCTCTTCGTACGTGAGGTTGGATTCGGTGGTGATGAGCGTGACGAGCCTCCCGTCCTTCCAGGCGCTCCGGAAGGACGCGCGCCGGGTGGTCGGACCCGCCGGCCAGGCGCCGGCCGTCTCCTTGCCGTCGAGCCGATAGACGATCTTCGAGACGGGACCGCCGCGGGGCTGAATCGTGAGCGTCGTGTCGTCCTGCGTGATGGTCAACTGCGTGGCCGCAGGGCCGAGGCCCATCCCGCCGCCCCGGCCGGTGCCGGCGCCTCGCCCGCCACCGGTCCCGCCGCCGCTGGCGCCGCTCTGGCGCACGTCCAGCGTCCAGACGCCCGCAAAGTCGGGCCGCTCCCGGGCTTGCCCGCCGAACGCCAGACACACGATGGCGATCGCGAGGACGGGGGCCTGGGGCGTCATCCTGTCCCTCGAAGGTCCGATTGCGCCACGACCGTCAGGAGACTACCATCGTTTTCTGGATGGTCACGTCCGTCCCCCGCTGGCTCGTGCAGTCCGCCGTCGGCGTCGCCGCCGCCCTGGCCGTCGGCCTGGCGCTCGACTTGAGCGCCCAGGCGCCGCGGACCCAGGCGCCTCAAAACGCCGCCAAGCCATGCGGGCCCGGCTTTGCGAGCACGCCGGACAAGGGCTGCGTGGACATCAATGAGTGCCTGCAGAGCAACGGCGAGTGCGATCCGCTCACCAAGTGCACCAACACCGTCGGCAACCGCCAGTGCGGCGCCTGCCCCACCGACTACCTGGGCGACGGGTACTTGGGCTGCAAGGACGTCAACGAGTGCGCGACGACCGGGTGCAAGTTCGTGGATCTCAAGGCGCCGGTGATCCGAACCTCGGGCAACGTCACGGTGGCCGCCGCGTCGCCGGACGGCGCCGAGGTGCGTTACACGGCCACGGCCGTCGACAACGTCGACGGCCCGGTCGCCGTGGCGTGCACGCCCGCGTCGGGCACGCTGTTCAAGGTGGGCACGACCACCGTCACGTGCACCGCCGCCGACAAACGCGGCAACACGCGCAGTGTCCTTCTGACGATTACCGTGACGGCCGGCGGCTGACGAACGCGCAGGACTCCTGGTCGCCGCCCAGGCACCGCACCATCGCTCCCGCGTCGCCGTCGGGATTCTCGACCCGCTGGCGTGCGGCCTCCCCGCGAATTGCCGGTCCGTCCGGACCGTTCACGCCGGCCGCGATTAGAAAGGGATCCCGGTCCGGCAGGAGGAAGCGATACGCGCGGCGCTGCGCCAGGTCGGCGTGGGACGAATCGCGTCGGACGAGGACTTCAACGGCTTCGTCCCAATACACGGTGGCCCAGTCCGCCTGCGGGAACCGGCCGGCCCCCGACAAGCGGTTGGGTCGCGGCCGCGAGAGCACCGCCCAATCGACACCAGACACGAGCGCGTCCCACGCCGGCTGGGATGCGGCCGCCTGAAGGATCGCCTCGGCATGCGCGGGCGGGTACGCCTGCAGCCGGCTGTCCTGGAAGACGCGCGCCCGTGGATACAGATGCCAGGCCAGGTAGCCGCCGAGGTTATGGCTGTTGAAGAGCGGGCCGTCGAGGCCCTCGGTCTGGATGAAGCCCATGGCGCCGCGTGAGAACAACTGCGGGGGTTCCATAGCGCGAGCGCCGGCGTCGAGATCCGTCACGAGGTGCCGGACCGACACGGGCGATGCCGCCACCGCGACGGCCGCCGCGGTGATCACCAGCGCGCGCGGATGTACACCGCGGGCCACGAGGACGGCGAGCCGGGCCGCCATCACGGGTGCCGCCGCCCACACGACGAGCGGCGTGAGTCGGATAAAGCGCAGGCCCAGCGCCGCGGCGCCGCCAAGCGCCGTTACGTCCCAGATCGTGGTCCGCCTCGGCCGGACGAACGCGATGAGCGCCGCGGCGATGGTCGAGAACACGAAGAATCCCCGGTAGCTGGGCCAGTACGGCGGCCGCAGCTCTGCGATGTCCAGGCTCGCGGGCACCATCAGATTCTCGGCCAGGTACTGCAGCACGCCCCAGCCGTACGGGTTGGCCAGCGTGGCGGCCGCGGCGGCCGTCGCGAGGCCGAGCGCGCGTACGGCCTCGCGGCGGGTGAGCGTCGAGGGTCGCACGACTTCGGTCATCGCGAACAGCCCGGCAAGCGCCGCGCCCAGGACGCACTCGACGTGAAGATTACTCCAGACGCCCACGAGCGGGACCGCCCAGGCGAGCCGCGCGGCCCGGCCGTCGGCGCGCACGCGCTCGATCAGCCACACCATTCCGGCAACGCCCGCAAACGAGACGACGTGCGGCCGGGGCATCGCCCGCGGTTCGATCGCAAAGAGACCGATGAGGATCACCGCCGCGGCGGCGCTGGCCGGCGCGCGCACGCGAGCCGCTCCGTACGTTGCGCCCAGGGCCAGGGCCAGCCACAGCGCCTGCCAGAGCTGAATCGCCAGGCTCCCGCCACGTGTCCAGAGCCCGTACGCGGCCAGGTCGTAGAGCCACGGCGTGTACGTCTGCCGGTAGTCAGGATGGGTGACGCTGAAGACGTTCGTGCGGACGAAATCGCCCGAGGCCGTCTCGCGCCCCTGGGCGAGGTGCCACCAGAGGTCCGGCTCGTACGCGGGCCGCAGGCTCACGAGCAGCGCGAAGCCGGCGATGGCCAGGCCGACGGCAAGATCGGCACGCCCGCGCGAGGCAGGTGTCGGCATCTCGTACTTGGGGACGGCGATCTTATCGTGGGACACTGGGCGCCGCACCGCGCGCCATGAGGAGCTTCGAGAACCGCGCCGACGCCGGACGCCGGTTGGCGGGGCGCCTCTCCGCCTACGCCGGTCGATCGGATGTCGTCGTGCTGGCGCTGCCGCGCGGCGGCGTGCCCGTCGCGGCGGCGGTGGCGTCGCGGCTGGCGGCGCCCCTCGACGTGTTTCTCGTCCGCAAGCTGGGCGTGCCGGGCCACGAAGAACTCGCGATGGGCGCGATCGCCGAAGGCGGAACGCTCGTGGTCGGCCAGCGGGTCGTGGCCGATCTGGGCATCCCGCCGTCCACGCTCGATCGCGTGGCCGCCCGCGAGCGCCACGAGCTGGACCGGCGCGCGGCCGCGTACCGCGGCGGCCGGCCGCGGCCGTCCGTAAACGGCCGCATCGTCATCATCATCGACGACGGCCTGGCGACCGGCGCGACGATGGAAGCTGCCGTCGAGGCGCTGCGCCGGGAGCGCCCGGCGCGCATCCTCGTGGCCGTCCCGGTGGGCGCTGCGGAAACGTGCGCGCGACTCGCGCGCGTCGCCGACGACGTGATCTGCCTGCTGACGCCAGACTCGTTCATGGCCGTCGGCCAGTGGTACGACGACTTCACGCAGACGTCGGACGCGGAAGTGCAGGCGCTCCTTGCCGCGTCGGCGCCGGCCGGCGGCGCGACACCGTGACGGAGCCCGAACCACACGTCGTGCCGGTGCGCGTGTCGGCCGGGCGGATCGAGCTCGATGCCGACCTCACGGTGCCGCGCGAGTCTCTCGGCCTCGTGCTGTTTGCGCACGGAAGCGGCAGCAGCCGACGCAGCCCGCGCAATCGCCAGGTGGCGCGCGCCCTCGAACGGCAGGGCTTTGCGACGCTCCTCATGGACCTGCTGACACCCGATGAAGACGCGGTCGATCGGCGGACGGCCGAGCTGCGCTTTGACATCGCGCGGCTCGCCAGGCGCGTGACCGGCGGCGTCGACTGGCTTCGCCAACATCCCGACACGGCGTCGCTCCCGGTCGGCGCGTTCGGCGCCAGCACCGGCGCCGCCGCGGCCATCGTCGCCGCGGCCGACCGGCCCGATGCGGTGCGGGCCGCGGTGTCGCGCGGCGGGCGACCGGATCTGGCCGGCGAGGCGCTCGGGCGCCTGACAGCGCCGACGCTCCTCATCGTCGGCAGCCGCGACGCCGAGGTGCTGCAGATGAATCGGACGGCGATGGCGCGGATGCCGGGACCGGTCGCGCTCGAAATCGTCGAAGGGGCAGGTCATCTGTTCGAGGAGCCAGGCGCGCTCGGCGTCGTCACCGACCTGGCCGCCGATTGGTTTCTGCGGCACCTTGTCCCACCGGCCGCCGGCTACGTCACGGCTTCTTGAGCACGGTCGTCACGACGCGCTGGCCGGGCGCGCCGCTGACCACGGTCTCGAGCGTGCCGTCCGGCCGCCGCGTGTAGCGGATGGTCTTGGGGTAGTCGTGCGCCGGGTTCTCGAAGGTGGCCGAGTCGGGCGTGAGGCCGGTCAGCACGAAGTCGGTCGCCGGCGATCGGCCGTTCGGCATGGCGCTGTAGACGAGGCTGCCGTCGCGCTCGGCGATACAGAGAAACTCGAAGGCCGACATGGCGGGACCGCGCAGGGTCCGTGCGACCGCGAGCATCGCGCCGCCGGCCGGAGGCGTCCACCGCTCTTCCGTCGTGGTCGCGCCCTCGCTCTGCCACAGGCCGCCGATCCACGCGGTGTCGGCTATCGTGGCGGCCGCCTTCGTGGCCGGCAGCGCCGGCGCCGGCGGCGGCATGGGATCCGTGGATCGTCTGTAGACGGTGCCCACCGGCTTCGGCTGCCCGCCCTGCACGATGGTGGCCTCGACCACGAGCGTATCGGGCGACTCGAGTCGCAGCAGGCGGCGGATGTTGACCTTGGCCACCGGCGTGCCGCCGGCCGGCACGTTCCCCGTCATCGTGAATGCGAGGGCGGATCCCTCCCGGGCGACCGCTTCGATGAAGTAGGCATCGCCCATGCACAACGCGCCGGGCACGCGAACCCGCACGTCCGGGCCGCCGATTTCGAACGTTGCTTCGACCGATGAGTCGCGAAGGGTCCGCGCCACGGTCAGCGTGGTCGCCGTCTGCCGCAGGGCGACCTTCGCGCCGAGAATGGCACTCGGCGCCACGGCGGCTGTCGCGGGCGCGTCCTTGACGGCGACCCACGTGCCGGTCAGGTCCGCCTGCTGTCCGGACAAGCCGGACGCGGCTGCAAGAGCCCCCAGCGTGAGCGCCAGCCGGGCGATGCGTGTCACGGTGTCCTCCTGACGGCGAATCATGCCCCTGCGACGCCCGCGCCCTTGTCTCCAAGAGCATCAACCATGACGAACGTGAGGAACATGAGGACGTTGTGGGCCTCATCCACGACTATCGCAGGTGCCTAGGAGGGCGCTTTCACGCCCTTGCCCGGCAGCGTGACCTTGACCGGATACGCCTTTTCGCCGGCCAGCACCTTCACCGGCAGGCGGTTTTCGCGGAGGGGAATCGGGCACGTCGTGTACGGGTTGAAGGCGCACGGCGGGTTGTACGCCTGATTGAAGTCCAGCACGGTCGTGCCATCGTCCAGCAGATCCGAGTAGAGGAAGCGCGCCGTCTCGTACGTCTCCTCGCCGCTCGACGCGTCCCGGAACACAAAATAGAAGCGTTTCGGCCGGGTCGTGAACGGCCGGAGCCGGAGCGTCCGCCCGAAGAGTTCGAATTCGACGACGCCCTCCGTCTGATACTCGTCGATATCGCCGAGCGTGTTGGGCACCTTCAGCGGCGTGGGCGCCGGGTCCCGGATGAAGCGCCCCACGACGCGATACTGCAGGTCGATCGGAAACCACGTGAAGCCGAGGAACCCGCGTGCCAGCGGGCCGTCGGGATCACGCACCCGCAGCGATCGCCGCGTGCCGCTGGTGTGCAGCACGAGCCGCACGCCGCCGACGGACACCTGGTCCTGGCCGGTGTTGAACTCGACCGGTCCGGAAACGAGCTGGTCGCGTTGTCGAATGCCAACGCCCGGCGACGGCTCGAACCGGGCGGACTCGTCCGTCATCACGATGCGGCCGAGCACCGGCGGCACGGACGCGAGGACGATGTCGTTGGTCCGGGCGCTGCCGACGGTATTCGGTCCCGGCCTCAGCGGATGCAGGCCGGCAATCGACACCCAGTCGCGCCGATAGTCGGCCTCGTGCTTGGCGCGCCACTTCTCGGTGAGGACGACGGGCGACTCGGCGGCCGGCGCGGCCGGCGCCGGCGCCGCATCCGGCGGCGCTCCGGAGCCGCAAGCGGCGGCCAACGCGACAACGGGAAGGAGCGCCCATCGCCGCCTGGCTCCAGGTCGCGCGTGCGTCACGGCCCCGCGGCTGGCATGGCCCCACTGGCCCATTGCCCCATTCACCCCATTGCTCCCATGGCCGCATTGCCCCACTGCCCCATTGCCCCAATGCAAGAATCGCCTAGCGTCCTCCCGCCGGAATGGGCTCGAGCTTCGCGGCCCACAGACCGCTGTTGAAGCAGGTGAACAGGATGTGGCCCTTCCACGGCATGGCGTTCATGACGAACGGCGCGTTTGCCGTGTATCCCTCGGGATCGTACGGCTTGAACACCGCGATCTCCCGGCCCTGATCGTACAGGTTGCCGAGGAGCATGCCCGACACGTCCACGATGCGCACGCCTCCGTCGTAGTAGGCCTGATACAGGATGTCGTTCTCCACGATGATGTCGTGCGATCCGTAGTCCTCGAGCTGATAGCGCCCGACCTTCCTCGGATTCATCGGATCCGTGAAATCCACGATGTGCGTGTAGCCGCCGGACGTCTGCGCGATCCCGCCCTTGGGCGGCACGCCGCCGGGGCCGGAGAGCTGGTAGTTCGTGCCGGCCCACGCGCGCCCCGGCCGGCTCATCTCTTCGTCGCCGATGAAGAGGTAGGTCCTGCCCGTCGCGCTCTGCACGTACGGATAGATCTCGTGCCCGCTGTTGATCGGGACCGTGTTGACGAGCTTGGGCGCCTTGAGCGACCCGCCCCACCTGCCGTTGCCGACGTCGACGACGACGGTCCCCACGCCGCCCTGGGCCGAGTAGGCGATGCCGTCGCGCACCCAGAGATCGTGCAGCCGCGCGCTCGGGTGCCGGTACTCCCCGACGTAGGCCGGCTTGTAGATGTCCTCGGCGTTGATGATCACGTACTTGGACCCGCCAGACACGGCGAAGAGGTGATCGCTCGTCGCGAACATGTTGTGCACGCCGCCGGTGAGCTCCGTATCGAACGTGGACGCGACCTTCGGCCGGGCCGGGTCGGCCAGATCCAGGAACACGACGCCGTTCACACGATTCGACGCGCCCTCCCGCGACATGACGGCGTAGCGGGCGTCGGGCGACACCGTGACGTCGTTGATCGTGCGCGCGTCCACCTTGACCGAATGCGTGCGCACGATGTTCGAGAGGTCCGTGATGTCGAAGATGTGCGCGTACCCGTCGCCGCCCCAGGTGCCGACGATGCAGTAGTCGCGGCCGTCCTTGCCGGTGTACGGCCAGAGGTCCGACGTATGGGTGTCGCGGATGACGCCGCGGCCGACGATCGTGATCCGCTGGCGGACGTTGCGCGGCGTGACGTCGAGTGACGCCCGCGCGTGCGCCGGGCCCACGGATGCCAGGATCGTGTACAACCCCGGGTAGTTGGCGACGAAGAGATCCTGGTCGATGATGCCGGCGCCGCCCGGCGCCTTCGGCGTGTTCCCCTCCGGCGCCGCGTACGTGTAACTCCAGGTCACCGGCGCGTCCGCCACGGCCGTGCCGTCGGCGCGCCGCGGCGTGCCGACCAGCCGGATCACATCGCCCGTCCGGATCGTCGTCTGGGTGATGCCGAGATCGATCGTGGCGACGGGATTCGCGGCCACCGCGTAGGCCTTCTCGGCCTTGATGTCCTCGGCCGTCGCCGTAATCGTGACCGCACCCGGGCGAAGGGCCGTGACGTGGCCGAAGCGATCGACGATGGCCACGGTCGGATCCGAGCTGCGCCAGGAGGCGACGAAACCCGATCGCTCGCTCCCGTCGGCGTGGACACCGCGCGCGCGGTGCGCCAGCGTGACGCCGGTGTACAGCCGGCCCGGCTCGGCGCTGATCTCGATGGACGCCAGCACCGGCCACGTGACGGTCACCGGAATCTCGAGCGTGACCGGCGGCGCGCCCATCGGGCCGGCGGCAACAGCCGTGACGGTAAAGCTGCCCGCGCGAAACGCCGTGAGCTGACCGTCGGTGTACACGCCGACGGTCCGGGGCAGGTTCACCCGGACGATGGCGCCCGGAATCTCCCTGCCGGCGGCGTCGTACGCGGTCACTTTGAGCGACACGGTCTCGCCGGTTCTGACGGACAGGCTCGCCGGCTCGGCCACCAGCCTGGCGACCGGCGGCACGGGCGTCTGGGCCGCCTGCCCCGACTGACGCGCAGCCGCCAGCCAGGTGCCCGACACCACCAGTACCAGGGCCGCGACCATCGGCAGAAGCTCGCGGGATCGTGCTACCTTCATGGCTCCAGCTCCAATCGCTTTGACGTTCTGAGCCGACATGATGCCAGACGCTCCCGCACCCGGCAACCGCATCCCCCGCGCCGGGCGCGTCGGCGCCTTGGTTGTCGCGACCGGCCTCGTCGCGGCCGGCCTGCGCGTGGGCGCCGACCAGCAGCGCCCGCGCCCCGCGCCCCGCCCGCCCGCCACGTACTGGGTGTACGCGGGCGCCGAGTCCGCGGACCTGATCCATCGCATCCGGTTCGGCCCTGACGGCGCCACGGTCGAGCGAACGACGCGCATCGGCGAGCTGCCGAACGAGATGGAAGGACCGCACGGCCTCGCGATCTCCGCCGACGCCACGTACCTCTACATGACAACGGGCCACGGTCGTCCCGACGGCAAGCTCTGGGTGTACGAGATCGGCGGCGAGGAGGATCGCCTCGTCGGCGAGGGCCTGTCGCTCGGCTTCTTTCCGGCCTCGATTGACGTCACACCCGACGGCCTCTACACGTTCTCGGTGAACTTCAACCTCCATGGCGACATGGTGCCGTCGACGGTGTCGGTCGTCTACACGCCCACGCGCACCGAGGTCGCGCGCATCGTCACGTGCACGATGCCGCACGGCAGCCGCGTCGATCCGTCCGGCCTCCGGCAGTACTCGACCTGCATGATGGACGACCAGCTCGTCGAGATCGACACCGTGAAGTTCGACGTGGCGCGCAGGTTTTCGGTGGCCAAAGGCACGGAAGGGCCGCTGGCCGACACCAACGCGCATGCGGGCCACGCCATGCCGGGCACGACGAGGCCGCCGGCCCGGCCCGTCGTCGATCCGGCCGAGGTCGGCTATGCCGGGGCACGTCACGAGATGGCGCCGGCAACCTGTTCACCGACCTGGGCCCAGCCGTCGGCCGACGGCCGCAGCATCTTCGTGGCGTGCAACAAAGCGGACGAGATTCTGGAAATCGACCGCGACCGGTGGACGCTCGCGCGGCGGCTGGCGACCGGCCGCGGCGTCTACAATCTGGCTGTCACGCCGGACGGCCGGCTGCTCGTGGCCACGCTGAAACAGGGCGGCCTGGTGGAGATCTTCGACCTCAGAACCGGCAAGAGTCTCGCGCGTCTGAAGACCTCGACGTCGCTGGCGCACGGCGTGGCCGTGAGCCCGGACTCGCGCTACGCCTTTGTCACGAGCGAGGGCGTGGGATCCGCCCCCGGCAAGGTCGACGCGATCGATCTCACGACGCGCGCGGTGGTAGCGACGGTGGACGTCGGCCAGCAGGCGAGCGGCATCGCGTTCTGGAAGATGTCGAAGTAGTTCCCTGGGGGTCCGGTAATGAGAAGCGTGCCTCTGTGGCGGGCGGCCGCCCTCGCAGCGACGTGCGCGATCGGCCTGAGTGTCGGTCCGGCCCGGCTCGAGGGCATGGGCGGGTCGCGGCAGAGCGGCGCCGCGCGCGATCCGGCGAAACCGGTCGCGACGTCGCCGGCCGCCACCGGCGTCATCGCCGGCATCGTGACGGCCGGCGACTCCGGACGGCCAATCCGCCGCGCGCGCGTCACGCTCGAGGGCGACCGCGGTGCGCCCGTCGCGCTCACGGCGACGGACGATCAGGGACGCTTCACGCTTGGCGGCCTGTCCGCCGGTGCGTACACCCTGCGCGTGACCCGATCGGGATTCCTGGAAGTCGTCTACGGCCAGCGCAAACCGGGGTCCGGACGCGCGGGCACGCCCATCCAGATCGCGGAGGGCCAGCGGATCGACAAGGTGACCCTCGTCATGCCCCGCGGCGGCGTCCTCAGCGGCGTCGTCACCGACGACGCGGGCGACCCGGCGATGGGGGTGCCGGTGCGCGCGCTGCGGTCCGTCCTGCGCGACGGCGCGCGCGAGTGGCAGCCGTCGGCGACCGCGACGGCCACCTCAGACGACCGCGGCCAGTTCCGCATCTTCGGCCTCGTGCCCGGCGACTACATCGTGTGCGCGGCGCCGCGCGACGAGCTCGTCCAGTCGGCGCTCCAGGCGGAAGCCCTGCGGCGGCGCGCCGACGAGATGGCCGCGGCGAGCGCCGGTCGAGGCGGCCAGTCGCCGGAGACCAAGGCGATGCTCGAGCGGATGGCCGCGGTGGTCAGGCCCGAACCGCCGAGGGAGGCCTACATCCCCGTCTGCGCGCCGAGCGCGACCGATCTGGCGGGCGCCGAACCTGTCTCGCTCGACGCCGGCGAGGAGCGAGCCGGCGTCGGTCTACAGCTCCAGCTCCTCCCCATCGCCCGGGTGTCCGGCACGGTCAGATGGAGCGGCGGCCGGCTGCCCGTCGGCAACACCGCGTCTGACACGTCCGTCTCCCTCACGACGCCACAGGCCATTCCCGGCATGACCTGGTACGGCATGCACGTCCCGGCCAACGGCCAGTTCTCGATTCCGAACGTGCCGCCGGGCACCTACACGCTCACCGCCCGCGCCCTGGCCGGACAGACCGCGCTCTGGGCCAGCCTGGATCTCACGGTCCTGGGACAGCCGATCGCGGACCTCGCGATCGAGATGCAGCCGGGCATGTCGATCTCCGGTCGGGTGGTCGCAGACGGCGCCGCGCCGGTCGACATCACGAAGATGCGATTGACGCCCCTCATCGCCGGCGACTTCGCGGGCGAAATCGCGCCCGTGGTCGTGAGTCCGGATGCCGACGGCCGCTTCACGCTCGAAGGCGTCGTGCCCGGTCGGTATCGCATCGGCGCCTACCCCGGCTCGCCCGGCGCGACGAACCTCCGCTCGTCCGTCTTCAACGGGCAGGACACGCTCGACTTCCCCATCGAGGTGAAGGGCGGCGAGTCGATCTCGGGTGGCGTGATCACGCTTGTGCCGCGGATGGCCGAGGTCCGCGGCGAGCTCGTGCACGAGTCCAGTCGTCCCGCCACGGGCTACACGGTGATTGTCTTCACAACGGATCAGGGGTACTGGACGCCGCTCTCGCGGCGCATCCAGGGCGTGCGACCGGCCACTGACGGACGGTTCAGCTTCCGGAACCTCCCGCCGGGCGACTATCGGCTCGTGGCCGTGACCGACATCGAGCCCGGGCAATGGTTCGATCCCGCGCTCCTGCGCGAGCTTCTGCCGCAGGCCGTGTTGCTTACGCTCGCCGAAGGCGAGCGCCGTGAGGAGCGCCTGCGCGTCGTGTCACGCGAATAGTCGACGGCCGGGCTCGCTCCGGCGGGAGACGGCCGTCAGTCGGATGGGCTGATGACCTCGAGCAGGTTCCGGCCTGCGCCCCTGACGGCACTCCACGGGATCGTTCGGTCGAACGTCGCGAGCCGACCGCCCTGGCGCCTGGCCAAGCCGACGAGGTAGACGTCGGTGAGCTGACGCGGCCCGCGTACCAGCGCCACGTTGAACAGGCGCTCGTCGCGGAGGGAGACGCCTTCAGCCCAGAACTCGTGCCCGCCGCTCCCGCAGAACTTGCGCAGGAGCTGCACCAGATCCGCGAGGCGCCCCACGCCGCTCGCGTAGTCCGGTCGCGACAGCACCCTCAGGAAGCCGGCCTCCGTCACAGGGCAGGTCGCCCATCCGCGGCGTCGCTGTCCGGCGAACCAATCGTGCGCCAGGTCGTGGTGGACGTGGGCCGCGTCGAAGAGCGCGACGAGGACGTTCACGTCGAGGAGCGTCGCCGCCACGGGTCATCCCTCGTCGCGCAGACGGTTGACCAGCTTCATCGTCGGCCGGGGCGCCGCGGCGGGCCGACGGGGAAGGAGGGGCACGCCGTTGCGGACGCGCGGCTGCCGTTCGGGCCGGAGGGCGCGTCGGGCCAGCTCCGAGAGGATCTTGCCGGCGGTCGTCCGCCGCGCCTCCGCCAGCTCCTTCGCCGCCTGCAGCACGTCCTCGTCCAGGTCCAGGGTGGTGCGCATGCGGCCAGCATCCGGCATCACGCATCAGATGTCAACCCGCCGCGAACGGCACGGGCGCGCGACGGGTCGGTGCGGTACGGTGACATCGTGCGGATTCTCGATGCGGCCACGGGCGCCGGCGTCACCCGCGTCGGCATCGTCACGGAGGAGATGCGGCGCGCGGCCGCCGCAGGGCATGGACGCTAACCCGATCGCGGCGTCGGGTCCTCGCCCGACCAGCAGGCGCCCGGCGTGTGCATCCAGCAGGTGGCCCCGGCGTCGTGCGAATCGCGCCGCAGCGATTTCAGCGGCGGAAACGGGTTTTGCCGGAGAGCTCGGCCGAGCTGCCTGTTGGCATCGTCCTCCCGGACGCCCACGGCCGAGTAGATCGCCACAAACGTCAGCACGCGCGCCTCCCAGCGCGCCCTGTCGACGAGAACGCCGGCTTTGGGCGCGCGCGCGCAGACGAGCAGGCCCTTGCCGATGGGCGTCATCGCCGGCATCGTGGCGGTGAGTGGTACGACCAGGCGACCGTCAGGCGCCAGCGCGTCAAGCCACGTCGTCAAGGGGTGAGTCACGCCCGCATTGACCAGAATGGCGTCGAACGACGCGTCGAGCGCCTCGGTTCCGTTCCCGTGGCGCACGTCCGCCCAGGTCCAGTCCGTCAGATTCGCCCGCGCGGCGGCCGCGAGTGCGGCATCGACCTCCACCCCCAGGACCCGACCGGTCGAGCCAATCGCCTGGGCCACGACGGCCGTGTAGTAGCCCAGTCCGGCGCCGACGTGCAGCACGCGGGCGCCGGGCGAAAGCTCGAGCGCGTCGAGCGCCGTGGCGAGCACGCCGGGCGCGCCGTTGAAGAGCTGTCGCTCGGCGTCGATGGCCACGGCCACGTTGTGATACACGCGCGCGGGATTCGCATCCGGCGTGAGCCGCGGCCGGGCCTGGACGTCGCCCTCGCCTCGCACCCTCCACGGGCCGGGCGGCAGGAACCGCTCGCGCGGGACGCGCGCGAGCGCGTCGACCAGATGTGTCGAACGCACGTTCGCGACAGCCTCGATTTCCTCGGCAAAGAATCGGCGACGCAGCTCGAGGTCGCTCATCGCGCGCTCTTCCGACGTCTCGCTGGCCGGCCGCGGGCCGGGTCCCGCCCGCCCGATCGCCGGATGAACCGGGCAATCGCGGGACTGATCGCGCCTGGTTCCGCGGGCCGTTCCCACAGGTAGGCGTGCTTGCCCGACGGCCGCGGGACGAGCCGGATCTCCCCGGCCTCGTTCAGCCGCTTCAGGATCGTGTGGATGGCTGCCAGCTCGTTCGTGTAGATCGACAGGTCCAGGCCGATGGCCTGCAGGGCATCGCGGACCTCGACCGGCGTCAACGGGCGGCCGCCGCGGAGCACGAGACGGCAGGCGTCGGTCAGGCCGAGCGGCACGGTCGGCTCGAGGCCGAGCCGCCGCGACAGCGTGCCGATCGTCTGCGCGAGGTGGGCGAGACGGTCGTCCAGCGCGCGGCGCTCGGCGCCCACCTGTTCGTACTCCTCGACCGCGGCCTCGAGCGCAGCCCGGTAGTCGGTGTCGGCCACAGGTCAGGATTTATACATTATGTGTAAAGTCGTGTGGGCCAGAAGTCTGGGCCGGCGACCGGGCGGCGAGCCACGCCGCCCTTCCGGCCGCGACCGACCGCCTAGGCGCGCCGGCCGATGGCGGCGCCGACCGCCGCGCCGCCGATCGTCATCATGACGGTGTACGCCGCGGCGTCCACCGCCATGGCGGTCAAGCTGTTGAAGACGTGCGACGTGGCGTAGATGGTCAGATCGACCGACAGCGCCATCAGCAGCCCGAGCTGCAGGCCGATCCGCAGGCCGTCGGCCGCGCCGCCCGACTTCGCCCAGGTGCCGATGGCCGTGGACAGGAGGCCGGCGCTCGCGACGTTACCGAGGACCAGCATCACCCAGTCCGGCTCCGCCTTGGCCAGGCCGGCCATCGTGTTGGCCTCGAGGTAGCTCATGAGGGCCACGCCGTAGATGAGGAACCCGACGACGAAGAGCGTGACGGCGCCGACGAGCGTCGACACGATGAACTTCTGCCCGGTCATGGATTCGCCTCCTGGCGGCACGTGAACATCCGCCCTCGCGCGTCTATCGCATCCTGTCCGTGATTGCCGCGATCCGGCCCGCGTGCGTCTTGTTGAACGCCGCCACGTCGGCCACGAGCGCGTCGAAGGCGGCGCGGCCGGCCGCAAGATCCTTCAGCCGATCCTGGAACACCTCCAGCGCGGCGTTGGTCGGACGATAGCCCACGCCGCCGGCCACGTCCCCGCCGCCGCCGCCGACCTCACTGAGCAGCCAGCAGAGATTCAGGTAGAGCTTGTACTTCTCGACGTACCACTTGTCGTCGCTGTGCATCTCGGTGCGCGAGAGGAAGTGAAGCTCGGTCTCGTACATCTTCTGGTAGATGCCGGCGAGCGCCTGGTCGAGGTCCCTGGCCGTCGCGTGCTGCCTGCGAAGGTCTTCGACCTGCATCCGCATGACCTCGATGCGATTGATCTTGTCGACGACCTCGTTCATCGTCTGGACGATCCGGAGCTGCAGTTCGGTGCCCGCCACGAGGTCCGCGTCGGTGGCCGCGAGCGCCACGTCGCGCCAGATCTCGAACGGCTGCGAGTACTCCCGGCCGTTGTAAGCGAAGCGCACCGTGTACTTGCCCGGCGCCGCCCGCGGCTGCCACGTCGCGCCGCCGAGGCCCCAGTGGCTGACGCCGCGCTCGCGGTTCTGCCATCGCCCCTCTTCCCAGATCTGCGGGTTGTCCGGCGGAATCGACCGGAGCACCGGCCGATCGGCGGCCGGGTGGAGCAGATTCCACGACGCGCGGTTGAGACCGGCCCTCGCCTGCACCGGGCTCGAGGTGATGACCCGACCGCCGGCGTCGAGGATCTGCATCGTGAGCGGTCCGGCGGGCGCCGACCGGAGCGCGAACACGAAGTCGGCGTTCCCGCCCTGTGCCGTCCGCGTGCCCGGCGCGGGCCTGTACAGCTGCATCTCGCCCGGCTGCCCTTCGACCTCCGGCTGCTCGAGCTGCCAGATGTCACGCAGAATCCACAGGCCGCGGCCGTAGGTGGCGACGGCCACTTCCGGCGCGTTCTTCGGCACTTCGATCCACGTCACCGGCGCGGCCGGCAGCCTGTCCTTGAACGGCTTCCACGTGCCGCCGTCGTCCAGCGAATAGAAGAAGGCGTGGCCCGTGCCCGCGAAGAGCATGCCCTTCCGGCGCGGGTTCTCGGCGATCGACAGCGTGTAGTCGAGCGGATGCCCCTTCGGCAGACTCTGGTCGATGCGCGTCCACGTCTGGCCGAAGTCCGTGGTCTTGAAGAGATACGGATCGCGCTGGTCGACGAGGTGGTAGTCGACGGCCATGTAGGCGCGGCCCGGATCGAAGTGCGAGGCGTCGATGCGGCGCACGATCCCCCACGGCGGCATCTTCACGTTGACGGTGAGGTCGACCCACCGCTGGCCGCCGTCGCGGGAGATCCACACCTTGCCGTCATTCGTGCCGGCCCACACCACGCCCTGCTGCGTGCGTGACGGCGCAATGGCTGAAATCACCGCGCCGTAGAACTGTCCCAGGTTGTCGCCGACCACGCCGCCCGAAAACCGGATGCGCTCCGGATCGCCGGTGGAGAGATCCGGGCTGATCACCTGCCAGGACTGGCCGCGATCCCGCGTGCGGAAGATGACCTGGCAGCCGAAGTAGACGGAGTTGTCGAACCAGTCGATCGCGAGCGGCGGCGACCACTGGCAGCGGTACTTCAAGCCGACCGGATCGTGGTCGAGCGTATGCATCCACGGGCTCACCGATCGGCGCTGGCTCGTGATCTCGTCGAACGTCGCGACGTGCGCCGCATAACACGTGCCCCACACGAAGCGGTGGTTGTTCGGCTCGGGGTACGTATAGCCCGATTCGCAGGACGGCATGTTCTCTTGCGCCGGGCCCTCGGCGGCCCCGCCGCCCCGGCCGCCGCGCCCGCCGGCTCCACCCGCCCGGCCACCCTCGGCACCCGGCGGGCCCCCACCCGCGCCGCCGCCACCGGCCCCGGCCGCGCCCGCCCCGCCGCCACGACCCCCGCGGCCCACGGGGCCGCCCGCGGCCGGCATCGGCGCGGCGGACACCGGCGGCGCATACGAGGGCACGTTGGCCGGCACGATCGGCCGGTTGCTTGCAATGCGCATGCTGCCGTCATCCTGCCGCGACCCGTACACCCAGTACGGGCTGCGCTGATCCACCGTCACGCGGTACATCTGACCGATCGGCAGCGACACGCCCGTGTTGCCCGTCGGGTTCAGCGGCGACCCGAAGATCCCCATGCCGCCGTCGCCCGTCACGATGTAGTGACCGGGCAGACTCGGCGTCGGATCCCACCAGATGTCATGGCAGTCGCCGCACCCGCCGCCGCCGCTCACCCAGATCTTGCCGCCGTCGCGCGATCGCCAGAGCGAGCTGTTGGCGACCATCAGGTGATTCGGGTCGTCGGGTGACACGCGAATCCGGATGTAGTAGCCCGCACGCCCGATGAGGCGTCGATCCCAACTCACGTTCTGCCACGCGCGGCCCCCGTCGTCCGAACGCCAGACGGAGCCCTGCGCCTCGGACGGCAGGCCTTTCACGCCGTCCTTCCCCGTCTGAATCAGCGCGTACATGCGATTGGGGTCCGAAGGCGCGATGGCGACGTCCGTCTTGCCGTACGGAGACCGCGGCAGGCCCGGGTGCGTAATCCTGGCAAACGTGCGGCCGCCGTCGCGCGACAGGTGAATGCCGCTGCCCAGGCCGCCGCTTTCGAGCACGTGCGTCTGGAGCTGGATTTCCCACGTGCCGGCCAGCACGATGTTCGGGTCCTTCTGCGCCATCTGGAGTCCGGAGCAGCCGGTGTGCTGATCGACGAAGAGCGTGTGCTGCCACGTCTTGCCGCCGTCCTCGGTGCGGAACACGCCGCGCTCGCGCTGCGGTCCGGTCGCGCGGCCCAGCGCGCAGACGAGCACGAGGTTCTCGTTGGTCGGATGGATGACGATCGTGCCGATGCGGCCGGTGTCGGCCAGCCCCATCTTCGTCCAGGTCTCGCCGGCGTCGGTCGACTTGTAGATGCCGTCGCCCATCATGTCCATGTCGCGGACGGCCCACGCTTCACCCGTGCCGGCCCAGACGATGTTGGGGTTGGATTGGGAGACGGCGAGGGCGCCGATGGCCTGCGAGGTTTCGTTGTCGAAGGTCGGCTTCCAGGTGGCGCCGCCGTCCGAGGATTTCCAGACGCCGCCCGACGCGGCGCCAGCGTAGTACACGCCGGGCCTGCCGGCCACGGCCGCTGCCGCGGCGATGCGACCGGCGCTCGTCGGACCCACGTACTCGAAGCGGGGCGCGCCGACCGCCTGGGTGTTCTGCGGCCCGGGAGGTCCGCCGCCGCGTCCCTGGCCCGCGACGGCCACGGCGGCGCCGAGCCCGGCCGTCAGGGTCAGCGCGAGCGTACGAGACGAGCGATGGGAATGGCGGCGCATGGAGCCTCCTCAAAGCGGGCGTGAGAGGCTGAATATAGCCGATGTACCTGCCGGCGCCGGTGGCCTTCGCGAGACACACCCGGGCCGAGTATGGCGCCCCGTCCGCCGGCGCCGGCTCAGGCCCGGAACGCGGGCGCGGGAGCCGGCGACAGGCCCAAGCCCGTCGTCACGCTCGGCACGAGGCGGCTTGGATACACGGAGGCCTCGACCGGGTGTCGCGTCCAGAGCGCGCCGCAGGCCCGGCAGTGCCACCATTCGAGGCCGCGGGCGTCACCGAGGCGCGCCGGCTCGCCATGCCGGGATCCCGCGCAGGTGTGAGATCGGGTTCGTCCAGAGACTGCCATGCTCGTTCCCTCTCTTGAGAAGAACGCAAAAACGGGAAAAGGCGAACGCGGCTGCCGAGGCGGTATGATTAGCCCCGACCGAGACGCCCGGTCGCCAACGGGTCGGAACCAAGCATGTCCGTGGAACTCAGCCAGTCGCAGTCGTCCACGAAGAGCCTGCTGCGTCGGGGCCGGCTCGGGGACCGGTCGGCGCTCGACCGCCTGTTCGCGCGACTCCTCAGGCCGCTGCGCCGCATAGCGCACGGCCGGGTGCCTCGCCGCGCCCGCAATCTCTACGAAACAGCGGACGTCGTCCAGGAGGCCGCGGTCGGCGTCTGGCGCCGTTTCGACCAGCTCCAGACGGACGAGCCCGGCGACCTCGAGGCCTATATCCGGACGGTCGTCTGGAACCGGATTCGTGATGAAGCGAGGCGGCTCGAGTGCCGGCCCGAGACGGTCGACCTGGACCCGCGCCTGCCGAGCGACCTGCCCTCCCCCCTCGATCAGGCCGCGGCGAACGAGCTCTGGGTGCGCTGCCGCTCGGCGATGACCATGCTGCCGGTCGAGCAGCGTGAGTGCCTGATTGCGTACTTCGACTACGGGTACACCTACGACGAAGCAGCGGCGGTACTGGGCCGGCCGTCGGGCGACGCTGTCCGGATGTCGATTCGTCGCGCCCTGAGCGATCTCAGCGAACTGCTCGAGCCATGACCCCGGCGGATCGGGCCCATGCCGACAGCGGAGCGGCGGCGCTGTCGGGCGTCCTCCGCCGACTCGCAGACGCCGAACACGACACGAGCCGCCCGGCGTTGCTCCGCCCGGCGTTCCCACTTGGTTGGGCGGGGCGTGCGCTATTGCTGCTGACCGCGGTCAGGATTGCTGGTTGTCTGGTCGCAATTCTGACCGGCGTCGTGCCACCGAGATCGGCCGCTTTCCTTCTCGGGTCTGGCTACACCGCCCTGCAGCTCGTGGCGTTTGGCGCTGCCGGCATGGTGCTCCTTGTTGGACACGCAGGTGACGCGAGAACTGCGCGGCTCGGCGCGCTGCTTGTGGTAGTGGCATCGGCTTTCACACCGATTCCCTTCCAGCTGGTGAGCGATCAGGTCCTCGGCCTTGCCATGCTGGCGCCGTTGTATCCGGATGCCTTCCTGCCTTTTTTCCTGGGTCGCTTCATGGAGGAGTTCCCGCGGCGGCGAGGCAAGCGGCGCATGGATCATGTGTTGCGCTTCCTCGTGAGGCTGTCGCTGGTGACTGGTGCGGTACTTTTTGCCGGCAACGCAGTTCTCGGGTGGACCGAGCCTGGTACCGTTTCCGGCATCGAGTGGCTGGCTCGAACGCGGGTGACTGGAACCGCCTACTGGACGCTGCTCTTTGCCCTCCTCGCCGTCATGCTCCCGCTGTCGTTCGTGGGCACGAGCCGGCTAGACCTGGCCGAGCGACGGCGCGTCCGCCTGTTCTGGACGGGCTTCGTGATCGGCATTGGTCCGCTTGTTCTCGCGATTGTCCTGGCGAGCATCCCGTCCGTGGGCCGGTGGATGGGTGCGCCCACGACCATGTCGTGGCTGTTTCCTCTAGTCCAGGTAGCACTGGCCTCCGTGTCCCTGACGGTTGCCTACGCCGTTGGCGTTCGCCGCATGCTGCCGCTGCGCGTTGTCATCCGGAAGGCGGTGGGCTACGTGCTCGCGCGCGCCTCGGTCACCGTGGCGTTCGTGGCTCCCATCGCGGTGCTCACGATCTACGTCTACCAGCATCGCGATCAGACGGTGGCGACGGTGCTTGGCGGGCCGGCCCGGTGGCTGCTCTGGGCGACCGGCGTGACGGGCGCGGCCCTCGTCGGCCGCGAGCGGCTGCTTCGCGCCATCGACCAGGCCTTCTTTCGCGAGGCCTTCGATACGCGGGAGGTGCTCATCGACCTGGGCGAGAGCAGCCGGCGCGCACAGAGCCTGGATGAGCTCGTCGCCCGGCTGACCTCGGGCATCGACCGGGCCTTCCGCCCGGACCACCTCGCCATTCTGATTCGCGACCAGGCGGCCGACAGCTACGTGTCGCTTTTCGGATCGGCCGAGCCCATGCCGGCCCGATCCGTGATCGCGGACGTCCTGCGTGCCGCGGCCGGTCCGGTGGAGCCGCGCCTGGGCGACCCAGCGTCACCTTTCCGGTGGCTGCCACGTGCAGAGAGGCAGTGGCTGGTGGACACGGCGTCCCGGCTGCTCGTCCCCATGCGGGCGCAGGAGGGTGACCTTGCGGGCCTCATCACGGTGTCGGAGCGGAAAAGCGAGCTGCCCTATTCCGCGGAGGACCGTCGCCTGCTCTCGGCGATCGCCGACGCGGGCGCCCTGACCATCGCCCACCAGACCCTGAAAAACGCGGCCGAGGGCGGCGGCCGCTCGACCGTCTGGCGGGCCAGCATCAACCCGCAGGGCGCTCGCGCGGTGGAGTGTTCCGGGTGCGGCGCCGTGTTTCCGGCCGGCAGCACCCACTGCGCGGCCTGTGGCGGAGGGCTGACAGCCTCGGAGGTGCCCTTCGTGCTCTTCGGGAAGTTCCGGTTCGAGGCCAGGATCGGCCGCGGCGGCATGGGCGTCGTCTACCGCGCCGTGGACCTGGCGCTCGACCGGCCGGTGGCGGTCAAGACGCTGCCCGACGCGACGCCCGAACAATCCCAGCGCCTCCGAACCGAGGCCAAGGTGATGGCGGCCGTGGCGCATCCCAATCTGGCGGCGATCTACGGGGCCGAGTCCTGGCACGGCAAACCCTTTCTTATCTGCGAGTTCATGCCACACGGGACGCTCGCCGACCGGCTGTCGGGCGGGATCCCTTTGCCGCTCGAGGACGGGCTCCGGCTGGGCCTCACGCTCGCCGAGGCCCTGCAGGTGGTCCACGAAATGGGGCTGCTCCACCGCGACCTCAAGCCGAGCAACATCGGCTTCGGGGACAGGCGGGTGCCCAAACTGCTCGATTTCGGCCTGGTCCACATGCTGACGGCGGCGGAATCACGCCGCCCCGGCCCTGGCGCCTCCGGCGCGGACGCCCGGTGGCTGGCCGGCCTGACCGTCGACGGCTCGCTCATCGGCACCCCCCTGTACCTCTCACCCGAGGCCGTCCAGGGGGCGGCCCCCTCAGCCGCGTTCGATTTATGGAGTCTGCACGTTCTTCTCATAGAGGCGATCACGGGGAGACACCCGTTCCGCGCCTCGAGCGTCGAGGAAACGCTCGAGCGCGTGCGGGCGGCCGGGATCGAGCAGGCTCTGGATCACTTTCGACCGGAAGCGCGCGACGTCGCCGCGTACTTCCAGCAGGCCCTGTCCAGGAACGAGAGGGTCCGGCCGCCGCGGGCGGCCGACGTGGCCCTTTCCTTGCGGGACCTGATCGGTCGTCGAGTCGCCTCAGCGTAAGTCAACCCAGCAGGCGAGTCTCGAGGAGAGTGACCCATGCGTCAGATGAACGCCCCCGTCAACAAGCCCATCGTCGCCACCCAGAACGCCGAGGACATCCTCGGCCAGTTCTACTTCGCGTTCGGCCAGGGCGCCGGCACGACGCGCGTGAGCCGCGCCGCCATTGCGGCCCTTCGCACGCGCTACCTGCCGAACATCAGGGCCGCGCGCATCGACTGGAACGAGGTGTCCGGCAACGTGCTCAGCCTCGTGTCCCAGGTCGGGCGGCTCTCCGCCCTCCTGGCCACCCAGGCGGGCCGGACGGCCATCAGCGAGGCGGACTTCACCCAGGCCAGGGTGGCCGTCGAGGGCAACGTGCACCGCCAGAAGGAAGAGGCCGGGCTCATGGCCGGGCCGTTCTGCTGCAAGACGCCGGGAGAGGTTGTCCCCGTCACCCCGGAACCCTCAGCGGATCTGCCGCTTGTGGCGCCGGGGCTGTCCGAGGCTGACGTTCAGAGCCCGCTCGTGAACTAGGCCCCGGACGTCGTCCGGAACCGGTCGGTCGGCCGGGTTCGCGTTCGCTTTTTCTCTCCAGAACGTTCTTCTCTGGTGAGGCCGGTATTTGTCCGCCCGCGCGGGGTCCGGGCCGGGTGACGAGTGCCGAGCCAGGGGTGCCCTGACCGTTGACGCACCCCGGGCGAACTGACATGGTCGCGTCCGCCCCGGCCGGACTCCGGCTGGGCCACCGTCTGAAGGTCATCACCGGTCTCGTGGCCGGCGGGACGGTCCTCGTCTGCGGCGCGGCTGGCGCCCTGGGCCTCTGGTGGGAGCGCGATCACGCCTTGTCCACGGCGGAGACCCGGGCGGCCAACGTCGCCCGGATGCTCTCGGCCTACGTCCAGCAGACGCTCGCGGCCACCGACGCCGCCCTCCGGCAGCTCGTGGTCCACAGCCGCCGCGTGGGCGGTCCGGGCGCGCCGGCATCCGACTGGCAGCCCGTCCTGGTTTCGACCAGGGCGGCACTCTCTGGCGTCGGGTCCCTCAGCGTCACGGACGCGGAGGGCGTCATCCGCCACTCCACGATCGAGGCCATTGTCGGGCAGCCCCGTGCCGAGGAGTACCTGTTCCCGCGCCTCAAGGCGGACGGGCGCGACCTTATGATCGCCAGCACGCCCTTTCAGAGCCTTCAGGATCCGACGCGGCTTTTGGTCCCGGTCGGCCGCCGCCTTACGGACGCTCGAGGTGGGTTTGTCGGCACAGTGGTCGCCACACTGGTGCCAGAGAGTCTGCAGGCCGCCTTCGAGCGCATCGACATGGGCCTGGCCGAGTCGATCTGGGTGTTTCATCCGACGGGCCTCCTGCTCTACCGGGACGGGCCAGGCCCGAATCCCATCGGCCAGCGCCCCGACGCGCACCCGGTCTTCATGGCCGCACGGAATGGCACGGGGAAGCCGGGCACCGTGCGGTCCGCGCTCGAGCCCGGCGGTCGGCGGTTCCTGAGCGCCTACGAGTTCACGGCGGAGCCGCCGCTGATCGTCGCCGTGTCCGTCGGAGAGGCAGAGGCGCTCGGCGCGTGGCGTCGTGAGGTGGAGGTGGCAGCCTGGACGCTCGTCGGCCTCGTCCTCCTCAGCGCCGCGGCGGTCGCCGGCATGTCTCGCCAGATTGACGCCCGCGCCAAGGCCGAAGAGGCGCTCGCGCGCGCGCGCCGGCTCGAGGCCGTCGGCCAGCTCACGGGCGGCATCGCCCACGACTTCAACAACCTGCTGACCATCATCCTGGGCTCGGTGTCGCTCCTGCAGATCGACCCGCGGATCAGGCTGTCTGACGACACGGTCGCCAGCCTCGACAGCATCGAGCATGCGAGCCGACGCGCGGCGGACATGACGCGCGCCCTGCTGTCGTTCGCACGCCAGCAGCCGCTCCGGCCGGACGTCGTGGATCTGAACGACCATGTGCATGCCGTGCCGACCATGCTGGCGCGTCTGGTCGGACCGGACATCACGATTTCCGTCACGCGGTCGGCCACGCCGGTTCGAGTAAGACTGGACGCCGCGCAGTTCGAGACCGCGCTCGTCAACCTGGCCGTCAACGCGAGGGACGCCATGCCGCAGGGCGGCCGGCTGTCGATCGAGACAGCATCCGTGCTCGTCGAGGCCTCGGAACCCCTGGCTGTGCCAACCCTGGACCCCGGACCGTACTGCCTGGTCACCCTGAGCGACACGGGCACGGGCATTCCACCCGGAGATCTCGACCGCATTCACGAGCCGTTCTTCACGACCAAGGCGCCGGGCAAGGGCATGGGCCTCGGCCTCAGCATGGTGCACGCGTTCATGAGGCAGTCGGGCGGACATCTGCGGATCGAGAGCGAGGTCGGGCGCGGCACGTTGGTGAAGCTGTACTTCCCGACGGTGTCCGAGGAGGCGACCGCGGCCGTGGAACGGGAGAAGGCCGTCGAGCCAGGCGGACACGGCGAGGGCGTGCTCCTCGTGGAACCGGAGGAGAGTGTCCGGTTCGTCACGGCCGCGGCGCTTCGAGGGCTCGGCTATCGCGTGTTTGCCGCGGGCGACGGCGCCAGCGCGCTCGAAATGGCCCGCCGCGAACCGCCGGTCGATCTCCTGCTGACCGACGTCGTCCTGCCGCAGGGGATGACGGGGCCCGAGCTGGCCGAACAGATCGCCGGGCCGCGCCCGAGCCTGAGAGTGTTGTATTCGTCCGGCTACTCTTCCGAAACCGTCGAACAGCGCGCGGGCGTGCCCGCGGGCAGCCCGCTCCTGTCCAAGCCGTACGATCGGCGGGAACTGGCGCGAGCCGTGCGCGCGGCGCTGGACGCGCACAAACCAGCCGCCTGATCCTGGCGCTTACCGCACGAACCCGATCGCGAACCCGGCCGCCACGTGATGGCTGAGGGCCGTCATTCGCGCCGTGCCGTTCCGGATGTCGATGACGGGCCGCGCGCGCGTGAGCTTGTACTCGACCGTGAGCGACAGGCGGCGGTGCGCCTTCACGTCGAGGCCCGCGGCAAGCTGACCCCCCGCGCCGGCCACCTGGTACTCCTGCACCGAGATGTGGTCGACCACCGAATCCACGCCCGGCATCACGAAGCCGCCGCCGGCGCGCAGGACCAGCGTGACCGGCCGCGCCCTGGCCGCGTCGCCGATCGGGCGACGCCAGACGAGATTGGCCAGCCAGAAGTTCAGCCCGTGCGTGAGATTGTGGCGTTGGACGATCTGGTCCATCCGCCGTGATGCGCTGACCGCCACGCCGGCGTCCGTGCCCGTGGTGAACACCGAACGGTCGGTCTGCGAAAAGACCTTGATGTGCAGGAACTCCGCCTCGACGCCCAGCCGCGCGCCAAGATGCCGGCCGATGCGCAGGCCGTAGTACTGCGGCGACTCGAGCGGCCGCGCCTCGAACGTGACGTCGTGGAACTCGAGCCGCCGGCCGATGGCCGGCTGGTCTACGGTGACGGTCGCCGCGAGCGTCCGATTGGCGCCGGTGAACGTGCCGACGTACCACTGGGCCTCGGCCGGCGAGGCCGCGAGCGCCGCCAGCAGCAAACCGCCGAGGATGCCGTTCGCGTTCATATGAGGTCCGGGGTGCCCCGGTCGTGCGCCTCCATCTGCCGGCGCACCATCCGATAGTACACGCCCCTGGCGCGCATCAGGCTCTCGTGCGTGCCCCGCTCGATGACCCGCCCTTCCTCCATGAGCAGGATGAGATCGGCGCGATGGATCGTCGAGAGGCGGTGGGCGATGACGAACGTCGTGCGCCCGGAGAGGAGCGTCGCCATCGAGGCCTGGATGAGCTGCTCGCTCTCGGTGTCGAGATTGCTCGTCGCCTCGTCGAGGATGAGGATCTCGGGCGCCTTCAGGAACGCGCGCGCGATGGCCAGCCGCTGCTGCTGGCCGCCCGAGAGCTTGACGCCGCGCTCGCCAATGAACGTCCCGTAGCGCAGCGGGAGCTCTTCAATGAACTCGTGCGCGTTGGCCCGACGCGCCGCGTCCTCGATCCCGGCCGCCGACGCCTCCTGGCGGCCGTAGGCGATGTTGTCGGCCACGGACCCGTCGAACAGAAACACGTCCTGCTGGACGACGGCCAGGAGGTCGCGGTACGACGCCAGCCGGATGTCGCGAAGGTCGATCCCGTTCAGCAGGATCCGGCCTCTGGTCGGGTCGTGAAACCGCGCCACCAAATCGGTCACCGTCGTCTTGCCCGCGCCACTCCGCCCGACGAGCGCGACCACGGTGCCGCCCGGCACCGCCACGTTGAAGTCGCGCACCACGGGCTGACCGGGCCGGTACTCGAACTCGACGTCCTCGAACCGGATTTCCTCGACCACCCGCGGCGCGTCGGTCGCGTCCGGGCGATCCGGCTTGTCGGTCTCCATCGCCAGCACCTCGAACACGCGCTCGGTGGCGGCCAGCGACCGTTGCAGCTCGGAGAACGAGTTGACGATGTTCCAGACCGGGTTGAGGAGGAGGAACGAGTACCACTGGAACGACATGATGTCGCCGACGGTCGCCCGCCCGGTCAGAGAGAGATATCCGCCGTACCAGACGATCACGACGTTCACGCCGCCGAGGAGCAGGCCCCACGAAGTCCAGATGACCATCTCGCGGCGGTGCGCGAACATCTCCTTGCGCAGCACGGTGTGGCGGCCGAGCATGTACTCGACGAGCTCGCGCAGCTCCCGCCGGAAGGCCCGGACCACGCGGATGCCCGAAAAGGTTTCGCCCACGCGGCCGTCGATGCGCTCCGCATCCTTGCGGAGCGATCGGTAGACCGGCCGGACGCGCCGTGCCTGCGCGAGGCTCATGAGGCCGACGCCGGGAACGATGGCGAGCGCCGCCAGGGCCAGCCGCCAGTTGATGGTCGTGAGGATGGCGACGGCAATGACCAGCCGGATGACGGAAATCGCCGGCGACACGATCGCCATCTGCAGCAGGCCGGTCGTTGTGTCTACGTCGCCGGTCAGGCGCGAGAGGATGCCGCCGGTCTTCATCTCGTACAGGCGGGCCAGCGGCAGGTGGAGCAGGCGGTCGAAGAGCGCCCGCCGCAACGCGAGCATCACGCGCGTGTTCAGCAGGCGCTGGCGGTAGTCGCGCACGACGCTCGCCAGATTGCTGATGACAATCAGCGTGACGAAGAGCGCGCCGGCCACGTGGAGGCGGGTAAACCGAGTCGCGGCATCAAGATCGGGATGGAGCAGGGCCTCATCGATGATGAAGCGCATGAAGAGCGGCTCCACCATCTCGAGGCCGGCGGAGAGGAGCGCGAGCCCGAACAGGCCCCCGACCCCGTACCGATGGGGCCAGAGCCAGCGGAAGTACTCCCGGAGGTACTTGCGCCGCGCGCCGCCGAGCAGGCGTTTCGGCGTCGCGACCGCGGCGGGATCGCCGGACCGCAGCACGGCCGGCGGCGCGTCGGCCGCCTCGGTCACGTCGTCCAGCCGCCGCGCCTTGTAGTCCCGGACGAAGCCCCGATAGCGGCGGCGGGACGACCGGGCCGATTGATCTTCGGCGGGCGCGGGCGGCTGCCCCGGATCTCCGGCGCGATGCATGGGGCGTCATTCTATGGCGCGGCCCGGAGTTGTGCGGTAGCTTCTACCGCGTCGGGAGGCGTCCATGAACCGAAGACTCGCGATCGCGGCCGGTCTGGCCGTGGTCCTCACGAGCGGCGTCCTGGTCCAGCAGCCGGCGCCGCGTCCGACCGTCGTCACGGGCCGGTCCAAGGTGGCGACGACACTCGGCATCGTCGCGGCCAGCCAGCCGCTGGCGGCGCGGGCCGGTGTGCAGATCCTCGAGCGTGGGGGCAACGCCGTTGACGCGGCGATTGCGACCAATGCCGTGCTCGCGCTGGTCGAGCCGCATTACAACGGCATCGGCGGCGACGTGTTTGCGATCTTCTACGACGCCAAAGCGCGCAGGCTCTACGGACTGAACGCCGGTGGCTGGGCGCCGGCCGGACTCACGCCCTCGCTTCTGCGCAGTCAGGGGCTCACGCGCATGCCCGGCAGCGGCATCCACACGGTCACCGTCCCCGGCGCCGTCAAAGGATGGGAGATGCTCCGGGCGCGGTTCGGCCGGCTGCCGATGGCCGACCTCGTCGCCTCGGCGATCTACTACGCGGAATCGGGCTTCCCCGTGAGCGACGTGATCGCGCGTGCGTGGGCCGGCGCGACCCAGAAGCTCGCGGCCGACCCGCCGTCGGCCGCCACCTTCCTGCCGAACGGGCGCGCGCCGCGGGCGGGCGAAGTCTTCCGCAACCCGGACCTCGGGCGGACGATGCGCCTGATTGCCGAGCGGGGCGTGGCGGGCTTCTATCAGGGCCCCGTGGCCGACGCCATCCTGGCGGTCTCGCGCGCCAAAGGCGGCGCCCTGACCGCACGGGACCTTGTCGAGTACGAACCCGAATGGGTCGAGCCCATCTCCACGACGTACCGCGGCTGGACCGTGTACGAGCTGCCGCCGAACACCCAGGGCATCGCCGCGCTGATGATGCTCAACCTGATGGAGCGATTCCCGCTCGGCGAGTACGGCCTGACGAGCGCGAAGGCCCTGCACGTGATGGTCGAGGCCAAGAAGCTCGCCTACGCCGACATGATCCGCTACGTCGCGGATCCCAAGTTCGCGGACGTGCCCGTCGTGCCGATGCTCAGCAAGACGCACGCGGAGGCGCGCGCCCGGCTGATCGATCCGGCCCGCGCCGCCTGCACGGTCGAACCCTCGCGCTTTTCAGGTCTGACCGACGGCGGCGGTGGCGACACCGTGTATCTCTCCGTCATCGATCGCGACGGCAACATCGTCTCGCTGATTCAGAGCCTGTACTCGTCGTTCGGCAGCGGGCTCGTGGCGCCCGGCACCGGCGTCATGCTGCACAACCGCGGCGCGCTCTTCACGCTCGAGGACGGCCATCCCAACCAGGTGGGCCCGCGCAAGCGGCCGCTCCACACGATCATCCCCGCGTTCATGGAGCGCGGCGACGTGAAGATCGGGTTCGGCATCATGGGCGGGTTCAATCAGGCGCAGGCCCACGCGCAGTTCGTGTCCGACATCGTGGACTTCGGGCTCGACGTGCAGCAGGCGCTCGAGGCCGGCCGCTTCACGAAGGGCTCGTTCAGCGGCTGCGACGTCGACGTCGAGGCCCTGATCGCGGAGAGCGTGCGCCAGGCGCTGCAGGCGCTCGGGCACCAGGTGCGGACCGTCGCGCCCCGATCGGGCACGTTCGGGTACGGCCAGGCCGTCATGAGCGACGGCACGGGCGTGCACTTTGCCGGGTCGGAACCGCGTCACGACGGCGCCGCCATTCCGGAAGCGCCGCGCGTGTTCAAGGGGATGTAACGGCAAAGGAGTCGCGTGCGGGTCGAGTCGTCTTCTTTGCCCGGCGGCGTCCGTGACGACCTCGCCATTGTCCTCGACGGCGGCGGCGCGCGTGCGGCGTACCAGGCGGGGCTCCTGCGCTGGATGGGGCGCCGGTATCCCACGCTCCGCCTGCCGATCATCACGGGCGTGTCCGCCGGCGCGATCAACGCGGTGTTTCTCGCGGCGTACCCCGGGCCGTTCGGCGAGGCGACCGAAGAACTGTCCCGGCTGTGGCGATCGCTCACGGTCGACAAGGTCTTCCGGGTGGACGCAAGCTCGCTTGGCCGGACCGTCCTGCACTGGGGGCTTCGCCTCGTGTCGGGTGGACGGGCGCTCTCGCCGCCGCTCCGCGGGCTCGTCGACACCTCGCCGCTCCGGCGCACGCTCGAGGCGGCATTCGGCGTGGGACCCGACGGCGAGATCGCCGGCATCGGACGCAGCCTGCGAAGCGGCACGCTGACCGCGCTCGCCGTGATGACGAGCAGCTACACGACGGGTCAGACGGTGGCGTGGGTCGAGGGCCGCGAGATCGCTGATTGGGACCGCCCGTTCCGACGCAGCCGGCAGGCTCCCATCACCGTCAAGCACGTGATGGCCTCGGCGGCGCTGCCGCTGCTCTTTCCCGCGGTCGAGCTCGAGTCGGCGTGGTACGGCGACGGCGGCATCCGGCTCGTCACGCCGCTCTCGCCGGCGGTGCACCTCGGCGCGCACCGGCTGCTCGCCTTCTCGACGCGCTACAACCGGACACGACAGGACGCCGACGAGCCGCAGGTGGAAGGCTACCCGCCGCCCTTGCAGATTGCCGGACAGCTCCTGAACGCCATCTTTCTCGACGACCTCGACCGCGACGCGCTGACCCTGGCCCGGCTCAACCGGCTGGTGGCGAGGCTGCCCCCGAGCGAGCGGAGCGGCCTTCGTGTCGTGAACATGACGCTCGTCAGGCCGTCGTGCGATCTGGGACGGCTGGCGCGAGACTACGAGGTGCGACTGCCGCGACTCTTCCGGCACCTTGTGCGCAGCGCCGGCGCGCGGGAAACGCGAAGCCCGGATCTCTTGAGCCTCCTCATGTTCGACCCGGAGTACCTGAAGACGCTGATCGAAATCGGCGAGTCGGACGGCGAACAGCAGGCCGCCGTGATCGGCAGGTTGCTCGAACCGGCGTAACGTCCGGCCTGCTGGCCGCCCACGTTGACGCGGGCCGCCCGCTTGCCGTACGCTCCCGGCACCTGGAGACCCGCATCATGAGAAAACACATTTGTGTTCTTCTCGCGCTTGCTCTGGCAGCGAGTTCGGGCACCGTGCCGGCGTCGGGTCAGGGCCGCAGCCAGTTCCACTTGAACGGCCGGGTCTGGGAGGATCAGGGCGCCTTCATCCGGTCGGGCCTTCGATGCGGGACGCGCGAGTTTGACGCCCTGCTGCGCGATCGCGCCGAGATCGACTTCGGCGCCAGGGGCGGGAGGCCAGGCGGTGGCGGGCCCCCCGTGACCTTTCCGGTGGCCGTCAACGTGTACTTTCACGTCATCTCGAGCACGAGCGGTGAGGGCAACGTGTCGAACGCGGCCATTGAGGATCAGATCGACGTCCTGAATGCGGCATTCCTCGGCACGGCTGTTTTCACGCTGACCGCCACAACGCGCACGACGAACGACGCGTGGTTCGCGATGGCACCGGGAAGCTCCGCCGAGCGATCGGCCAAGATGGCGCTCCGACAAGGCTCGGCCGACGACCTCAACATCTACACGGCCAGTCCCGGCGGCGGGTATCTGGGGTGGGCGACGTTCCCGTCGAGCTACAAGTCCGACCCTATCAACGACGGCGTGGTCATCCTGTACTCATCCATGCCCGGTGGCACGGCGTTCCCGTACGACGAAGGCGATACGGCATCGCACGAGGTCGGGCACTGGGTGGGCCTCTATCACACCTTCCAGGGCGGCTGCGGCGGACCGAACAACTCGAGCAAGACGGGCGATCTCGTGGCCGATACCCCCGCGGAAGCGTCGCCGGCCTTCGGTTGCCCGATCGGACGCAACACGTGCGCGTCGCCTGGCAACGACCCGATCCAGAACTTCATGGACTACACCGACGACGCGTGCATGTACGAGTTCACGTCGGGCCAGGACAGCCGCGCGCAGTCGCAGTTTGCGAAGTACCGTTACGGCAAATAGCCGTCGGTCGCGCCGCCCGGCCGCTCCCAGTCGATGACCGGCGCGCGGCCGTCGCTGCACACCCAGGCCGAGGCGCGCGCGCCCGCCTTGAGCGTGCCGCCGGGCTGAATCAGCGCCCAGTCCTCTTTGGCGAAGGCTTTCCCGCCCATCAGGAACGAGGCGGCCGCGTCCGGCGCGTCCGGATGCTTGATGGTGACGTGCTCGATCGTGTTCCAGTCCGTGGCGATCGTGAGCGACGTCGAGCCGGTCTGGCGGCTGAGCGCGACGACCCGCCCGGCATAGAGCGTCAGGAGGTTGCGCGGACACGTCACGGCCTCTGGTGGCCGGACGCGGCCGGCCTGTCGCTGAGCGGCGGCCGGCGAGACTGCCGCGCCAAGCGCAGCCAGCGCGGCGATCGTGACGGCTCGTGACGAGCGCATCGGAGGGCTCTGCCTGCGGCCAGTATAGTAGGATCGCCGTTTCGGATCGGGAGTGCCTCCGGGGAGGCGACCGTGGCGCATACCTACGAAGAGCTCAAGAAGAAGACCATTGCCGAGCTGCGCGAAATCGCGAGCGGCCTGCAGCACGAGGCCGTCCAGGGCTTCACGCAGATGAACAAGGATCACCTGCTGCCGGCCGTCTGCAAGGCGCTCGGGATCGACGCCCACGCCCATCACGCCGCGGCGCTCGCCGAGAAGGCCGCGATCAAGGCGAAGATGCGCGAGATCAAGGCCGCGCGCGCCAAGGCGCTCGGCCGGGGCGATCGCGATCTCCTGCGCAGCCTGCGCCGGCAGTACCACCGGTTGAACCACTCGCTGCGGGCCTCGGCCAAGCGGGTGACGCTGCACTAAGCGCCGCGGAGCCGGGCGGTGGCCCACGTCATCGAGGTCGCGCCGAGCGGCCGGGCCAGGTGCCGCGGGTGCGGCAGCACGATTGCCGTCGGCGAGCGCCGATTCGGCGAACGCCTGCCCAACCCGTTCGCCGACGAGGGCGGAGAAATGACGCACTGGTACCACCTGCGGTGCGCCGCCTTCCGGCGACCCGAGCCGTTTCTCGAGACGGTCGCGTCGGCCGGCGAGGCCATCGACGACCTGGCCACGCTCGAGCGCGAGGCCGCGCAGGGCGTCGCGCATCGGCGGCTGCCGCGGGTCAATCGCGCCGAGCGGGCCTCGTCAGGCCGCGCGGCGTGCCGGAGCTGCCGCCAGCCCATCGAGAAGGGCGCCTGGCGCATTTCGCTCCTGTACTACGAGGACGGTCGATTCGTGCCGTCAGGCTTCATTCACGCGCGCTGCACGCGGGCCTACATCGACACGACGGAGGTCCGGTCCCGCCTGAAGCACTTTACGCCCGACCTCGGCGAGGGCGACCTGGCGGCGATCGCCGCCGAAATCGACGCGGGTCCGCCAGGCCCCTGACGCGGCGCCGTTCTCCAGTTCTCCAGTTCTCCAGTTGTCCAGTTGTCCAGTTGTCAGTGTCTTCACTTAATTCCCATCGCCTGCAGGCGCTTGAAGTTGTCGATCGCCGGCGCGTAGCCCGGATCGAGCTGAATCGCGCGGCGCACGTGCTGCATGGCTTCGACGAACCGCCCGGCGGCGGCCAGCGCGCCGCCGAGGTTGTTCTCGAGGACGGCCGACTCGGGCCGCAGGGCCACGGCGCGTCGGAAGTGCGCGAGGGCCTCGTTCGTCTGTCCTCGCGAGGACAGGAGCGCGCCGAGATTGACGTGCGCGTCCGGAAAGTCCGGGTTGAGCTTCAGCGCTCGCTCGTACGCCGCCCTCGCCTCGGCGACGCGCGAGGCGCGGTTGAGCGCGTTCCCGAGGTTGAACTGGATCACTTCGTTCGTCGGGTCGAGCGCCGTCGCGCGCTGGAAGTGCGCCAGCGCCTCCGGCAGTTCGCCCAGGGCCATGAGCGCCACACCCAGGTAGTTGTGCGCGGCGGAGGAACGGTCGTCGAGGCGGAGCGCCGTGCGGAGCGGGCCGATCGCGTCAGAGAATCGCTCCACCTCCACGTAGCTCCCGCCGAGAAAGGCCTGGTACTCGGGGTTCGCCGGGTCCTGCCGCACGCGGGACTCGGCCATGGCGACGTTGCCCTGCCGCTCCCGCTCCTCGAAGGAGCGCGCGAGGAGGCGGGCGTCGGCCGCAGACTTCGGCATCACCTGCAGTCCGAGGTCGGCCATCTCGTCGGTGGACTTGGGTCCCGCCTGCACGCGCACCGGCGGCCGTCGCGGGTTGGCCGGATTCCCGGCCGAGTTGTCGTACGTGTAGCGCTTGGTGATCGTCGTCCCGCGCGGCAGCGGGATCGGCGTCTCGTAGCGGTAGTCCTGCTGCCAGTGAAAGCTCCAGTGCTTGATGTGAATCAGGGGCTTCACGCTGCCGTCCGGCAGCGTCGCGGTCACCTGCATCTCTTTCCCGAGGTAGTGCGCGTGCGGGTACACGCTCATGAGATCGACCGGCACGGGCAGCTCGAAGGTGTCCGTGACGACGTAGTGGCGGTCGCCGGCGGGAATGTCGATGAGCTTCGAGCTCATGTTGACGGTGACGGGCGTCTGGGCCGGCGGCGTCGGCGTCAGAAACAGGCCGATCGTCGGCTTGATAGCAAGGGCCGTTTCCGACGGCATCACGTGCACTTCGACGACGAGATCGGCGCCGGCGTCCAGGCGCCAGGGCATCCGCTCGGGCGCGACGATGGGCCCCCGGCCGGGCGCCCAGCCGATGAAGTGGCCGTCCGGATCCTGCGCGCTGTGCCACGCCATGCCGTCGAAGCCCGGCTGGCCGTCCTCCCCGTCTTGCCGGCGGGAGGTTGGCGTGGGATCCATGCGAATGACCGCGTGATGGATCGGCGCGCCGCCGGTCCGGAACTCGACCGCCCGCACGAACACGCGCGACGTGAGCGGTGTCCGGTACACCAGGTTCCGATACACGTCCTCCGCGCCCGGGCTCACCAGGAACGCGCGCGGCGTGTCGACCACGACGTCCGGCTGGCCGAGCTGCCAGCCTTCGGGCCAGACGGGCGGCTTCGGGAGGTCGGCCGGGTCGCCCTCGACGGCGCCGCCCTTGACCCACCGCTGGATCAGGTCGATCTGGGCCTGGGTCAGGCGGCGCTCGCCGAGGATGGGAAACGCGCTCGGCTCGGGCAGCCACGGCGGCATGTGTCTCGCGCCGGTCTGGTCCGCGATCCGCCGGGCCTTCGCCTTGGCGTCGGCGTAGGTCAGGAGCGGAAATGGCGCCGCCTCGCCGGGCCGGTGGCAGGGCGCGCAGTTCGCGAACAGGATCGGCGCGATGTCCTTATTGAATGTGACCGCGGATGATTCCGAGGACGAGCCGCCGCAGCCGCCGGCGGCGAGCGCCGATGCGGCCATGACGGCAGGCGCGATCGCGCGTCTCACGCGGGTCACCCGCCCAGTCTACCCAAGCGGATCGTGTCGATCTACATGAGGGGCGTGCCCTCCCCCGAGGCGACGACCGCACGCCCCCGCATCGATCGCCGTCGTCCGTCGACGCGCCGTTCGTCACCAGGCCCGTCGACCTGCACGCCGCCGTCGCGGCAAAGCGCACGTATCCACGGTACGCCCTGGACTAGCCTCAGGGCGCTTGCACGGTTCGTAGAACGCGACGCACGCACCCTGCTGGTGCTCGTGCCAGCAATCGGGATGATCGGGCGCGCCTGGCATCTGGTCATGGGAGGAGCCGGCCGGCGGAAATCATCCAACAGGTCTGCGAACACGCCCCAGCCGGCGTCAGCGACGCGCGGCTGCGGTTGGAACGGCGGCCCGGCTCGCGGCGGTCGTCCGGCCGGACCCGACGCGTGCGCCCACGCCCTGCGCGCCAGGAAGATCGAAGCCCCCAACCCTCAGCATGGCCTCGGCCTTGCCGGCCGGCACGGGCCTCGAGAAGTAGTAGCCCTGGGCATAGTCGCACTGCAGCCGCATGAGGAGCGTCAGATCCTCTTCGGTCTCGACGCCCTCGGCGATGGTCCCCATGCCAAGGTCCCTCGCCAGGTGGATGATGGCGGGCAGCACGCGACTGTCCGGCCCGTCCGGCGTGCCTCGGCGGATGAACGTGCGATCGATCTTCAGGTAGTCGGTCCGGAATCGATCGAGGTAGCTCAACGAGGAATAGCCGGTGCCGAAGTCATCGAGCAGGAGCGGTACGCCGATCCGCCGGAGCCCCGCAATCAGGTCGCTGGCGCCCCGGACATCGTCAATCAGCACGCTCTCGGTCACCTCCAGCCGCAGCACTCCCTGGGGCAGCTCGTGCTCCCGGACCAGGCGCTCCACGAAGTCGATCAGGTCGGATTCGCCGAGGTCGTGGCCGGACAGGTTTGCGCTCACGTAGAAGTCGGCCGGGGCCGGCAGGCGGCGGATCCACTCGCGCGCCTGCGCGGCGACCCGCTTGAGGACCCAGCGGTTGATGGGCACGATGAGCCCGAGCGCCTCCGCCGCCCGAATGAACTGGCCGGGCTGGACGAGCCCCTGCCGGGGATGATCCCATCGCACGAGCGCTTCCATGCCGGCCACCCGGCCGGTGGTGAGCGAGACGATGGGCTGGAAGTGCACCTGCAGCTGATCGCCCTCGATGGCGAGGTGCAGGTCCGTCTCGAGCTGCTGGAGCGAGACGACCTCCTCGCGGGCGCGGGCATCGAAGAGCGCATGCCCGGCCCGGCCCTCGGCCTTGGCGCGCGACAGGGCAATGTCGGCCTCGCGGACGACCTCATCCGCGTCGGCGTAGCCGGACGCGCGAACCGTGATGCCGACGCTCGCGCCGGCAAAGATGATCTCGCGCTCGATCTCGAAGGGCCTGGCCAGCGCGTCCTGACACTGCGTCGCCAGGGTCGTCGCGGTGTCGACGCCCGGCAAATCCTGGATCAGCACCGCAAACTCGTCGCCGCCGATGCGCGAGAGCGCCAGGTCGCTCGGCTGGATGCATTCCTGCAGGCGGCGTCCGGCCTGCCGCAGCAGCTCGTCTCCCGTGACGTACCCGTAGGTTTCGTTGACGCCCTTGAACCGATCCAGGCCGAGGACGAGGATCGCGAGCGACGCGCCCGGCTGACGGCGCAGCCGCAGGAGCGCGCGGTTCACGCGGTTCATGAAGTACCGGCGGTTGGGCAGACCCGTAATGGCGTCGTGATAGCTCGCGTGCGCGAACTGCTGCTCGATGTCCGCGCGCTGCTGACTCTCCTCCATCAGGCGGTCGTAGACCTCGCCAATCCGCCGGCGGCCATGCTCGAGCTCTTCGCGGAGGTGTTCGGTGCGGCTCGACACGTCCAGGGCCAGGAGGCCCGCGGCCAGCGCGAGCAGCACGACGATGATGGCCGCCACCCAGTCGGCGCGGCGCCAGCCGGCCGACGCGGTCCCCGTGCCCACGGCCAGGATCCAGTCGCTGTCGAGCACACGGAGTCGGGCCGTCGCAGGCGCGACCAGCTCGGACGCGGCCGAACGCGCGAATGTCAGCCGCTGGCCGGTTGCCGGATCGACGGCCGACAACTCGTACTCAAAGCCGAGTTGCGGCAGCCGCGGCAGGTCGGTCCCGGCGAGCAGCGTCTCCACCAGCACGACAAGGCCGGAAGCGCCCTCGCCCCCGGCTCCGCTCCTCGGCCCGGCCGGCCGCCGGTCCGGGAGCACCAGCGCCCATCGGTTGTCGAGCGTGCGAAACGGACCGGTGACGCGGGGCGGCCGCGCGCTTTCGCGCGCCAGCACGCGGCGCAGCGACTCGACCGCGGTGGACGTCAGTTCTGCGCTGTTGCGGACCGCACGACCGGCCTCGCGCTCCGCGGCCTGGAGCGGTTCCTGGAGCTGGCGCTCGGTCGACCGCGCCACCTCGGCCGCCTTCTCCGCCAGACGGACGCGCTCTTCCGCGGCACGCAGGCGCGATCCGAGATGGAGCAGCCCCGCTCCGACGCAGAGCACCAGCGCCGCCACCACCACCGCCCACCGCGCTGGAGATTGGCGCGTCATCGCCCGACAGGCACCACCACCGTGACGAGCACCGACCGGCGCACGATGGCGGGCAGGTGGAGGACATCGACGGCAACGCGAAGATCGCCTCGCCAGACCGGCGTCGAGATCCCCATGAACGCCTGCCGGAGCGACTGGCTCCCGGAGGCCGCCCCGGTCAGGGCGAGCACTTCGGGCGTCGTCCGCCCGGCGGCTGCGCCGCCGAAGAAGGCGACCGGACGCGTCGCCACGTCGACGCGGGCGACAGCGAAGGTGGCGTTGAGATTGCCGCCGGCCGACGCCGCCACCCCGAGGTCCACCGCTACGACTGTCGACGCGCGGAGGGCCGCGTTCGTGCGCACGAGGTGTCCGCGCGCGCGATCGATGCTGATGTACTCGTCGCCCACCGACACGGCCGCCCACGACGTCGCGTGGAACGTGAGGTCGCCGCGGCTGGTCAGGTGGGCGAAGCCGGCGCCGGCCGTGTGCCCTCCGCCGACACTGCCCTGCCCGGACACGGTCACCTTCGGCCAGGGACGCGCGGTCGTGCCGGCGCGCGCGACGAACCAGCGGCTCTCGTCGATGGCGTGCAGGCCGCCGCCGACCGTCAGGACGCGGCCGCCGGCCAGCTGGCGCGTCCAGTCGATCGACCAGGTGGAGGCGCCGTCCCCGGAAAACGCCGGGTCGAACTGCCAGCCGGCCGCCAGCACGGCGCGCGGTGGCGCGCTGGCGGCGGGTGGTTCCGTCGACTGCGCGGCCGCCGGGGCTGAAAGGCCCGCGCACGCGAGGAACAGCGCGCCCACACGCCTGGCGTCAGGCCGACCCGTCATGCCTCACCTCGCTTCTCCTCGAGCGCGATCACGGCGAGCGGCTCGCGCTCGCCCGGAATGGCGGCGGCTCGACACACCGCCCGGAACGTCCGGTCTGCCAGACGCACCTGACACTCCTGGCGGCTCCGCACGCCCAGTCGCCACCACGCAAACGGGAGGTTGGCCGCGGCAAGCGCCGCACCGGCGTCAACGCCGGGCTGGAGGTCCGGCACGGCGGCCTCGGCGGAGGCATTGCACGCGAGAACGCGATCGCCGGCGACCAGCACGACGGGCTGGTCCAGGGCATCGAGAGCCAGCCTGAGATGGTGCGCCGCCGTAATGTCCTGAACGCTCACGGAGGCGTACCGCGTGCCATCGTGCGTGAAGGTCGAGACGCGGACGCGCGCCAGGCGCTGCTCCCGGTCAACGGTCAGGACGGCAAGCGGCACCTCGCCGCCGGCGCCCTGGATCAGGGCCTCGACGGCCTCCGGGTAGGTGAAGCGCACGAGCTCGAAGAAACGCGACCGCCCGGGCGCCTCCGGATCCAGAAAGAACTGCTGGAGGAACTCGCGGTTGGCCTGCGCGACGCGGAAGGTGTCGGCGTAGACCAGCGCCGTCGGCCAGGGCGACGCGAGGAACGCTTCGGCCGAGAGGTTCTCCGCCCGGGCCAGCGCGTCCGTGGCCGCCGCCGAGCGCGCCTGGACCTTGGCCACCGCCTGCCCGATCGCATCGGCAACGGCCGCCGCGGCGAACATCAGCACGCCAAAGAGAAAGACGACGACCATCAGGTAGGGCGGCGACTCGGCGGTCGCGGGAAACGGGTGCGTCGACGTGGCCGGAATCTGGCCGATGACGTTCAAGGCGGCGCGGACCGGCAGGCCCGTCTGCCAGAGGTACCACCGCAGCGCGGCGCTGTCGGCCAGCGCCACGACGGTCACCGCGAGCACGGCCAGTCCCGCCGTCGCATAGGCCTGCCACCGCGGCAGGATGACGCTGCCGGCCATCACTGGGAGCGTGAACACGAGCAGGAACATCGGGTTCTGGAGGCCGCCCGTCAGCCGCCAGAGCATCGTCAGCGTGACGATGCCCGCGGCCTGCACGAGCGCGACGGTGACCACGAACGTCCGCGCCGTGGAGGCGCGATCGGCCGCGAACGCCATTGCCAGGTACGCGGATCCGTACGCGAACAGCACCCACGCCACGCGGGCGAGGTCGATGTCGAGGATCCGCTGGAACCACAGGACGCCGATGCTGAGCAGCACCACGACGATCGTCAGCAGCCATACGTCGTCAATTTCGCGCTTGCGTTCCTTCAGCGCGTCGATGCCGGCCGCCGCGGCGAAGGGAGACGGCGTCATCGCGGGGATCCTGGTCTGGCCGGCGTGCGGTACTCGCCGCGCACGGCCGTGTTGAGAGCGTTCCCTTCGACCCGGTTCCGCTGGAGCAGCGGGTCGGAGGCGATGCGGGCGCCCGTCGCGGAGTAGAAGTCGAGAATCCGCAGGCCGGCGAGGCTGCCGTTGAGGACGGCGTTGTCGCGCAGCACGGGCGAGTCGCCGATCGTGATGACGCCGTCGTAGGTATGCCGGAGAATCGTGTTCTCGGCGCCGACGTTGGGCGTCCTCCCGCGGCCGAACACGAACGCCAGGCCGTAGCCGTTGGCATGCAGGCGATTGCTCCGCACGAGCGCGTCGCCGGAGGATCGCACGAGGATCCCGATGGCCTGGTTGTGGTCGACTTCGTTGCCGTCGATGACCACGCCGTCCGTGTCGTCGGCGATGAGCCCCACGCCGGTGCCCTGCCGGATGCGATTGCGGCGGACGACAGCGCCCTGGCCGAGCAGCACGATGGCGGCGTCGCGCGCGCCCACGAAGTCGTTGTTCTCGACTTCAACCGGCGTGTTGGCCAGCACCAGGGAAATGCGGTCCTGCTCGAACTGGCTGCGGGATACGAGGACCCTGCCGGCCGGGGCCTCGACCTGGCGGCGGACCACCCAGATCGCCGCGTCCCCGTGCCGGAGGAAGCGGCTGTTCCGCACATCGTTGTCGCCGCGGACGCCGGCGAGCCAGACGCCCACACGATTCTGGCTGAAGGTCGATCCGTCCACGGCCAGGCCGCTGACGCCGTCGGCGACATACAGCCCCTGATCGCAATTCACGAAGCCGCTCCGCGCGACGCGCAGGCCGTCCTTTCGCGCGACGATGCCCTGCTCGCGCGCGTTCGTGATGCGCACGCCGCTCACGAGCGACCCGGGCGCGTCGATGTCCAGGACGGGGCCGCTCGCGAGGCCCGAGCCGTCGATTTCCGTCGAGCCCGCGACCCCCTCAATCAAGACGCCGTCGGCGTTGACGACGGGCGGCAGCGGACTCTGGACCAGGATGCGGCCGGCCGGAAGCCGGATGCGCGCGCGGCCGGCTGCGCCGGCTGCGGCGAAGATCGCCTCGCGCAGGCTGCCGGTGCCGTCGTCCGCGGCGGACGTCACCAGGAACTCGCGGGTGGCGCGCAGCTCGGGCGGCGGCGGCCGCCGGGCCGCCACCCAGTGCTGGACGAGAACCAGGACCGCCAGCACCGCGGACCAGGCCAGCGCCTTCCGCCAGCGGTCAGGCACGGGGTGCTCCTTCGCGGCGAAGGACGAAGACCTTGTGCCACGACGACCGCACCAGCGTCCGGCCGAGACAGGCGTCGATCGGCAGGCACGCCGCGGCGGCGCCGACGAGAGCGGGAACGGCGAGCGCCCGCGGCATCGTCCGGTAGAACGGCAGCAGCCAGATCCGGAACGGCGCCGGATCCACGCCCGTGATCGCCTCCGCCGAGAGACCGCAGGCCGCAAACAGCTTCAGGTAGGAGGCGACGTCGCGCGCCTGAAACGTCGCGGTGTCGCACCGGGTGTTCGGACGGGCGGGGGCGACTTCCAGCAGCACGATTCGGCCCGCCGGGTTCAGGTGCCGCTCGAGGCGCCGCACCGCCTCGGCCAGTCGCGCCGGCTCCAGAATGTGCTGGAGGACGGTGACCCCTACGATGAGCGAGAAGCGCCGCCCGAGGTCGAGGGCGGCCAGGTCCTGCCGCACGAACTCGCACGGGGTGGCGACGCCGGCGCTGGCCGCGCGACGGCCGGCCTCGGCCAGCATCGTCTCGCTCAGATCCACGCCCGTCACCCGGGCGCCCCGTGCCGCGAGCTGCAGGCTCCAGCGCCCGAGGCCGCAGCCGACGTCCAGCACGTCGGCGCCGGGATCGACCCGCAGCCAGGGCCGGAGCGCCAGGCGCTGCGTCCAGTCGATGCAGGCGTTGTACAGGGCGGGCATGCCGTACGCGCACACGGCGGCGAGCCCGGCGCCGCTCGCGGCGAACTCGGTGGCGCGGCGCTCCCAGTACTGGGCCGATGGCACGGATCCTCCCATGGTCGTGCGGCCTCAGGACGTGGCGGCGGGACGGCCGCGGGCCATCTCGGCCCGAAGCGACGCCTCATCCTGGTAGTGATCGCCCCACACGCGCGCGCCCACGGTGCGAAGACTCAGCCAGTTGAGGTACCCGACGGTGACGGGCACGACGTGGGCCAGGGCGTAGAAGGCGTAGAGCGGCACGACCGGCGCCAGATAGAGCCGCTCGCCGCGCGGCACGGCAATGAACAGCGCCACGGCGGCCAGGCCCGTCTGCGTGCCGAGCACGGCCGCCATGTAGATCGGATCGGTCAGCGCGAGATCCGGAATCCAGTCGAGGGCCAGCAGCAGGTCGAGGCCATTGAGCGTGCTCAGGCCGAGCACGGCCAGCGCGGCCACGCGCAGCGGATGCAGGAGCAGCACCAGGACCCCGGTGTAGAGGCCGAAGTGGTAGGCGGCCGTGGGCGACCGCCGCGTCACGCGCCAGATGGTCGGCAGGTGTCGCGCGTAGACCGAGATGAGGCCGAAGTACCAGCCGACGCGCTGCGAGAACCACTCCGTCCAGCGGCGCTTGCCGTCGGTCTCGAAGACGAGGCGCCCGTCGTAGTAGATCTGGTGACCCTCGCCGAGGAGGATCACCGACGTCTGAAAATCCTCGCCGTACACGGAGAGCGAGTGGCGCGTGAGCGCGTCCTCGAGGGCGCTGCGCTTGTAGATGGACGTGCCCGAGTTCACGCCGAGCGCGCCGAGGCTGCGGCGACCCAGCGCGAACGACATGTGATACTCGAGGCTCTGGAATCTGGACAGCAGGCCGTCCCGCCGGATGGCAATCCGCGGACAGACCGCCGCCATGCCGCTGCGCTGAAACTCGAAGATCACGGTCTCCAGGTCGGAGAGCTCGCTGCCGCCGAGATCCTGAATCGAAAAGTCGGGATCGAGCACGACGACGGTCTCGATTTCCGCCGGCAGCGTCGTCAGCAGGAACCGCAGGGCGGCGGGTTTCTTGCGGTTCTTGCCGCCCTCGACGCACCGCCACCCGGCGCGACGGAGGATCTGGCACGTGCGATCCGTCGATCCATCGTCGACGATCCAGAAGACCTCGCGGTAGGGCGCCATGCGCTCCATGAAGTCGTCGAGTTCCGCCTCGGCGTTGTGCACGGAGACGATGAACGCGTACGGACGAAGGTGCACGCGCCGCTGGTAGGGCGTGTAGCGGCCGATGTCGAGCCCGACGGACGTCGGCGACCGCCAGCCCTGCGAGCCCGATCCGCCCGAGGCCTGGCGCAGGTAGATCCGGACGCTGAAGTCCACGAGGTCGGCCGAGGTCGCGAAGCTGGCGATGAAGTAGACCAGCAGGCTGAAGTGCCAGGCCAGGCTGGCCGACACGGCCAGGCTGGCCCAGAGGGTCAGCCCGAGCGCCATCGCGATCGCGACGAGAAAGCGGGCGTCGCTACGCATGGGCGGCCGCGACTCGGGCGGCGGGCGGGAGCAGCCGGGCGCGCGCGTCCGGCTCGGCCACGCGCGGCGGGGGCAGGCGCGTCATCAGTCGATCGAGCGCATCGCTGGCCGGCGGGACCACCATGCCCGCCCGGGCCAGGACCGGAATGGCGCAGACGATCCAGAGGAGCGACCGCACGCGCGACGGCAGGTGCGCCACGCGCGCTTCGAGATCGCCCAACCGCGCCGTGAACTCGCGCTCGATCTCCAGAATGGCCGCCCGCACGGCCGGATCGACCGGCAGGATCTTGGCGGGCTGGTCCCACTCGATGTCGGTCCCGTCGACCGCACGGCGGGCGTAGATCGTCGCGCTCTTCAGGGTCGGGTCGGCCGCGAGCGGCGCGCCCGAAAACGGGATGACGTACGGGTACATGCCGATCTCGCAGCCGGCCGCGAGCCAGCGGTGCGCCTGCCGGATCGTCTCCGCGAGATCCCCGAGTCCGCACCGCGGCGAGGTGAGGATCAGGTCGAGAAACGGCGTCATGCCCAGCCTGAGGGCCTCGCGCAGGTTGGGCTCGATATGGTCGTAGATACGCGCCTTGTTGAACTCCACCAGCACGGGCCGGGAGAAGTTCTCGATGCCGAACCCGAGCACGTGGAACCCGGCGCGGCGCATGGCGGCGAGCCGCTCGGGCGTCATCGCGTCGATGCGGTTCGTGCTGATGAACCGCAGCGCGGGCGGGATGTCGCCGGCCGCCTTGGCCGCCAGGATGGCCTCGCAGAGGGGCAGGATCCGGCGATCGCTCGTGAAGGCGAAGATGTCGTCCTGGAAGACCACGGTGCGCACGCCCGGCTGCGCCCGGACGATGCGGCGGATCATGGCGACGCAGTCGTCGGCCTCGAGGCGCGCGACGGGCGCCGTGCCGCCCTGAGCCGCATGCAGGAAGTTGGTCGACGAGCAGAACGTGCAGGCCATCGGGCAGTAGTTCAGCGTGATGAGGCGAACCGAACGGATTTCGCTCAGGCGGGCTTCGCGCTCCGCCTTGAGCGCGAGGCCGCCGACCCGGTACGCCTCCTCGAGCCGCTGCCAGTACCGCCGATACGGCATCTCCTCGTACGGCGTGGCGAAGATGGCGTCGCGGAGCTCGGCTGGCGACAGCGCGCGCTGGTGGAGGCGGACGAGGCCGGCGTCTGTCCGAATGACGGTTCCCTCGATGCCCTCCTGCCCCGCGCGTTGACGCCAGCGGTTCGCGATCTCGAGCAGGGGCTTCTCGCCTTCGCCGAGGACAACCAGGTCGAACGGACCCAGTTCGAACATCAGCTCGGGGCGGAAGGTCGCCTCCATGCCCCCGGCGACGATGAGCGCGTGTGGGACGAGCCGCCGGCAGAGGTGGGCCAGCGCCAGATCGAATCGGAGCGTCATGCCGGTCGTGGACACGCCAATCACGTCCCACGGTTCCTGGCGAAGCCGATCGGCCAGCGCGTCGGGCGGCGGAGCCTCGGTGCAATTGGGATCGAAGACGTGGGCATCGATGCCGTGCGTCCGCAGGACGCCGGCCAGCCGCCAGACGCCGAGCGGCGGCGCGAGGAAGGTGTACTCGCCGCAGTGCGGGTCGTACGGACCGATCAGGAGCACACGGGGCCGCAGGGACGCTGCTGACATGGGCCTTCCGTGAATTGCAAAGCTGGTGCCCGGGGCCGCTGCGCGCGAGGCGTCGCTAAAGCGTGTCAGTTCAGTGCGTTGCGAGCGAATCGGCGAGTCCAGGCCGCGACCTTCTGACGATTCTGTTGGCGGCCGATCAAGACTGGGCTGCCCCGGACGGCCCTTAGTCACCCGCCAGGACAGGGCCGGCGTCGCGCTCTCGCTCGGCACGGCCTCGTCCGCGCCTGCCGAGTTCCCCAGCCCGTTGATCAAGCACATCCAGAACCTGGCTGACATCGATGGGCTTGGTGAGATAGGCAAACGCCCCGGCCGCGAGCAGCCGTCGGCGCTGGCTGTGCGTCGCGTCGGCGCTGAGAATCGCCACGGGAATCGTCCGTGTCACCGGGTTGGCCCACAAGTGGCGCAGCGCGTCCTCACCGGACATTCCCGGCAGGTGCAGATCGAGCAGGATCAGGTCGGGGCGCTGGGCCGCGGCGGTCGCGAGCCCGGCTTCGGCGTCGGCTTCCAGCAGCAGCCGGATGCCGGGCCTGCGAGCCACCACGTGCTGCATCAACTGGCGGTTCGACGGGTTGTCTTCGATGTAGAGGACGGTGCCGCGGACGTCAGGGTCCGGACTGCCGACAGGCCAATCGGGCGCATGCTCGGGCGGCTGGTTTTCCGGCGCGTCCGCCCGCGCGAGATCGAACCAGAACGTGGTGCCCTGATCGACGGCACTCTCCACTCCAATCGTGCCGCCCATCGCCTCGACGAGGCCCTTCGCAACGCTCAGGCCGAGGCCTGTGCCTTCGGTGGCGGTCTGGTCCGCACCGAGCCGCTCGAAGGGCTGGAAGATCACCTGCAGGTGCTCGGGCCTGATGCCGGCCCCGGTATCGCTCACGCTGATCCGGCATCGGCCTCCGGGCAGTGCCTGCCCGGCGATGCGCAGACGGCCGCCCCGCCGATTGTATTTGACGCCGTTCGAGAGCAGGTTCAGCAGGACCTGACGGATCCGTTGCCGGTCGGCGAACATCCACCTGGCCTCAGGCGCCTGCGCGGCGAAGTCGATCTCGATGGCGACGGCACGCTCGGCGGCCAGGGGCCGGATGAGATCGACTGCTTCCTGAACAACGTGATCCACCGAAACGAGTTCCGGAGACAGCGCCAGTCGACCTGATTCGATCCGCGCGAGCTCCAGGACCTCATTGATGAGGTCCAGCAGGTGCCGCCCCCCTCGGAGAATCTGCTTCACGCCGTCGCGCTGTTCCGCTGACAGCGAGTCGTTCTCGAGGAGCTGCGCAAACCCAAGGACCGCGTTCAACGGCGTGCGAAGATCGTGGCTCATGCGGGAGAGGAACGTGCTCTTGGCCCGATTGGCCCGATCGGCCTCCTGACGGGCGTCCTGGAGGAGCTGCGCCGCGGCCTTTTGATCGGTGATATCGCGGGCGCTGGCGTAGATGAGTCCCCGCTCGACCACGGGGAACGCGCGCCATTCGAGCCAGCGATAGGTCCCCTGTTTCGTGCGGTATCGGTTTTCGAATCTCAGGGTCTTCTGGCCTGCCGCCAGCGTCGCCGCTTCATCCGACGTGGACGTCCGGTCGTCAGGATGGATCAAATCGAGGTAGGGCTGAGCCAGCAGCTCCTCCTGAGTCCAGCCCAGTGTGTCTGTCCACGCGGCGTTGACCCGCTTGAAGGAGCCGTCGAAGCCGGCAAGGCACTGGAGGTCCAGCGACAGGGCAAAGAAACGGTCGATTTCCTCTCCCGCTTCGCGGAGGGCGCGCTCCCGGGACGCCAGAAGCGCGGCGGCGTCGTGCAGGGATCGATCGAGTTGCGCTACCTCATCGGCGCCGGTGGCCTGGACCGGCAGCGGCGCGCCCTCGGCCAACAGCCGCGCATGCTTCTGCAGGCGGTCCACCCGCCGGCTGATACCGGCGGTAAAGAGGAGCGCGGCCCCGAGGCCCCCGATGACGCCGACGACCGCCGCGGCTGATCCGACGATCATCGACTCTCGCTGCGCCGCTTCAGCCTCGGCGCGCCGGCGCGCCATGGTCTCGTCTGCAGCCGATCCCATCACGTCGACTTCAGAACGCAGACGATCCATCGCCTTCTTGCCGTCGCCGAGAAGCCCAAGGAGCGCCGAGTCGAGCGCGACCTGTCTCGAGGCGCTGTGCCGCCTCGTCGTCGACAGGTACTCGAGTCGCGTGTCGGCCAGTCGGCGGATTCCTTCGAGACGCGCGCGCTCGCCCGGATCGACGGCAAGGCTGTCGAGTCGGGCGAACGCTGCCGGCAACTCTCGAAGGGCCTGGTTGTAGGGCTCGAGGAACTGACGGTCTGCCGTGAGCAAGTAGCCCCGCATGCCGGTCTCGGCATCGACCAGCAGCTTCATGACCGTGTCGAGACTCAGACGCATCTCGAACGTGCGTTCCACCGATCGCTGTGCCTCGCGCTGGTGCCGACTCGTCGTATAGAACATCGCCACGGTCGCGACGAGTGGAACGACTGGAATCAGGGTGACGACGACGCCTTTGCGGCGAAGCTTCAGATTCGTCCACCAACCGCTCATCGGCCCGCTCCGATCATCGACAGGCCCGGGCCGGAATCGGCCGAAGGCGTCGGGTCACCCGATCCGGTCTGAAGCAACTGAATCAGCTCGTCGACCAGGTCGGCCCGCCGCCACCCTTTCTTCACCTGCGCCCTCAACTCCATGAAGGCCCGGGCGGGTTCCATGGCTGGCCGATACGGCCGGGCCGTCGTCATCGCATCGTAAATGTCCACGACGCAGAGAATCTGGGCCAGCAGGGGAATGGCGTCGCCTTTCAAGCCATCGGGGTACCCGCCGCCGTCGAGCCTCTCGTGATGATGGCGAACAATGGGCCGCACGTTCCGCAGCGACCGAAGCTCTCCGCACAGTCGATCCCCGATGACGGTGTGCTGCTGCATCAGCGCGAACTCTGCCGGAGTCAACGGGCCCGGTTTCAGCAGCACGCTGTCAGGGACGCCCACCTTGCCGACGTCGTGCAGGACGCCGCCACGTTCGAGCGTGGCCAGTTGCTCCGCGGGCAGATGCAAGCGGCGACCAAGCGCCACGGCGTACTCCGAAAGGCGCTGGCAGTGTCCCGCGGTGTACGGATCGCGCGCTTCGATCGTGAGCGCGAGGCTCATGATGACCGCCTCGGCAGAGTCCAGGTCGTCCGTGTACCGCTTCAGGCGCAGGAGGGAACGCATTCGAGCGATGAGCTCGGCCGCGTCGACAGGCTTGGTGAGGAAGTCATCCGCCCCGACGTTGATGCCTTGAAGCCGGGCTTCGCGGTCATGGAGACCGGTCAGGAGCACCACAGGCGTCAGGCGCGTCGCGGGATCCTGCTTGATCCGTTCGCAGAGCTGGAACCCGTCGAGCCCAGGCATCATGACATCTGAGATCACGAGGTCAGGCAAGGTGCGCGTCAGCTCGACGAGCGCCTCGACGCCGTTGGAGGCCGTTCGGACCGTGTAGCCTTCACGTCCGAGCAGATTGGTCAGGAGCTGGCAGTTGGCGGCGACATCGTCGACGACCAGAATGCTCCCGGGCGGGCCTAATTCGTCGGCTGCGCGGAGCGGCACCGCGGGCACCCCCTGTTCTGCCTGGATGGTCGCGGGCAGCGTGAACGTCCGTCGTCTAGGCCAGAGCGAAAACGATGCCACCTCGCCCGAACCTCGAAGAATCGGCGATCGCAGTCCCTGTCCTAGAAAGGCGCGTAAAGGGAGGGGCCGACGTAACGGCTCCACTTACAGAAGTGTCTCACCCGTGCCAAGACGGTTTGCCGGACTGGACGCGACGAGTGGAACTGGAAGGAGTCCGCGCGAGGCGAGCCTCGGGCCATGCGTCGCCTCAGGCCCGACGCCTCGTGATCGCCTTCACGACCTCCAGCACGGGCACGATGGAGAACGCCAGCCCCGCCGTCAGCAGCCAGTCCGCGGCGGTGAGCGCGAACGTGCCGAAGGCTCGCTGGAAAAAAGGAATGTACGCAATCGCGACCAGGAGCGCGAGCTCCCACACGACCGCCAGGTTGAGCCAGCGATTGGTGAACGGCCGGTCGGCCACCGAGGCGTGCTCGGACCGGCAGCAGTAGGCGTTGAAGAACTGAATCAGCACCAGCGCGACGAACGTCATCGCCATCGCCTCCTGCAGCGGACGCCCCGCCCGGAGTTGCGACGTAAAGAGGAAGATGATGACGGCCGCGGACCAGAGCCCCGCCGTGAGGAGCATCGCCGTCACGGGCGTCGTGAAGATCCCGGCGCGCGCGTCCCGCGGCCGCTGCTGCATGACGTCGCGCTCGGGCGGATCGACCGACAGCGCCAGCGCCGGCAGGCCGTCCGTCGCGAGGTTCACGTAGAGGATCTGCACGGCGGTGAGCGGCATGGGCAGGCCGGCGATCACCGCGCCGGCGAGCAGCACGATCTCGCCGACGTTGCAGGACAGCAGGTACATCAGGTACTTCTTGATATTGCCGAAGACGATCCGGCCCTCCTCGACCGCGGCGACGATCGTCGCGAAGTTGTCGTCGAGGAGCGTCATGCCCGCCGCTTCCTTGCTGACGTCGGTCCCGGTGATGCCCATGGCGATCCCGACGTCGGCCTGCTTCAGCGCGGGCGCGTCGTTGATGCCGTCGCCGGTCATCGCGACCACCGCGCCGCGCCGCTGCCAGGCGCGCACGATGCGCAGCTTGTCGGCCGGCGAGACGCGCGCGTACACGGCGATGTCGGCCACCTCGCGGTCGAGGTCGGCCTCGCGCTTCTCTTCGAGCGCGCGTCCCGTCACGGCGGGCCGCCCGCCCGGGAGCCGCAGCTCGCGCGCCACCGCCATCGCCGTCAGGGGGTGGTCGCCCGTGACCATCACCACCTGGATGCCGGCCGTCCGGCACATCTGGACGGCGTCGATGGCGTCGCGCCGCGGCGGGTCCATCATCCCGACCAGGCCCAGCAGCGTCATCCCCGCCTCGGCATTCTCCGGCGTCGCCGGCGTCCTGACCGCCACCGCCAGCACGCGCAGGCCGGCCGAGGCCATGTGCTGCTCGACGGCGCGCACCTCTTCGCGCGCCTCATCATCGAGCGGCACGGTGCGGTTCCCGATCCGCCGGTGCCCGCAGCCCGCCACGATCTCCTCCGCCGCGCCCTTCGAGTACGCCACCACGCCCGCCGCCGTCTCGTGGAGCGTCGTCATGCGCCGCCGTTCGGAGGTGAAGGCGATCTCGTCGACGCGCGGCTCGCGGCGGTTGAGCTCGTCGGGATTCAAGCCCGCCTTCATCGCGGCGACGACGAGCGCGCCTTCGGTCGGATCGCCTTCAATGCGGGTCCGGTCGGCGCTGTCGATCACCCGGGCGTCCGACGACAGGGCGGCGGCGCGGAGGAGCGCCCGCACGCCCTCGGACGGCTCGGCCGGACGGCCCCCGGCGACGAACTCGCCGCGCGTGTCGTAGCCGGCCCCGGTGACTTCCACGATCGCGCTATCCACGAAGAGCTGCCGCACCGTCATCTCGTTCTTCGTGAGCGTGCCCGTCTTGTCCGAGCAGATGACGGACGTGCTGCCCAGCGTCTCGACGACCGGCAGGCGGCGGACCAACGCCTGCCGCCGGACCATCCGGCGCACGCCGATCGCGAGCGAGATCGTGACCACGGCGGGCAGCGCCTCCGGCACGACCGCGACGGCCAGCGCGATGCCGAACATGAACATCTCGATGACGGGCTGCCCGCGGAAGAGACCGATGCCGACGATGAGCGCGACGACGGCGAGCGCGGCCTTGCCGAGCGTCGCGCCCAGCCGATCGAGGTTGTCCTGCAGCGGCGTGCGCGAGCCGACGACCGTGTCCACCATCCGCGCGATCTGCCCGAACTCGGTGGCCATCCCCGTGGACACGACGAGACCCCGGCCGCGCCCGTGGGTGACCAGCGTGCCGGCGTAGGCCATGTTGAGCCGGTCGCCCACGGACAACCGCGGATCGGCCAGCGAGTCCGTGGTTTTCCGGACCGGCTCCGACTCGCCGGTCAGCGCCGCCTCGTCGATCGCGAGGGCGACGCTCTGAACGATCCGGCAGTCGGCGGGCACGCGATCGCCCGCGCGGAGCACCACCACGTCGCCCGGCACGACCTCCCGCGCCGGGATCGCCGCCTCGTGCCCGTCCCGCACGACATGCGCGGCCGGCGCGGCCATGCGGCGCAACGCATCGAGCGCACGGCTGGCCCGGTACTCCTGCAGGAATCCCAGCAGCACGGCGAGGAGCACGATGACCGAGATCACCGCCGCCTCGAGCGCGTGGCCGAGGAACCCGGAGACGAGCGTCGCGCAGAGCAGGATGACGATCAGCGCGTTCTGGAACTGTGCCGCGAGCACCCGCCACGCGGATTCGCGGCGGACGGCCTGCAGCTCGTTCGGACCGTGCCGCTTCAGGCGCTCGGCCGCCTCGTCGTTCGGGAGGCCCGACGGCCCCGACGCCAGGCGGGCGAGCGCGTCGCCAACGGCCAGCGTGTGCCACGCCGGCTGCCCATCGTCGGCCGGAGCGGCGGGCGTGGGTGACTCGGAAGGGGTGGTGATCGCCTGCGCCATCACGCGCACCCCGCGACCGTGCCCATGGCCACGCACCACTGCGGCAGATGGACGTTCCGGTCCTCGAGCGTGCGCGTGAGCGCCCGCCACCAGCGATGGACACGGCCCCGTTCGGCGGCGGCCCAGATGAGCGCGGCGAACAGCGCGAGCCCGGCGATGAGCCCGGCTGCGGACGACAGGAATGGCCACACGGACATGACGCCCTCCTGCGGCAGCGGCTCCTGGAGAACGCCCTGGTCGGAGACAGAAAGGGCGAGACACTCGCACCGGAGGCGGATGCCGCTCGTGCGAAGGTCTCGCCTGGTCGCGAAACTCGATCGAACCGTGCGCCGTCCCGGCGCAGTGCTGACGACTCGACCGCGCGGGGTAGACCCGCGTGGCTACTCCCCTTCTCAGGCACACCTTAGACCGGCTCACGGGGGTCGATCAAGCGCCCCGCCCGCCCTTCGGCCGACGGCCGACCCGAGCACAATAGCGATGTGGACCAGGTTCTGAACGTCGCCTTCTTCGTCCTTCACACGGCGTGGATCGCCTTTACGTCACTCGGCTGGGTGTGGCGCCGTGCGCGGCGCCTGCACCTGGCCGCGGTGCTGCTCACGGCGGCGTCGTGGTTCGGGCTGGGCGTCTGGTACGGCTGGGGCTACTGCCCGTGCACCGACTGGCACTGGCAGGTGCGCGCGCGGCTGGGCTACGTCGATCCGCCGTCCTACACGCAACTGCTCATCCGCCTGGCGACGGGCATCGATCTCGATCCGATGGTGGCGGACGGGCTCACCGTTGGCGTGCTCGCGGCGGCCGGCACCATCGGCGTCGTGGTCAACATCCGCGGGACCTCGCGCGGCGCCCCCGGTGTGAAACTCGACGTCTGAAGCGTGAAGTTTGAGGTTCCGCCGCCGCAGGCGGCCGGAAGCGCGCCCGCCAGGAATCGAACCTGGGACCCTCGGCTTAGAAGCTCCGTCGGGAGAGACCGGCGTCGGCGTGGCCATGAAAGAGTTGCGAGTCGGGAGGGCCAAGGGATGAAACGCCCGCGTCTCTTCGTCGCTTGGCGCGAAGCGGTCGCGGATTGCCGCTGCGAGATTCGCGCAGCGAGGTCGCCAGCAGGAAAGATGCTGGCAGCACAGCGAGGCGCAGGCGCCTTGGCCCGCATCATCCCGGCGATCATGCTCGGTGACGGCATCGGCTGGCCTCTCCGGAACTGGGGACTGGACGTGCGGTACGCGATTCGACGCCTCCGACGGTCGCCAGGTTTCACCGCGCTGGCCGTCCTGATGCTCAGCGCGGGCATCGGCATCACGACGTCGCTGTTCAGTTTGTTGAACGGCACGGTGCTCAGGCAGCCCGAACTTCCTGATGTCGATCGTCTGATCGGAATTGCACGGGTGTGGGAGGGCGGACGCGCGCGGCGTGTGGCGGAAACCGTGTCCTATCCGGATTTCGCTGCCGTGGCGGCTGCGATTAGTGTCGGATCCACAGCAGAATCCTAGCGCACGCGTCGCGAGAACACGCCGGGGTAAGTGCTATTCGTTGGGCTCAGCCTGATTCATACCGTCGCGCGTCCGCGTCCCAAGGCAGCAGGCCTCCGGCCTAGGCGCGTATCGCGGAGAATCGCTTCTTGTCTTGACCCGCAGTCAAGGCCACCGAGCAAATCACGTCGTGCCAGTGCTGTCCGAAAGAATGACACCCCGTTTCGTTGCGAGCTTTCCGACGCGACGCGCTCTTTTCAGCAGCGCGAGATTGTCATGCATGTTCATTTTGTCCGCCCGTTGGGACATATAGATGAACCCTTGTTCCGACCGCGCCGCGCACATCGACCGAACAGTCGGCGGTAGCGCCCGGCCAACGAAGAGGTGGAAGGCGATCCCCGGCACAATCATCTTGAACTGCCGGGCTCTGCCATCGTGCTTATAGAGCCACGGGAACGTGACGTACTTGTTGTTCATTTCATCCATGGAGCGCGAAATTGTCACGAGCATCACGGCATTGCGCGGGAACTCCCTCTCGCCGAGCAGGTACCGGCGAAACTCGTCTTCGTACGGCCCTAGGGACAGTCGCAGAGGACAACCGGACGGCAGATGCCAATCATGCACAGCTGCTCGCCAGAAGACGCTAGCGCTGAAATACACGAGCTTGTCTCTATCAACTCCTGGCATCGTCACTGTCTCAAAGATTGTCAGGTCCCCGGACGACAGCGAGGATGGACCGGCCGCAATTAGGCGGGTGCGAAGTGGGAAGTCATCCGGTTCACGCCAGCAGTTTTCGAGGACCCACTTCTCGCCATTTCTGCTGAAGCGCGCCTCGCACTCTTCGCATAGCAAATAGTCGTGTGCCTGCTCTCCGCTCAGCAGGCTCTTTTCTTGAGACGCCAAAACCGGCTCAGTGTGGGCTAGGGTACGCTCACGAAATCGCTTGTAGTACGCCCTTGGGACGAAATGACTGTCCCGGAGCACCACATCCGGCGCGAAACAAAGACGACAGGTCCCGCTTGGCATGGGGCTCAAGAGCGCAAGAGGTGCCCGGTGATTTCCGTGTCTCTCGCGACGAGGTCCGCGAGCGCCTCTCTAAACGTAGGATTGACCTTGTACCGCCCTCGATAGCCCAACAGTCGGGTCTCCTTCGTTTCTACCTCGGCTCGCATGACCAGCTGCGTGGCTTGCGCGATGAGCGCTAGAAGGTTGTCGCCCTCGCCACCAAGGCCGAGGACACTGAGATGTCGGAGCACGTCCTGAGTCGTCGCGTCCCCCGCTACAAGCAGGTACCCCAATGCTGCTCGTGCGTTCAGCCACAGGGACCCGTACTGGCGCGCCGCAAGCGACCTGGTAGCTTCCTTCAGAGGCTTAGTCGCCGTGCGGTTGTCCGACGCTCGCGGAGGAGGCAAGGGTATGACGTTCACCCGCCCCTCTGATGTGACCTCAATCTCTACGTTCAGCTGCAGCCAGCCGTGCTTCTGATCTCCAGAATCACGTCCCGGGTCAGAGAAGAAGGCATGGATGCCATCGAACCCAATAACAGCAACGGCTTCCGTTGCGATGTGCATGATCACAATCGCGTGCTCATCGACTCTCCTGACCAGCCAATCACCGTCGAGAGCGACACCCAGCCGTCGCGCCGACGGCTGGAGCCGCACGAGCCAACCCACCCACTTCGTAGCCTGTCCTTTTTGCACAGCCCACCCGCCTCCAGCAGGCTCGAACAAGGGCAAGCCTGCACACGCCAGGATCCCGACCGGCCCTTGACGCGATCGAATGTTGCCTCTCGATCTTGCCACGCGTCGTGCCACGCGAAACACCCGCCACGCGGTCTGCCACGCGTTCTGTGACAGTCTCCGAGGGATTCTGCGGGGTTCTGACCTAGCGTGAACTTGAGGATTTGCTCAGGGATTGGGAAACTGTGGCGCGCCCGGGAGGTCTCGAACCTCCGACCCTCGGCTTAGAAGGGGAAAATGCCGAGGGTGAAGCGGCGCCCGCTCAACGACTTGGGCGCGGTGCCATGCCCGGGTGCCATGCCGCCGTCAGGTCTTGCGATCGCTGCCTTTGCCGCTCCGCAGAGGTGCGTCCCTTCATGCGCTCTCCTCACCAGTAACGAGGTTATACCGGATCATCCGCGTTCGGCCATGTATAGGCTGCAAGTGCGAAGCGAGCACCATCCACTTGACCTGCGCCTTCGCGACCACCTCACTGTGCGTTCCGTCGCGCCGAACCTCAAATCCAGGCGGCCTCAGGTTCTCCAGCTCGTACATGATTCCGTTTGGCGTGTAGCGAAAGTCCAACACGATCACTTCGATCGGCCCGTCAGCATGCATGTACATCGCCGGCTCTCCCCGAGCGATGAGCTGCACCCAACCATCTTCGGTCGACACTGAATCGGCGGAGGACGCCTGGCCCTGAGCCTTCACGTCCTCGGCGGCTCGCCGGAGCTTCTCAAGTTCTGCCATGACCTTAGGATCGTCCGCCTGGGAGATGGCACAGGCGAGAACGCGATCGAACTCCGCGCCGAGCCGTTCGGTCAATCTGAGGCTCCCGTTGGTCGCGTCGAAAATCACAGTGCCGCTGACGGGTGTGGGACTGAATGGGCCTTCGTTCGATTTGAAGAATGCGACGCCGAGATCCCGCTGTTGTACGCCACATGTGATCGAGAAGGCCTCCAGCAGGCCTGTAGCGACGGCTTCTGACCGCTCCACCTCGCCCGGGAATGCCCAGCAGATCCCAGTTGTCTGGAAGAATCGCGTGAGCGGTTTCTGGCTGTAACTCGATGTGGGACCGTACTCGTGTGTCGTCCTGGTCTGGCCGCGCTGCTCGAGGAAGCCCTTCACGCGCTCGCTCACCTGCAACTCCGTCTCGCAGATGAAACCTGCCGTGGAGAGCCACGCGGCGATTATTCCCGTCTTGAAATTCGGAAAGGCCAGGTTGTCGGCGAGCGGCTTTGTCGTAAAGTGCCTCGTCCGTTTGGCTTTGATGGCGCCCTTCTTGAACTCCAGCGCCAGGATGCGATACGGCCGTGCCATGTAGTAATACACGGCGCCCGGGTAGGCCTCACGAAGCGCCTGCGCATAGGAGAGAGTCCCCAGCTTCAGGCCGAACGCGCCCTCAACGTCAAAGTTTGGTTCGGCGGCCGACCGTATCGGAAAGTCGTAGTGCGGCGTGCTCTGGGCCTTCTGCTTGAGCGCGTAGAGGTCAGGAGGAAGGGCTTCGGTGGGATTGAGCTCGTTCTCTACGAGTCGACCGAAGGCCTCAGGAACCCCGGCAAAGTCGATTCCGGCGGCCGATTTCTGTCCGCGGGCCTGCAACTCTGCGGCAGCGCAAAGCGCATTTGCGTACTGAATGTAACGGTTCTCGAGGTACAGCCAACTGGGCTCGGCCTTGCGGTTCACATAGGACGTCAAGGGCGACATGACCCCCTGATCGTCCAAGAGAATGCAGACCGCCGGTCGTCGGCGACCAGCGCGACCGATTCTCTGGAGAAACGCCTTGGCGCCGGGAGGGGTGTTCACGAGCACGACGACGTCCAGGTCCCCGATATCAAGCCCTAGTTCGAGCGCGCTCGTCGATACAACCCCCGCCAAGGTGCCGCGAGTCAATGCTTGTTGGATCGCGTCTCGATCGGCCGCTTCGTATCCTGCCCTGTACGGCAAGACATGCTCGAGCTTCGGAATGGCGCTTGGTTCCTCTTCTTCTCCGTCGTCGCCCTCGACGTCATCAACGGGTGGATCAGCGGCGGCTTCGACGGTGTTCCGCAGGACGGCGGCGACAATTCGTTCCACGGCCTTGCGGGAGTCACCGAAAGCGAGGAAACGGGCCTTCCCGTACGTCGCCAAGTTCACGAGCAACTGCACGGCTTGATCGAACCCGCCCTTGGCGCCGATCCGGGCGAGGACCAGCGTCTTCTCGGCAAGCGCACTGCCATCCTCCTCCGGTCCCATGACATGAATGTCTCGGCCCGTCAGGTGCTTCATGAAGTCAGCGGGCTCCCCAATCGTGGCGCTGCTGCAGACCATCCGGTATGGTGCCGACCCAATCGCGAGCCTGCGAAGCAGGTACGCCATGTTTGTGCCGAAAGCGCCATCATAGACATGCGCCTCGTCGAGGATCACCATGGACAGATGGCGCAGGAACTGAGCCACCTCCCGCTCTCCAACATGGCTCATCAGCCACGCGTGCGCCACGTCCGGGGTCATCGCAACCACACGACACTGGCTGAGGATCGACGCTCTGCCGGCCGTCGGAACGCTTCCGTCGATAAAACCCACTCGAATTCCAAATGGCTCCAGGAACTGGTGCCACTTGGCGAGCTGGTCTTGAATCAGCGCTTTGGCCGGATACAGGACCAGAACCTTGGCGAACCGATCAGCAAGAGCAATCTGCGCTGCCACGGCCATGAACACCAGGCTCTTGCCCGACGCCGTTGGCGTCGCCAGGCATATGTCCGCACCCTGCTGTGCCCTTTCGATGGCAGTGGACTGATGTGAGTAGAGACCCCGCGAGTACGCCTCGCGGAGAACCGTGGCAAGTTTCGGATGGAGGCCAACCGGAACAGGCAGGAACCGCGCTTCGTGCCCAGGAAGTGTCAACAACTCCTGAGGCGGGAGGCCGGCGCTCTTCATAAGGCCGCATATTGCTTCGAGGTCAACTGCGGCGTTTCGCTCAATCATCTATGTCCCCGGATCAATTTCCGCCGGCGCGTCCACCCCAATCCAACCAGAACCGCCCAGAGTATGGCGAATCAGGGCCGAGGATTTCCAGAAGTCAGATCAACTGTGGGGCCTGGGCGGTATCCCGCCGTAGAATCGCAAGATGGCCAGCGGGGAGCCCGGGGATCGCAAGAAGCGAGTGGAACTCCAATACCTCGAGGAGGCCCGCCGCGCATCGTCTGTGTTCCCGCAAGGCGACTTCCGGCCTCACGAACGCCCCGACTTTCTACTGGCGACAGAATCAGGCGCGCTCGGCATCGAAGTCACCGAGCTCTGCCGAGAGGCGCCGCGCGCCGAAGCCGGCCGCCTGGCGAAGGTCCACGGCAGGGCGAGGGCTCTTTACAGCCGCCGGCCCGGCGCGACGCCCGTCGACGTGAGTCCTGCGTTCTCCTCCCGAGCGGAGTCCCTGAACGTCGATCATCTTGCTGCCTCTCTGGCGGACTTCGTCTACGCCCATCGAGACGCCAGCACGGGATTCATTCGGGACCTACCCGACGGGTACTGCCACATCGGAGTCTTCCCGCCCCACGACGGCGGAACTTGGCGGTATTTCCGGGCTGGTGACACAGTTGTGGCGCCGCGCGAACTGCTGGCTTCGAGAATCGCCGAGAAGAACCTGCGCGTGCCCGACTATCGAAGGAGCGCCAATGGTGCATGGCTCTTGATCGTCAACGATCAGTTCCTCGGCGCCGGCGAGGTCTTCGCACGTCCCGAGGATCTGGCGGCGTGGACTTTCACTTTTGACTTTGATCGCGTGCTCCTGTTTTCACGCGAACCGGGCGGATCGGGTCGCGTGGTCAAGTTGCGTCGCGCGTGAGCCCGTTCAGGTTCCGGTCTTCTTCTTCTCTGCGTGATCCGCGGCTGGTTGCGATGGATGCCAAGCCTCCTGCAGCAAGTCGGCCGCTGCTGCGAGCTTCTTTGGCGCCACCATCGCGTACCGCTGAGTCGTCTTGGCCGACTTGTGCCCCATCAGTTCCTGAACGTCAGCTAGGTCCATGCCCTGTGCCCGAAGCGCGGTCGCGTACGAGTGGCGCAGCTTGTAGGGGTTGAAGAACGGCACGCCGGCAGCCTCGCAGGCTAACTTCCACGACTTGTAGACCGCCGACTGCGAGAATTCGCCCCAAGCGTCAACCTGGACGAACAGCCTGAACGCCTCGACGCCGTCAGGTGTCAGCGGCTTCGCGTGTGGTTCGCCGTCTTTGCCCGGGTCAACGACGACGACGTACGGCGGATCGTGCTCCAGGAAGAAATGATCTGCTTCAAGCCGCATGACCTGCGAATGCCTCATGCCGGTGAGCGCGATCACTTTGAGACGCGCGAGCGTGCGCCAACCGCGGTTCTGCGCCGTCACGCGCTGTTCCAGGGCCGTGAACACCCGCTGGATCGTCTCGGGCGATCGACCATCCGGTTTGGCCGGCGGCTCGCGAAGCCGGCGAACGCCAGGGACCGGGTTGTAGCACTTCTCGCCATCGAGCACGCTATAGAGCTGCGACAGCGCCGACAGGCGGTGATTGATCGTGCTCGCAGCCAGGCCTTCGGCCTCCCAGGCGATGACCTGCTGTCGAACGTCTTCGGTGTCAATCGTGTGCCGGCGACGTTGCCCAAATCGGAGCAGCCAGGCGCGAATCTCATTGTCGCGATGGTCGGCGCATGAGAGGCGCTGCTCCATGACGCGCATGAAGCGCGGAACGTCGGCCGCCAGCGTGTCACGTTGAAGCCGGAGTCCGTCGCGCTGGAACGCCGCGCGGACGTCGTTCTGCCAACGCTTCATTTCGCGCACACCTGTGGCCGCAAGGAATCGCTTCTCCTTCCTGCGCTGGTTGACTCGGCTGTTGCCGGCATGCGCCACGACGCGGAAGCTACCGTCATCCAGCTTGTAAATGCCTCGCGCGATGACAGCGATGACCCTGGCGTTCTTCATTTCCGTTCGCCTTTCGATGGCCGGCCGCGGCGCCTACGGATCTCAACGGGTGCTGACGTCAGATACTGCTCGACCGCTCGCCGACTCCATCGCGGGCGACGATCTAGTGGCTCGAGCTCGGGAATCGGGAATGCGCCCTGTCGGCGCCGGCGCTCGATCGTCGCGCGCGAGACTCTGAGCAACGCCGAAAGCTCATCCAGGAACATCACCTCTGCCCTGGTGGTGGCCTCAGCCGTGACGTCGCACCGGTCGTCGTGCGACCCCGGTTGTGATCCGTCGAGCATCATAGACATTCCATCGCCGCGTGTGTACCCCGATCACGCCGTCCGACACGACGGGATGCGATGCGATCCCGCCGCGAGCCATCGACAGCTGCCCCACCGAGCCTCGACGGAAGCGCCGTCAAGACCGAGAGCCGCGCCCCGCGCGGGCCGAGCGAAGCGAAGACGTCTTGACGGCGCTGAGTCGAGGCCGAGAATCTCGGCCGTCGATGGCTCGACCACATCGCGCCGCCGCGCAGGCCTTCGATATCGCTTGCAGTGACGATGCGGTCGAAGGGGGAGCGACCCCCGGAGAGAGTAGCGCCCGACACGCCTTGGGTCAGGGGCCAGCGTGAACCGGGGGGTCGCTCCCCCTAAGACCGCAACCCGATTCACAACCCGGCCTGCGACCCAGACGGCGAGGCCCACCGCCGAAACAGGTCCGTACTTTCCGCCTCTCTCGAAGGACAGCAGGGCCGAATGGGGAGCCGAATCGGGAGCCAGTCGGGGAGCCAGCGTTGTGGCGTCACGGTGGCCCACCAGAAGGTCCACGTCGCGAGGACGAAGCATCATTCCGCCCAGGTCGTCGCGCCGCAACACCAAGTGAGCACCCACGAAATGGCACACCACCAACAAGTTGAACGCTGCGCATTCGTCAAACCTTACGGGCTGTGCGCTCGATTCAATCGTTCTTCCAGTTCCCTCAGTGAATCGAGGACATCACTGAAAGCAGGGACGGGACCGAAGATCATTCCGGTCATGCTGTCGTAGTCGCGCTCGAGACGCGCCAACATCCCCGCGGGGGGCGCTACGGCGAATGTCCCGGGCGCTGCGCTCGCGAGGTCGAACGGAGCGCGGTCGAAGAACATCTTCGCGTGCCGGACGCACTCGGAACCGAGCTCCGTGTCCGCGATTGCCGTTGGCCCGATGTGGGACTTGAACAGGCTGTGCAGGTCGTAGTAGTGGCGAGAGACGCGCTGACCTTCCTGACGAAGCTCGCCCCTGTTCTCGAAACACCGTCGGAGACCGTGCACGATGACGACCTTGTCCCAGAATGTCCGACGGGGCTCAATCGTTGTGATGTTTCCCACGCGAAGCCCGCCCTCCGCGAGTTCGACTGCCACGTACGGCTCGATCTCGGTCGCGACATTTGGGTCCAGCGCCGACTTCGCACCGGCCTCAATCCGGACCGATGGCTGGACGTACGGCGCTACGTTTGAGACCGCGCTCGGATAGCGCACGAGGAGCGTCTGGCCATCCGCATCATTCTCGTCCGGTACGACCGCGACTGCGGCGCCTGGGGTTCCCCCGGCGACGGGATAATCGCCAGCGAGCGACTCAAGCTGACTGCGGAGATCTTCATTGATGTATCGGCGGCACGCGTCTCTAATCGCGTCAAGGCGCGCCCGTCGCTTCTTGCCCGTGAGCCTCTCGAGGTCCTCGAGCGATGCGCCTTGGCCCAGGTCGTCGCGAAAGACCGTAATGTCAATGTCCTCGGAGAAACGGTCGATGAGCCCAAAGGCCTTCGACAGCGACGTGCCGCCCTTGAACAACAGACGAGGACCGCCAGAGGGCAGCCGGTGGAACAGGGCGTCGAGTGTCCAGCAAACCCAGAAATCCTTCTCGACGTTCTGCTCCGCTGTGCCGATTCGGCGAGCCGCCGCGGCGAACAGATCGCGACGGTCTGCATCGGGCGCGGAGATCACGCGGAGGTACGGCTCGTTCATGTTTTCGTCGTGGCGGCTCGCCGTCGCCGAGGGCCTCGGCTGGAGCGCTTGGCCGTTCGATCCTGATTCGATGCTGGCTCAAGCAACTGTCTAACGACAGATTGCATCCAGATCGGCAGGGTGTGGAGGCCCTGCATCAAGTCCGCCTTTAGGGCGGGACCGTGCGTGGGGTCTTTTAGGATCGCCTTCAGGCGCTTGACGATTGCCGCGCGATCCGAGTCGAGAAGATCGTGGGACCAGTGGAGCGCTTGAACGATCCGCATAGCCGGATGGCCTGCCCAGTAAAGGCGGCTCGGCGCCGCCGCCTGAAATCGGATTTGCTGCTTGCCCAGCTGGATGGGGCGGAGCCGCGCGTCCGTCAGGACTGTGATTCGGGCTGGTACAACGGTCGTCAAGTCGAGATCGTTTGCGGCCGTGAGGCCGTCGATGACGACGCGACTCTGGTCGCGTCTGGCGACGGCGTGGATGACAGCGTTGTGGTCCGGCACGGTCGGCCGGCCGGTGAGGGAATTGACGCGGGGCAAGAAGTAGAGGCCACGGTCGAGCCGCAGGACCGCCTTCTGCTGAACGAGCCTCTGCAGCGCCTTATCCACAGCCGCCCGCGGGCCCAGGTCGAGGAAGTCTACGGGCGTCCAGACCTGGGCGGGTTGGCCGGAGACGCGGTCGAGGATCCGGGACGCCAGGTCTAGGGAGGGGCCGCGGGCGTGAGCCATTTGTCCGAAGTATACGTCATACTTCGGACACATTGCCGACGGGATGACTTCCCTCTGTTAGAGCCCGAACCGGAATGCTACTCACCGCCCACCGATCTGAGGCTACGGGCGCGGTCCGCGCACGGACGCATGGCTCGCCGTTTGGCGACTACTCGGGAACAATGTCAGAGGCCTCTCCCACTGGGAGCGGGATCACCACTTATCGGCCGTGTGCAACGAAAGCGGCACCAGACGTGGTGCGGCATTGCGCGGACTGACCCGGATCCCAAAGAGTCAATTCTTCTTCAGACCCTTGATTAGTGGGTCCGTCGCCGTGCCGATGGCGCCGCCAACGGCCTTGATGATCCGCTCCGCGTACGTCCTGTCGGCCTTGCTACCCTCGAAGGCATGGTCGGTCGGTGACGTGAAGACTCGATTCACAGACTGAATGACAAACTCGGTGTACTTGGCGACCTCCTCCTTGTTGGTGTGATCGACAAGGCCGGCCACCAACCGCTGGTAGGGATCAAGCGAAATCGAGATGGTGCTCTTGAACGCGTACTCCTCTTCAAGCTTTCGCTCGCGTGAATACTGCATGTTGCAGAAGGCAATCGCGTAGATCAACGGAATAGAGAGCGACAGCTTGAGATAGAAGGCCGGGGTCGCCGCCTGCAGATCTCGATATTCGTAGATGAACCAGCTAGACACCCCGATCGCCAGTAGAACGCAGACAGCAAGCGCCAGCGACCAGAAAGTCTTCGACTTGACGATTTGAAGCTGTCGTTCTTGAAAGGCGTGAAACAAGGTGAACCCTGTGGCGCGCTCGATGGCGGTTCGGATACGCGCCTCCAGCTCGTTAAGTTCGTCGATCAACTTCTTCTGTTCATCGTTGCCCGCTCGAACAGACTCGTCGCCTTTGTCCACGAACGCCCGCAGTGCCGCATCGCCCCTGGTTGCGAAGTCCTTGAGTCGATCTGCAAGGGTCGTTTCGTGAGTCGCCTCCGCCTTGCTGAGTCGCGACGTCATGTCCGTAACGAGGTTGTTGACACGCGTATCGACCCCACTGATGAGCGTGTCGATCTTGGTCGTCGTGTCGTTCGTAAGGCTCGTTATCGATTCGTCCAGCTTCACACTCAGGGCCTTCGCTCCGGTCTCGGTAGCTCCTCGGAGTTTCTCGAAGGCCGCCTCGAAGTTCGTCAACTTCTCGCTCGTCGTCTTCTCTGTATAGCCGATCAACTGTTGAGTCTTCGTGGTCAGTTCTTCAAGAGAGGTTCGAGCCGTCTCGATCTCCGCGCGCATTTCCTTTGACTTGTTGGCGATGGCCTCTGTGTCAGCCGCGGATTGCTTGGCCGCGGCAAGCTGCTGTCCCGCCGTCGTGTCATGCTGCTCGATCTCAGCGGCGAGTGCAGACACCTTCTGAGCGAGATCGGTCGTCTCCTTCAGGAGGTCTTTGAACTGTGTAGTGATTTTGGTCGCGGAGTCGTGCTCGGCTGTCGCGGCGGTCGCGTGGTCTGCAATCTCGCTGGCCAGACGCTTTGCGGTGTCGTGGAGCACCACAAACTCGTCGACAGCGCGAGACGCGTCGCGGATCCTGGTCTCCTGATTCTTGAGCTGGTTCATCTTGGCCTGAAAGCCGAGAACCTGTCCCGTCAGATTGTGGAGCTGAAATTGCCAAGCGGCGGCGGTGAGATCTTCGACGGCCGCCTCGAGATTCAGGACCGCATCCTTTCCGTCGCTGAGTTCGCCAATCTCACGCGCGATCGCTTGAGCGTGATCGAAGAATTCGTACTGGATCTTCAGCGGAAGCTGCACGAACTTCCCGCTCTCGACGGCGTCGAGCAAAGCGTCCCGCGTTTGACTGAGATTGATCAGCGTCTCTTCCAGTGGAATCTTGCCCTTGTTCAGATCGAACCCGGATTGACTGAACTTCCTGACCGCAATGCGCTGCGCGTCATCCGTTAGGGTATTTAGCGTGCGACGCAACTCATTAGCCAGGTCGGCCTTGCTCGGCTTGTCGCTCATCGCTGCCCTCTCCAACCAATTAGGCCATCGACGGAACGGGCCCACCAGCCAGCCGCACGAGCCAAACGTCCCAGGCGGATCAGTCGGTTTCTACTGGAAACAGCGATCATACACGAGCATCTTTTAGGCGAACGCTCGATTGAGGAATCAAGAACTTCGCGGATCAGACGATCGGGCAACTCGCGCTAAACGCCGCAGGGTCGACGAACGGTTCAATAGGATGTCTTCGCGGAGCGGACGGTTCCGCGCCTTGGCACCGCCCCACCGACCGCGCGACGGCCGCCGCCCCGGTGCCATGCCAGCTGCCATGCCGACGCCGCCCGAACAGCTCTGAAACGGGTGCCATGCCGGGTGCCATGCCGAAAATGACGGGTCGTGACGGGGTGAGAGACGACGAGATTCCAAGGGAATTCGCGGAATCTCGAAGAAAGTGGCGCGCCCGGGAGGAATCGAACCTCCGACCCTCGGCTTAGAAGGCCGATGCTCTGTCCCCTGAGCTACGGGCGCGTGAAAGCATTGTACGCCTCACGGCAATTCCGAAGTGTGAACCTACCCGCGGCTCCTCGCGCGTCGCAAGTGCCTGCTGTGGTGCCGGTCCTGCGTGATTGACGGCCTTACTCCTCGGGCATATGCTCCGTTCCCCTTGCGGAGGCGAGAATGAAGGCTCGTCTCATTGTTCTCCTGTACGTCGTGGGGGCGGCTGCGTGCTCCCAGTACGCGTCGTCGAGTGCGGGACCAACCGCCCCGAGCTTCGTGACCGAACAGGCGACGCCCCTCTCGGCGACCGTCCAGTTCGGTCTCGCCAGCGTCGGCTCAGGATTCCCGCCGACGTCCGGGCACGATCGATCGGCTCACGCCAACGACACCCTGGTTCCCGGGACCGTGGTGATCGACAAGGGCGGCACGGTGACGTTCAAGGCCATCGGCATTCACCAGGTCGCCATCTATGCGCCTGGCGTCCAGCCGCGGGACATCGACACGTCCGTGCTGGCGCCGCTTCCGGCGGGGTGCCCGCCGCTCCCCCTGCTCATGAACGACAGCGAAAACCGCGTCGCGCTCTACGCTTCAGGCTGCGGGCCGCGCACGATCACCCATACGTTCAACCAGCCAGGCCGGTACCTCGTGATCTGCGCGTTCCTGCCGCATTTCGAGATCAGGATGTACGGCTGGGTCATCGTGCGCGATCGCGGTTGATTGGGTCGAGCGGGGGCCCATAAGCAGCCTGCTCCGGCGCCCTATCCCCCGCCAATCGCCGGCGGCGCGGGCTCGTTGCAGATCGTGCCGATCGAGATCCCACCCGGCGTCCGCTTGAACGTGCCATCGTCGAGCCGCGTCCAGCCCGCCGGTCCCACCGTCGCCGCGTAGAACGACACCGTCGCGTTCGTCCACGCCTGCGTCGCAAACGCGACCATCGAGTAGGCCCTCAGGGGCTCGCCGGGCGGAATCCAGAACGTACAGGCTGCCAGGTCGGTGAAGTTCAAGTCGTGGAGCAGCACGGTGACGCGCTTCCGCACGCCGGACGAGTTGCCCAGCATGAACGTCGCCGTGAGGAGCTGGCCTTGCGTCATCGCCTGGCCGGTGCTCTGCAACACGACGCCCGCCGGCGGCGTGGCCGTCGGCCGGATGAACTCGAGCACGCCGGCGACAATCTGCTGCGTGAGCGTGCCGAACGTGCCCCAGGGCGCGAGCGACCCCGTCGCGAAGTCGCCATTGACCAGGAGGGTCGGGCCGTCGGCGCCCCCAGGCGCCGGCGGCGCCGTCGGATCGAAACACGCCGTCTGGTTGACGACGTACGACTGCGGCTTCAACGAGACGTTGTCGAGCCGGTTCCAGCCGGCGCCCGTGCCCGTCGAGGCGGCATAGAAGTAGATCGCGGCGTTCGCCCAGGCCTTGGTGGTCGTCGTCGCCATGACGTACGACCGCATCGGCGCGCCCGGCTCGAGCCAGAACGTGCAGACCGTGATGTCGCTGAAGTCGGCGTCGATGATGAGCACGCTCATGCGCTGGCGCACCACGTCGCTGTTGCCAAGCTGAAAGCTCGCGACCAGCGTGGTCCGGGCCGCCACGCCCCAGCCCGTGGTCTGGAAGATCGTCGCCTGCGTGCTCGAGTTGCCCGCGCGGTAGAACTCGAAGACGCCGCCGCTCACCTGATTGGGCATGTTGCCAGGCGGCGTCTCGAAGAGCGACCAGTTCGCGAGGCCGCTCGAAAACGTGCCGTTCTGGACGAGTTCGGTCTCGGCCGCCGGGCCGACGGCGAAGATCAGGTCATCGTGGTCGTTGTAGGCGCCGCCCGTGCACGGATCGGGCGCGCCGGTGAACCGGAAGTTGGCGCGGATCGCCTGCATCGACCCGGCGGGCAGGACGTAGTTGGCCGTGAGGAGCCGCACCCCGCCGCCCGGCGCCGAGACCGTCGCAATGAACGTCCACACGGGGGCGGCCGCGTTGGCCGCGTAGTAGAGGTCGAGATGGTCGTTGGCGGAGAAGGCAAACACGGTCGCCGCAATCTGGACCGTCTTGCCCGGGGCGAAGGGCGTGCCGTCGAGCGTGAACACCCGGAGCCGGTCGATCGACTCGTCGACGTGGTACGTGCCCGACATCCCGTCGGCGCACGTGCTGTAGATCGTGTTCGGCTGATTCGGCTCCGGGCCGCCGGTGATGTTGCCGCGCCCGTTGAGGAGCACCGGCCCCGAGTCGCACTCGTTGCCCACCGTGCCGCATTTCGGCGCCTGGAGCGTGGCGTCGTACGCGGACGTGATCACGGAGACCGCCGCCGTCGCCGAATTCGCGGCGCCGCCGGCGTTCGTCACGCGGACCCAGTAGTTCGTGCTCGCATCGAGAGGCGGCGTCGTGAAGCTCGCCCCCGTGGCGCCCGTGATCGGGAACGCCATGCCCGGGCTCGTGCCGCGATACCACTGGTAGGCGAATGGTTTGGATCCCGACGCGGCGACCATGAGCGTCGCCGTGGCACCGGCGTTGATCGTCTGGCTCGCCGGCTGGGTGGTGATGACGGGCGCCACGGTGGTGGTGGCCGAGAACATGCCCCGGCCGTGCGTGGCGGCCACGAGCGTCGTGCCCATCCAGAAGAGCTGAAAGGTCGCGACGTTGGCGGGCCCCCCGTGCGGGAGCTGCCAGGTCGCGCCGCCGTCTTCGCTCGCGAAAATGCCCACGTCCGTTGCCGCGTACACGAAGTTCGCGAGCGTCGGGTGGACGGTCACCCACCGGGTCGGCGCCGAGGGCAGCTCGGCCCCTCCGCTGCCCGTGGCGTCGAGCCAGGTCGCGCCCCCGTTGGACGTCACCCACAGGTTGTCCGGGCTGTACCCGCCGAACGACACGTAGGCGCGGTTCGCATCGGTCGGATCGATGGCGATCGAGCTCACGGCGCGATTGGGCAGGGGCGGCGAGTTGGTGTCGACACGGAACCAGGTCGGCGAGGGCGAGAGGCCGTCGTACGTCACGTAGACGTCGCCGTTGTTGTGCCCGACCCAGATCACGTTCGCGGTGGTCTGGGCCACGGCAATCGCCGAGATCTTGCCGCCCTGGGCGTCGCCAATCGGCCCCTTGATGCTGGCCCAGACAGGCCCGGTCGTACTCGTGAGCACCGCCCGAGGGTTATCCGTCTTCCAGAGCGACCGGCCGCCGGCCAGGAGCCGCCCCGTCTGGTCCGTGACGATCGGCGCGATGAAGTTCACCGCGAAGGTGCAGGCGTCTTCAAGGCGGTACGGCGCGAGCTTGTTGCAGCCGGTCAGGTACAGCGCATAGTTGATTTCCGGGGCCTCGATCCGCCACAGGTTCAACAGCTGGCTCGTCCCGTAGTAGGTCGTGGCAACGATCGGGTCGGGGGCGAGAAACCCGCCGTCACCGCCTTCAACGAACTCCCAAATCTGGGGACCGAGCGCGCCCGTATAGCGGTGCGAGCCGTTGTCCTGCGATCCGCCCATCACCTGGCCGCTCGCGAGCGCCGCCCCGCCGTAGAACTGCGCCGTGCCGTAGTTGGTGTTAAGCACCGTGTACGGAATCCCGGTCCCCGGCGGCGCGGCCGCATACACGTCGTCCACGCGGAAAATGCCGCCGTCGTTGCCCACGAAGATCCGCTTGTTCGTCGTGCCGTTGAACCCAGGATCGTGGACGATGACGTGGTGGTCGGGATGGAAATTGCCCCCGCTGATCCTGGCGAAACTCGCGCCGCCGTCGGTGCTGCGGTAGAGCTCGACGCCACCGACCAGGAGCGTGTTGGCGTTGGTCGGATCGACCCAGACGACGTTGTCGTAGTACCCCTGATTGCTGAGGAGGTCCTGGGTGGCGGTCTGGACGTACGTCTGGCCGGCGTTGGTGCTTCGCCAGACCTGTGCGGCGGGTACGCCAGACGCGTACGCCTCGATGACGGCATAGACCACGCCGGGCAGCGAAGTCGCGACGCCCAGCTCGACGCGGCCGTTGGTCGCCGTTCACGAGGAGCGTCGGGCCGTCCGGTCCCCCGGGTGGCGCGGGTACGTTCGGATCGACACAGTCGGTCCGATTCCCCGCCTGCGCGGGCACGTACTGCAGCGAGACGTTGTCGATCCGATAGAAACCGCCGTCGCTCCCCGCCGTGGCCGCGTAGAAGTAGATCGCGGCGTTCACCCACGCTTTCGTGGTGTGCGTCCGCATTTCGTAGGTCGCGAGCGGCGTGTTCGGCGGGAGCCAGAACGTGCACACGGACAGATCGCTGAAGTTGCTCTCCAGGATGAGCACGCTGATGCGCTTGCGGACGCTGCTGCTGTTGCCCAGGTCGAAGCGCGCGCGGACCGGCGCGCCAACGACCAGCGGGGCGCCGGTCTCGTGAAAGACGACGGCCTGGTTCGTCGTGTTCATAGGTGGCGGCACCCGGTAGTACTCGAACACGCCGTTCGACACCTGCGAGACGATGTAGCTCATGTCGGGCGTGGCAAACTGCAGCCACCCCGTCGTGCCGCTGCCGAAGTCGCCGTTCGTGACGAGCTCCGTCAGGGGCGCGGCCGACACGATGAGCTGGGCGCTGGCGCTCGTCGCCGTGCCCTCGGTGTTCGTCGCGACCGCGCGGAAGCGCGCGCCGTTCGCCGACGCCGGCGCCGCCGTGATGGTGAGCGTTGCCGCGAACACCCCGCTGTAGGGCGCCACGTTCGGCACGTCGTTCCAGCTCCCGCCGCCGTCGGTCGAGATCTGCCAGCGAAACGACGGCAGCGGATAGCCGCTGGCCGACGCCGTGAAGGACACAGGCGCGCCCAGCGTGACGCTCTGGCTGCCCGGAGACGCCGTGATCGCCGGCGCCTGGAGCGCCGCCGAGTTGATATGAACCAGGCGCACGGTCTCGACGATCGATCCCGATCCGTTGTCCAGGCCGGTCGTGTAGAAGCCGCGCGCGCGGATGTACAGGTTCTGATTGAGCGGCAGGCTGAGCCCGGTCAGCCCCCAGGTCGCCCCGGCGCGCGTGCCGTTTCCAAGGGCGGTGTACGCCACGCCGTCGGTGGACCGTTCGAACGTCACACGCCAGAGCTCCGGTCCGTCGCCGCTGCGCGTCCAGCGCACCGCGCTGCCGCCAGTCAGGACCTCCAGGCTCTGAAACGCGCCGGCGACCGTCGTCAGCCGGCCGATGCGGCTGCGGGGCGTCGTACCCGTCCCGCCGCCGAGGCCGGTGAAGCCGCCGCCGACGAGGATCTCCCCGCTTGGCAGCAGGGCCAGGGCGTTGACCGTCCCGTCCGCCCCCGGATCGAACGTCGCGTCGAGCGCGCCCGTCGGGTCGAGCCGCCCGATTCGGTTGCGGGTGGCGCCCCCGAGCGAGGTAAAGCTGCCGCCAACCACGATCTTGCCGTCCGTCTGCACGGCCAGCGTCCAGACCGTCGCGTCTGCCCCTGGATCGAACGTCGCGTCGAGCGAGCCATCCGGGTTGAGTCGTCCGATGCGGTTGCGCGTGGCGCCGCCGAGCATCGTGAAGTCGCCGCCGACCAGGATCTTGCCGTCGGCCTGCAGGGCCAGGGTGTACACGTTGCCGTTGGCCCCCGGCAGGAAGCCCGCGTCGATCGATCCGTCGCCGAGGAGCCGCGCGATCCGATCGCGCGCGTTCACGCCGAAGAGCGTGGTGAAGCGTTGCTGTCCTTGAATCGCGCGTAATAGAGCCGGATCCCCGCCCAGAACGTGTCGGTCCCGATGACGCCGCGGATGTTGTGCAAGACCTGCGCGCCGCCCTGGTAGATCTGCGTGTTGTTGGCGATGACCCGGCTGATGTCCGCCAGGTTGTTGTGCACGGTGGTCGACGCGGGATTGGCAATCGCGTAGTTCACCGCGGAGGTCTTGCCGCGCCGGACGCCCTCGAGAAACGCGTCGCGGCCGTCCTTGAACTCCGTGTAGAGGAGCGCGAAGTACGTCGCAAACCCCTCGCTCAGCCACACGTCGTCCCAGTCGCTCTCCGTCGCCGAGTTCCCGAACCACTGGTGCGCCATCTCGTGCACGATGAGCTGCCGGCCGGGCCCCGCGGCGCCGTATCCGTAGAAGATGCTCGAGGCGAGCTCCATGCCGCCGCCGACGCCGTTGGCCTGCACCTGCGCCAGCTTTTCGTAGGAGTACGGCCCGATGCGGTCGCTGAAGAACTCGAGGATTGGCAGCGTATGCTCGCGGAACGCCCGGAGGCCGGCCTCGCGCTCCTGCGGATAGACCCACGACGAGAGCGGGATGCCGCGGAAGTCGCCGAAGTGGTCCACGGCGAAGGGCGCCACCGCCAGCGACATGAGCCACGTGCAGATGGGCGCGGACTGCTTCCACACGGTCCGCCGCAGGTTGTTCGGGAGATCGGTTTCCTCCATCAGCCGCCCGTTCGACACGACCTGGTAGTGCCTGGGCGCCGTGATGATGTGGACCACCGGCGCCTTCATATACGGATGGTCGATGGACGCGCGGAAGTTGCGCGCCTTGTCCGGCCAGGCGTTCGAGACGAACGAGCGGTCGCCGTGGCGGTTGTTCGCGACGAGGATGCCGGTGGCCGGGACGCCATGATAGGTGACGACGAACGAAAACCTTTCGGCCGGCTTGAAGGCACGCGGCAGCGTGACGCGAACCCGGTCGTTCTCGTGGCGGTACGTCAGGGCCTGCCCGTCCGCGGTGACGCTCGTCACCGTCATGCCCTTGCCGCCGGCGGGCGGCGTCGGCGTGGCTCCCCGGCCGCCGCCGGGCTCGGCGCACGGGTCGGCCAGTCCATCCGCCTTCCTCGGGCTCCGCGGCGCCGCGCTGAAGTTGCAGAGGTCGAGCTCGATGGCGGCGACTCCGGCCGCGACGAACTCCACGTCCACGGTCTCGACGACGCGAAACTCGTCGGTCGCGTCGCTCAGCGTGATGTCGAACGTGTAGCCCGCGATCCTGATGCCGGGTTGGCGCGAGTAGGTGTCGGCGCTCGGGCGCGGCGTCGCGGCCAGGGCGAGCGCGAGGCTGAGGGCGACGCGCGAGACCACGCGGCCGGATGGTGCGATCACGGCGCCATTCTAGCGGAGCGGGCGACGCCAGAGCCGCGCCCCGCCTTACTGCCGCAAGCTCGTGAGGGGATCGACGCTCGCGGCGCGGCGGGCCGGCATCCACGCGGCCGCGAGCCCGACCAGCATCAGGACCGCGGTCACGACGAGATAGACCGACACATCCGCGCCGCTGACCTGGAACAGAAGCGACGTGAATCCCCGCGAGAACCACCACGCAATCGGAAGTCCGATCGCGAGGCCGGCGACGAGGTGGCGCCAGGCCTGGGCGAGCACGCCACGCTGAATCCGGCGCGGTGTCGCACCCAGCGCGAGCCGCACGCCGATCTCGCGGGTCTGCTGGAGAACGAACGACGCCATGACGGCGTACACGCCGGCGGCGCCGATGAGCAAGCCGAGGAGGCCGAACGCCGACATGAGCCCCGCGTTGAACCGGCGCTGCGCCGTCAGGCGCCTCACCGCGTCGTCGGCGAGAAAGATATAGGGCTCGCTGGGCGGCGTCCGGGGCGCCAGGGGTTTGAGCGCCTCCCTTATCATGGGCAGAATCTCTCCGCCAGGCCTCGATGTCTTGATCAGCAGCCACGCGTATTTGCGCGTCGGATTGGGCCTCAACGCGAAGTACGCCGCGGGCGGGGCGGCCTCCTCGGCGCCGCGTGAGTGCACGTGCGGCACGGTGCCAACAACCGTATAGACGCCATCCGGCTGACTCCGGCGAATCGTGAAGCCGGTCGGATCGACGTCGCCGAACAGCTCCTTCGCGGCCCGCTCGTCGAGGATGACGGCCGTCGCGTTGACCTCCGGCTCGGGCGACCACGCGCGGCCGCGCCGGAAGCGGATGCCGGCGACGTCGAAGTAGTTGACCGTCACGCGGTAGTCCAAGGCGGTGACCGAGGGCCCGGCGTCGGCGCCGGCCGGGGTGTCGGCGCGACGCAGACTCGTCGTGCCCCAGGCCCCGTGAAACGCCCGGCCGAAGAGCGGCGGCGAGGCACCGAGCGAGACGGCGACGCTTGCGACGCCCGGCAGCGCCTCCACGCGGCTCTTCACGTCATCGACGCTCCCCTGGAACTCCATCCGCGGGCCCACGGCGATGAGGTTGTCGCGATCGATCCCGAGGTCGATACGGACGACGTTGATAAGGCTCGCGACGAAGAGCCACGACACGACGACCAGCACGACGACCGACGCGACCTCGGTGACGAGGAACACGCGGCGCCAGCGGCGGCGTCCCGAGGAGGCCGCCGTCGAGTCCTTCAGCAGGGTGCACAGCTGCGCACGCGAGGTCTGCCACGCGGGCACGAGCGCGACGAGCACGCCTGTGACGATCGCGGCGACCACGGCGGCGACCATGACGCGCGCGCTGAGCGAAATCGTCGAGGACCGGAACACGCCGGGCAGCATCGTCGTGATCGCCGTCTTCGCGATGTGCACGCCCGCTGTCGCGACCAGCAGCGCGCAGACGGTCGCGCCGACTGACAACAGCAGGCCTTCGGTGAGCAGCATGGCGGCGAGTCGGCGGCGGGGGGCGCCGAGCGAGGAGCGAACGGCCAGCTCCTGCGCACGGCTCGACGACCGGGTCAGCATCAGGTTGGCGGCATTCACGCAGGCGATGAGGACCACGAGCCCGGCTGCGCCGAGGGCCAGCAGCATCCAGCTCCGAATGCCCGACACATACACCTCGAGGAGCGGCCTCACGGCGGGGCGCCACTCGGGGACGCCGACGATCCGCTCGGCCTCGCCCGCGACCTGTGCGGCCGTCACGCCCGGCTTCATGCGGACCATGATTCCGCCGAAGCGTTCCGTCCCCGTGCGCGGCACGACCGTCGGGATCCAGACCGGCGCGCTCGTGAGATCCAGCTCGGGGCGATCCGAGGCCTCCGGGAGCACGCCAATGACGCGATAGCTCCGCGTCAGTTCACCCACCGTCACGCGCTCGCCAAGGACCGACGGGTCAGCGCGGAACTTTTCGCGCCAGAGACGGTAGCCGAGCACGGCGACGTCGGTCTCTCCGCGCGCCTCGTCGTCCGCCGTCCAGAATCGGCCGATCGCCGGGGACCAGCGCAGCAGCCGGAACATGTCGGCGTTCGCGCTCATGACCGGTCCCTCGGCCGCAATTGGGCCGACGGTGAAGGTCGAACCGAAATACATGGATCGGACCGCAAGCGCGTCGACACTCGTGAGGTGGTCGCGAAGGCGCCAGTACATCTCCGGCGTGACAGGTCGCTTGAAGTCCGGCCCTGCCATCGTCACCAACTGGTGCGGCTGGTCCACCGGCAGCGGCTTCAGGAGGACTGCATCGACGACGGAGAACGTGACGGTGCCGGCGGTAATGCCAATGGCGAGGACCAGGACGACGAAGGCCGCGTGGGCGGGCGCGGCGCGGAGCGCACGGATAGCGTCGCGCAGGATGAGGCCCGCCGAGCGGATGCCGCGCGGCAGGCCGTTCAGGGTGGCGGCACCCAGCGCGCGCACAATCTGAAGATTCAGCCACAGCGTCGGCGGCCGCGGCGCGCGGCCGGCGGCGCGCCGTGCGTGCAGTTCCTCACAGGCGTCGCCGACGACGGCGCTGGCCGCGTCACGCGAGGAGACCAGGCTCAGCAGCCACACGAGCGTGCGGTTCGGCGCGGGCGTCATCGCGTGTCTCGTGTCCTGAGCACGGTCTCGAGCCCGGTGGTCATGGTCTGGATGCGGCCGAGCGACTCGCGGACGGCCCGCTTCCCGCGCGCCTTCACCTGGAAGAAGCGCTTCGGCCGTCCGCCGCGTTCCGGCGTGGGGTCGCCGTACCAGGACGCAACGAAGTCCTTCTCTTCGAGGCGCTCGAGGGTGATGAGCACGGCCCCGCGGGCGGCGCGGCGCCCGGTGCGCGTCTCGATGTCGCGGGCGATGGCCAGCGGATAGGCCGCCTCACGGAGACTCAGGGTCGCGAGCAGGACGAGCAGCTCGAACTCCCCCACGGGCGGCGTGTCGCGTCGCGGCGACATGATTGGTAACAAAGTTACCATCCGTGTCAAGCGGGCGGCGGGCGGAAATGCAGCCGGCGCAGGCGGCGGGCTCGGCGCACGGGTCGGCCAGTCCATCCGCCTTCCTCGGGCTCCGCGGCGCGGCCGTGAAGTTGCAGAGGTCGAGGTCGATGGCTTCGACTCCGGCCGCGACGAACTCCACGTCCACGGTCTCGACGACGCGAAACTCGTCGGCCGCGTCGCTCAGCGTGATGTCGAACGTGCAGCCCGCGATCCTGATGCCGGGTTGGCGGGGATAGGTGTCCGCCGCCAAGCGCGCGGTCGTCGCGCCACACAACGCCACCACGAGCGAGGCGCCGATTGCCACCCGGCCTGCGCGTCGAGAGAGGGTCATGCACGCGCTCCTTCAGGCGCGGCGACGCGGATCGCGTCGGACGCAGAGCGATAGTATAGGGACGAAAAGAGCGTCGTCGAGGGACGGCGCGAGATTGCGCTGAAGCGGGTCGGGTATTGTAGGCGTGACGGAGACGCTCTCATGGCGAAGGACGCGCGGCCCTACCCCATCGAGCTCGAGACCGAGAAGGTCGAGTTCCTGACCAGCATGGCGGAGAAGCACGGCCTGCCCGACATGGGCAAGGCCATCCGGTGCCTGATCAACTGGGCGCGGGAGAACCCCGACAAGCACGCGGACATCTTCGACGAGGTTCGCTGTCTGGACTGCTAGGACGTCAGCCGGCGGCGCCGCCGCCGCCCAGAGCCAGGCGCCAGTACTGGCCGCCCTCGGCGCCGGGCCAGAAGCACTCGCCGTAGCGGCCGGCCATGGCGTCCCTGAGGGCGCCCGGGACCGATCACGGGGCTAGGTCCGCGCCGCTGCGGCTACGGTGGCGAAGTCGAGCCACTCCGGCGAGCGCGGATGCCGGCCGTGGACGGCGTCCATGTAGGCGCCCTGCAGGCGCGAGGTCACCGGGCCGGGACGGCCGCCGCCGACCGGGCGCCGGTCGACCTCGACGACCGGCAGCACCTCGGCGGCCGTGCCGCAGACGAAGACTTCGTCGGCCAGATACAGCGTGTCGCGGCTGACCCGCCGCTCCTCGACCTCGATGCCGGCGTCACCGGCTATCGCGATCAGGGTCCGGCGTGTGACGCCGTCGAGAATCGCGTCGAGCGGCGGCGAGACGAGCCGGCCGGCGCGGACCAGCATCAGGTTCGCGCCCGTGCACTCGGCCACGTAGCCTTCGGGATCCAGCATGATGGCTTCGTCGAAGCCGTTCCTGTGCGCCTCGGTCTTGGCCAGAACCGAGTTGACGTAGTTGCCCGCGATCTTCGCCTTGGTCATGTTGGCGCCGGGATGGCTGCGGGTGAAGCTCGAGACTGTCGCCTTGACGCCCCGGCTGAGATCGCGCCCGGCGTACACGGTCTGCTCCCAGACCGCGATGCCGACATGCGGCTTCCCCGTGTCCATCGTCAGGTTCCAGCCGCCGTCGGCGAGGTAGACGAGCGGCCGGATGTAGCACTCGCCGAAGCCGTTCGCGCGGACCGTCTCGAGCGTGGCCGCGACGAGCACGTCGACCGAGTACGGCACCTCGCGAAATCCCAGAATCCGGGCCGAGCCTTCCAGGCGGACGAGATGATCGCGAAGCCGGAACACGGCCGGGCCCTTCGCGGTGTCGTAGGCGCGGATGCCTTCGAAGACGGCGAGCCCGTAGTGGAGGCCGACCGTCAGAAACGGCACGGCGGCGCGCGCCGTGTCGACCATCGCGCCATTCAGCCAGATGTAGTGGCTCTTCAGCACCGCGGCATCATACCAAGCCGGCCGGACACCTGCCCGATCGGCCGATCGCGGCCCGCCGTGCCGCGGCGCCCGCGTCGCCCCGGGGCGATAATGGCGGCATGGCGGATGAAACCGGGCACGGTGTCGTGCTGTTCGACGGCACGTGCGCGTTCTGCGAGCGCGCCGTCGTCTTCATCGCCCGGCGCGATCCCGGCGGCTACTTTCGCTTCGGGGCGTCGCAGTCGCCGGAAGCCGCCGCGCTCCTCGCGAGGCATGACGTCTCGCGCGACACGGCGCGAAGCATCATCCTGATCGAGGACGGCCGGGCGTACCTGCGCTCGACGGCGTCGCTTCGGATCGCGGCCAGACTCCCGCGGCCGTGGTCGCTCCTGCGCGTCGGGTTGATCCTGCCACGGCCCCTCCGCGACGCGGTCTACCGCGTCGTGGCGGCGGTGCGGCACCGGCTCGCCGGACCGTCCAACGCCTGCGACGTGCCGCCGCCGGCCATCCGCGATCGGATGATCGGCCGGGCGAACGTCGGCCGGCGTCCGGACGGGCCGGATCCCGGCCTACCTCAGATCTGAAGATCGCCTAGGGTACTCCCGGTGGTCCGCGGCGGACGGCCGCGGGTGGGGCGAGGCGGGACCGTCAGCTCGGTCGGACGTTCTCGGCCCTGGGCCCCTTGGGCCCCTGGCCCGCATCGAAGGTCACGGTCTGACCCTCACGCAGCGTGTCGAAGGACGGACACGCCGACTGATGGAAGAAGTACTCCATGCCCTTCTGATCGGCGATGAAGCCGAACCCTTTTTCACGAACCAACCGCTTGATAGTGCCTGTAAGTGCCGCCATGTGACCTCCGTACGAGTCGACCTACGAACGTTCGCTCCAGTACCTGTACCTGCCGTCGAGAGAGAAAAGCATCATTGGGGGGAAAGCGCCGGCCCGGGCCGGGCGGCAACGACATATGAAGGGCAGGCGTGACCGACGGCCAGTATACACGGAAACGGGGGGGCGCAAGAAACGACCTCGGAGGTCGTTTTACGCTCCTCGTAAAACGACCTCCGAGGTGGGGTTTTTCGTCCTACCGCGGCCGGATCAGCTGCGCGAAGCCGGTGGCGTTGACGTCGCGGAACATCGGCGTGCGCGGGGGCAGGAGCGACGGCGTCAGGAACTCCGTGTCGAACGCGTAGCCGCGGGTGGGCGGCGAGTAGACGTCCGCGCAGCACTTATAGGTGCCGTTGGCCTGCCGGCTGGTGAACAGACTCACGATCGACCCGCGGTAGTTCAGCCCCTGGCCGCCCCAGTTCTCGAGGTACCGCAGGAAGTTGTGCGCGCCGCCGTCCGTGCCGAAGTCCTGTCCGGTGCCCGCCGGCTGCGGGAACGAGATGCCCTTGCCCGCAATGATCGCCATGCGGTACCAGGTCGTCGTCGCCGCGCGCGGCGTCTGGTTGTGGGGATCCGTGAACGAGCGCCGATCGTTCCAGTTGTTCGACAGGAACGTCACGGCATCGGCCAGGACCGCCGTCGCGGCATGCGGGTTGCCGAACCCGGCGGCGTTGGCGTTCCAGTGGCCCTGGACGTAGACCGGATTCTCGGATGCGACGGCCAGGCCCGGCGTGACGATGTTGCCGAGCCCGCCGTTCACGAGCTTCAGCCCCCGGCGGAAGAAGATCGGCGGGTTGCGGCGCGCGATCCCCTGCTCGACCGCGGCGGCGTAGATGTTGGTCGGGTCGACGTTGGTCCAGGGCCGCGCCGCGCCGTCGAGCGGCGCCGTCATGCCAGCCTGAAGCCGAGGCACCTGACCGTAGGTGTCCAGCGCAGTGTTGGCGTTGAAGTCCTCGCCGAGATCCAGGACGCCGTTCGGCGTGCCCGCGGCCGAGGCCGGGTTGACGATGTCTTCGAACCCGTACTCGCCGGTCTCGAGGTTGGCGGCATTGCGGTTCGTGCGGCGGTCCGAGAAATAGAGGACGTAGCCGGTCACGCTCATCGCGTTCGCGCCGCTCGCGCCGATGACGCCCTGAAACCAGCGCGAGAGGTTGCGCGCGTCCACCTCGATGTAGTGCATGATGCCGCCAAAGCGCACGGGATCGGTGTCGGCCGTGCCGTCGCGCTGCACGCCCTCGCGCGTGTCGTAGAGCACGTTCGGCCAGTAGTTGGCGGCCGGCTGGACGCCCACCAGGCAACCGGCGGCGTTGTCACGCACGCGCTGAATGCGGACGATCGCGTTCAGATACGGTTCGGCGCAGTTCGGGTTGCCCGTTGCCGGATCCGGCAGCTGCCGGCCCGCGATGCCGAGATTCAGGATCTCGAGCGTCACGTCCTGCCAGGCGCCGGCGTTGGTCTGCATCTCCATCTTGAGGAAACCGCCGATCACCGGCGTGTTGACCGGCACGCGGTCGCCCGCGCCGGCATTGCCGGCCGAGAGCGCAAATGGCGCGCCCGCATAGCCGACGGGCATCAGGGCCCCGAGAGCCACCGGTGGCGCGGCCGTCACCGTCGGCAGATTCTGGATGTCCGCGGCGGTGTCCGACAGCAGGATGCGCAGGCTCGCCATCCGGAAGTAGCGCTGGTCGAGCAGGTCCGGGTTGGCGACGTCCTCGCCGGGCGCCGGACGCCGAATGAGGTCGATCGGCCGGGCGCCGGCCGCCACGATCGGCAGGTCCAACCGGCGCGCGCCCGTCCGCCCGTTCTCGATGTAGTGGTTGTAGGTGCCCGTCGAGATGTTCGTCCACGTCGGCTCGTTCTGGGGCGAGCCCAACGTCCCGACCAGACTGGCCTCGTTGGTCGCCAGGTTCCGGAACGTCGCCGGCGCGCGGATCACCCTGACGCTGCCGGTGTAGTTCACCCCAACGGCCCATCCGTTGGAGAGGTGCGTCCGGACGATCTCGTTCACGGCCGTCACCTTGTCGCGCAGGGTCAGCGTGCTCCCGTTGCCGCTCGCCAGGAAGAGCGACGAGTTCGAGTGCACGCGGCCGCCGAAGTCGAAGTTCGGACCGGCAAAGAAGCTGAGGTCGTTCTCCGAGAACAACCCGAACTGGAAGACCGGAATCGCCACGGTCTGGACCGTCCGCGTGAGACTGGCCTCGGATCCGTCCGGCAGACGGCCGGTCACGGTCATCTGATACGGCGTCGCCATGCCGACCAGCCCCTGAAACGGCCCCGAGAGCACGGTCATCACCTGCGCCTGCGGGTTGCCGCCCGCCCCGACCGGGAACGTCACGCGGTACCCGTTGGTCCCGTCCGGCTCCTGCCACGTCGCGCCCAGCGTCGTCGGCGCGGCAGCCGACAGCGCGTTGATTTGCGCACCCGTCGGCGCGTAGTTGACGGCGAAGAGGTCGCCCAGATCAGCCGTCAACTGCTCGAGCGCTGCGTGCGTAACGTAGAACGCCTGGGTGCGGGTGCCGTCCAGCGCCCGCACCCGCGTGTCGGTGATGACGAGCGCGGTCACGCCGGCCGTCACGCCGGCGAGGAGGACCAGCACCATCAGGGCGCTGGCAATCGCGACGCCGCTGTCGTCCTTGAGTCGTCGAATCACCCTCTGCATGACTGATCCTGTTCTCCGTCTAGCGATAGCGGTCGGTGTACGACAGGCTCCGCAGGCCGATCTGCGTGGCCATCGAATTGCGCATGAACTGATGCGTGTTGGCGTTCTGGTCGAGCGACCGGGCCGACACGAAGAGATTGATCTTCCGGATCTGATGCGGGCTGTTCGGCGCGGCCGGGTTCTCGACGTTCGTCGGATTGCCCACGCCGTCCACGAGATCGAACGTCACCTGGATGTTCTCGAGGCCCATCGCGATCGCCAGCTGCGGGCCGAGGCCGATCTGCCGCACGAGCCGTGGCAGGTTCGGGTCCGTCTGCGTGTCGATGTAGTAGCTCACCAGCAGCATGCGCGTCGCCGTCGTCGGCGGGAACACGCCAGGCGCCGACTGCAGGTCCATGACGGATCCGCCGGCCGCGTTCCGCTGGTTGAGCCCCATCGGATCGCCGGCCGCGAACGCCACCACCTGATTGTTCACGCCCGAGACCATCTGGATGGCGTTGCCCAAGGCGTTACTGAACATGATGATGTCGCCCGCGCGGATGCCGTCGGCGCCACCGATGTTCGTGGCGTTGTTCACGGTCATGTTGGACCCGTCCGCCGCGATCCCCGCCAGCGGAAACTGATTGAGCGGCAGCGTCGGGTCGGCGTAGATCAAGGTGATGATGTCGGTCGGCAGGCCGTTGATGACGGGGCCGAGCCCGCCGCCCGGAATCACGGACGGAATCACCTCCCAGGCCGCCGGGAACGTCAGCGGCCCGCCGGCGCCGTTCAGCGGCCCGGGCCGCTGCACGGGCAGGGCTCCCATCCCGTTCGGAATGGGGATGCCGCTGCGCGGCACGTTCGTGCCGGTCTGAATCATGTCGCGCACCATCAGGCTCATGCCGGCCTGCAGGCTCTGATTCATCTCCGACACGATCCGCGCCGTATCGGCGAGGCGCATGGACGAGTTGAACGCGTTCACCGCGGCGCCGACGATGATGATCGTCAGCGCCATCGCGATGAGCGTTTCGGACAGCGTGAAGCCGTGATCGCGCTTAGGCATAGGAGGAGATGTAGGTCGTGATGACGTACTGCGTGGGCCCGCCGACCGTCCGGTACCGGATGATGACACGCAGCTGCCGGAGATTCGGTCGAATCTCCCGCAGTTCGATTTCGCGCGAGAAGCCCGTGAGCGGAATCCGCTCGTCGTCGGCCGTCCCGAGCAGACCGTCGGGACCGGGCCGGACGAGCTCTTCGACCGGACCGTCGTCGGCCGTGTTCACAATGCCGTCCGGACCGGGCGTGCGCAGCTGCCGCGCGCCGTCGAGGAAAATGCCCCCGTCGGCCCCGGCGCCCACGACGTTGCGAATCTGCGCCCAGGTCAGCGTGCGGTTGTCGCGCGCCTTGAACACGCTCTCGATCGCCTCGGCCGCGCGCTGGCTCGCGATCAGCTGATCCTGCGAGCCGGTCAGTCGCCGCGTGCCGACCGCCACGGCGCCGGCCAGGGCCATCAACCCGATGACGACGAGCATCATCGCGGCGAAGACCTCGACCAGCGTGAAGCCGCCCTCGGCGTTCCGACGCGTCGTCATGACCTCTACCTCCACTCCGAGCCGTTCCAGCGGTAGCCGCGGATGCGCGCCGTCGGCCCGAACACCGTGAGCGCCCGGGCCGTCTCGGGCTTGGTCTGCTGGCCGATGAAGATGGTCCCGTTCAGTGGATTGCCGGCCTGGTCCGTGAACATGCCGTCAGCCGTGAACATCATGGCGGCCGCGCCGCCGAAGTTGATCGCCAGCGCGCCGCCAAACCCGTCCGGCGTGTCTGGCTGCCCGTTGAACCGGAGAAACAGCGTGTTGTGTTCGAGCACCGCCGTCGAAACCACCGTCTCCCCGTTCGGGATGTTGCGACGGACGACGGTCATGAAATTCGGAGGCGTGAAGCGGATTTCGACCGAGCGCCGCTGGTTGATCGCCACCTCGCGCGCCAGCTTGAACTGCCACTGCACGATGCGCAGGCTGGCGTCGCCCTGGACGATGGCCTGCGCCTGGCGGAAGCCGCCGATGACAAAGCCCATCGTGATGCTCGTGAGGGCCAGCACCAGGAGCAGCTCGAGCACGCTGAAGCCGGCCTGGCGAGACGCAGAGCCAGCGCGAGTCAGAGGCACGCGGGAGGTTTAGCAAGCCCTGTGCCTGTGGTGGTCGCCTGATAAGTCCTCTTGTTACTGCGACTTACATCAGTTTCAAAGGTGTCGCCGACGACGGGCGTTACAGTACTTGGTTGGGGGTGACAGGACTGTGAAAAGTCCGCGGCAACGCCAGATTCGTAACCGTCGCGGGCCGCCTCGGGGCTTCAGGGCTGCCACATCGCTCATGTCGGACATTCCTGTAACCGGGTTACCTAACTGTCACAGTTCGGGACCCGGAACCGCCACATTGCCCCGCCAGAAGCCCGCCACAATGTCAAAACTGGCGGCCTTCTGGCCTCTCCTGGACTTACCGGACTGGTACCTCCCTTGCCTTTCACGTAACGCGGTGATCTACCGGTCGCCGAGGGTGTCTTCCTGTGTATCGGGCGCCACCCCGGCGCCGATTGAGGGAAGGGTGTGACCAATGTCCGAACCCAAGGATGACGCCCCGGAGTCGGCCGGCGTCTCGGAAGCCGACCGCCGGAGCTGGCCCCGCATTCCCGCCGAGGCCCTCCCCAACGTCAGCGCCAAGCTGGCCACGGGCCCGGACATCCGTCTCGTGGACCTGTCCCGGGGCGGGGCGCGCTTCGAGTGCGAGAAGCGCCTGCTGCCCGGCGCCAAGGTCGCCCTGCGCCTCGTGACCCCCGACGGCACGCTCGTCGTGCGCGGTCGCGTCGTCCGGTCGCGCATCGTCCGGCTCGAGCGGGGTGGGCTCGGGTACGACGCGGCCATTGCGTTCAACGAGACGTTGAACGAGATGCTCGAGGAGCCCTCGGGCGGCACGGGCGCTGACGCGGGCGGCGACCCGGGCGGCGGGTCGGCGGAAGCGGCGCCGGCCGCGGCGCGAGATCCTGACGATGCCGCGCCGGGGGCGCCGCTCGAGTCCTGGGTACCGCCCGTCGAGCTCATGACGGTGACGGCGTCGGTGCCCCAGACCAGCGAAGAACTTCGCGAGATCTTCGACGGCAATGATTGGTAGCGTCGGGGCGGACGACAGCGATCGGCGGGCGGCCTGGACCGGACGATGAAGCTTCTCTACCTGAGCCGAATGGTCGAGAGCGACGCCGTCACGGCGGAGCGGCTCATGCGCATCGCGCCGCAGTTGACCATTACGACGGTCTCGAGCGCGACGGAGGCGATCGTCGAGATCCGCCGGACGGGCGGCTTCCATGCGCTCCTGACCTCGCCGTCGATCGCGCACACGGAGACGCTCGCGCTCATTGCCAGTCTGCGGGACCGGAACGTCCCCATCGCGATCGTCCCGGTCGTGAGCGAGGCCCAGCAGGACTTTCTCGCGACGGCCATCGCGGGTGGCGCCGACGACGTGCTGGTGCTGTCGGGCGATTCGGTCATGCAGCCGACCGAAGCGCTGACGCGCATCCGGCAGAGCCCGCACCTCTTTCCGCCGGACGCGCGCCTGCGCGTGCTGTACGCCGGCAGCGACCCGGCCGTCTGGCGGCTGCTCGAACACATGCCGTTCGTCCGGCCCGAGCGCGCGACGTGCGCGCAGGACGGCGGCTGCGCCGTGCGCGTGCCGGCCTCGCCCCAGGGCAGCCTGCGCTGCGACGTGGTGTTGATCGACGAGCGGCCGGACGAGGCTCACCCCCTTCAGGTCGTGAAGTCCGTCAAGGCTCAAGCCTCGGACCTGCCCGTGATCGTGCTGACGCCGCCGGGCGCCGGAGACCTGTCGACGGCGGCCTTCAACCTGGGCGCCGACGATGCGGTGGTCAAGAGCGGCGCCTGCGGGTACCGGCTCGTGGCCACGTTGCGCCGGGTGCACCAGCGCCTGGAGCTGGCCTCGCAGAACGCGGTGCTGCGCGAGCGCGAGAGCCGGCTGCGCCGCATTGTCGAGAGCATGCCGGAGGGCCTGGCCGAGGTGGCCTCGGACGGGACCGTGCTGGCCATGAACGCGGCGGCGCTGCAATATGTCGGCGCGTCGCGCCCCCGCGAGATCGTCGGCCGGGACCTCTGCATGCTCGTGGCCGGTGACGAGCGGGCGGACGTGCGCGGGTGGCTCGAACGGGTGGCCGCCGGCGATCCCGGCGCGATCGAGTTTGCCCTGGAAGGCCTCGATCAGGCCTGGCGGCGCGTGGAGGTGCGCGGCGTGCCGCTCGAGCGAGACTCGCGCGGCGGGCCCGGCGTGATTACCTCGTGGCGGGCACCGACCGGAGCGCCCGACAGCCCGGGCAACGGGGACCCGGCCTCCATGGAGGCCATCTCGGTCGATGAGCGGTCGCGGCGGCGGCCGGGGCGGGGACGGCGATGAAGCTCCTCTACCTCACCGGCAGCGAGACGGCGGTCGACACGCTGACCACCGAGCAGCTCGCCCGCATCGCGCCGCAGCTGTCGGTGACGACGGTCGCGACCGCTGCCGAGGCGCTGGTGGAAATCCGGCGCCTCGGCGGCTTCCACGCGCTGCTGACGTCGCCGTCGCTCGCCAAGAACGAAACGCTCGCCCTCATCACGAGCCTGCGGACCGATCGGGTGCCGATCGCGATCGTGCCGGTCGTCGGCGAGGCGCAGCAGGACTTCTTCGCGTCGGCGATCGGGGCCGGCGCCGACGACGTGCTCGTCCTGCGGGGCGAGACGCTCGTGCAGCCGACCGAGACGCTCACGCGGATCCGGCAGAGTCCGCATCTCTTCCCGGTCGACGACCGCCGCCTGCGGGTGCTGTACGCCGGCAGCGATCCGGTCGTGTGGGATCTGCTCGAGCAAATGCCGTTCGTCCGCGCCGAGCAGGCCACCTGTTCGGTCGACGGCGCCTGCCCCGTCCGGGTGCCGGGGGCGGCCGACGGCCGGCTGCGGTGCGACGTGGTGCTGGTCGACGAAAAGCCGAACGAGGCACACCCGCTGCAGGTCGTGAAGTCGATCAAGGCTCAAGCGTCCGACCTGCCGGTGATCGTGCTCTCGGCGGCGGGGGCGGCCGACATCTCCACCGCCGCGTTCGATCTCGGCGCGGACGACGCCGTGCTGAAAACAAGCGCGTACCGCCGGCGGCTGGTCGCCACGCTCAGGCGCGTGCACCAGCGGCTGGAACTCACGGCCCAGCACGCGTCGCTTCGCGAGCGCGAAGGCCGGCTGCGCCAGATCGTCGAGACGATGCCCGAAGGGCTGACCGTCATCTCGGGCGACGGCACGGTGCTGGCCATCAACGCCGCCGGGCTCGCCCACGTCGGCGCCGCGCGCCCTCGAGAACTCGTGGGCCGGGACTTCTGCCTGTTCGTGGCGCCCGAGGCGAGGGCCGAGGTCCGCCGCCGTCTCGAGGCGATCACGGCCGGCGAGCCCGGTGTGATCGAGTTCGAGTTCGACGGCCTCGACCAGGTCCGTCGGCGTGTCGAGCTCCGGGGCGTGCGGCTGGACCGCGACGCGCGCGGCGTGCCCGGCGTCATTGGCACGCTGCGTCCGGCGCCGAGTCCCGCGGATCTGGCGGCGTCCGCCGTCACGTCGGAATCGGAAGGGGATCTGGAAGCGGCGCTCGCCCAGGCCGAAGCCCGCGTGCTGGAGCTGATCGACCAGGTCAGCCGCGCTGAGCGTCGAGAGCACGAGCTGGATGCGGCGCTCGCGGCCGAGCGGAGCCGGTGGGAGGGTGAGCGCGCCGCGCTCGACGCGCGCGCGCGCCAGGCCCAGGCCGCCGCCGCCGCTCTCGCCAACCTCGAGAGCGCGCTCGAAGCCACCCGCGCGGAACTCTCGCGCACCGATCGCGTGCTGGCCGATGAGCGCGCCGCCTGGCACGCGGCCCGCCTGGAGCTCGAAACGCGGCTCGCCGACCAGGAAGACGTCGCCGCCAGGACGCAGGCCGAGCTGGAGGAAGCGCTCGGCCGCGCGCAGGCTGAAGCCGCCGCGCTCGCGGGCGCCCGCGAGTCCGGGTGGGCCGAACAGGAAGACGCCCGTCGCGCGCTCGAAGCACGTCTGGCGGAGGAGCACGGCCGGGAGCGCGAGCAATGGGAGGACACGCGCCGGACGCTCGAGTCGCGCCTGAGCGAACTGCGCGTCGCCTGGGACACCGCGCGTCAGCAACTCGAGGCGCGGCGCGAGGCCGGACGGTCCGACGACGCGACGCGCGCCGACCTCGAGGCGCTGCTGGACTCGGCCCGGGCCGACGTGGCGGCGCTCAAGGAGGCCCGCGAGCGGGAACACCGCGAGTGGCAGGCGGCTCAAGACGGCCTCGCGGCGAACCTGCGCGACGACTTCGCCCGCGCGCGCGACGAATGGGACGAGGCCCGGCGCTACCTCGAGAGCCGGTGCGAAGAACTCCTGGCCGAGGCCGCGGGGCGGTCCCACCTCCAGCGCGACCTGGACGCCGCGCGGGCGGAGGCGGAGGCGCACGCCCGTGACCTCGCGACCGCCCGCGCCGAGCGCGTCGACCTCGAGTCCACGCTCGAAGCCGCGCAGGGGCTCCTGCGCCAGACCACGCTCGAGCACAAGGCCGATCGGGCGCGCTGGGAGGCCGAGCGCCGCGCGCTCGAGGCCGAGCTCCAGCGCACGAGCGCGGCCGCCAGCAGCCGCGCCGCGCTCGAAGCCGCCGTCGAGGCCCTGAGGCGCGAGCTTCAGCACGCCGCCGAGGCGCATCAGGCGGATCGGGCCCAGTGGGACGAGGGCCGCGCCGATCTGGAAGCGCGCCTGGCCGCCGCCCTGCATTCGAACGACGGACGGGGCGAGCTGGAGCGCGCCCTGGCCGAGGCTCGCACGGAGCGGGACGACACTCGCGCCGCCCTGGACGCCGAGCGCGCCCGGCTGGTCACCCTGGAGGGCGAGATCGGCCGACTGGAGGCCGCGCACGCCGCCGAGCGCGAAGCCTGGGACGGCAAGCGCCGCGATCTCGAGTCGCGCCTGGTCGAACTCGAGGCGGTCAGCTCCGCGCGAGCCAGCCTCGAAGCGACCGTGGAGGCCGTCCAGCGCGACCTTCATGCGGTAAGGGCGGCCCACGAATCCGACCGCGCCGCCTGGGACCACGCCCGCGAGGCGATCGAGCGAGAGCGGCACGAGGCCGACCAGGCCCGGCAGGCGGAGCGCGACCGCGCCGACGCCGCCGAACGGGCCACCCACGCCTCCCGAGAAGAGATCGGCGCGCTCGAGCGCGAGCGGCACCTGCTCGAACTCGAGCGCGCCCGCCTCGACGACACGGCCAACGCGCTGCGGGCGGCCCACGCGGATCTCGCCTCCGCACGCACCGCCGCATTGGCGGAGCGCGACGAGGTCCGCCAGGAGCTGGCACGGACGCGCGAGGAGCTCGATCAGGTGCGGCGCAAGCTCGAACAGGAGCACACGCGGCGCACGCTGCTCGAAGCCGCCGTGCGCGAGGCGCGGCGGGAGGCGGAAGGCCGCCTGGCCGCGGTGGAAGCGGAACTCGCGTCCGTCCGGACGTCGCTCGAAGCCGAGCTCCGCGATACGACGGCGCGGCTGGAACGCGCCACCGAAGACGCGCGGCTCGCTCGGGAGCGTCTGGAGGACGGACTGGCCGCCGCGACCGTCCACTACGACCGGCTGCTCGAGACGGGCGCGTTCGGTCACGCCCTCATGACGCCGGATGGGCTGCTCGTCCGGTGCAACGACGCGTTCGCGCACCTCTTCGGCTACCTGAACGCAGGCGACGCCCTCGCGCGGACGGCCGGGCGGCCGTTCCCCGGCCTGGCCGGCCGGCCCTGGGTCGACGCCCGGCTCGCCGCCGACGGGCGCGTCAGCCAGCTCGAATCGAACCTCGAGCGCATCGATGGCCGCCTGATTCGCGTGGTCGAGTCGGCGGCGCTCGTCACCGAGCCCAGCGGCGAGCCGCGGGTGGAACGCGTGCTCATCGACCGAACCGGCTCGCTCGCCCAGGACGAGCGTCTGCGGCACGCCGCCCGCCTCGAAGAGATCGGCACGCTCGCCGCCGCGATGGCGCCCGACATCGAATCGCTGATGGCGTCGGTCGTCGCCAGCGGATCGGCGCTGGCCGAGGCCCTCTCGGCGTCGGACGCGCGCCGCGAGCACACGGCCCGGATCCTGTCGCACGCGTCGCAGGCGGCCGACCTCGTGCGCCAGCTGGCGGCGTTCAGCCTGAAACAGGTGCGCCCGACCGAGTTCGTCGATCTCGCCGACGCCATCCGCCGGTCCGAACGCCTGCTCCGGCCGCTCCTCGGACCTCATATTTCGCTGAAGGTCTCGCTCGGACGGAGCGATGCCGTGGCGGTCGCTCAGGACGATCTCGATCAGCTGCTGTCCGCGCTGGTGGTGGCAGGCCGCGACCTCCTGCCGATCGGCGGCGCGCTCACGATCGACACCGCGCGCGTGGACGTGGACGCGGGCGACGCGGACACCGCGGCCGGACTGCGCCCGGGCGCGCACCTGCGCCTGTCGGTGACCGCCTCAGGTTACGGCGTGCAGCCCGCGCAGCGGACCGCCGCGCTCGACGCCGTCGCGGCGCGGTGCGGCGGACATCTGCGAGTGGCGGGAGAAGCCGGACGCTCGGCGTCGTTCCGCGTCTACTTCTCCAGACGGGCCGGGATGACCGGACCGATCGCGTAGGGCCGGCAGGGTAGGAACCGGCGGCGAGGGCGTGCTACATTCACGAGTTGCCGTGTGGTGAGTGTAGCTCAACGGCAGAGCACCGGACTGTGGCTCCGGGCGTTGGGGGTTCGATTCCCCTCACTCACCCCAGTCCTCGGTCCTGCGTCCTGAGTCCTCCCGTCCTGGTCCCGAGTCCGGCGGTCCGGCGGTCCGGCGGTCCGGTACGTGGATTGCGTAATTCGTCAGTTCGGTCGTCTTGTTCTCAGCACGGACGACCGAAGTGAGGTGTGGGCTTACAGATTTTGGACGGAGGAAGGTCATGGACCCGCGCACCATCAGGATGCTCGAGGAGCGGCGCAGCGGCACGGATACGGCCGCGAAACCCGCGCAGGCACCGAGTTCTTCCGGAGCACGGGCGGCCGCCTGGGCGCAGAAGCACCGGACCACGGTCGGCGCCGTGGCCGGCGGCCTCCTCGCGGTCGTGCTCATCGGCAACTACGCGCTCGTGACGCTGCCGGCGCGCAAGCACGAGCAGTCCGTCCAACAGGCGCAGGCCGACGAACAGGCGGCGCAGACACGCGAGGACGGCCTGAGCGCCTGTCTGGCCGACGCCGAGAAAACGCACGGCGACGAGTTGGATCAGGCCTGCAGGGCCTCACGGCAGCGCCTGGCCGACTGCAGCCTCCCGCGCGCGACGCAGGAGGGCATCGACCGGAAGCGCCTCGACGCGCGCATCGACTGTTTCAGGCAGTTCGGGTCGAGGTGAGGCCGCCTAGCGGAAGACGCTGAAGCGGGTGCTCTCGCTCAGCCAGATCGCGAGCCGCGCCGCGCCGATCCAGAGCGCGAGCTGCAGCACGACACGGAGCGCCGGCCCCACACGCTCCTGCCACTGACGCTCGACCGCGAGCATCCAGACGCCACCCGCGACGGCCCACCCGATCACGCGGGCCACCTCGATGACCATCCAGCGAACCAGGAGGTCGGGCACCATGACGAGAATCTCGACCATGAGCAGCCACACGCCGACCGTATAATTCGGTCGTGCAGCCTCCGGAGTCGCTGAGAGCCCTCGCCGACCCCATCTACGAGGCATTCTACGGCCTCAAGGAACAGCCGTTCGCGATCTCGACCGACCCCAAGTTCCTGTTCTTCAGCGCGTCCCATCGGCGCGCCTATGAAGAACTCCTGAACGGCCTCCTGCGCGACGAGAGCCTCCTGCTGCTCACCGGCGAGACCGGGAGCGGCAAGACGACGCTCTGCCGGGCGGTCATCGGCGCGCTCGACCGGACCGTGTCGTCGATCCTGCACCAGCCCTACATGACGGGCCCCGAAATGCTGCGCCTCATCGTGCGCGATTTCGGCCTGGTGACGCGCGAAGAACTGCGCCGGGGCGTGCTGGCCGGCGCAGACGTCGCGCAGCTGCTCGACGTCATCGAGACCTTTCTCAGGACGCTCGTCCCGATTCAGTCGCGCGCCATCGTCGTGCTCGACGAGGCGCAGAGCCTGTCGCCGACGCTCCTCGACGAGATTCGGATGCTGACCGCCTTCGAGGAGGACGGCAAGCGGCTCGTGCAGATCGTGCTCTGCGGCCAGCCCATGCTCCTCAATACGCTGAAGGCGGAGCCGATGTACGCGCTGAACGAGCGCATCACCCGGCGTGTCGTCCTGACGCCGCTGTCGAAGGACGAAGTGGACGCGTACATCAACCATCGTCTGGCCATCGCCGGCGCCGAGAGCACGATTGCGTTCCAGCCGGACGCGGTGAAGCTCATTGCCGAGCTGTCGCGCGGCCTGCCGCGGCGCGTCAACCTGCTCTGCGATCGCGTGCTGCAGGAGGGACGGATCGACGGCGCGATGCTCATCAATGCCGCGCTCGTGAAGCGCGCGGCCCGGGCGCTGGCCGGCGCGCCGCCGGCGCCCGACACGATCGCGGAGTCGGCCGTCCAGCAGACCGTGGACGACACCTCGTGGCTCGGCCGCTTCCGCGGCCGCGCGCGGCGGATTGCCATCGCCGCCGGGGTGACGGCGACCGTGCTGTCGGGGGCGAGCTACGCCGTCTATGCCAACTCGGTGGTCGCCACCGATCCCGGCGTGCCCGAGCTGCCGCCGGCGCCGCCCAAGGCGACCGGCGGCGTGGCGCCGCCCGTCGTGGCGCCGACCGACGCCGAACTGTCTGCGTACTTCGAGCCGCTCAGGATGGTCGGCGGCGAGTCAGGTCAGCTCCCAGACAATCGCCACCAGCTCGACTGACACGCCGCCGCGCTTGGGCCCGATGGTCGAGGGCTCCGCGGTTTCGGTCTTGGGCGCGACCTCCAGCCGCTGCGTCCGGGCCAGCCAGCGATCGAAGTGCTTCGCCCAGCGCGTGAACGTCTTGAGCTCCATGGAGCCGGCCGGGAGCGGCAGATACCCCGCCTTGGCCGGCGGGTCTTTCACGAGCTGATCAGGCGACCAGGTCACCGGCTTGGCGCCCTCCCAGTCGACGGTCTTGGTCGCCGCGTCGAGCGGCACCATGAAGGCGACGCGCCGCGTTTCGTTCACCCGGCGGCGCTTGTCACCGAAGTGGATGCTCGCCGCCCCATAGAGCCGGGGGGCGTAAACCCCCTTCCCGCCTGAGCTTGGCAGGTGGAACTGGGGTACTTCGGGGGAGCCCAGGGGCCGGTTCGGACCGGCCAGGGCGGTCTTGGGGTCGGACGGCACCGGGACGATGCTAGTACGAGCAGGCCGGTCGTGTCACCCTCGGGCGCGTTTCCTGAGGGCCGGCCGGCCGGCGCCCTTGGCGGCCCGCGTTTCGGCGATCCTGGCCGTCCGCTTCTTCGTCGCCGAGACGCGGTCCAGGCTCTGCCGCAGCGCCTCCATGAGGTTGACGACCTTCGGCGGCGCCTCCTCCTCGGGCGCCACGATGTCCTCGCCGGCGATCTTCGCCTGGATGATCTTGCGCAGCTCGACCTGGTAGTCGTCCTGGTACTGCGTCAGGTCGCCTTCGGTCTCGAAGTTGCCGATGACCTGTCGCGCCAGGCGCACCTCGTCCGGCTTGATCTTGCTGGGCACGCTCTGCAGCTCGTCGATCGCGCTCATGGCGCGGACCTCGCTGGCGTGGCGCAGCGTGAACATCACGAGACCGGTCTCGCGCGGCTGAATGGCGACCAGGTACTCGCGCCCGTAGAGGGCGAGCTTGCCGATGGCCGCCTTGCCGGCCATGCCCTCGCGCATGACGGCAAAGGCTTCAGCCGCGACGTTGCCGTCGGGCGCCAGGTAGTAGGGCCGCTCGACGTAGACGGGATCGATCATCTTGGCGTCGGCGAACTGGACGATGTTGATGACGCGCGTCGACTCGGAACGGACCTTGGCGATGTCTTCTTCATCGAGCACGACATACTTGCCCTTCTCGAACTCGTAGCCTTTGACGAGGTCGGTGTTGGGGACCTCGGTCTCGCAGCTCGGACACCAGCGTTTCTGCTGGATCCGGGTGCGGCACTCCCGGTGGAGCTGGTTGAAGCTGATGGTCGCCGCGGCATCCGTCGCCGGAAAGACCCGGATCGGGATGTTGACGAGGCTGATCTTGAGATAGCCCTTCCAGGTCGGACGCGCCGCCATAGTGACTCCTGTGGTAAACCCGCAGTGGTTGATTATCGGCCGGATGGCGGAAGAAAGATAAGGGGTCGTACCTCGATCTGTGGAAAACTCCGGGAACCTGGTCGGTTCGTGGGTTCCCGGAGTTTTCCACAGATCGAGGTACGACCCCGTCACTGGCGTGAGACTCCGGCCGATGTCCGGCCCATGCTGGCCTCGCCCGGCGACCCTCCGGTCGTGCAGGCGGGACTCCTCTACGAGCCGAAATACGACGGCATCCGGGCGCTGGTCCACGTGGAGCCGGCCCGCGGGCGCGGGCGCTCCCCCAAGGTCGTCATCTACTCGAGGAACGGTCATGAGAAGACGGCGCAGTTCCCGGCCGTCACGGCTGCGCTCGAACGCGTCGCGAAGGGGCTCGGGGCGCCGCTCGTCCTGGACGGCGAAATCGTCGCCGTGGACCGGGCCGACGGGCGGCCGCTCGGTTTCCAGCACGTCCAGGGCCGGATCCACCTGACGACCGGGAGTGACATCGAGCGGGCCGAACGCGAGCAACCGGCGGCGCTCATCCTCTTCGATCTTCTTCGCGATGGCAACGAGGACCTGCGCGGGCTGCCGCTCGCGGCGCGGAGGCTCCGCCTGCAGGATCGCCTCGCGCGGCGCGTTCAAAACCTGACGACCGTCCGGCTGAGCGAGGTGGTGGCCGACGACGGACGCGCGCTGCTGCAGCGGGCGAAGGCCGAAGGCTGGGAAGGCCTCATCGTGAAGGACGGCAAGTCCGTGTATCTCAGCGGCCGGCGGACGCCGGCTTGGCGCAAGCTCAAGTTGCTCAAGCAGCAGGAGTTCGTCGTCGGCGGCTGGACGGAGCCGCGGCAGAGCCGGCAGCACTTCGGCGCGCTGGTGCTCGGCTACTACGACGACCGCGGCCGCCTCCGATGGGCGGGCACCGTGGGGACTGGATTCGACCAGAAGGAGCTGGACCGCGTCGCCCGGCTGCTCAAGAAGCTGGCGATCGAGGACAGTCCTTTCTCAGATGCGTTCAGGACCATGGAGCGCGCCTCCTGGGTCAAGCCGACGCTCGTGGCCGAGGTCCGGTTTACGGAATGGACGAGCGACGGCCTCTTGCGGCAGCCGGTGTATCTCGGCATCCGCGGTGACAAGGACGCCAGGGCCGTGCGGCGCGAGGACCAGTCTCCGGTGCGAGCACCGCGGCTGCCCGCACCGGCCATCTGGCGCGGCGGGCGGCGCGAGAAACGACCTCGGAGGTCGTTTTACGAAAAGCGTAAAACGACCTCCGAGGTCGTTTCTCAACTCGAGGCGCTGGAGCAGGCCCGGAAGGACGGCGACATTCGCCTGCCCAACGGCGACTCGCTGCGCGTGACCAACCTCGCCAAGGCGTTCTGGCCGAAGCTGGGCCTGACGAAAGGCGACCTCCTGCGGTACTACGTCGAGGTCTCGCCGTACCTCCTCCCGGCCGTGGACGACCGTCCGCTCGTCATGAAGCGGTTCCCGAACGGGATTGACAAGGCGGCGTTCTACCAGCAGCGGCATCCCGAGCAGACGCCCCCTGGCGTGCGGCGCGAAGTGCTGCCCCCATCCATCGATCCCATCGACGAAGAAGGCCCGCGCGACCGCCTGATCGGCGGATCGCTCACGACGCTCCTGTACATGACACAGCTCGCGGCCATCTCGCAGGATCCCTGGTTCTCGACGGCGTCCGATCCCCTCCACCAGAGTTACGCCGCGATCGACCTCGACCCGGGCGAGGGCGCGGGGTTCGATCGCGTCATCGACGTCGCCCGATGGGTCAGAGAGGAACTCGACCGGCTCCACGTCCCTGGCGTGCCGAAAACGTCCGGCTCGCGCGGCCTCCACATCTATCTTCCGCTGCCCGCGAAGACGACCTACGAGACCGGTCAGCTCCTCTGCCACCTCGTCGCCACGATCGTCGCGACCCAGCACCCCAAGGTCGCCACGATCGAGCGGACCGTCAGGCGCCGGCCGCGGGGCACGGTGTACGTGGACTACCTTCAGAACATCCTCGGCAAGACGCTCGCGACGGCCTATTCGGCCCGGGCGAGCGACTATGCCGGCGTGTCGACGCCGCTCAAGTGGTCGGAGGTGAAACCGGGCCTCGATCCGCGCGACTTCACCATCCGGACGGCGCCGGCGCGGTTCCGGCGGGTGGGCGATCTCTGGGCTGCGCTCCGTACCGGCCCGACGGTTGACGTCCGCCGCGTGCTGCGGAAGGCGCGGTGATGCGCCGCACGCGGTTCGCGCCCGCAGGACCCCGCGTCCCAGTCCGGCGACGTGGCCATCCGCGACCGGCTGGGCAACCGCGCGCGGAACTCTCGGCCGATGAGGCGATCGACCTCGTGGCGGCCGCTACCGGAGGTTGACCGGGAACATCGGGCTTCCCCCGACCGGCGTCAGCGGATTGAACGGGCCAGGCGCGCGTCGCATCACGCCGCGCCCGGGATAGAAGACGACGCCGAGAAAGGCGTCGACGGTGCCGGTCGCCGTGGGCGTCAGGAAGTTCGCGGCGCCGGTTACGGCGAACCGATCCGAAAGCGGCATGTGCAGCTCCGCGCCGTACACCAGCACGAAGTCCTTGCGCGGCTCTCGCGACAGTCCGTACACGACGTTGTCGTGCCCGGCCGCCATGCCGACCCAGAGCGTTGTCCGCGCGTTCGACGGCCAGACATGGCTGGAGTACCCGTTCGCCTGGCTGATTGGATCCAGCCGCACGTTCGTCGCGCCCACCATCGCGTGGGCGCCGTGGAGGCTCTTGGTCAGCCAGGCGCCCATCTCGTGGCGATCGCTCAGGCCGACGCCGATCTGGCCGCGGAGCTGCCCGAGGATGACCGTGTCGTAGTAGTCCTGCACCAGCAGGTCGTAGGCGGCGCCCCAGCTCACGCGGTTCGGGGTGCGTTGAAAGACGCCGGTGGTGACGTAGGTCTGCATCCGGCGACTGGTGCCCTCAACCTGGTCGAGCAGGTGCACGGCCGCGTCCGACAGGTTGGCCGCGACGCCGAGCTGTCCTCCGAGGTTGTCGGCATAGCTGATCGGAAACCCCCAGTTCACGGCAAACCGCGCGCCGACGTTGGCATTGATGCCGAGGTCCTGCGGCTGCTTCGAGCCGTCGAGGCCGAAGAAGACACTCAGATTGTCGAGCGCGTTGATGCGCGGCGCCGGGCCCTGGGCGGCGGGAGGCGCGACGGGCGGATCGGCGGTCGGCGTCTGGGCGGCGGCGGCGCGCGGCACCGCCGCGAGCAGCGTGACGGCGAGCACGCCGAGAGAAAGGCTGGTCCTGAATCGAGCGAGCTCCTGACGCATGTCGGTCTCCCCTTGTGGCTGCCGCTGGGGTAGCTCGCCTCAGCCGCGCTATCGGCCGGGCGTCCGGCCGTCTTCAGGGGGTACACTCCCTGGCGTGCCGACGTCGATCGCAGCGGGCGAGCGGCTCCTGCCGCCGCTCAAGTGGGCCGGCGGCAAGCGCTGGCAGGTGCCCGTGCTGCAACCGATCTGGGAGGCCCACCGGCACCGGCGGCTGGTGGAGCCCTTCTGCGGCGGGCTGGCCATGGCCCTCGGACTCCGCCCCAACCGCGCGCTGCTGAATGACGCGAATCGCCACCTCATCGCGTTCTATCGATGGCTGCAACGTGGTTTGAGGATCGATCTCCGGCTGGCCAACAATCAGACGCTCTTCTATCAGCACCGGCGACGGTTCAACGAGCTGGTGACGCGGGGCGGGTCCGACACGCGCGAGGCGGCCAGCCTCTTCTATTACCTCAACCGGACCGGGTACAACGGGCTCTGCCGGTTCAACCGCCAGGGCCGTTTCAACGTGCCGTTCGGGCGGTACGCGCGGATTCGGTACGTCACGGACTTCTCGCCCTACGCGCCGCTCCTCCGGACGTGGGACTTCACGAGCACGGACATCGAGCGGCTGGCGATCGACGCGGACGACTTCGTCTACGCCGACCCGCCCTACGACGTCGAGTTCACGAGCTACTCGAGGCACGGGTTTGCGTGGGAGGACCAGGAGCGGACGGCCGAGCGCCTGGCGCGGCACCCGGGGCCGGTCGTGCTGGTGAACCAGGCCACGCACCGGATCGAAACGCTGTACCGGTCGCTCGGCTACGAGGTGCGGTTCCTCGACGCGCCCCGGCGGATCAGCTGCAACGGCGACCGCACGCCGGCGCGGGAAGTGATGGGGCTGAGGAATATCTGACGGTCAGTCGAGGGAGCAGCTTCCTGGTCCCCTTGGGTCGCCGCACGTGCCGCAGGCGCCGGTGGCCGCGGGCGCAGTCGTCGCCGACTTGGCCGAGACGGCGAACACGGACAACTGCTTGTCGAGCAGCCTGCCGTGGCAGACGGGGCAGGACGGCTGGCGCGCGGCGGTCACGAGCGTCTCGAAACGATGCTGGCAGTCGCGGCAGATGTACTCGAAGAGGGGCATGGGTGCCGTTCGCTCTTCGATTCTACCCGAGCCCGGCCCGTGCCCGCGCCTGGTGTAAGATGCCGCGCCAGCCGAGGAGATGCGATGCGCGAACGCCACGTGGGCCTGGCGCTGATAGCGGGGCTGCTGATGACGGGCACGGCCGTGAGGCCCTCGCGTGCGCAGGGGGCGCCGGCACACCCGGCCGGCGGGACCGCCGTGGCAGACGCCGCGCCGGATTCCCCGAACGTCAGGGGCGCGCTGGCCGGCTCGCTGAAGCTCCTGTTTCTGGAACACGGCGTGCGCATCGCGGCGCAGGAGAAGACGCGGCGGGAGCTGGGCGGGTCGTTCTTCGGGGACTACAAGCGGTCCGTGCGGATGCCCAGGACGTGGGGCGACACGGACGGGTGGGTCGTCAACTACGTCGGCCATCCGTTGCACGGGGCGGCGGCCGGGTTCATCTGGGCCTCGCACGATCCGGTGACGCGCCGCGCGGAGTTCGGCAGAAACTCGCGCTACTGGGCGACGCGGTGGCGCGCCGTGGCCTGGAGCGCCGGCTACAGCCTGCAGTTCGAGCTCGGGCCGTTCAGCGAAGCGTCCATCGGCAACGTGGGCAAGCGGCCCGAAACCATCGGCTGGGTGGACCACGTCATGACGCCGCTCGGCGCGTTCGGCGTCATCGCGGCCGAGGACGCCGTCGATCGGCTGCTCCTCGGGCGGCTGGAGGATCGCATCGGCCACCCGGCGGCGCGCGCGCTCCTGCGCATGGCGCTCAACCCGGCGCGCTCGATGGCCAACGTGGCGATGTCGCGGCCGCCGTGGCACCGCGACACGCGGCCGCTCGTCGGGCGGGAGTAGAAGGACCTACGCCTGGTCGCGCAGCGCGGTCGTCGGCTGGAGACGGGCCGCGCGTGACGCGGGCACAATCGCAGCAAGACCGGCCACAACCGCGAGCAGCAGCGCGCCCGAACCGAGCACGACCGGCTCGGACCCCGTCAGACCAAACAACATCGCCTGCACGGCCCGGGCGCCGTACATCGCGCCTCCGACGCCCAGCGCAACACCGGCCACGACCAGCCACGTCGTCTCCCGGACGATCATCCCGACAATATTGGCCCGCGTGGCGCCGAGGGCGACGCGGATCCCGATCTCGTTGCGGCGTCGGGCGACGCTGTACGCCATCAGTCCATACAAGCCGACCGCCGCGAGCACGACTGCGAGCAGCGCGAAGCCCGTTGAGAGCGCCGCCGTCAACCGTTCGCGAAGCAGCGTGTTGCGCACCTGCGTCTCCATGACGGTATACGACACGACGATCGACGGATGGATTGCCTTGATCGCGTCCGCAATGGCCGGCCGCACGCCATCCGGATCGCCATGCGCGCGAACGAGCACCATGAGGAACGGCGACGGCTCCGGCTCCTGCGCGGCCGCCAAGTACATGAGGGGACCGAGCTCGTCGCGAAGGTCGCGGTACTTCGTGTTCCTGACGACGCCCACGATCTCGTAGGACGGATCGGGCACGCCGGGTCCGACGTCGATGCGGAAGTGACGTCCGACGGGGCCAGCGCCGCCGAAGTACCTGTCACGAAAGGCCTCGTTGACGATGGCCTTGGCCGTCGCGCCGACGCGATCGCGGGCGTCGAAGTTCCGGCCCGTCACGAACGGGATCCGCAGGGCGTCGAAGAAGCCGGGGCTCACGCGGTTGGCGCAGGGATATCCCTCCTGCTGCCGGCCGTCGATGCTGATGGCGTCGTTCCATCCGCTCCCGCTGATCGGCGTGATGACGGCCGCGCCGGCGCCGGCGACGCCCGTCAGCGTCGAGAGGCGATCGACGATGTCGAGCTCGTACGCCAGGCGCGCGTCGGCGCCCACGCGCGCCGGCCGCAGATCGAGATCGACGACCATGATGTTCCGATCGGAGAAGCCCAGGTCGCCGCCGGTCAGGTTGCGGAGGGTGCCCACGAAGAGCATCGCGCCGATCAGCAGGACGACCGACAGGGCCATCTGGCCGACGACGAGCACGCGCCGGAGCACCATGCGGCGGCGGTCGCCGGTCACGCCGCGAGCCCCCAGGGACACGGCGGCGCCCGGGGCCTGCCGGGTGGCCCGGAGCGCGGGCGCCAGTCCGAAGAGGAGCGATGCCAGCAACGCGAGTGCGGTCGCGAAGCCGATCAGGCGCCATTCGAGCGTGAGATCGAGCGCCCACGGGCTGCCGTCGCTGGCCAGGAGCGCCGCGAGCAGGCGGCGGGGATCGTGGAAGCCCCGCGAGCGACGCCGTCAGGGGGGTGCGACGGGGACGAAGTCCCCCCACCTCCGCGAACGAGCGGAAAGCGAGTGAGCCGGCGGAGCGGAGCGGGGATCGTGGGGCCCCGCGAGCGACGCCGTCAGGGGGGTGCGGCGGGGACGAAGTCCCCCCGCCTCCGCGAACGAGCGGAAAGCGAGTGAGCCGGCGGAGCGGAGCGGGGATCGTGGGGGCCCCGCGAGCGACGCCGTCAGGGGGTGCGGCGGGGACGAAGTCCCCCCGCCTCCGCGAACGAGCGGAAAGCGAGTGAGCCGGCGGAGCGGAGCGGGGATCGTGGGGCCCCGCGAGCGACGCCGTCAGGGGGGTGCGGCGGGGACGAAGTCCCCCCGCCTAATGTTTGGTGAGCCCGGAAGGAATCGAACCTTCAACCAACAGATTAAGAGACGAAGCGAAGACGAGCGCACACCAGATCAGGCCAGCATTCACCGGCCTGGTCTGGTACAGGCCGACGCAGAAAGGAACGCTTGGGACGACTCTATTGGCACAAATCAGCACACTCGACGAAGATCCTGCCATAACGCCAGGTCGCTGGTGCTCGATCCCACTGACGGGTTGAGCGAAGGACGTGTTGGTACGCAGGTCAGGATGAACGGCGTGAAATGAGCACGCGGCCCGTGGCGGCAGGCTAACGCGCCGAACGCACGAGGGTGCCTCGACGAGCGAGAAGACCACAGTTGTGACGGCGACCCCGAGCGACAGGATCAGCCTCACGACTGCCGCCACACGTCGCTGCCGCTCCCAATACTTGCACGCGGCCCGGAGCCTCGAACCGAAGAACGCCTGACGGTGTTCTTCAGCGAACAGTAAACGACACCTGCCGCTTGGGGAACGCCCGGCGCTGATGCGAGCTGTCTTGAAGGCCTTCGAATGTCAGTACCAGCTGTCCTTTAGGGAAGGCCGATAGGTGGAGGACCTCGGTGTGCCCCAAGGCTCCGTCGACAAAAGCATCCGAGGTGTAGTTCGTCCGGGTTCGCCGAAGCTCGCGGCCATCAGCGGTGTGCACGGTCGTGATCACCTCGACCGGATCTGGATTGGCAGCCGAGTCGGTGCAGACGGCCAAGTACGCTGTGACAGTGTCGGATCCGGCGAATTCGCGAATCGCCACAGGCGGCCCACCGAACCCCCGAATGGAGTCTGAGAGTCCCCCCGTGCCAATAATCCGTGAGACAACCTTCTCGTGGAGATTAGTGTAGGGGCGGGGAGGTGCAGATGGATGGAACGCATGCTCGGATCAGTGGTGGAGATCGACGGGCTGGGGGCGCCC
>Ga0187892_10000209_pt1 | contig 155460 bp, 124 predicted proteins | sample MA1701073metaG_FD_139345 | JGI IMG/M metagenome (GOLD analysis project Ga0187892, IMG submission 139345) | Bio-ooze microbial communities from a basaltic lava cave in the Kipuka Kanohina Cave System on the Island of Hawaii, USA - MA170107-3 metaG ...
CGCGCACCTACAAGGAGGCGCAGTCCTGGCTCGGCATCGTGCTGCTGGTGCCCACCGTGCCGATCGCGATTGCGGGCGTGCTCTCCGTGCAGCCGCAGGCGAGCCTGATGCTCGTGCCTTCGCTGTCGCAGCACCTGCTGATCCAAGGGCTGATCCGGGGCGAGCCGTTGCCTGCGGGCTGGGCGCTCCTCGCAGCGGCGAGTTGCCTCGCGCTTGGCCTCGTCCTCGCCTGGCTCGCCGGATGGCTTTATCGACGCGAGGCGATACTCGGCTGATAATCCGGAACCCCGGCTGCCCCGAGAGCGTCCAAACCGTCATGAAACGCCGACACGCAATCCTCGCCGCGCCGCTCCTGATTGCATCGATCCCGGCAGCGTTCGCACAGCTCACGACCGTGCCGATGAAGGGCGTCGGCAACGAATGGGTCAAGGAGCTCGACCTGCGCGGCCGCATGGACTGGGAATGGATCGAGACCTATCCCGAACAGGTGTATTTCGCGACGCGCCACGACTCGCTGCGCAAGGGTGACATCGTCACGATGTGGACGCGCGTCGAGTACAAGTACCCGCACAGCCCGCTCGATCACAAGAGCGCGGTGAGCCGCGACGACTGGGACTGCAAGAACAAGCAGCGCTCGACGGCAGGGCTCGTGTTCTACCAGTGGAACAACCTGCAGGACCAGACGCCTGAGAGCTCGACCAATCCGCTCCGCTACTGGGAAAAGGTCGCGCCCGGCACGGTCGGCGAGACGCTCCTCAATTTCGCGTGCAGCATCCGGCAGGTCACGCCGGTCATCCCGCCACCGAACTGAACCGCACCCTCAAAGGGGACAGTCACCTTTTCCTTCGATCCTTGTTGAAGGTGAACGTCCCCTTCGAACTGCGGTCCCATGGGAAACGCCTGAAACAAGGAGTTCCCATGTTGCGCCACATCACCCTCGCCGCATTGCTGCTCGCGATCGCCCCGCTGTCGCAAGCTGCCGACAACGGCATCTATCTCGGCGTGGGCTACGCGCAGAGCGAATACGGCCTTGACGACCCGACCAACGCGCCGGAGTTCGACGACGAGGACGGCGGCTACAAGCTGATCGCCGGCTGGCGGCCGCTCGACAACTTCGGCGTGGAGTTGAATTACATCGACCATGGCGACGCGATAGTTCCGGCAGGCGCCGCCTGCACCCCGCTCGTCGGCGCCCCCTGCCCGGACACCACGGGGTTCGAGGCACAAACACTTTCCGGCTTCGCGGTCGGCTACATCGACTTCCCGCTAATCGACCTCTTCGCGAAAGCCGGCCTCACGTCGTGGCAGTTCGACGGCCGGTCCGCCAACTTCCCGGATTTCGACTTCGACGAGAGCGACACCGAATTTGCCTGGGGCGCCGGCATCCAGGCGCGCTTCGGCAGCCTGGGCGCGCGCCTGGAGTACGAAAACTTCTCGATCATCGAGGACGAGGAGCTCGGGACGATCTCGGTCTCGTTTACCTACACGTTCCTCTAGGCAGTCTCAGGCCCACTCGGTCAGGCCCTCTCGCTCGTAGAGGACCTTGAACGAGGGGCGCGCCTTCATGCGCTTGACGTAGTCGGCGATGGCGGGCCATTCCGTCGCCGGCTTCGGCATGTTGCGCGACCAGCGCATCAGCATCGTGGTCACGAAGTCCGCCGCACTGACGCGGTCGCCGAGCAAGTAGGCCCCCGCCTGCGCGATCTGCCGGTCCACGCGATCGAGGCCTGCCTCGATGCGCCGGCGCGCGGACGCCTTCACCGACTCGACGGCCGCCGCACCCGCCGGCTGGTCGGGATAGAACCAGTTGTGATACGCCGTCTGCAGCGTGTTTGACAGGAAGAACATCCAGCTGATGTAGGCCGCGCGCTGGGCATTTCCGGCCGCGGGTGCGAAGCCTGCCTGGGGATGCCGCTCCGCAAGAATCATGCAGAGCGCAGCCGACTCGCCGAGCGGCACGCCGTCCACCGCCAGCGTCGGCACGACGCCGCCCGGGTTCAGCTTCAGGTATTCGGGCTTGCGGTGCTCGCCGGCCTCGATATCGAGCTTGACGAGCTCGTGCGGCTCGCCGAGCTCGATCAGCATCCAGTGGACGCACATGCTTGCCGTTCCCGGCGACCAGTAGAGTGTGTACATGGAATCGGGACCTCCCGTAATCTGCTCATTATGAACCGGGGCAGCTGCCTCTGCGGGGCGGTTCAGTTCGAGACCGGCCCGCTCGCAACGATGGTGCACTGCCACTGCTCCATGTGCCGCAAGCACCATGGCGCGATGTTCGCGACCTTCCTGGCGGGCGCGCAGGACGGATTCCGCTGGCTCGCGGGCGAGGATCGCGTCGTGACTTACCGCTCCTCGGAGCACGGGCTGCGGCCCTTCTGCGGAATTTGCGGATCGGTCGTGCCGTCGGTCCTCCCGCACATGCGCACCGCCTTCGTGCCGGCGGGCAGCCTCGAAGGCGACCCGGGCGAGCGCCCCATGCTTCACATGTTCGTGGCCTCGCGCGCGAGCTGGTTTCCGATCACCGACGCGCTGCCGCAGCACGCGGCCTATCCGCCGGAGTTCGGAGGCGAATCCATCGAGCGCCCGGCGCCCGCACCCAAGGCCGGCTTCGTCCGGGGCAGTTGCCTCTGCAATGCCATTGCCTGGGAGTTCACTGGCACTCCCGAACGCGTGTACAACTGCCATTGTTTGCGCTGCCGGCGCGCGCGAAGCGCGGCGCATGCGACGAACGCGTTCTTCAAGCGCGAGCAGTTGCAGTGGATTCGCGGCGAGAGCGACGTCGTGAGCTACTCTCTCCCCGGCGCAAAGCGCTTCGGCCAGGATTTCTGCCGCCAATGCGGCAGCCCGGTTCCGCGCGTCGTCCCGTCCACCGGCTATGTCGTCGTTCCCTGCGGGAGCCTCGACGGCCCGCCCGGAATCCCGGTCAACAGCCACATCTTCACCGCCGACAAGGCGCCCTGGTTCGAAATCACCGACGACCTGCCGCAATGGGAGGCCTACCCTGTGTAGATACGCCCTCTTTCTCATGGCCGCATTCGCCATGGCAGCCTGCGGATCGTCGGGCACGCCCGAGGACGAAATCCGCGCGCTCGTCGAATCAGCCGAATCTGCGGCCGAAGACCGCGATGCCTCGGAGCTTCGCGATCTCGTCGCCGACGATTACCAGGACTCGAACGGCCGCGGCGCCGCAGAAGTCAGGAACCTCTTGCACGCCTGGCTCGTCGCGCATCCGTCGGTCAATCTCCTGACGCGCATCGACTCCATCGAGCTCGAGGGCACGGAACTCGCGCGCGTCAAGGTCACGATCGGCATGCTCAGCCGCGAGGCGGGCGGCGAATCGGACTGGGACCTCGCGGCGGACATCGAGCGGCTCGACATCCGGCTCGCGCGCGACGGCGATGACTGGCGCGTGATCGGCGCCCGCCGGCAGGACGGCGCTTAGTCGCTTCCCTCGGGCTCCAACGCGTTCCAGCGCTCGCGAAAGGCGCGTAGCGCCTCGTCGCGAATCGCGGAATGCCGGCGTGACAGCAAGAGCTGCGACGGCGGGCACACTCGGCAGCGGATGACGCCGAGATCGGCCGCGGCGTCGAAGAGGCTGGGATACCAGCGCTCCCATTCCGGAAGGATCGCCTCGACCCTGTTACGCAGGCTCATCGGGCGCCGGCGCCGGCATTTCCGCGGGCTGCGGTGCGTTCGGGCTCCACATGTGGCGGTAAAGCAGCCAGTTGCTTTCCACCTTCTTCCACAACTCGATGAACTTTCCGATGCGCGGCTCGCCCTCATCAGCGTATTTCGCCGCATACAAACCCTGGCGGTACCAGTAATCGCCGAGCCGCTCCGAGTACACCTCGGAGACCTCGATCCGCACCTCGCCGGGATTGAAAGCCTTCCAGAAGGCTTCGATAGCCTCGTGGCCGGAGACTATCGGCTGGTCCGGCGGCAAGAGTTGTGCGTCTTCCGCGTAATACAGCCCGAGCCCGACAAGATCGCCGCTGTTGAACGCGCCGAGCCAGGCATCGGCCGAGCCTTGCGGAAACGGGTCCGACGCTTTCATCCCTTCGCAGCCGGCGAATCCGGCGACTGCAAGCAGCAAGAACCAAGAAGCAAGATGGGTTCGGTTCATGGCGGCTTCCCCTTCTGCCTGGCCTGACCGGATCATACTCGCGCCGGAGCGTGATGGATCAAGCCCCTTCGCGGCGCCGCGCGAGCGTCAGGCCGTCGCCGACCGGCAGCAGCGCGAGCTCGATGCGCGGATCCTTGTGCAGCGCGTCGTTGAATTCGCGCAGCGCCACGGTGTCGGCGTCGCGCTCGCCCGGGTTCGCGACCCTGCCGCTCCAGAGCGTGTTATCCACGACGATGAGCCCGCCCGGGCGCAGGAGCTTCAGCAGGCGCTCGTAATAGGCGAGATAGCCGGTCTTGTCCGCATCGATGAAGGCGAAGTCGTAGCGACCCGCCTCGCCCGCGGCGATTCGCGCATCCAGCGTGTCCCTGGCCGGCGCGATCACGAGCTCGATGCGATCGGCGACGCCCGCAGCCTGCCAGTGGCGGCGCGCGACGGTCGTGTACTCCTCGCTGACGTCGAGCGCGAGGAGCCGCCCGTCCGGCGGCATCGCGAGCATCACGGCGAGGCTCGAGTAGCCAGTGAAGACGCCGACCTCGATCGCTCGGCGCGCGCCCGAGAGGCGCACCAGCATCTGCATGAACTGGCCCTGTTCGGGCGCGATCTGCATGTTCACTTTCGGATGCGAGGCCGTCTCCGCGCGGAGCCTGGCGAGCGCAGGCGCCTCGCGCAGGGAATGCGCCAGCAGGTATTCGTAGGTGCGGTCGTCGAGCTTCAGGGTGCGCGTCGACACGCTCAGTACCCGCGCTTCACGTCCACTTCCGACAGGAGTTTGCCGCCCGCTGCGTAGCGGCGCAGGTTCTCGCGGGCCAGGATCCAGCGCGGGACCTCGTTGCCTTCGAGGGCTGCGGCGACGTGCGGCGTGATGATCACGTTCGGCGCGCGCCACAGCGCGTGACCGGGCGGCAGCGGTTCGGGATCCGTCACGTCGAGACCCGCGCCGCCAAGCTGCCCGTCCTTCAGCGCCGCGACGAGATCGTCAGTCACCACCGTACCGCCGCGCCCGACGTTGATGAAGAGCGCGCCGCGCTTCACGGCATCGAAGAACGCCTTGTTCATGAGCCCCTTCGTCTCCACGGTCAGCGGCAGCGTGCTGACGATGACGTCGGCGCGCCCGGCGAACGGCAGCAGCTTGTCCGGCAGACCCACTTCCGCGACGTAGGGCGGGCCATCGGTACCGGAGTTCCGTGTCGCGATGACGGTCATCCCGAGCGCGTGCGCGCGCTTCGCGACCTCGGTGCCGATGCCTCCGAGGCCGACGACGAGCATCGTCCGGCCCTTCACTTCCCACATGCGGCTCTCGGCCACCGCCTCGTCGGCCCATTCGCCCTTCGACTGCGCCGGCACGTAGTCGGCGAGTCCGCGCGTCAATCCGAACATGAAGGCGAGCACGTGCTCCGCCATCACGGAGCCGGCGACTTTCTGCATGTTGGTGAGCGCAATCCCGCGCTCCTTGAAAGCTGGTATCGCGACGCAGCGCTCGACGCCCGCGTACATGCGCTGGACCCACCGGATGCGCGGGCCGGCCTGGACGACCTCCGCCACGCACTCGCCGATCACCGCGTCCGCATCCGCGGCCTCGCGAACGGCGGCCGCGCGGTCGGCGGTGCCGACGAGCGTAACGCCTGGCGCTGCCGGCTGCATCCAGGCGATGCGCCCGGCATCCGCGCCCATCACCACGACCTTCCTGGGCGCCTGCCAGCCGGGGCGGTTGCTGAGCGCAACTGCGGATTCCTGAAGGCCGAGCTCCGCGATTAGGCGCTCGGCATCCACGTCGTCCGCCGCGCGCACTCCGGATGGGCCCGCCAGCAGCAGGAAGAACGCTGCAACTAAAGCCGCTTGAGTTTGCAAGGTGTTCATGCGGAAACAATACCGCAGCCCGCGGCCCCCGTGCGTACAATGCGCGCCGGGGGAGACCGCGATGCGCCTTCTGTCCACGCTCATGCCCCAGGAGCGCCGGTTTTTCGCGCTGTTCAACCAGCACGCGTCGCTCGTCGTCGACGGCGCGGCCACGCTCGTCGAGATGCTCAGCGACTATTCCGACAACGGCCGGCGCGACGAGTACGTCGCGAAGATCCAGTCCATCGAGCACCAGGCCGACGCGGTCACGCACCAGACCGTCGCGCTGATGCACAACACCTTCGTGACGCCCTTCGACCGCGACCAGATCAACAAGCTGATCCAGCGCATGGACGACATCCTGGACCTGATGCAGGACACAGCCGAGTCGCTGACGCTCTACGACGTGCACAAGCTCACCGCGGAGGTTCGCCACCTCGCGAACCTGATGCAGCTCTCCTGCGGGAAGGTGCACGACGCCGTGAAGATGCTCTCTTCCATGGATAATGGACCCGCAATCCTCAAGATCTGCCAGGAAATCGACGCGCTCGAGTCCGACGCCGACCGCGTCATGCAATCCTCGATCTCCCGCCTGTTCCGGGAAGAGCAGGACGTGCGCCAGCTCATCAAGCTGAAGGCGGTCTACGAGCTCATCGAGCTGACCACCGACAAGTGCCAGGACGTCGCTCTCGTGATCGAGGGCGTCGTGCTCGAGAACGGCTGAACCCGCCTTGGACGCCGGCACGGTCACCGTCACGATCGTGATGCTCGTCGTCGTGGCGCTCGCCTTCGACTTCATGAACGGCTTCCACGATGCCGCGAACTCGATCGCGACCGTCGTATCCACCGGAGTCTTGAAGCCATATCAGGCCGTCATCTGGGCGGCGCTCTTCAATTTCGTCGCAATCATGCTGTTTGAGCTGAAGGTCGCGGGGACCGTCGGCAAGGGAATCGTCGATCCGGGGATCGTCGACAACCACGTGATCTTCGGCGCACTGATCGGCGCGATCAGCTGGAATGTCATCACCTGGTATTACGGGCTGCCGTCCTCGTCCTCGCACGCGCTGATCGGCGGCATGATCGGCGCCACCATCGCGAAGGCGGGCACCGGCCCGCTGCTTGCGCCCGGCATCATCAAGACCACGTCTTTCATCGTCGTCGCGCCGATGCTGGGCATGCTGTTCTCGGGAACCATCATTGTCGCCGTGTCGTGGATCTGCCGGCGCCGCACGCAGCGGCAGACTGACCGCTGGTTCCGGCGGCTGCAGCTCGTGTCGTCGGCGATGTACAGCATGGGCCATGGCGGCAACGACGCCCAGAAAACCATGGGAATCATCTGGCTGTTGCTGATGTCCGCCAATCTCGCGACGCCGCAGCACCTGCCAGCCTGGGTCATCGTTTCGTGCTACGTGGCGATCGCGCTCGGGACGCTGTTCGGCGGCTGGCGCATCGTCAAGACGATGGGCCAGCGCATCACCAAGCTGAAGCCGATCGGCGGCTTCGCCGCCGAAACAGGCGGCGCGATCTCGCTGTTCCTCGCCACCAACCTCGGCATTCCGGTTTCCACCACGCATACGATCACGGGATCGATCATGGGCGTCGGCAGCGCGCAGCGCGTGCGGGCCGTGCGCTGGGGCGTTGCCGGCAACATCATCGCAGCCTGGGTGCTCACGATCCCGGCGTCCGCGTTGATGGCGGCCGCCGCGTGGTGGATTGGCTGGCAGCTCTTCTGAGCGGCTAGCCTGCCTCCGCGATGTCGAACGGGATGTCGCGCCAGTTGTGGAAGAGGCCCTGGAAGAATTCGCCCATCCCCGGCACGTAGCGCGCGGCAATCCACCAGGCGAGGATCACGAGCGCGAGCCACAGCACGCCGTCCCAGAACACGAACCAGCTGCGGCGCGGACCCAGCGCTTCGTAGGAAGCGTGGCGCACGGCGCGCAAGGGCGCCGCGACCATTGCGTAAGCGGCGATCAAAACAAGGATCGCGGCCCACGGCGGGACATCCGGCGGCAGGCTCCAGCCGATGATCCCGCCCGTGGTCAGGAGCGAGGCCAGCGCGACGAGACATGCCACGGTGAGCACTGCGGAGATCACGCCGATCAACGGCAATACGATGCCAGCCGCAACCTGGGCGCCGTACCCGGGTTGCGGCCGATCAAAAGGGCGGGGGTGCGGCGGCTCGTAGCCGCGCCGTTCCTTGCGACTCCAGAACTCGCGTTCCTTGTTTCGCCGCCGCTTGTCGCGCCACCGCTGATGGCTGTCCTTCATGTCGGCGTAGTGGCGCTTGGTCTGCTCGACGAGCTCCTGCGCGTTGAAAGGCAGTCCGCGCGCCGCCGCGCGTTCCTCGGGCGTTTTCGCCGCCGGTACGACGAACATGAGCACGAGGTATGCGATTCCGAAGAGGCCGGAGCTCAAGACCAGAAGCACCACGAAGATCAGGCGCACGATCGTCGGGTCGACGCCGAAGTAGGCGGCCAACCCGTTGCAGACGCCCGCAATCATTTCTCCTTCCTTGATCAGGTAGAGGCGCTTCGGACCCGAGGTTTCGCGGGGCGCGGCGGCGGCGCCCGAGCCGGATGCGGAGCCGGCGCTCGCGCCGGCGGATGGACCGCCACCCGCCGTCAGTTCACCGGTTTCGACCGGGCCCATCTCCTCGAGAATCCGCTTCATCTCCGCCTCGCCCAGGACGTTCCTGCCCGAGCCGAGGTAGCGCAAGCCCTTGTCGCCGATCGCCTGCTCGAGATCCGCCATGATCTCCTTGCAATCCGGATCGTCGGCCAGGAGTCGCGCGGCCTCGTCGAGGTAAGCGCGCAGGGATTCGTAGGCCTGCTCCTCGACCTGGTAGGCCCTGCCGTTGAGATTGACCGTGATGACTTTGTTCATGGGTTCTACCGTTCCAGTTTCTGAACCGTGCGGTTGATCTCGCGCCAGTAGTCGTTCAGCTCGGTGAGCTGCGTGCGCCCCTTGGCGGTGAGGCGGTAGTACTTGCGTGGCGGGCCCGACTCGGATTCCTGCCATTCGTAGTCGACCAGGTTCTCGCGCCGCATCTTGCTGAGAAGCGGGTAGAGGGTGCCCTCCTGCGTCGCGAACTCCGTCCCCGCCAGGCGCCCGAGGATGTCCGCGACATAGACCTTGTCCGCCGAGATGATCTTCAGCAGGAGAAATTCCAGCAGACCCTTGCGGATCGGGAGAAATTTGACGTCTGAGCTCATCGCCGGTGGCGTTCTCTCGCTAAGTACCTGTCTGAAGAAAGGTACCAGCTTGAACGAAGGTTCGCAAGCCCGCCCCGCGGCTGGCTATTCGGCGACGCCCTGCGAGTACGTGCGCCGCCCGCCGCGGATCGTGCAGCGGACTTTCGCAAAATTCGCCGCATCCGCGGCCGGGTCGGCCTCGAGCACGACGAGGTCGGCGTCCATTCCCTCCGCCACGCGGCCGCGCTGCGCCGTTTCCTTCCAGCGCGCGGCCGGCGCGGTCGTGAGGGAAGCCAGGATCTGCATCGGCGTGAGGGCGCGCGCCATGAGCCGGTATTCCTCGGTCGGGTCGTAGTCCGTCATGTAGCCGACATCGGTGCCGAACAGCACCTGGCCGCCCGCCTTCGAGAACACGCGCAGCTGCTCGACGGCGTCGCCCGTTGCGAGATCGACGATGCGCGGCTCGAGCTTCGCCCGCTTCAGCTCGTAGGGAAAGAGCTGAAGCGTCGGTATGAGGGCCATTTCGTTCGCAATGAGTTGGTCGACGAGAGCCGGCTCCCAGACCGTCTTGCCCTCGCCGATCGTCGCGTGAACGAGGACGTCCACGCCCGCCTCGATCGCGAGGTTGACGCCCTCGATGTCGGTCGGATGCGCGAGCACCGGCAGGCCGCGCCGGTGCGTCTCGTCCGCGGCCGCGAGCGCGATGTCGGGCTGGATGAAGGCGTAGCGGCCGCCGCCCTGCGGCGTCATCAGGAAGAGTTTCGTCGCATCCGCGCCGCCGTCGAGATTTGCCTGGACGGCCGCGAGGGCCTCCTCGACGCTGCCCGGCTGCGATAGGCTCGCGAGGATCTCCGGCGGCAGGTCGCTCAGATAGATCGGGATGCCGTTCTTCGGGTAGAGGGCGCCGCCCGCCGTGAGGATGCGCGGGCCCGCGACTTCGCTGCTCTCGACGCGCGCGCGCAGCGCGACCGTATTCGCAAGATTGGATGCCGTATCGACGACCGTCGTGAACCCGAAGCGATTCAGCATGTCCGTCATCGCCGCCGCGAGCTCGGCTGCCGGCCTTTCCTTCGCGCCGGCGAACTTCTCGTCTATGAAGTGAACGTGGCTGTTCTGGAAGCCCGCGACCACCGTGCCGCCGTCGCACTGGCCGACGCTGCCGGCGCCGCGCGCCGGAATGTCCGCGGCCGGTCCTGCCGCGGCGATCCTTCCCCCGACGATCAGCACGGCCGCATCGTCGATGGCCGGCGCGTCCGGCGCAGCGTAGAGCCGCGCTGCGCGGACCAGGACCGCGCCCTCCGGTGCGCGCTCGCCGCAGGCCTGAAGGGACAAAGCCGACAGGGCCAGGAACGCGATCATTGCGCGTCGCATGGCCGCAATCATCGTCGAGACCAGGTCAGCACCGCAACGGCGTACAGCCCGGCTGCCAACATCAACACTGCCCCGAATCCCAAGTGCACTGCCAGCAGTCCGCCAGCAGCGCCGACAGCACCGAGGCGCAGCCATTGATGCCCCAGGCCCAGGGAATGAACGCCGGAGACTCGGCCGCAAGCCGCGAGAGGCCCAGCGGAAATGGCATGCCCATGAGAAAGGCGAGAGGCGCGGTCAGCACGAGCGTCAGGATCACGCGCGCAGGCATCGATTCGACGATGCCGGGTGGCGGCGGCAGCGCCGCGACCTGGAGCAGGAGCATGAGCACGATGCCGCCACCCGCCCAACGCAGTGCCCGCGCGTGATCGCGCAGGCGCGAAGCCATCAGGCTGCCCGCTCCGGCGAACACCAGGAAACCCGAAAGCACGGCCACCGTGGCGAACAACGGCTGTCCGACGAACAGTCCGTAGCGCTGCATGCAGGCGACTTCGACCAACAGGAACGCAAGGCCCAGGCACAGGAAGTAGATGCCGGGCCGCAAGCGCGACCTGTTGCCGGGACGCCGGCCGAGCGCCGCGAGCGGCGCCAGGACCAGGACGAGCGACAGCGGCGCGGCGAGCGCAAGCGTTCCGACCAGCACCAGGTAACCCGTGTCGAGGAGTGTCAGCCCACCCTGGCCACGCAGCGCGATCAGTTCCGACAGAAGCGACCAACGGAAGAAATGAAAGAAGTACGGGCGATCGTCCGTCGCCGGCTCGATGTGAAACTTGTAATCCGCGAGGAACCGGTCCGCGTGGTCGCCGAGTAGCGCGACCGCCGCTTCGTGCTGCCATGGCCGTGGCAGGAGATGGCTGCGGTTCGCCTCTTCGCGACCGATGCCCGGGAACCAGACCGGGTCGAAGCCACGCGTCTCGCAGAATGCCCGCAGGCGGCCGATGTCTGCGACGGACAGATCGCCATTACTGACCAGCAGCGTGCTCGTCTGCCAGCCGCGGATCACGGCCAGGCGTTCGCCCGGATCGATCCCGAGCGCGCGCAGTGCCGCAACTGCGGTGGCGAAGAGCCTGGGTCCTTCGCGCGGCGGCTCTTTGACCCAGCGCGTCAATGCGAGGAGCCCGCCGGGTGCGAGCCGCGCGTAATAGTCCGCAATCGCTTCCACGGTGTAGAGATGACTTTCCGCCATCGCCTGCACGCCCGCGCCCGAGCCGCCGTAGGAGTCGAGCGGCGCGACCTGGATCAGGTCGTACTGGCCACGGTCGCTCTGGACGAATCCGCGCGCGTCGCCCTGATGGAAACGCACCCGCGGATCGTGAAGCGAAGCACGAAGCAGCATGAGCATGGCCGGGTTGATCTCGACCGCCTCCACTTCCCAGGCGTCGTGATAGAGCGCCTGCCACACTTCTGCGCCGCCGCCCGCACCCAGGACCAGCACCCGCGGGCGCCCGAGCAGCTGGTAGGGAAGTGCCGATGTCGTTTCGGTGAGCCAGGACAGCGATTCACGACGCCCGTCCCACGCAATTAATGCGGTCATTGCATCGCCGTCCGAGAAGACGGCGAGCTGTTCCGGAATTTCCGACGTCGCAGTGAGGCTGCGGCCGGGAGCATGCCGGAACGGGATCGTCTTGTTGCGAACCGTGGTGAGAAGGCCGTAAGGACTCGAGTATTCGGCCTCAACTTCCGCGCCGATGACCGACAGCGCGCGCGGCAGCCCCTTGAACTCGGTGATTTGCGGTGCGAGCCACGGCCGCGGCAGGAGCACGATCGCGATCAATGCCGCCGCCGGCAACGCGAGGCGCGCAATCCTGGGTGCGGGCGGAAGCGAGGCAGCCACTGCGCCGGCGATGGCGGCGGTGCGAAGCGCCGTTTCCACCGGCAGCAGGAACAGCAGGCCGGTCGCAATTCCAGCGCCGAGTCCCGCGCCGATCAGGTCCGCGGCATAGAGCACGGCAATGCGCTCGCGTGCGTGCATGAATGCGAGCCCGAAGCAGCATGCGGCGAAGAAGAATGGCAAGGACAGCAGCAGGAAGTAGCCCGCGAGCCAGGCGAGTTGGAGCGGGTTCCACACGAGCTCGAGCCCATTGAACGGCAATGCCTGCGCCAGCGCCCAGCATGCGGGCGCTGAGACGGCAAAGAGTGCCGCCGAGCCCGCATAGAATGAGCCGAACCGGGGCAAGAGCCGCTTGCCAGCGAGCGCGAGCGCCGTGCCTGCCGCGCCGTGCCCCAGCAGTGCGAGGCTGACGATCGTCGCGACGAACGTGTGCCATTGGACGATGGCAAGCAGGCGAAACAGCAGCACCTGGTACGCCAGCGCGGCACCGGCCAGCAGCCCCACCGACAGGGCGAGCAGCGCATGCTCGCGCCGCCCCATCACCGATCGCCGGTGAGCGGCACGAAGGCAACCGGCAGCACGCTCCGGGTCGACACTTTCCCCTTCGCATCCTTCTCCAGCAGGATCAGGTCCTGCGCGAAGAACGGCGCGCCGACCGGAATGACCATGCGGCCGCCCGGCTTGAGCTGCCGGATGAGCGGCGGCGGGATCGCATCCGCGGCCGCGGTGACGATGATGCCGTCGTAGGGCGCGTGCTCCGGCCAGCCGTGATAGCCGTCGCCAAGCCTGACCTCGACGTTGTTGTAACCGAGCTGGCGAAGGCGCTCAGAGGCGGCCCCCGCGAGCGGCTCGACGATCTCGATCGTATGCACGCGCGCAACCAACTCGGCGAGCACCGCAGCCTGGTAGCCGGAGCCGGTGCCGACCTCGAGCATGACGTCACCGGGTTCCGGCGCAAGGAGCTCGGTCATCAACGCCACGATGTAGGGCTGCGAAATCGTCTGGCCATGACCGATCGGCAGCGGGCGATTGTCATAGGCACTGCCGGCCTGGCTCGCCGGCACGAACCGGTGCCGGGGCACTGCGTCCAGCGCGGCGATCACGCGCGCACTGAAACGCGCGCGGCCGGTGCTGTCGGCGGTGGCCGCCGCATCACGCTGGATCTCGGCCAGCAATGCCTTGCGCGCCTGCGACCAGCGCGCTTCGTCCGTCGCGGCACACGGTGGCATGAAGCCGGCGAGCAGCAGGAGCTGCGCCAGCCATCGGCTGCTGACTCGTGGCGGGCATCGCGTCATCGCCTGCTCCGGCGCCAAAGTCGGAAATCACTATAGTCCCGCGCGCTAGAGTATGGCTACGAGCCGGGGAGTCGCAGGTGCGCGTCGGGGAAACATTCACTCAACACGCGGTGGTCTGGCGCCGGGCTGCGTTTCTCGCCCTGCTGTGCATCGCGCTCGCCGCAATCACGGCAACGGCCGACCTGCACGTGGCGCTGCTCGAGGTGATGGCCGCCAGCCGCGAGCTGATCATCGGTCACCCCGTGCTGGGTGCGCTGCTCTTCGTGCTGCTGGCCGCGGTATCCGCGATGTTCTTCTTCTTTTCGAGCGCGATCCTGGTGCCCGTGGCGGTATACGCCTGGGGCGAGCCGCTCACCATGCTGATGCTGTGGCTGGGCTGGACTCTCGGCGGCGTCGTCGCCTACGGCATCGCCCGATATCTCGGTCGGCCGGTGGTGCACTGGCTGACGGTGGATCGGGCCCTGCGTCGCGTCGAACGCCGCATCCGTCCCGACACGCCGTTCAGGTACATCCTTCTCTTCCAGCTCGGACTTCCGTCCGAGATTCCGGGCTACGTGCTGGGCCTCGCCAAATACCCCTTCGGCAAGTTCCTGCTGGCCCGCGCGCTCGCCGAACTGCCATTCACGGTCGCGACGATCTACCTGGGGGCCGGCATCGTCAGCGCCAGGAGCGGTCTCGTGCTGGCAGTGGGGCTTTCAATCGCCGCACTGAGCGTCGGCGCCTTCTATTTCCTGCGCCGGCAAACGCGCAGTCAGTCCGCGCGCTGAGTCGTCCTCACGCGCTTCAGGCAGCCCGCCTCAATGGCGGCCGGACGCAGTCGCGTGAGACAATTACCGGATGCCTAACGAGCGGGATTTCGTGCTGCACAGCTGGTGCGTGCCGGGGGACTGGAACGCCCCCACGGTCGTCGGCGGCCGCGGCGCGAGGCTCCTCCTCGAGGACGGCCGCGAGATGCTCGACATGTCGAGCCTCGTCGAGTGCAGCAATCTCGGCCACCAGCATCCGAAGCTCGTCGCCGCCGTCAAGGCCCAGGCCGAAAAGCTGATGTTCGTCACCGCCGCCTGGGGTGCCGAGCCGCGGCGCGTGCTGGCGGAGCGCCTGCTCGAGCTGTCCGGTTTCGAGGGGGGCCGCATTTTCTTCACGCTCGGCGGCGGTGACGCCAACGAGAACGCCGTCCGAATCGCGCGGCACGCTTCGAAAAAGCCGCGCGGCCTCGTCGTCACGCGCGACCGCTCCTACCACGGCGCGAGTTACATGGACATGGCGCTCTCGGGCGATGCCCGCACCGCGCACCAGGTGGACTCCGCGGCCTGGGGCGTCCGGCATGTGCCTCCGCCGTATTCGTACCGCTGCCCGTTCGGCAGCGCGAGCGCGCACGATTGCGGAATCCGGGCAGCTCGCGCAGTCGCGGAATGCATCGACGCGGAAGGCGCGGCCCGTGTCACGGCCGTGCTGATGGAAACGGACGCCGGCAGCAATGGCATCGTCCCGCCCGACAGCTACTGGCCGGCGCTCCGCGAACTCACGCGCGAACGCGAGGTGCTGCTCATCGCCGACGAAGTCATGAGCGCATTCGGCCGCTGCGGCGAGTGGTTTGCCTGGCAGCGCCACGGCGAAGCGGGGCGGCCCGACCTCATGACGCTGGCCAAGGGGCTCACGGCGGCCGCCGTGCCGCTCGGCGCCGTCGTGATGAGCGCCTCTGTCGCGCGACGGCTCGAGCACGAGATGTTCTACGGCGGCCTCACGTATTGCGGCCATCCGCTTTCCTGTGCCGTCGGCGTCGCCGCGATCGACGCGTATCGCGACGAGATGCTCATCGCTCGCTCGCGCGCCCTGGGGGCGCGGATGTTCGCGCAATTGCAGGCGCTCGCAGCCCGCCACCCCGTGATCGGCGAGGTCCGCGGCGGCCGCGGGCTCTTTGCGGTGATCGAGCTCGTATCGGACCGCGCCACGAAGGCGCCCATAGCGCCCTGGCCCGGCCAAAGCGACGCCATGAAGGCCATGCTCGCGGCCGCGCGCGACGAGGGCGTGTCCTTCGGCTCGCGCGGGAACCTGGTGTTCATCGCCCCGCCGCTCGTCATCGCCGAGTCGGAGCTCGCCTCCGCGCTCGGCCTCCTCGACCGTCTGCTCACCCGCTTTTTCCCCGCCGCGATGGAGCGCGCCTCATGAGCTTCCGCCTCACCTACGCCACGATGTTCGACCCCCCGGAGGAATTGCACGAGCGATTCGAGAAAGCGCTCGCCACGATGCGCGGCCGGCTGGGCAAGACGCATCCGATGCTCATTGACGGCAAGGACGTGCCCGCCGCCAGGACGGAGGAGCGCGCAAGCCCGATCGACAACCAGCTGAAGATCGGGCGTTTCCCGCTCGCCAACGCCGCCGAGGTCGATTCCGCGCTCGCGGCCGCGCACCGCGCCTTTCCGGCCTGGCGCGACGCCGGCATGGCTGAACGCGTGCGCCTGATGCGGAAGGTCGCGGACATCCTCGAGGAGCGCGTCTACGAGATCGCGGCCGCGCTCGTGCTGGAGGTCGGCAAGAACCGCCTTGAGGCGCTCGGCGAGGCGCAGGAGTGTGTGGACTTCTTCAACGTTTACGCCGACGATTTCGAGGCGCACAAGGGCTACGAGTTCGAGCTGCCGAACGACCCGTCGGCCGCCTTCATATCGCGCAACAGGAGCGTGATGCGTCCTTACGGCGCCTGGGCCGTGATCGCGCCCTTCAATTTCCCGATCGCGCTGGCGGCGGGGCCGACGGCAGCCGCGCTCGTGACCGGAAACACCGTCGTGCTCAAGTGCGCGTCCGATACGCCCTGGGCCGGGCGGCTGCTCGCCGATTGCATCCGCGACGCGGGCCTGCCGGCTGGCGTTTTCAACTTCGTCAACGGCGCCGGCGCCGCGGTCGGCGAGCAGCTCGTGCGCGATGCGCGCACCGCCGGGGCGACGTTCACGGGGTCCGTCGCAGTCGGCCGCGCGATCATGGCGGAAATGGCGGCCGGCCGTTACCCGCGTCCCTACATCGCTGAGATGGGCGGCAAGAACCCGGCCATCGTCACGGAGAACGCCGACCTCGACCGCGCGGCCGCGGGCATTGCGCGCTCCGCCTATGGCATGGGCGGGCAGAAGTGCTCGGCGCTCTCACGGCTCTACGTCCACGAGAAGGTGGCGGACGCGTTGCTCGCGAAGATCGAAAAGGAAATCGACAAGATCAAGATTGGCGACCCGGCCGAGCGCGCGACCGGCCTCGGGCCGGTCGTCAACAAGCGCGCGCACGAGAGCTACGCGCGATACGTGTCGGAGCTCAAGGATCGTGGCGCGAAATTCCGGCGCGGCGGCAGGCAGCCGAACGAAGGCCCGCTCGCGCGCGGCTTCTACGTCGAGCCCGTCCTGGTCGAGGCGGGTTCCGACGATCCACTCTGGAAGCAGGAGATGTTCCTGCCGATCCTGATGGTGCAGCGTTACCGCGACCGCGAGGAGGCGATGCGCCTCGCGAACGACACCGACATGGGGCTCACGGCCGGCTTTTACGGCGCGCCGGACGAAGTGAAGTGGTTCCAGGACGGCATCGAGGCGGGCGTCACCTACGCGAACCGCGGCGCGGGCGCGACCACCGGCGCCTGGCCCGGCTACCAGCCCTTCGGCGGCTGGAAAGGCTCCGGATCGTCCGGCAAGGCGATCGCCTCGGCCTACTACCTGCCGCTGTACCTGCGCGAACAGTCGCGGACCGTGGTGGAGTGAATGACGCAGTTCCTGCCGCTTTCGGAAGCCATCGCGACCCACGTCGCCGACGGCGCCTGCATTGCGCTCGAGGGTTTCACGCACCTCATCCCCTTCGCTGCGGGCCATGAGCTGATCCGGCAGGGCCGCCGCGATCTGCACCTCGTGCGGATGACTCCCGACCTCATCTACGACCAGCTCATCGGGGCTGGCTGTGCGCGCAAGCTGACCTTCTCCTGGGGCGGCAATCCGGGCGTCGGCTCGCTGCATCGCCTCCGCGACGCCGTCGAAAACCAATGGCCGCGCCCGCTCGAGATCGACGAGCACAGCCACGCGGCAATGGCCGTCGCCTATCGCGCCGGCGCCGCGCGGCTGCCCTTCGGGATCCTGCGCGGTTACATCGGCACCGATCTCGCGCAGCAGAATCCGCGCATCCGGCACGTTGCCTGCCCATACACCGGCGAGAAGATCGCGACCGTGCCCGCGGTCAATCCCGACGTCACGATCCTGCACGCGCAGCGCGCCGATCGGCGCGGCAATGTCGCGATCGACGGGATCGTCGGCGCCGCGCGCGAGGCCGCGTTCGCCGCCGCAAAGCTGCTCGTCACCGTCGAGAAGATCGTCGACGAGCTGCCTCCCGCGATGAACAATGTCGTGCTGCCGCATTTCACCGTCACGGCCGTCGCACACTGCCCGGTTGGCGCCTGGCCTTCCTACGCGCAGGGCCATTACGCCCGCGACAACGACTTCTACCTGCGCTGGGACGCGATCGCCCGCGACCGCGGGGAGTTCACCGCCTGGATCGATCGCCACGTGCGGGCGACTGCGGACCACCGCGCGTTTCTCGCCAGCTTGCGCGAGGCGGCATGATCCGGCGTGCAGCGGCGGGCGCGCGCGGGATCCGGCGGGGTTGGTCGCTCGCAAACTCCGCCGGAACTTACGAGTTTGCTTGCGACCACCCCGCCACCTCGCGCGCGCCGGATGCGTCGCGGCGTGTCGCGCGCGTGCGAGCCGTAGCGGGACCCCCGAGTGAGCGAATGTCCGCTCTTCTGAGCGAACGAGGGAAGTCCCGCCGGCGAAGCACGCGCGCGCGCCGACCGGTGCTTCCCGCGTGCTCGCGGGAGACCGGTGTCGCATGAAGGAATACACGCGCGATGAGATGATGACCGTCGCCGCCGCGCGGCTGCTCGCGGACGGCCAGGTCTGCTTCGTCGGCATCGGCCTGCCGAGCGCCGCCTGCAACCTCGCGCGGCTGACGCACGCGCCGGACCTCGTGCTGATCTACGAGTCGGGCACGATCGGCACGCGCCCCCACGTGCTCCCGCTTTCCATCGGCGACGGTGAGCTTGCGGAGACCGCGACCTGCGTGATTCCGCTGCCCGACATCTTCAGCGACTATCTCCAGGCCGGACGCATCGACGTCGGTTTTCTCGGCGCAGCGCAGATCGACCGATTCGGCAACCTCAACAGCACGGTGATCGGAAACTACGCCAGGCCGAAGACCCGCCTGCCCGGCTCCGGCGGCGCGACCGAGATCGCGGCGCACGCGAAGCAGGTTTTCATCGTCATGAAAGCGACGCCGCGCAGCTTCGTGCAGAAGCTCGACTTCCAGACGAGCGGCGGACACTTCGTCGGCCGCTCGCAAAGCGGTGCGCGCGGCGCGGGGCCTTCAGTGATCGTGACCGACGTCGGCATCTTGAAACCGCTGCCCGAAAGTGGAGAATTCGCGCTTTCCGCGACTTATCCCGGAATCCCGGCGGAAGAAGCGCGCAAGGCCATCGGATGGCCGCTCGCCTCGCTGCCAGCGCCTGAAACCTGTGCGGCGCCCACCGCGACGGAACTCGCGGCGCTCCGCGCCCTCGAGGCCCGGACGGCCGCCGCGCACCGAGAACCCGTGAGGCTCCCTCTATGAACGCTACGCCCCGCGCCGCAGCCGGCATCAAGAACCCGCACATCAAGATGGAGCTGCCGGGCCCGAAGTCCCGCGCCATGATCGAGCGCGACGCCAGGGTTGCCTCGCCCTCCTACCCACGCGACTACCCGTTCGTGATCTCGCACGGCAAGGGCACCGAGGCCTGGGACGTCGACGGCAACCGCTTCCTCGATTTCGCGGCGGGCATCGCGGTCTGTGCGACGGGCCATGCGCATCCGCGCGTCGTGAAGGCCGTGCAGGAGGCCGCAGCCAAATTCCTGCACATCTCGAGCGACTACTGGCACGAGGAGATGACCGCGCTCGCGGAGCGCCTCTCGGCGATCGTGCCGCTCGGTGAGCCCGGCATGTGCTTCTTCTGCCAGTCGGGAACCGAATCGGTCGAGGGCGCGCTGAAGCTCGCGCGCTACGTGACGAAGCGCCAGCGCATCATCGCCTTCCTCGGCAGCTTCCACGGCCGCACCATGGGCTCGCTGTCGCTGACTTCCAGCAAGGTCACGCAGCAGGCGGGTTTTTTCCCGTCGATGCCGGGCGTCACGCACGTGCCCTACCCGAACACCTACCGGCCGCTCTTTGCAGGCAGCGACCAGGGCAAGGCCGTGCTCGACTACATCCGCATGCTCTTCGACCGGAACCTGCCGCCCTCGGAGGTCGCCGCGATCGTCATCGAGCCCTTGCAGGGTGAAGGTGGCTATCTCGTTCCGCCGGAAGGCTTCCTCGAGGGCCTTCGCAAGCTTTGCGACGAGCACGGCATCCTCCTCGTGTTCGACGAGGTGCAGTCCGGCATCGGCCGCACGGGACGCCTGTTCGCCTCGCAACACTCCGGCGTGACGCCCGACATCATGACGCTCGCCAAGGGCCTCGGCTCCGGCCTGCCGATCGGCGCCGTGGTCGCGAAGGCGAGCCTCATGAAGCAGTGGAAGAAAGGCGCGCACGGCAACACCTTCGGCGGCAACCCGATCTGCTGCGCGGCCGCGAACGCGACGATCGACCTCGTGCGCGAGCAGTACGTGCGGAACGCCGCGAAGGTCGGCGCTCACTTCATGCAGCGCCTCGAGGAGCTTCGCCCGGCCTATCCCTGCATCGGCGACATCCGCGGCCGCGGGCTCATGATCGGCGTCGAGATGATCGAGAAGGACGGCTCGCCCGCGCGCGCGCTGGTGGATCGCATCCTGCATCGCGCGTACCACAACGGGCTCCTGCTGCTGTCCTGCGGCGTCTCGACGCTGCGCTTCATGCCGCCGCTCTGCGTGACGGAGGCCGAGGTGGACGAGGCGATGATTTATCTCCGGCAGTCGCTGGACGAGGCCTTGGCGGGCAAGGCGTGAAGCCCGCCGTCCGCGCGCTTCTCGCGCTCGCCCCACTCCTCCTCGCGGCGTCCGCCGACGCTGCGCGCGAGGCGGTGCTGAACCAGGTCAAGCTTCCTCACAACTATTACTGGCGGGAGCTTTACATCCCGCAGCTGACGACGGGGCCATCGAGCGCCGCGTTCATGCCGCTGGGACTCGAGCTTGTCTACAGCATGCAAGGCTCGCTCTGGCGCCAGCGCATCGACTCGAAGGAGGCGAGCGAGATCACACACGCCAAGGGCGCCTACGATTACCAACCCGATGTCGCCCCGGATGGCAAGACTGTCGTATTCAGCCGCTACGACGGCCGCGCGTACGAGCTATGGCGGCTCGATCTCGAATCAGGCGACACCCAGGCGCTCACTACGAACGCAGGCGTCAACGTCGAGCCCCGCTTCTCGCCGGATGGCGAGCGGCTAGTCTGGGTCTCGACCGCCGGGACCGGGCATTTCAACCTCAAGATCGCCGATATCGCCGTCACCGGACTTTCGAACGAGCGGTTTCTCGTCGCGCCGCGCGAGAGCGTAATCGACCGCTACTACTATTCGACGCACGATCACGCGATCAATCCCTCCTGGACCCCTGACGGCAAGCGCGTCTACTACGTCTCGAATGCGGAAATCCCATGGGGCGCGGGCCGGATCTGCTCGATTTCCCTGGAAGGCGGGGAACCGGCATGCCTCGACAGGCACCAGTTGGAGTCGTCCTGGGCGGCACGTCCGGAAGTCGCGCCGGACGGCAAGCGAATCCTGTTTTCGAACTATCACGGCGGTCAGTGGCACCAGCTCTGGCTGACGACGACGACTGACGCCGCTCCGCTGCAGCTGACCTATGGTGAATTCGACCGGCGAAACGCCCGTTGGTCACCCGATGGCCGACGCATCGCCTACATCAGCAACGAACGCGGCAACACGAATCTCTTCGTCCAGGAAATGTCGGGCGGTGCGCGCACCGCGCTTGCCCACGGGACGACCGACAGGCTGGACACACTTGCCTTCCTTGCGATCTTTCCGCAGGACGCCGCCGGCCGTCCGATTTCGGCGCGAGTTTCCGTGCTCGGCAGCGATCAACGTTGGCACGGGCCATCGCAGGCGTGGATGCATGCCGACGACGCCTATGACAGGAGCATTTTTCCGAGCGAGCCGCATTACTTTCACTGCACGGAGATTTGCAGCGTCAGGGTTCCCGCAGGCAAGACTGTGATCCACATGCAGAGCGGTTTCCGGCGCTTGCCGGCGATGGTCACTCGCGACTTTTCATCGGGCGAATCTGTCGATCTGCCCGTCAAGCTCGCTGACAATGACCTGCCCGCCAACTTCGGCAAGTTCGTGAGCGCGGACCTTCACGTGCACATGAATTACGGCGGTCACTACCGCAACTGGCCCGAACAGATGCTCGCGCAGGCCGCGGCCGAAGACCTCGATGTCGTCCAGAACCTCATCGTCAACAAGGAAGAGCGCATACCCGACATCGGGTACTTCCGGCCCGATCCTGATCCCGCGAGCGGCGCGCGCGTGCTCCTGCATGCGCAGGAGTATCACACGAGCTTCTGGGGCCATCTCGGCCTCCTGCATCTCTCCGATCACCTGCTGCTGCCGGACTACGCGAGCTATCGCCACACCGCGTTCGCGAGTCCCTGGCCGCACAACGGCGTGGTCGCCGATCTCGCGCATGCTCAGGGCGCGCTCGTCGGTTACGTCCACATCGCCGACTTCCCGATCGACCCGCCAAACGAGAAATCCCTCTCCTACCAGCTGCCGGCCGACGTCGCGCACGGCAAGGTGGATTACCTCGAGGTCATGGGCTTCTCGGATCACCACATCACGGCGGGAATCTGGTACCGCCTCCTGAATCTCGGCTTCCGCCTGCCGGCGGGCGCCGGCACGGACGCGATGGCGAACTATGCGTCGCTGCGCGGGCCGGTCGGCCTCGTTCGCGTTTTTCTCGACACCGGCGGCGAGAGGACGCCGGCCGCGCTATATGACGCCCTGAAGTCCGGCCGCACGTTCGTCAGCAACACGGCGCTGCTCGGGCTCGAGATCGGCGGTGTCCGCCCAGGCGGCACGATACCGAAGGCATCGGGCGTGTTGCCCGTGCGCGTTTCAATGCGCTCGCCGTTTGCGATGGATCATCTCGAACTCGTGCAGAACGGCCGCGTCATCCGGAAATTCAGGCTCAAGGGCGACCGCAGGCGCCATGACTGGACGGGGGACATCCGGTTGAAGGAAGGCGGCTGGGTCGTGCTTCGCGCCTGGAACGACGGTCCGGATCCCCTCGTGCTCGATCTATATCCTTACGCGACGACCAGTCCGGTCTACTTCGAATCGCCGACAGCGCCGGCGGCACCGGGCGACGCGGCCTATTTCCTGGCCTGGATGAATCGCGTCATCGAGGCCGCCGAAGCGCGCGGCGGCTGGAATGAAGACAGCGAACGCCGGGAGACGCTTGACTATCTCAATGCCGCCCGCGAAAAGTTCCGCCGGCTGGCCGCGACCAGGGACGGCGAATGAACCTGCGCCGCCGTTTTTCGAAAGCCTTCGTTCTCTTTGCGTTCACGTGCGCGGTTACGACGGCAGCCGAACCGTCTAGGTTCAGCGTCGACGACCTCGTGCGGGTCGCGAACCTCACCGAACTCGACCTTTCGCCCGATGGCGAGTTCGTCGTCTACAGCGTCGGCGAGCCCGACTTCAAGGCGGACAAGCCGCGCTACGACATCTGGCGCGTGCGCTGGGACGGCAGCGAGCGCCGCCCGCTCACGCGCACGGCGGACGCAGACGACTGGCAGCCGATGTACAGCCCGGATGGCAAGCAGATTGCGTTCCTGTCCGACCGCGGCGGCGAAGATGCTGAAACCCAGGTCTGGGTGATGCCGGCCGATGCGGGCGAGGCCGAAAAGCTCACGGACTTTCCCGGCGGTGTCGTCGATTTCGACTGGTCGCCGGACGGGAAGTCGCTCGCCGTCATCGCCAAGGATCGCGAACGCGCCGAGGGCGAGGACAAGCCGCCCCAGCCGAAGCCGATCGTCATCGACCGCTACCAGTTCAAGCAGGACTTCGTCGGTCTCCTGGGCGACAAGCGCCGGCATCTCTATGTGTTCGACGTTTCGGGCCGCAAGGCGACGCAACTGACCTCGGGCGCGCACGACGAGCACCTGCCCGCCTGGTCGCCGGACGGAAAGCGCATCGCCTACGTGACGAAACGCGGGCCGGATCCGGACCGCACCCTCAACTGGGACATCTACGTCATCGAGCCGCGCGCGGGCGCCCCTGAAACACAGGTGACGCGCTTCGCGGGCGCCGACGCCGACCCGGATTGGGAATCGCGCCCAGCCTGGAGTTCCGACGGCAAGCGAATCGCCTACCTGCAGAGCGGCGAGGACAAGTGGATCTATTACAAGCCCTGGTCGCTCGCCGTCATCGACGTCGCGAGCGGCGAGGTCACGCGGCCCGCGGGCGTCGAGCTCAATCACACGAAGCCGGTTTTCACGCCCGACGGGAAATCGATCATCGCGCTCGTCGAAGAGAGCCGCGTGACCCATGTCTCCCGCATCGAACTCGCGACAGGCCAGGTGACGGCGCTTACCTCTGGTCCGCGCTTCGATTTCGACTTCGATACCGCGGCGAATGGACGGATCGCCGTGCTTGGCGGCGACGACCTGCATCCCTACCGGATCGAGGCCGTCGACCCGGCGAAGGTGAACGTCCCCTCCGTCATCGCGGACCACAACGAGTGGCTGAAGGACAGGAAGCTCGCGCCGGTCGAGCCGATCGAGTTCAAGAGCGCGGACGGCACGCCGATTCATGGCTTCCTCGTGAAGCCAGTCGACTATGTTGCCGGCAAGCGCTATCCGACGATCCTGCGCATCCACGGCGGGCCGGTCTACCAGTTCAGCCACGAGTTCATGGAAGACTGGCAGGTGTTCGCGGCGAACGGCTACGCCGTCGTGGCGGCGAACCCGCGCGGCAGCTCAGGCCGCGGCTTCGAGTTCGCGAATGCGATCTATGCCGACTGGGGCAACAAGGACACCGCCGATGTGCTGGCGGCGGTCGACCATGTCGTGAAGATGGGCGTTGCGGACGCGGACCGTCTCGGCGTCGGCGGCCACAGTTATGGCGGCATCCTCACCGACCAGGTCATCGCGCGTGACAACCGCTTCAAGGCGGCAGTGAGCAGCGCCGGTTCGGCGAACATGTACGGCATGTACGGCTACGACATGTACATCCGCGAGTACGAGCAGGAGCTCGGCCTGCCCTGGCGCGACCGCGAGACCTACGACCGCGTCAGCTTCCCGTTCTTCAACGCGGACAGGATCACGACGGCGACGCTGTTTCTCTGCGAGGAGCTCGACGAGAACGTGCCCTGCATCGGCGGCATGCAGATGTACCAGGCGCTCAAGTCGCTCGGCGTGCCGACCCGCCTCGTGATCTATCCGGGCGAGTATCACCCCGTCACGATTCCGAGCTATCTCCGCGACCGCATGCAGCGCATGCTCGACTGGTACGGCCGCTACCTCGGCGTGCTGCCGCGTCCGTAGCGCCGGAGGAGATCGGTGAGCGCCGCATGCGGCAGCGCCTTCGCGCTGTGGCCCTTGTTGCCTTCCATGTCGCGCGCCGCGACGATCGCGTTGACGATCGCTTCCTCGGTCGCCTGCACGGTGCCTTCGAAGAGCGCGTCCAGAGAGCCGTTGTCGAGGTATTCTGCGCCCAGGATTTCCGCGCCGCCCATGCCTTTCGCGTTCGCCGTCGAGAATGCGACGAAGATGTCGCCCGACCCGTTGCCTGCGAAGGAGCCCATGCGCGCGAGCCCCATGCCGGCCCGCCGCGCGATGCGCTTGAGCTGGTGCGGCAGGAGCGGCGCATCCGTCGCGACGACAATGATGATCGAGCCCTTTTCCGCGTCGGAGGAAGACGCGTAGCTGAGCCCGCCTTCCTTCAGGTGCTGGCCGACCGGCACTCCCGCGATGCGCAGCGACGCGCGCATCCCGTAGTTCGCCTGGACCAGCGCGCCGACCGTGTAGGCGCGGCCCTTGACGTCCAGGCGCCGCGAAGACGTGCCGATGCCGCACTTGAACCCGTGGCAGGTCATGCCCGTGCCGCCGCCGACATTGCCCTCGGCGACAGGCCCTCCCGCCGCGCCGTCGAGTGCCGCATCGACGTGCGAGGCCTTGACGTGAAAGCCGTTGACGTCGTTCAGCTCGCCGTCCCAGGTCTCCGCGACGACCGGCGTCGACCACCAGTAGCCGGAAGCGTCCGGCTTGCCGTTGCGCACGCGCCAGGCGATCGTCGCCTCGTGCACCGCGCCGACGCTGTGCGTGTTGGTGAGCATCACCGGCCCTTCGAGCATTCCGCCCTCCTCGATCCACGCCCGGCCGGTCATCTCGCCCGCGCCGTTCAGGACATGGTCTCCGGCGAACACGGGCGTCGTGATCGAATCGCGCCCCCGCGGCAGGATCGCCGTGACGCCCGTGCGTACCTTGCGGCCGCCGGCGAGGTCCTCGATCAACGTGACCTGGCCGACGGTGACGCCGGCGACATCGGTGATGGCATTGAGCGGTCCAGGTTCACCGTCGAACGGAACGCCGAGGTCCCTTGCCCGGGGACCGGCATGTGCCGTGGATATGGCAAATGCCGCAAACAGTGTCAGGATGTTAAGAGCCGCGCGGAATCCGATGAACAAATGATGCAACCTCGCCGGAAATCTTTGCCGGCATCGAGTCTTGGGGCCGACATGCTATCAGCAATCTATGATGTCGGCCGCAAGCATAGGATCCCCAACGCAACAGAATGGTGCTTCACGGAGACGACTGCATGAAATTGAGACGCGCGGCGTTGCTGACTTTGCTGTCTTGCCTGTGCATCCCATTCGCAACGGCGGCGCGCGCGGAGACCGTGGTCGTTCACGCCGGGCGCATGCTGGACGTCGAGCAGGGCCGCTACCTGGAAGACCGCGCGATCCGCATCGAGGACGGACGCATCACGTCGATCACGCCGTGGACTGCGGCCTCGCGCGGCGGCAGCCGGCTGATCGACTGGTCGAAGTACACCGTGCTGCCCGGGCTCATCGACCTGCATACGCACCTCGTCGGCGACATCAGCTCCGCGGACGTGACCGCGCCGCTGTCGAGTTCCGCCGCCCGCGATGCCCTGATGGGCGTCGCGCATGCGCGCGCCACGCTCTCCGCCGGCTTCACGACGGTGCGCGATGTCGGCACCTATCGCGCTTTCGTCGACGTCGCCCTTCGCAATGCGATCAACGCGGGCCAGGTCGAGGGACCGCGCATGTACGTCGCGGGCGCCTATGTCACCGTCACGCACGGCGGCGGCGAAGTCACCGGCCTGCCGGAAGGCGTGGCCATACCCGACGAAATGCGGCGTGGACTGGCGGACAACGAGGCCGAAGTGCGCCAGCGCGTGCGCGAGCTGCTCGCGGGCGGCGCCGACCTCATCAAGGTGGTCGCAACCGGAGCCGTATTCACGGCCGGGACGACGCCCTCGAAGCCGGAGTACACGGAAGCCGAGATTCGGGCGGCCGTGGATGAAGCCGCGAAGCGCGGCACTTTCGTCGCCGCCCACGCCCACGGTGCGGAAGGCATCAAGAACGCCATCCGCGCGGGCGTGCGCACTGTTGAGCACGGCTCCTACCTCGACGACGAGGGCATCGAGCTGATGGTCAAGCACGGCACCTGGCTCGTAGCCGACGTCTACAACGGCGACTACACCGAGGAAGTCGGCAACCGGGACGGCTGGTCGCAGGAGATCCTGCGCAAGAACCGCGAAACCACGGATATCCAGCGCGCCGCCTTCGGCAAGGCGGTCAAGGCGGGTGTCCGCATCGGCTTTGGCACGGATGCCGGCATCTACCCGCACGGAGACAACGCACGGCAGTTCGCCTACATGGTCAAATACGGCATGACGCCCCTCGATGCGATCCGCTCGGCGACCTCGAGCGCAGCCGCCTCGCTCGGCCGCTCGCAGGAGCTCGGCTCCATCGCGACCGGCAAGTTCGCCGATCTCATCGCGATCAACGGCGACCCGCTCGAGGACATCGATCGCATGCGGAACGTGGCCGGCGTCATCAAGCAGGGCTTGTTGATCCACCAGGGGGGCGCCCGATGAATACGCGCGAGCTCGGCCTCACGATGTGCACGGCGCTCGTCGTCGGCAACATGATCGGCATGGGCATTTTCATGCAGCCGGCGGCTCTCGCGCCCTTCGGCCTCAATGCCCTGACCGGCTGGGCGGCCGTGATCGCCGGCTGCGCCTGCCTTGCGATCACCTTCGCGGTTCTCTCGCGCAAGCTGCCGCAGGCCGATGGCCCCTTCGATTACATCCGCTCGACCATGGGCGAGCCGGTCGCCTTCGCCGCAATGTGGTGCTACTGGATCTCGGCGGTCGTCACCAACGCCGCACTGTCGGTCGCGGTCGTCGGCTATTTCATCTCCTTCTTTCCGGCATCAACCGCGATCCCGCCCCCTGTCCTGACGGTTGCGTTCATGTGGCTGTTCGTCGGCGTCAACCTGCTCGGCGTCAAGAGCGGGGGGCGCGTGCAGGTGATCACTTCGCTTCTCAAGGTCGTCCCGCTCGTGCTGGTCATGGTCCTCGGCGGTGCGGCGATCCTCATGGAGCCCGCGGCCTACGCCGCGAACCTGCCCACGACACCGCCGGTCGGGCTGCAGCCTTCGATGGCCGCGGCGACGATCGCGCTCTACGCCATGCTCGGCTTCGAGTCTGCGACCATTGCTGCGGGCCGCGCCCGCGATCCCGAGCGCACGATCCCTCGCGCTACGCTGATCGGCACGCTGTTCGTTGCGATCGTCTATGTCTCGATCGTTGCCATCGGGATGTTGCTGGTGCCGCAGGCGACGCTTGCCGCATCGGACGCGCCCTTCGTCACGATCCTCGACAGCCTGCTCGGCGTCGGCAACGGCCGCTGGCTTGCGCTCTTCGTCGTTATCAGCGGACTCGGCTGCCTGAACGGATGGACCCTCCTGGTCGGCGAGCTCGCACGTACGCTGGCGATCAAGAAGCTGATGCCGGAATCGATGGGGCGAAGCAACCGCTTCGGCGCGCCGTGGGTGGCGCTCGTGGTGACCGGGGCGATCGCTACCTTCATTGCGCTCATGAACTACAGCGAATCGCTCGTCGCCGGATTCACTTTCCTGTCGATCGTCGTGACCGCCGCCAATATGCCCGTCTATCTCTGCTGCGCGCTGGCACTCTTCATGCTCTGGCGCGGTGTCCCGGGCGGGCTGCCGCCCGGGCTCTGGATCGCGGGCCTCGGCGGCATTACGTTCTCGGTTTTCGCCTTCGTCGGCGTGGGCAAGGAACCCCTGCTCTGGGCACTCGCGCTCGCACTCGCCGGCCTGCCGGTCTATTTCTGGATGCGAAAGCGGCATCCCGTAGCACGGGCGCCGGCGCCCTCGGCATGACGCACCGGGCGCCACGGGCGTAAAATCCCCGAATCCCCGTGAAGACGCCCAAGCACACGTCGCTCGAAGTCGCCCAGCTCGCCCAGGTTTCGCAGGCCACGGTATCCCGCGCGCTGCGCGACAGCCCGCTCGTGAAGCCCGAGACGCGCGCGCGCATCCAGGAAATCGCGCGCGAAATGCACTACCGCACGGACCGGAATGCGGCTGGGCTCCGCACGCGCCGCAGCCGCACGCTCGCGCTTCTGCTCTTCGAGGAATCCCCGGAGGAAGCGCAGATCAACCCGTTCTTCCTCTCGATGCTCGGACACATCGCGCGCGCGGCGGCCCGGCGCAGCTTCGACCTGCTGATGTCGTTCCAGCAGCTCTCCGACGACTGGCACACGGATTACGAGCTCTCGAACCGCGCGGACGGCATGATCCTGCTCGGCTATGGCGACTACCTGAAGTACGCGGAGCGCCTGCGCCACCTCGCGGAGACCGACTCGCATTTCGTGATCTGGGGACCGGTGGTCGAGAACCTGCCCGGACATTACCTCTGCTGCGACAACGCCCAGGGCGCGCGGCTTGCGACGGAACACCTCGTGAAACAGGGCCGGCGTCGCATCGCTTTCGTCGGCGGATCCTCCGCAGGCTCGCCGGAGTTCCAGCTTCGCCACCGCGGCTTTGTCGAAGTGCTCTCTGCCGCCGGCCTCGGCCCGGATCCGCGGCTGCATTCCGAGGCGCAAAGCCTCGAGGCCGACGGCTACCGCTCCGGCATCGCGCTGCTCGATTCCGGCATACCGTTCGATGCCGTCTTCGCCGCCAGCGACCTGATCGCGATGGGCGTGATCCACGCTCTGCAGGATCGCGGCAAGTCCGTGCCGCAGGACATCGCCGTCGTCGGCTTCGACGACATCGGCTCCGCGGCCGATTTCAATCCGCCGCTCACCACCGTCCGGCAGGACACCCGCCTCGCGGGCGAGCTGCTCGTCGAAAATCTCATCTGCCTGATCGACGGCAAGACCGCCGGCTCGACGCTGATCGCGCCAGAGCTCGTCGTCCGAGCCTCCTGCGGCGCGCGCCTAGCTTCCTGAGCTGACCCGGTTCGCCCTCATTGCTTTACGAAGCTCCGCGAGCAATGCGGGGTCGTCGTTCCGTCCCTCGCGCAGGAGCACCCGCACGCCGTGGGCCGGGACCAGCAGTTCGAACGGCGCGCCACGCTCAATCCTGATCGTCGCCGCGCTCGTCGAATTGCGCCATTGGCCGGCGCTGAGCCAGCGGTCGATCACGAATCGTGCGGGCGTGTCGCCCTTGTTGAGGAGCACGAGCGCCGTCTCTGCGGTGTCGCCGCGCTCGTAGACCCGCAGGAACGCCGCACGATCGCCTTTCAGCTCGAGGTTGAGCTGGAGCCCGCGCTGGAGCGCCGGCGATTTCTGCCGTATCGACGCGATGCTGGCAAGCTCACCCCGGATCCTGTTCCCGCGCGCCCGGGCGATGTTTTCCGGCCCATAGTAATTGCGATTGCCCTCGTGCTCCTTCGTGCCAGCCATGAAGGCGATCTCCGAGCCGTAGTAGACAACCGGTATCCCGCGCGCCGTGAACAGCCAGTTGTTCGCGTCGATGAATCCCTGTTCGCTCGCCGCCATGCGCGCCATGTCGTGGTTGTCGTAGAAGGTCATCAGCTCGTAAGGGTTCCGATAGACGCCGTCGTCCAGGTGCAGCGCCTCCAGCACGCGCGCGTAGTCGCCGCCCGGCTTCTCGAACACCTCCGACATCGCGGCCTTCATCGGGAAGTCGAGCACGCTCACCGCGCCGTTCTCCGGGAGCATGTGGGCGGCGATCTTGCCGGCGTCGTAGTCGAAGCTCTCCCCGAACATGAAGAATCCCGGATGCTTCGCGCGGATGCGCGCGCTGAACTCGCGCCAGAACGCGTGCGGCACGTGACGGATCGTGTCGATGCGAAAGGCCGCGGCGCCCTGGTCGATCCATTGCAGGTAGGCGCCCACGAGGTAGGCCATGACTTCAGGATTCGTGTCGTCGAGGTTCGAAAGCTCCGCGAGGTCCGGCTCGCGGCGGAACCAGCGGTGCAGTGGATTGGCGGGATCGAGTTTCTCGGGCGGCAGGTTCTGGTGGTCCGCGCGCAGGCGACCGGTCGCGTCGTAGATCTCGCCGAAGCCCGGCTGGTCATCGGGCATCGTGTATGACGGCGAGCCATGGTTGCAAACGATGTCGAGCACGATCTTGAGCCCGTGCTCGCGCATGCGGCGCGTGAAGTCGGCGAAGCGCAGGCCCTCCGATTCGAGGTGCTCGTCCACCTCGTAGAAGTTGACGCCCCAATAGCCGTGATAGCCCGTCTTGCCGCGGTCCGCGAAGAAGCCTTCGCCGATCCGGTTTCCGCCGGTGAAGGCCTCGTCCGGGTTGTCGACGATGGGCGTGATCCACACGGCCGTGAAGCCCGTCTCGCGGATGTAGTCCGCGTTGTCGAGGATTCCCTTGAAGTCGCCGCCGAGGTAACCGATGTTGTCGGAAACGCCGGTCGGCGCCACGAGCGGCCGGTCGAACGTCCGGTTGGCGCCGCCCTGGTCCGCGTGATTGTTGGCGGGATCGCCGTCGACGAAACGATCGGTCAGGACGAAATAGACGGCCTCCGCCGCGAAGGGCTCGGCCGTGCCGTAGAAATCCGGCTGCGGCGGTCTGGCGCAAGCCGAGACTGCGCACAGCGTCGCAGTTGCAAAGAGCTCTGCTCGTGCGGCGCGCCTCACCGCAGCGCGCCTTCCCGGTCATCGACCCGAAGCGTCGCAAGGCCCGCAAGGATCATCAGAACGCCGCCGGTCGCGAGCGCATAGATGCTCTCGCCGCCGTACAGGATGCGCACCAGCACGCCGAGCACGCTCGCCGCCATGATCTGCGGGATGACGATGAAGAAATTGAAGATTCCCATGTAGATGCCCATCTTCTCGGGCGGCACGGCGCCGGAAAGCATGGCGTAGGGGAGCGAGAGGATCGAAGCCCAGGCGATCCCGATCCCGGCCATCGCGACGAGCAGCATGCGCGGGTCGTCGATGAAGAGGAACGCGATCAGCCCCGCCCCGCCGAGCGTCAGGTTGACGAGGTGCGCTTGTCTTCGGCCGATCTTCGAGGCGACCAGCGGAATGAGGATTGCTGCTAATGCGGCAAACCCGTTATACGCAGCGAACAGCACGCCGACCCAGTTCGCGCCCTCGTTGAAAGCCTTGGAGGCCGCATCCGTCGTGCCGTAGTGGCGGCTCGTCACGGCGGACGTCGTATAGATCCACATCGCGAACAGGCCGAACCAGGACAGGAACTGCACCACCGCGAGCTGGCGCATGGCGCGCGGCATGTGAAAGAGGTCGTTCATGATGCAATAGAGCGCGTCCGCGGTCCGGCCCCAGGACTTCAGCCAGGCCGCGATGAGCTGAAGCAGCCCGAATGCCGCGCCGCCGATGCCGAGCACGTGGAGCTGCCGGTCCCAGCCGAACACCGCGACCGCGACGCTGAAGAGGCTGCCGATCAGGAGCCAGGCCGTCCCCGATGCGCGAAACTGGCGCGCGCTGCGGTCGTCGACCGGTTGCGCGGATTTCCCCGCCGCATCCGATTCGCTGAACGCGGCGAGTTCCTCCGGCGAATACTCGCGCGTCCTCGCGACCGTCCATGACACCGCGGCAATGAACGCCGCGGCGCCGAGGTAGAACGCCCACTTCACCGAATCCGGGAGCTCGCCCTCCGTCGCCACGTTGCTCACGCCGGCCCAGTTGGCGAGCATCCACGGCAACGCCGATGCGATGACGGCACCGACGCCGATGAAGAGGCTTTGCAGCGCGAAGCCGAAGGCCCGCTGCCGGTTGGGCAGCATGTCGCCCACGAGCGCGCGGAACGGCTCCATCGTGATGTTGATGGATGCATCGAGAATCCAGAGCGTGCCCGCCGCCACCCAGAGCCATGGGCTGTTCGGCATCACGAGCAGCGCCAGCGTCGAGAGGACCGCTCCGTAGAGGAAATAGGGCCTGCGCCGGCCGAGCCGGCCCCAGGTTCGGTCGCTCATGTAGCCGATCACGGGCTGGACCAGGAGTCCCGTGACGGGCGCGGCGAGCCAGAGCACCGGCAGGTCGTCGATCGAGGCGCCGAGCGACTGGAAGATCCGGCTGACGTTCGCGTTCTGGAGCGCGAAGCCGAACTGGATGCCCAGGAATCCGAAACACATGTTCCAGATCTGCCAGAAGCCCAGTGCCGGCTTTTCGCGCAACTTTCCCCCGTTTTTTGCAGTTTCGGGCCGTGCCCCGGACCGCACAACCGGATGCAATCGTATTCAGTCGACCGGGCCGCGGCCAATCGAAAAGAATTGCTCATGCTGCAGACACAGGAGCGGAGCGAGACTCTGTCGCCGCCATCCGCGGCGCCGCTCGCTGCTGTCGACATGGACTGGTGGCGCGGCGCCGTCATCTACCAGGTGTATCCGCGCAGCTTCGTCGATACCACCGGCGACGGCATCGGCGACCTCCCCGGCGTGATCTCGAAGCTCGATTACATCGCCGGGCTCGGCGTCGACGCGATCTGGCTTTCGCCGTTCTTCAAGTCGCCGATGAAGGATTTCGGCTACGACGTCAGCGCCTACCGGCAGGTGGACCCGCTCTTCGGGACGCTCGAGGATTTCGACCGCCTGGTCGAGGCTGCGCATGCCCGCGGCCTTCGCATCATCATCGACCAGGTGCTCAACCACACCTCCGACCAGCACGCCTGGTTCCATGCGAGCCGGCAGGGCCGCCACAACGAGAAGTCAGACTGGTACGTGTGGGCCGACCCGAAGCCGGACGGAACTCCGCCCAACAACTGGCTCTCGATCTTCGGCGGCTCGGCCTGGCAGTGGGAGCCGCGCCGCGGCCAGTACTACCTGCACAACTTCCTGGTCAGCCAGCCGGACCTCAACTACCACAATCCCGCGGTCGCCGCGCAGATGCTGGAGGAAGCGGAGTTCTGGCTCGCGCGCGGCGTCGACGGATTCCGCCTCGACGCGATCAACTTCTGCTTCCACGACCCGCTCCTGCGCGACAACCCGCCGAAGCCGATGGCGGAGCGCAAGGGCCGCGGCTTCCGCATCGACAATCCCTACGCTCATCAGGTCCACCTCTACGACAACACGCAGCCGCAGAACCACGTATTCCTCGAAGCGCTGCGGCAGCTGATGGACAAGTACGCGCCGGCGGTCGCACTGGGCGAGGTGTCCGCCGAAGATGCGGTCGAGACGATCGTCCAGTACACCTCAGGCGCCAAGCGCCTGCACATGGCCTACAGCTTCGAGCTCCTGGTTGACGAGTTCTCGACCGACCACGTCCGCCAGTCCGTCGAAACGCTCGCGGCGCGATGCCAGGACTGCTGGCCGTGCTGGGCGATCGGCAACCACGACGTGGCGCGCGTCGCGTCGCGCTGGTCGGGCGGCAGGGAGACTGTGCCGAGGGCGAAGCTCTTCAACGCGCTGCTCTTGTCGCTTCGCGGCAGCGCCTGCGTCTACCAGGGCGAAGAGCTCGGCCTGACCCAGGCGGAGCTGCCGGACGCTCTGTTGCAGGACCCGTATGGCCTCGCGTTCTGGCCGTCGTTCAAGGGAAGGGACGGATGCAGGACGCCGATGCCGTGGAATGACTGGGAGCCGGAATGCGGCTTCACGAGCGGACAGCCCTGGCTTCCGATCCCGCCCGAACATCGCGCGCTCACCGTCAGCCGCCAGGACGCGACCACGGATTCCGTGCTCAACGCCTTCCGCACATTCGTACGCTGGCGGCGCGGCATGAAGGCGCTTCGCAGCGGCAGCGTCCGGCTCTTCGACTCGCCGTCCGACACGCTTTGTTTCCTCCGCGAACAGGATGGCAGGTCGGTGCTCGCCTGCTTCAACTTCAGCGGGCGCGCGAGCGAGATCCGCTTGCCGGTGCCAGAAAAGCTCGAGCCGCTCGACGGTCACGGCTTCGAGCCTTGCGCGATCGGGCGCGGCGGCGTCACGGTTCCGCCGAACGGCGCTTTCTTCGCGAGCCTGCAGGGCCAGGCCGGCTGGTAGCGCGCACTTGAACCGCCTCGGGACGCTCGACTGGCTGATGATCGCCGCGTATTTCGCGCTGGTCTTCGTCGTCGCGCTCGCGGTGTCGGGGAAAAAAGTCACGCGCGAGTCCGCCGAGGGCTATTTCCTGAGCAACCGGAACGCCGGCTGGTTCATCGTCGGCTCCTCGCTGTTTGCATCCAATATCGGCGCCGAACACCTCGTCGGACTCGCAGGCGCAGGCGCGGCGGGCGGCGTGGCCGTCGGACAGTTCGAGATCCTCGCCTCGCTGATCCTGCTGCTGCTCGGATGGTTCTTCGTTCCGTTCTACCTGCGGAGCGGCGTCTTCACGATGCCGGAATTCCTGGAGCGCCGGTATTCGCCGGCCGCGCGCTGGTATCTCGCCGTGATCTCGATCGTCGGCTACGTGCTGACCAAGATCTCGGTGACGATCTTCGCCGGCGGCATCGTGTTCGAAGCGCTCATGGGACTCAATTTCTGGGCCGGCGCCGTGATCGTCGTGGTCGCGACCGGCATCTACACGGTGTTCGGCGGGCTGCGCGCCGTGCTCTACACGGACATGATCCAGGCGTTCGTGTTCGTCGGCGGCTCGGCGGCCGTCCTGTTCATCGGCCTCGACGCCATCGGAGGCTGGAACGCACTCTATGACGGTGCCGGCAGCGGATTCTTCGACCTGTGGAAACCCATGTCGGACCCGAGTTTCCCGTGGACGGGGATCCTGCTCGGAGCCCCGATTCTGGGCGTCTGGTACTGGTGCACGGACCAGTTCATCGTCCAGCGCGTGCTGGCGGCGAAGAACATCGACCATGCGCGCCGCGGCGCGATCTTCGGCGGTTTCCTCAAGGTCCTGCCGCTCTTCATCTTCGTGATTCCCGGCATCGTCGCCCACGTGCTTGCGTCACGTGGCCAGCTCGCGCTCGACTCGCCCGACCAGGCGCTCCCCGCCCTGATCGGCACGCTGCTGCCTGCGGGGTTGCGCGGGCTCGTCGTCGCCGGCCTTCTCGCCGCGCTGATGAGCTCGCTGTCATCCGTCTTCAATTCCTGCTCGACGCTCGTGACCTGGGACATTTACAGGAAGCTTCGCCCGCAGGCGAGCGAGCGCCAGCTCGTCCTCGTCGGGCAGATCGCGACCGTCGTGATGGTCTGTTTCGGGCTGGCGTGGATTCCGATGATGAAGCTGATCTCGGGGCAGCTCTACCAGTACCTGCAGAGCGTGCAGGCCTACATTTCGCCGCCGATCGCCGCCGTGTTCCTCGTGGGCCTGTGCTGGCAGCGGGTCAACTCCTCCGGCGCGCTTGCCGCGCTCGGGACCGGCTTCGTCCTCGGCCTGGCGCGGCTCGTGCTCGAGCTCAACCGCGCGAGCCTCCCCGAAGGATTCCTCGCCTGGTACAGCGACGTCAACTTCCTCCATTTCGCCATCCTGCTGTTCGTGATCTGTTCCGTCGTGCTGGTGCTGGTGAGCCTCGCCACGCCCGCGCCGGCGTCGAGCCAGACCGCAGGCCTCACGCTGCAGACTCGCGCGAAGACCCCCGAGCGTCTCCCGTCGATGCAAAGCGACCCGACGTGGCGGAGCGCCGACATCGGGCTCAGCCTGCTGCTGGCCGCCGCCGTCGCAGCGATCTGGATCGTCTTCAGCGGGTGAAAGTTCGATGAGCCGGTGGCTCCTGTCGATCGCACTCGCCCTTCTCTCGACCGTCGTGCTCGCGGCCACGCCGCGCGTCGAGCGCGTGGAGCCCGCTTCCTGGTGGGTGGGCATGAAGAACAGCCGCCTGCAGCTCCTCGTGCATGGCGACGGCATCGCGGCGCTCGAGCCCGTGGTCGATGACGCGCGGGTGCGGATCGCCCGCGTCACGCGCACGGAGAATCCGAACTACCTCTTCATCGATCTCCTGATTGCGCCGGACGCTAGCCCGGGCAGTTTCGACCTCGCATTTCGCCGTGGCGAAAAGACAGTCCTGCGTCACCCATATGAATTGAGCGCGCGCGAAGCCGGCTCGGCAGAGCGCAAGGGCTTCGGACCCGCCGACGCCATCTATCTCGTGACACCGGACCGGTTCGCGAATGGAATCCCCGGTAACGACACTGTCGCGGGCTACCGGGAGGGCTCCGATCGCGGCGATCCCAACGGCCGTCACGGCGGCGACCTCGAGGGACTTCGTTCCCGGCTCGACTACATCGCGTCCATGGGCTTCACGCAGCTGTGGCTCAATCCGGTGCAGCAGAACGACCAGCCACGCGCCTCCTACCACGGCTACGCGATCACTGACTTCTACCGGATCGACGACCGCCTCGGTGACAACGCGCTCTACCGGACGCTCGCCATGGAGGCACGCGGCAAGGGCGTCGGCATGATCATGGACATGATCCTCAACCACTGCGGCTCGGAGCACTGGTGGATGCAGGACCTGCCCGACCCGGATTGGATCAATCACGGCGGCACGTTCATCGGCACCACGCACCGGCGCGAGACCTTGCAGGATCCGCATTTCGCCGCAGCGGATCGCGACGCGTTTACCGACGGCTGGTTCGTGCCGACGATGCCGGACCTCAACCAGAGGCATCCTCTGCTCGCGACCTACCTCATCCAGAACGCGATCTGGTGGATCGAGTACGCGGGCCTCTCGGGCCTCCGGGTCGACACGCTCCCCTATTCCGACCGCGAGTTCCTGGGGCGCTGGTACGCGCGCGTGCTCGAGGAGTACCCCGCGCTCACCATCGTGGGCGAGGAATGGAGCCTCGATCCGGCGATCGTTTCGCGCTGGCAGGCAGGCCCGCCGCCGGGCGCCGATGGCGCCCGGCTGCCCGCGGCTTCCCTCATGGATTTTCCGCTCCAGAACGCCGTCGTTCGCGGCCTGCTCGAACCGGAGGGCGGCGAAGCAGGGATGCTGCGCATCTATCAGTCGCTCGCGAGCGATTTCCTGTACTCCGACCCGATGCGGCTCGTGGTCTTCCCCGACAACCACGACATGAGCCGCATCCATACGCAGCTCGGCGAGCGGCTCGATCTTTATCGGATGGCGATGATCCTCTTCGCGACCACCCGGGGCACGCCGCAATTCTTCTATGGCTCGGAAATCCTGATGACGAATCCCCTGCCCAAGGCGGACGGCGTCCTTCGCAGGGATTTCCCGGGAGGCTGGTCTGGGGATACAACGAGCGCCTTCGAAGGCGAGGGCCTGACGCCCGATCAGAAGGCCGCGCAGGACTTCACGCGGCGACTCCTCAACTGGCGCAAGGGCGCCCCCGCGATCCACGGCGGCGCACTCACGCAGTACGTGCCGCAGGACGGCGTGTACGTCTACTTCCGCCAGGACAATCGCCAGACGATCCTGGTAGCGCTTAACAAGTCGGAAGAAGAGCGTCATCTCGATGTCGCGCGCTTCGCCGAGTCGATCCGCGGGAACCGCAGCGCGCGCGACGTGCTGAGCGGACATGAGCACGACCTCGCCGCCGGGCTGACGCTACCTTCACGCAGCGCAATTATTTTCGAACTGAGCGGCGCGCCGCCGGTTCCACCGGGCGTCACGGGAACCCTGCGCACGCACGAAAGCGTGTCCTCCAAATTTGTGGACGCCCGGCGCGTCGACATCTGGCTGCCGCCCGGCTATGAGAGGAATCCGTCGCGGCGCTTTCCCGTGCTCTACATGCACGACGGCCAGAATCTCTTCGATCCGGCGCTTTCCTACATCGGTGTCGACTGGGGCATGGACGAGGCCATGACGAGACTCGCGGCCGAGGGCTCGGTCCGGGAATCGATCATCGTCGGCGTCTGGAACACGGCGAAACGCTTCGAGGAATACATGCCGGCGAAGGCGGTCAGCGAGTCGGGCTTGCCCGATGACTGGCCGGGACTTGCGTGGATGCGGAAGTCGAATGTCGTCTCCGACGGCTACCTGCGTTTCCTCGTCGAGGAGCTGAAGCCCTTGATCGACACGACTTACCGCACGCTGCCGGGCCGCGATGACACCACCATCATGGGCTCGAGCATGGGAGCGTTCATCTCGCTCTACGCACTCACCGAGTACCCGGAAGTCTTCGGCGGCGCGGGCTGCGTGTCGATCCACTGGCCGCTCGGCGACGGTCTCGTGATCGATTACCTGGTCCGGCACCTGCCGGAACACGGCGCGCACCGCATCTACTTCGACTACGGCACGGCAACGCTCGACGCCAGCTACGAGCCGTACCAGCGGCGAGCGGACGCGTTGCTGACCGCCGAGGGGTGGCGCGAGGACGTCGACTTCATGACCCGAAAGTACCCGGGCGCCGAGCATTCCGAGCGCGCCTGGCGCGCGCGCGTCGGAGTGCCGCTCCAGTTCCTGCTCGGCCCGCCCCGCGATCAGAAGCGGTAGTTCGCCCCAATCAGGTACTGCGTCCCATACGACTGGTAGTCGAGCAGCCGCGATTTGGTCACCGAGTACGCGATGTAGGGCTCGTTGGTCAGATTGTTGACCTGCGCCAGCAACTGCAGGCCGTCGAGCGTGCCCTCGCCGAACGTGTAGCTGAGCTGCGCGTCGGTGATCATGTCGTCGTCCACGAAACGCAGGCCGCGCTCGTTCGCGAAATTCGTCACCTCGCCGATGTACTCAGAGCGGTAGCGCGTCGCGATGCGGGCGCCGAAGCCGTAGTTCTCGTAGTACAGCGTCGCGTTCCAAACGTCCTGCGAAAGGCCCGGCAGCGGGATGTGGTCATCCGCAACCGAGCTGACCGAGCCCGGGATCGTGATGTCGCTGTCGGTATACGAGTAGCTCAGGATCGCGCCAAACCCCTGAAGTGCATCCGTCCACATTTCGAAAGGGAAAGAGGCGGTGAACTCGAGGCCCCACAGATAGCCGCCGCTGCCATTTTCAGGTCGCGTGAAATTTCCCGTCGTCTGCGGCGTCACGCCGACCGGGAAGAGCCCTGGCGGCGTTGCGGCCAGCAGGTTCGAGAAATCGTGGTTCGGATCAGTCTGTCTGAAGATGTAGGTCTCGAGGTCCTTGTAAAACCCCGCGATTGACACGTAACCGCTTCGCTTCCCGAAGTACTTTTCGTAGGAGATGTCGAAAGCATTGGCACGCCAGGGATCCAGCTGTGCGTTTCCGCCGCTGCCGCCCGGCAGGCCCGTGTTGAAGTCGTATCCGCTCTCCTCCGTGGCCTTCAGCTCGTCCATGCGCGGCCGGGCCATTTCACGGGCGACGCCTACTCGCACGGCCTGGTCGTTTTCCAGCAGGAAGGCGAAGTTGACCTGCGGCAGGACATCCTCGTACGACTTGCCGTCCTCGTTGGGCAGGACACCTTGGCCGCCATTCGCGATGAAGAACGAGGTTGAGCTTTGGTCCGTGCCGATAATTTGCAGGCCGACGTTGCCCGTCATCGTGACAGTGTCGGAAACTTCATGGCTGAGGTCGCCTCGCACGTAGGCCGTCCAGGTCTCCTCTTTCACGCCCCAGAACTTGCCGGCGAGATAGGTCAACGTTGTCGGATCGCCGTAGACGATCGGGTTGAAGTATTCGGCCAGCACGCCGTACACGTTGAGCGCGAGCGCCTCTCCGGAGCCGGTATAGCTCAGGTTGGTCGGGTTCAGCAGGAACTGGTCGGCGATCTGGTAGGCGCCGCCGCCAATGGTGCTGAGAGCGGATTCCGGCGAGGACTTGTCCTTGCTCCGGTCGCTGTAGTTGATGCCGAAGGCCGTGCCCACGAACCAGCCCATGTCGGCATTGCGCAGTGCATCCAGGCGGAAGGACGTCAACTCATCCTCGATATGCGGCTTCTTCGTGTAGCCCGATCCATAAATCGTCGGTCCGACCAGAATCTGCGCCGGATCCGTATAGTTTCCGTCAAACGAGAGTAGCGGCATGCGGTTACCGCCGCGCAATTCGAACGTTCCGGTGTCGTAGACATTTCGCGGCACGCTGCCCGGCGGCAGCAGCGCGTACTGCGCGTTGATCTCGGGTTGGAGCTGATCGCGTTCGGCCTTCGAGTAGCTGATGTCGGCCACCAGAGACCAAGTGTCGCTCAGGTGAAATTCGTTCCGCCAGCCGCCCGCAATGATCTCGTCGTCCGTCGTGAACAGGAAATTGCGCACGAGCGGCACGATATTGTTCAGCGTGCCGGCGACGACCGTGTCGTTCTCGATCGTCGTGTCCGAATAGCCGAAGACGGTGCCGATTGGGAACAGATTTTCACCGTTTGGATCGTTGTCGCAACAGGGCGCCGGATAACCACCAAGGTTGATCTCGAGGCTTCGCGCATTGTCGGTCTGCTCCATCGTCGAATAATAAAGATCGACGATCGAGGAGTAGCCCTCATTGGGCTCGAACTGCAGCGTCGCCATGAAACCGTCACGGACTGTGGAACCCATGTCGGCGCGAACTTTCATGCCATTCGTCGCGAACTGGCCGGGTGCGACTCCAGGATTATTGATACAGCCGTCGTCCTGGAAGCTGCAACGGATAGTTCCGCCGCCGCCCGAAGGATTCCAGGGCTCATAAGTGCCGAAGCCGCGCGTCGCCAACGGCGAGTCGAGGTGCGCATACCCGACCGCGATGCCGAAACGGCCATCCATGAACTGGTCGATCAACGAGAAGCTCGCGCGGTAGCCGCCGTCGTCCGAATTCGCGCCGAGGTCGTCGTTCGAGTTCTGCTCGCCGCGGATGTTCAGCACCACGGCGTCGCCGCTGTATTGCAGTGGCCGGATCGTGCGGAGGTCGATCGTGCCCGCGAGACCCTGGGCCACGAGCTGAGAGTCCGGAGTCTTGTAGACCACAACCGAGCTCAGGAGCTCCGAGGGATACTGGTCGAACTCCACGCTGCGGTTGTCGCCGGTGCTGACCTGTTCGCGCCCGTTCAGGAGCGCAGTCGTGAAACCGGGGTCGGTGCCGCGCAGACTGATCGCGGATGCGCGGCCCTCCGCGCGTTGCGAGGTCAGGCCGGGAAGGCGCGAAATGGATTCCGCGATGCTCGTGTCGGGGAGCTTGCCGATGTCCTCTGCCGAAACCGCCTCGACGATGCTGGTCGCATCGCGTTTGGTCTGGATCGCGTTCTCGATGCCGACGCGGATGCCGGTGACAGTGATGCCCTCGAGCTGCTGCGGCGGTGGTTGTGGCTGCGTCTGTGCCATAGCGGGCAAGGCAGTGACCGCGGGCAGCGCGGCGGCGATCGCCATGCGCAAGAGGTTCCGTGAAAGTCCCTTGAATTCCATGATTTGCGTCCCCCGTAAGCGAATGCCGCCGACCCCGACTGGCGTCGATCCTAGTAGGCGCCCGCCGCCGCCCGCAATGAATGCATACGATTGCAAGGCATGAAAACGTTTGCAGTCGCCGGCGGGTTTGCCGGTCCTGTTAGCCTTCGCGACATGAGAATCCCGGCCACTGCCCTCCTGATCACGCTGCTGTGCGCAATCGGCGGCAACGCAGCCGCGGAAACGGTCGCTGAAGTCGCCTCCCCGGACGGCGCGCTCGAAGTCGCGATCTTGCTCGACCCCGATGGCAGGCCGGGCTATGCGATCTCCCGCCGCGGCGCGGCGGTCATCGCGGAATCGCGCCTTGGTTTCATCCTGGCGGACGCCCCGAAACTCGAGCGCGGCTTCCGCCTCGCGGGCAGCGAGCGGCGCAATGCGGATGAGACCTGGGAACAGCCCTGGGGCGAACGGCAGTTCGTGCGCGACCGCTACAACGAACTTCGAGTGCGCCTGGTCGAGAAGGCGGCGCCCGGGCGGCGCCTCGACATCGTCTTCCGCACCCACGACGACGGCATCGGCTTCCGCTACGAGTTTCCGGAGCAAGCCGCGCTCTCCGACGTCGCGATCGTCGACGAGCTGACCGAATTTGCGGTCGCGGAACCGGCAACTGCCTGGTGGATCCCGGCCGGCGACTGGAATCGCTACGAGTACCTGTATCAGAAGACGCCGCTCGCCGAAGTCGGCCAGGCCCACACGCCGATGACGATTCGCACGGCGAGCGGCCTGCACATTGCCTTCCACGAGGCGGCGCTCGTCGACTACTCGGCGATGTGGCTTCGCCGGAGCGACGCGGGCCAAAGACTCAAGGCAACGCTCTCGCCTTCGGCCGACGGCCCGCGTGTCCAACGCAAGGCGCCCTTCGCGACGCCCTGGCGCACGCTGCAGATCGCGGACAGCGCGGCCGGCCTCTACATGTCCGACCTGATCCTCAACCTGAACGAGCCGAACAAGCTCGGCGATGTGTCCTGGTTCAAGCCGTTCAAGTACGTCGGGATCTGGTGGTCGCTGCACCTCGACACGGAGACCTGGAGTTCCGGCGCGAAGCACGGCGCGAACACCGCCAACGCCAGACGCTATATCGACTTCGCCGCCGCCAACGGCTTTCGCGGTGTGCTCACCGAGGGCTGGAACCGCGGCTGGGACGGCAGCTGGTTCGCGAACGGGAGCGAATTCAGCTTCACCGAGCCGTACCCCGACTTCGATCTCGAGGCCGTCGCCAACTATGCGCGCGAGCGCGGCGTGCGCCTGGTGGGCCATCACGAGACTGCGGGCAACGTGGCCCGCTACGAAGAGCAGCTCGAAGCGGCGCTCGACCTCTACGCGCGGCTCGGCATCGACAGCGTCAAGACCGGCTATGTCGCCGACGCCGGCGGAATTCGCGCGAAAGGCGAGGATGGCAAGTTCCGCTACGAGTGGCACGACGGGCAGTTCATGTCGCGCCATCACCTGAAAGTGGTGACCGAGGCGGCGAAGCGCCGCATCGCGGTCAATCCGCACGAGCCGATCAAGGACACCGGCCTCAGGCGCACGTACCCAAACTGGGTCGCGCGCGAGGGCGCACGCGGGATGGAATACAACGCCTGGGGCGAGCCGCCCAATCCGCCCGAACACGAGGCAAATCTCGTCTTCACGCGCATGCTCGCGGGCCCGATGGATTTCACGCCCGGCGTCCTTTCGCTAACCGGCCGCGGCGGCCAGAAATTCCAGTCGACGATGGCGAAACAACTTGCGCTCTACGTCGTGATCTACAGCCCGATCCAGATGGTCGCCGACCTTCCGGAAAATTACGCGCGGTTTCCCGGGCCCTTTCGATTCATCAAGGACGTGCCGGCCGACTGGGCCGACACGCGGGTGCTGAACGGCGAGGTCGGCGACTACGCGACGATCGTTCGCAAGGACAGGAACAGCGAGGACTGGTATCTCGGCAGCGTGACGGATGAGACCGCGCGACGGCTCCGGGTCACGCTCGATTTCCTGGAACCCGGCCGAAGTTATACGGCCGAGGTTTATCGTGATGGCGACGACGCCGACTGGAAGACACGCGCGGATTCGATCGCCATCCAGTCACGCGCAGTCAAACGCGGCGACGTACTCGAGCTTGCACTCGCGCCGGGCGGCGGTCAGGCGATCCGCTTCGTCCCACACCACGAAGGACAACATCAAGGACGATAAGGAGGATCGCAGGCAACGCAGTTCTGCGCAGTCTGCCTGCGCTCAACGCAGTGATCAACTGGGCGCTGGGGTTGCGAATGGCGTCGCTGAGTCAAATCTCCTCCTTCGAGAACGAAATCCTCGCTCCCAACAGGCGGAGTCGCCAACTATCTCGGTGTCTCAATCATCGGGGCCACTTCTGCCTGGCTTGCGGAAAGCCCAACTATCGACCGGCACTTCGTTAGGCCAGTGGAGAAGCTCTTATCGCGTTGAAGAAGCCCGAATACGCAATTTCGATTACTTGAGCTTCTGGTGGCGTCTCGGTAGGGCGTCAGGCACAAGCGTCATTGCACCTTGCCAATTTGGGTGATTTCACCCGGTTCCTTATCCAAAGGTCGCTCAAGGCGCGACGTATTTCATTTGTTTATCGCCGGCCACGCTAAGTGGCACGGGACCAACCCGTCCTATTGACTCACCAAGCATTCACGCGCAAATTTGTCTGTAACTAAAGACTAATAGTTCGCTGTTTTGTTTCAGGGGGGCTTCGCTCGGCATGTTGCAAGGTTCCTCGCGTCCGCGCGGTGCCAAAGTGCCTTGATCTGTAGTTTCTGGATCGGCGTTCGCTTGCATTATTTACAAAATGAAGCGTTCAAGGCGGGAGCATACATATGAAGTTGCTGTGCGGTCGTAGTGCACTTGCCCTGCTAGTTGCGGTGATGTTGGTTGTTGTGGGCGCGAATGCTGGGACAACTCAGTATGAATACGACGAACTAGGCCGGCTACGTTCTGTGACGCCGAGCACCGGTGCTGTCATTAGTTACAACTTTGATGGCGCTGGTAATCGCACTCAAGTCACGCACGGCGGAGGCACACCCTATACAGAAGCGCTGGCAATGACTGTGGGCACCTCTGTCAGCGGTCCAATCACTCTCCGCGGATACTCGCCTGGCGTAATGGGATCGCTGGTTCCGAACACCTTGATCGGAGGAAAGACCGTCCAGCAGTTCCATGAGACTTGGGTTAATAACGGCAACACATTTCAGTCTACCTTTTTGAGAATTGCCGGGTTCAACGCAAATCCTGCCGCGTCCTGGCTTGCATCGGTTTCATGCCGCGGCAACACAAGAACTGGTGCCAGTGCCACGTACACTTACTCATCCGGGACTGCAACCTGGCAGTGGAACTCGCCGACTTTCACGTCCATCGGTTTCTTCACACCCGGTGCCGCAACGTGCACGTTCGTCCACGGATGAAGCATGGAATTGACCTAAACCTACAAAAGTTCGTTCAGTCACCGGGGATAGATAATGCCCAATTGCCCACACATACGGCCGGCTGTGGTAATAGCGACACTTTTCTCTTGCGCTATTGCATGTCCAGTTGGCGCTCAACAAGTGCCACCACAGGGGCCGGTATACACCGCAAGTGACATTAATGACGTGAACTTGACATCCGGCTCGCCCAATTTTCGAGTCTCAGATTTGTCGATCGGATCCGCCGGTAATGAATTGTCTCACACGTTTTTTTCGATAGGTGCCAACGTCTCGAACCTGAACAACGATTCCTTCGATGGTTATCTCGGCGGAGCAAACGGACAGATTCCAACCCACAGTATGGAGTTCGGCGGTCAGGCCGAGATTTTTTTCCCCCCGCAAAATGGCATTTATCCGTCTGCCAATGGCAGAGGATCGACGCTAATTGACAATGGGAACGGCACTTGGACTTACACGCTGAGAGACGGCACGGTCCTCACGATCGACTCAAGCCTCGGTAATGGCTCCACTTTCTTAGGGAGAGTATCGATCGTCAAGTACCCTGACGGTCGTGTCTTGAATATCCATCGCAATCCCACTGACAAACGCGTCCGCTCCGTTACACGAAGCGATGGGTTCCAGTTCAAATACAACTACAACGGGGCGCAGAAACTTACTTCCATAGTCGCAATCAATAATGCTTTCGAGTACTGCGCACCGAGTGCAGACACTTGTTCGTTGACGATGACATGGCCAAGTGCCTCGTATGCTGTCAGTGGGAGTGTCGTATCGATTACCGATCAACTCGGCGGAGTAACCAGATTTACGATGGACTCAGTAGGTCGAGTTACAGGAGTAAAGTGGCCAACGAGTTCAAGCGCAGACAACATCACCTACACCTATTGCGACAATAGCTGTTTCGTGATTGGACAGGGCTATAGCTATGTTTTTCCAAACATGGTTATGGGTGTCGTTCGGAACGGTCAGAGTTGGACATATAATTTCGCCGCTGGCAGTGGTTTTAGCTTTTCGTATTACTCGTCGATCAACCCGATTGGTGGTGAGACGGAAGCCGAACTAGCGTCGGCATTCGTGCCGTTCACCACATTTGTCAGCCCACTGAAAACGCTCTGGACTGATGACGACCGAACTTTTTACTTCGACCCTACGAGCTACTCAGGACGAGCCAACAGCGTCAGCGTAGGTATCAGCGCGATCGGTTACACCTACGATTCACGCGGGAATGTCACGCAAGTTCGTGAACACGCTAGAGCTGGTTCGCCAGACGCCACGATTGTTACCGATGCCGGCTACGACCAAGCGTGTTCAAATCCAATAACCTGCAATAAAGGCAACTGGGTTCGCGACGGCCGCGGAAATCAGACGGATTACACGTACAGCCCAAGTCATGGTGGCGTACTGACGGTGACCGGCCCGGCCGTCAATGGCATCCGGCCACAGACGCGCTATGCGTATATGCAGCGCTATGCATGGACAAAGAACGCTTCCGGGGCTTACGTAAAATCGACGGCTCCCATCTGGGTACTGACTCAAGAGAGTTACTGTCGCACCAGTGCCGCGATGGGCAATGGCTGCGCGGTAGCAAACGACGAAGTGAAAACTACATTCGACTATGGCCCTGATGTTGGGCCAAACAACCTCTTTCTCCGAGGCAAGGCAATAACAGCCGACGGCCAAACACTTCGTACTTGCTATGCGTACGATCGATTTGGAAACAAGATCAGCGAAACATTGCCACGAGCCAGCTTGAGCACCTGCCCTTAAGCATGATTGGAGATGATCAATGGAAGCTAGCAGTCCGAACTCTAAGCATCGAGGATTCAGGTTTTCGCTGGTGGTCACATCGCTTCTATGGGCAGCGATATTGCAGGCGCAGTCGTTGCCATCTGCATACACAACGGGATATCGATACAGCGCAGGCGGCCTACTGACGGGAGTGATCAGTCCAGATCCTGACGGCGCCGGTCCACTCGCCTTCGCAGCAGTTCGGAATACTTACAGCACCGCGGGAGAGCTGGAGGTAGTGGAAGTAGGCGAACTTCTCGCGTGGCAACCCGAAACCGTCAACCCAGCATCATGGAGTAGCTTTACCGTTTTCCAGATTCAAAGGCTGGGTTACGACTCGATGGGCCGTAAGGTGTGGGAACGTTCGGAATCCGATGGAATCAAGCATGAGCTCACCCAATATGGCTACGACAATATGGGTCGAGTGGAATGCGTCGCGGTGCGCATGAATCCGACTCTATCTGGCTCCATGCCAAGTGCGTGCAGTCAGTGGTTGCCGAACGGCACAGATGGACCAGATCGAATCACAAAAACTTCGTATGACAGCCGCGGCCTCCCACTCCAGATCGTTCGCGCATACGGGTTGGCGTTGCAGCAAGCCTATGCAACCTATACGTACGACGCGAACGGGATGCCTGAAACCGTAACCGACGCTAACGGCAACAAAAGTACTATGGAATATGATGGTCACGATCGCGTCTATCGGCTCTATTTTCCTTCGCCAACAAGCCCAGGTACTTCAAGCAGTACTGACTACGAGCAGTACCTGTACGACGCAAACGGTAACAAAACATCTTTTCGCAATCGCGGTGGTCAAACAATTGGATTTACCTACGATGCTCTGAATCGCATGACTTTCAAGAACATGCCGGGAGGAAGTGGAAGTGATGTGTTCTCCGATTACGAGCTTCGCGGCCTTCAGCTGTATGCCCGATACGGATCGGCGAGCGGAAATGGTGTTACTAACACCTATGATGGCTTCGGACGCCTATCGACTTCGACGATAAATCAAACTGGCCCAAGCCGCACGGTTGGATACCAATACGACAGCAATGGCAACAAGACTCGGATAACTCACCCCGACGGCAATTACTTTACTTACTCATTTGACGGCTTGGATCGAATTTATCAGCTCAAGCAAAATGGAAGCGCGCTCTTAGCGACCGCCGTTTACGACTCAACCGGTCGACGGTTGCAGCTGCGGCGTGGCAGCAACGTTACGACAACAACATACAGCTACGATCCCATCTCGCGACTAGAGTCGCTCTCCCATGATCTTGCTTCCAGCGGGACAAGCGATGTAACGATAAACCTAATTTACAATCCGGCGTCGCAAATAACTACAAGGTCAATCTCCAACACTACCTACGAGTATCCAATTGTTTCGGCGCCGACCCTGACATACACGCCTAATGGCCTAAATCAATACACGCAAGTAAGCAGCGGTGTACCCATCACTTATGGGTGGGATGCTAAAGGGAACCTAACATCTGATGGCGCCTCGACATTCACGTACGATCCTGAGAATCGACTTGCCAGTGCTACGGGCGCGAAAAGTGCAACGCTGAATTACGATCCGCTCGGCCGTCTTTTTCAAGTTGTCAGCGGATCAGTAACAACTCGTTTCCTATACGACGGCAATCAACTTATTGCTGAATACAACAGTTCGGGCACATTGTTGCGTCGCTATGTACACGGCGCAGGTTTGAATGAACCAATTGTTTGGTATGAGGGCGCTTCCGTCGGAACAAATCGCCGCTACTTTCACGCAGACAACCAAGGGTCCATCGTTGCAGTTGCAGATTCAGCTGGAGTTGCGCTCCAGCATGCAACGTACGACCCGTATGGCATGCAGGACGGGACTTATAGTTTCAGGTTTCAATACACGGGCCAGCCGTGGATAACGGAACTCGGCCTTTATTACTTTAGAACGCGTATGTATAACCCCGGGCTTGGGCGCTTCATGCAAACAGATCCGAGTGGCTACGGCGATAACCTGAACTTGTATGCGTACGTGGCAGGAGATCCAATCAACGGGATTGATCTAACCGGAACCGAATGTACCAATTTGGACGATGGTACGACTCGATGCATCACCGATAGCTACGATGTGACTTTCAAAACACCGGAAGGATTTCAGAATATTCGTCCGGGCGCTGACTATCATTATTACGAAACTCTTGGAGAATCTCCATTGGGTGAAGGTGCAACTCGTGCTTGGGTAAAGGACAATCCGACGCCCTCGGATCCTGACCCCGCAACGCTCGAGGGCACCATAAACGATGCAACCCCTCTCATCGGTTTTCTGCCTGGAAATATTAGTCCAGTAAGATCATTTATTGCCACGAACAAGGTAACTGGAAGGGAGGTTGTCGTAAATGCGACCTTGCCGGGTCACCCGCTCGGCAACGGCATCGTCGTGCGGGAAACGGCTCCAAAGACTACGGAAACTTCAACGATCAAGAACATGGGCGAAGGAAACGGCTTCTGGCAGTCAAAAGCTGCGCCAGATCCAGTGCGAAATTGGATTAATAATGTCTGGAGGACTGAAGTCCCCAGCGCGGTCATTGAGTTGAATTATCAACTTTGCACCCTAGGTCGGTGTTGACGCGACGTCGCTGAGATGAATCGCGGTTGGCCTCGAACAATAGTAGGGTTCATTATTGCGCCTGTTTCCATTGGCCTAATGGGGCTAATACTTTCGATCTCACAAAGTGCAGCAGACGAAGCGTTGTGGGTCCTCGGTTTCTCGGCAATGGTGGGTTACCCGATCGCAATTGTTTTGGGCGTACCAACGTATTTGGTACTCAACAGACTCCAAAGAAACGGGTTGACCGCATATCTATTGGCGTCACTGTTATTCGCGTTTGTCCTCATTCTTCTTTTTGTGTTGGTGCCAATGTTTTCGCAGGACACGTTGGAATTGCGGCAGCTTGCTTCTGGCGCCCGTATTACTCAAATTCTGACATTGACAGCAATCGCGGCGTTCTCGGTAACGGTATTCTGGGTCATTGCTCGACCTGACAAGACCATTCGGTAACTCTTGACTAGGCTGATATGCCTCTAGTCAAGATGGTGCACCGTGCAGGCGCTAGCGCCCCGGCTCGGCGTGCCGTACACGACGCGGCAGGAGTGAACCGCAAGTATCGGGAGGGCGGCGAAGCGCCAGATGCACCCGAGCCGCGCGCTATCGGCGAAGTCGGCGGCGGTCGTAGCGGCGAAGCGTGCGGATCCCCACGCGGGAAGTCGATAAGCTCTCATTATGACTTACGGCGGCGGTCCTCGCGCAGCCGCCGCGCGTCGCCATCCCAGGGCAGACCCTCGTGCAGGGCCGTCGTGCGCGCCGAATATTCGAGTCCCGCCACGATAATCTTCGCCAATATCCGCATTGCCGAACGCATTTTCGTTGCTCCGCTGCCGTTCTTCATGGCCTGGATCATGGAGAAGACCGGCATGGCGGTGGTTTAGATTCGCTGCTATTCTCATAAGCCACGCTTATGCCAAATGCCGGATCCCGCCAGAACTGGGAGTCGCTTCGGGTCTTCGCGGCCTGCGCCGAGCGCGGCAGCTTCACCGCCGCGGCAGAAGAGCTCGGGCTCACGCAGGCAGCCGTGAGCCAACGCATCGCCCAACTCGAGGAGCGGCTCGGCGCACGACTCTTCGTGCGGCGGCCGAGACTGCGGCTGACTGAGTCGGGAGTACGCCTCGCGCCGCGCCTCGCGCAGGGCTTTGCCTCGATCGAGCGGGCGCTCCAGGAATTGCAGAGTCCGCGGCTCCTCTCGCTCACCACGACAGTCACCTTCGCAACGCTCTGGCTGCTGCCGCGGATGCCGCAGTTCCGCCGCCACGATCCCGGGATCTCGCTCGCGCTCGACATTGCGGACGAGTACCGGCCGCTCGGCGACGGCCGCTTCGACGTCGCAATCCGCCATTGCCCGGCGCCGGGGCCGGATACCCGGGCGATGTCCCTGTTTCCGCTCGAGCTGACGCCCTACGTGTCCTGCAATCTCGCGGGGAAAGCCCGGAAGCTTACGATCGAAGGGCTCGCGCGCCTTCCTCTCATTCCTGAGGAAGCCTGGGAGGACTGGTTTCGTGCCGCCGGCGTCCGTCCGCCCGGCCGCCCTCGCCGCGGCCAGCTCCTGGTGCGCAACCAGCACCTGATACTCGAAGCGGTGCTGGCGGGCGAAGGCGCCGGTCTCCTCACTCCGCGCTTCGCCCAGGCGCACGTTGCGAGCGGAAGGCTGTTCCGGCCATTCCAGGAAGCGATCACCGCGGGCGCGTACTTCCTCGCCTGGCACGAGCATCGCGACGACGATCCGCTGGTCGCGGTGTTTCGAAACTGGATCAGCGAGGCTCTGGCGGCCGAAACGCCCGCCTGAATCGGCTCAGTTGCCTGAATCGCCCTTGCCAAACTCCGCAAGCAGCGCCGCGTACAGGCCGATGCCGCGGCGGAATTCCTTCATGCGCAGGTTCTCGTTCGGTGCGTGCTGGTTGTTGTCGGCATTGACGATCGGGACGATGACGAAGGGCGTGCCGAGCACCTCTCCGATCGGCGCGATCGGGAGGCTGCCGCCCATGAGCGGCGCAATGCGCACGGCATCGTCCGTTGCGGCTTTCATCACCGCCATCACGCGCGCGACGCCCGGATCATCGGGCGATGACATCGCGGCCGGGTAGCCGTCGTCGCCCCAGTCGAAGCGTGCGAGCCGCGGGCGCGCGACGCGCTCCGCGCCCGTCGGCGGCGCATCGAGGAGAACGTAGCCCTGTCCACGAACGTGCGCCTCGATCGCCGCGCGGGCGTTGGCGACCGTCATTCCCGGGACGAGACGCAGATCGAATCCCGCCGTGGCCTCGGGATCGATCGCGTTTCTCTGTCCGCCCGAGCCGCCGTAGAGCAGCTGCGTGACATTGAGCGCGGGACGCAGGATCGATTCGCCGTAATCGAGGCCGCTCTCGGTCGCGCCGATCCCGGCGCCCGCGAGCATGCCGGGCGTGTCGAACGCCGTTTTCGCGAGTTCCCGCGCCGCGGGAGCCGGGGCGGGCGCATCGAGTTCCGCGATCGTGATGGAACTGTCCGGTGCGCGCATCGAAGCGATGAGCGCGGCGAGACGCGCGCCCGGATTCGGCGCGACATTGCCGTAGTGACCGGAGTGCAGGCTCGTCGCCGGCCCGTACACGGTCAGGCGAAAACCCGTCACGCCGCGGACGCCGAGCGCGATCCGCGGGAGTCCCCGCGGATCGATCGGGCCGTCGCCGAAGATCCAGAGATCGGAGCGCAGCAGGTCCCGGTGCAGCGCCAGCGTCCGCGCCAGATTCGGTGAACCCATCTCCTCTTCTCCCTCGAGGAAGAACTTCAGGTTCACGGACCGCGGAATCTTCGCCGCGGCGAGGGCGTCGATCGCGGCCAGCATCGCGACGATCGGCCCCTTGTCGTCGCTCGAGGAGCGCGCGTAGATCCGCGCCTCGTCGGCGAGCGGATACGTCGCGTCGGCCCAGGCGACGGTCGCGGCGCCGTCTTCCATTTTACCGGCACGCAGGACCGGCTCGAAGGGCGGCGTCTTCCACGCGGATTCGGGCCCGATCGGCTGGCCGTCGAAGTGCGCATAGAAAAGGAGTGTTCGCTTCGCCCGCGGAGAGCCGAGCTCGCCGTATACCGACACAGGCGCTCCCGGAGTCTCGAGGATGCGGGCTGCGATGCCCCGCTTTTCCAGCATGCTGACCAGCAGCCCGGCATTGCGGCGGATGTCCTGCTCGCTCGTCGCGACATTCGGCAGGGCGAGGAGCTCCCGCAGCTCGCCGACGATGGCCTCCTCGTGGGCGGCGACATGGGCCGCGGCAGCGGTGACGGCGCGCGGCCCATCCGCCGTGGCCGACGCGCTTGCGAATACGAGGCTCACCAGTAGAAATGGTTTTCGCCAGCCCGGATTCATCGGCGTAGGATACCCGCTGACGCCGAAGGCAAAGGAGCGCCGACATGAATTCCAGGAATCTCAACTCGCGGCTGTTTGTCGGCTTTTTGGCCCTCGGCATGGCGGGCGCCAATGCGCAGGAGCAGACGGCACCGGCCGCTCCGCCTGCGGGCAAATCGCTCGCCGCATCGGCCGGCCTGTACGCCTATCCCGCGAAGGGCCAGTCCGCGACCCAGCAGACCACGGACGAGGCCGAGTGCTACAACTGGTCGAAGACGCAGTCCGGCTACGACCCGATGTCCCCACCGCCTGCCGCGGCCCCAGCGCAGCCGGCGGCGGCCCAACAGCCGGCCGCGACCGGCGCGCGCGCAAAGGGTGCCGTGCGCGGCGCCGCGGCGGGCGCCGTCATCGGCGAAGTGGCGAACAACGATGCGAGCGAGGGCGCCGCGATCGGCGCGGCCGCGGGTGTGGTCGCCGGCGGCCGGCAGGCCCGCAAGGCGAAAGCCGAGCAGCAGAAGCAGGCCGAGATCCAGGCTCAGGAGAGCACGGAGCAGGCCAAGGCCGAACAGCAGGCGCTCGCCGACAACTTCAAGCGCGGCATGTCCGCCTGCCTCGAGTCGCGCGGCTACACCGTCAAGTAGCCGAGCGATCCTTCAAGGCGTGTACCAGATCGGCGAGGTGTAGGCCCGCTCCTGGGTCGTCATCGGCACGCCTTCCGGAGCCTCGACGCGGAAGTACTTCGCGTCGTAGGCGGTCCAGCGCGGCGTCGGGATCTCGATCACGCGCGCGTAGTAGACCGCGCGGAGCTTCGCGTCGAAGTCCGGGTCCTTCCACGCCGTGATCAGCTCCGAGGCGCCAATCGTGTTGGTCCAGGTCGCATTTGCGACGTCGACCGTGTTTCCCACGGCAGGCAGCTTGCCGTCGGCGCCGGGCTTGCGGCCATCGGACCAGGCGACGTCGTACACCTTCTCCTGGCGTGCGCCCTTCGCGTCGATCCAGCCTTTCACGATCTGCACGCGGTCGAGGTTGCCGGAGAGCGGGTCCTTCATCGCGCCGACGAGGAAAGTCGGCGACTTGCCCGAAGGCGCGGCGCGAAGGTCCCCGCCCATCGGCACGCCTTTCGCATAGCCCAGATCCGCCGGCAGCCGGCTTGCAGCGTCGGCCTCGACGAAGTCCCAGCCGCCGAAGAAGCGCACGAGGATGCGAGGGCCCGTGGTCGCGTAAGTCTCCTTGCGCTCGATCGCATCGAATATCGCCTCGCGCGTGTTCTCGGTCGCCCAGACGGCGGCGTATCCGGACGCCGCCTGCGACCAGCCGAGCAGGCAGTTCCCGCCGAAGCAGCCGACGGGATGCTCCATGCGCTTGGCATTCGGCTCGGTTCCGCTGTGCTTGCCGAAGAAATTGTCCTCGTCGGCGGTCGCGAGACCGGTATGCACGTCGGTCGAGCCGATCATGCCGAACTTGTAGGGGTTGGTGCCGAGCTTCGCCTCGAGCTGCATGCCGATCTGCAGTGCCGTGCGCGCGTACTCGAAGGGCAGCATCTCCGGTTTCTTCGGCACGCTCATGTTCAGGTTGAACTTGTCCCAGATCTCGTAGCCGGCCATCTCGTCGTTCGGCGACAGGAGCGGGTGCGCCTCGCCGTCGCCCTTGATCTGGGTGACCTCGTAGACGGGCTCCCAGCGCGCGCGCGTGTCGGCGTATTCCTTCGTGATCGGCTTGCCGGTGAAGGAATCGACCTCCGGGAACATGATGCCGTTCGACAGATTCCCGTTGTGCGCGATCGCGAGGATCTGCCCTCCCGTTTTCTCCTCGTAGGCCTGGAGATATTTCCACAGGTCCTTCGGGTCGTCGCTGCCCACCGGGCGAATCGTCGTGTAGGGCTCGACGCGCCCCGCTTTGTCGGCGCCGTCGCGGAACATCACGACGCGGTGCAGGTTGTTGCCTCCGGTGTTCGAGGTCCATTCGAAGCCGATGAAGGCCGTGAACTGGCCTGGCTTGTTGTAGTCCTCCGCCGCCTTGATGTCGAGCTCCCAGGCGCCGCGATACGCGGATGTGCCGGGCAGCGAGGCCAGCGCCGGTGGGAAGGTTCCTTTCGAGAAAGTATCGATGACCTCGGTCGCGACGCTCACGGCGTCCTGCCCGCCCTTCTGGATATTTTCGAACCAGCGCTTGCCGGTCGGATCCGCGAGATAGGACGGATCGCCCGCGAACAATTTCGGGAAGAAGCCCATGTTGTCCGAGTGGTCAGCGACCACGATGAAGTCGAGCGGGCGTGCCAACTTGACGCGCATACCGTTCGAGGCGGTAATCTCGTCGCCGGCCGCGAAGCGGAAAGCATCGGCGGGCGTGGTGCGGGCGCCGAAAGCACCGGCATCCATCGAGGCGCCCGTGTGTACGTGCGTGTCCCCGAAGAAAGGGCGCGTTGGGAAGTTTCGCCCCGCGTGCGGTGAGTAGCTCTTTTTCGGGAAGGAATTCGTCAGCGATTCCGCCGGCGGGTGGGCTTCCTGCGCCAGCGCGGCTGCCGCCAGCGCGGCCGTGACGAAACCCGCAACGATCGTCCCTGATACCCCCGAAATGGCCATGACCGCCCCCCCCAATAGATATGTCCAAGCGAAACCGGGCCGAATGATACGCCACGCCGTGTGGACGGGATCGCACTTGAGGATCCCGTAGCAAACCCTGCATCCGTTACCGACTTGTTACCGACCCGCGACTGACCCGGAAACCGCGCCACAACTAGCCTTGCCCCCGTTCGCCCGCATTGGGCCCCGGGAATGCCCCATGTCCATCGCACTCGACCAGGTCACCAAGCGGTATCAATCGCTTCCGGTCGTCAACGACGTTTCGCTCGAGATCCAGCAGGGCGAATTCGTCGTCCTGCTCGGCCCGAGCGGCAGCGGCAAGAGTACGCTCCTGCGCGCCATCGCGGGCCTCGTCGAGATCGACCACGGGCGCGTGTCGCTCCACGGCCGCGACGTAACCGGGATTTCGGCGCGCAGCCGCGGCGTCGGCTTCGTGTTCCAGCATTACGCGCTCTTCCGCCACATGAGCGTCGCCGACAATGTGGAGTTCGCGCTCCGCGTCCGGCGGATGCGCCGGAGCGAGCGCGTGGCGCGCCGCGCAGAGCTGCTCAAGCTGGTGTCGCTCGAAGGGATGGACGACCGCCTGCCGACCCAGCTCTCCGGCGGCCAGCAGCAGCGCGTCGCCGTCGCCCGCGCGCTCGCGCACCGGCCCGAGGTGCTGCTGCTCGACGAGCCTTTCGGCGCGCTCGACGCCAAGATCCGCGAGGAGCTCCGCCGCACGATCCGTCGAATCCAGCAGGAGCTCGGCGTTACGACCATCCTCGTCACGCACGACCAGGACGAGGCATTCGCCATGGCCGACCGCATCGGCGTGATGCACCAGGGTCGACTGCTCGAGGTCGGCAGTCCCGACGACCTCTACGCGCGCCCGCGGACGCGCTTCGTCGCCACCTTCCTCGGCGCCGCGAACCTGCTGCTCGGTTACCGCAAGGGCAACCTGCTCAGTTTCGAGCGCCCGGGCGCCGAGGCGGTCACGCCGCGCGAGATCGTCGCCGTGATCCGCCCCGAAGAGGTCGAGCTCACGACGGGTGGCATTCCCGACAATCTCACGCATGTCGGAAGCGGGACGATCCAGGAGCTGCAATTCTCCGGGCCGACCGAGCGGCTACGCGTGCGCATGCCGATGGGAGGCCCGGTGCCCGCGACGCCCGACCGCGAAGGCGCGGACGGAAGCGGCTGGCTGCTCGATGCCTCGCGTACGTTTCCTGAGCAGCGCGCGAATCCGCTTTCGGTCGGCCAGCGAGTGACCGTCAGCGCGCGCCGCATCCACAGCCTGCCGACGCCGGTCTCGAGCTTCACCGTCATCGCGCGCGAGATGGCTTCGGCGGAGGCGCTGCGCGCGACTCCGCTGCTCGCGACGCTCGCAACGCGCATGCAGACGCGAATCACGATGCAAGTCACGCGTTCCGGCAGTGCGCCGCCCGGCATGCCGGTGCTCGCCGCGGGGCCGGGCGCCAGCGCGACCGCCCTCTGGAACCTCGGGCACGGCGCGTCGCAGCTCCTCGTGCTGCCGATCGGCGCGCAGATTCCCACGCGCATCGTCGTGCTGCCCGGCGCAGAGGCGGGTGTCGGCGCGCTCGGAGTTGCCGCGAGCCTGCTCCGCCACATCCCGGCGGAATCCGTGCTGCTCGCGATTCACGAAGCCAAGACCCCGGATCGTGAGCGCGCCTCGCGCCTCAGGCTCCTGCTGGATGCGCGCTCCACGGCGCTTGCCGAACACGGGCTCGATCTCCGCACGGAACTGCGCTTCGGCGATTCCGACGAGGAGGTCGAGCGCGAGCTCTCGGTCGATCCGAACTCGATGCTCGTGCTCGGGCTCGACTCGCTCGCCGCCGACGAGACTTCGCGGCTCAACACGCTGCTCGAAGGGCCGCGCCTCAGGCCGGTCCTGATCGTGCGCGCGACCGGGACCTGAGAATGGCGGGCCAACGCTTCGTCGCGGCGAGCCCGCTGCCCGGCTTCGGCCTGACGTTCGGCTTCACGACCTTTTTCCTCAGCGCGATCATCCTGCTGCCGCTCGGGGCGCTCGTGATACGCGCGCTCGGCATCCCGCCTTCCGAGCTCGTCGAGCTCCTGCTGGATCCGCGGGCGGTCGCTTCCTACCGGTTGTCTTTCGGCGCCGCGGCGCTCGCAGCCGCGATCAACGCCGTGTTCGGCTTCATCGTCGCCTGGTCGCTGGTCCGCTACGACTTTCCGGGCCGCAGGCTCCTCGACACGATGATCGACCTGCCATTCGCCCTCCCGACGGCGGTCTCCGGCATCGCGCTCGCGACCGTGTTCTCGCCCACCGGCTGGCTCGGCCAGAAACTTGCCCTCGCGGGAGTGCAGGTCGCCTACACCTGGCTTGGCGTCGTCGTCGCGCTCGTGCTGATCGGCCTGCCATTCGTCGTGCGATCCGTGCAGCCTGCGCTGATCGAGGTCCGCAAGGACCTCGAGGACGCCGCGGAATCGCTCGGCGCCGGCGGCTTCCACGTGTTCAGGCGGATCATCCTGCCGACCGTGTTGCCCGCGCTCGCCACGGGCTTCACGCTCGCTTTTGCGCGCGGCATCGGCGAGTACGGCTCAGTCGTCTTCATCTCTGGCAACTTGCCGCTCAAGACGGAGATCACGCCGCTCCTCATCGTCATCAAGCTCGAGCAGTACGACTACGCCGGCGCCGCGGCCCTCGGCTTCTTCATGCTCGTGATGTCGTTCGTGATGCTGTTCGCGATCAACCTGGTGCAGGGCTGGGGACAGCGCCGGATGGGAATCGGAGCAGCGCGCTGATGGCGGGCAAAGTCAGCTGGACCGCGGAGGGGCGGCGCATCACGCGAGGGGCGAAGCTCGCGCGCGCGGTGCTGCTCGTGATCTCGTTCGGATTCCTGGGGCTCCTCCTCCTCGCGCCGCTCGGTGCCGTGCTCGCGCAGGCACTGGCGAAAGGACTTGCCGCCTGGCTCGAGAGCTTTTCCGACCCTGACACCATCTCCTCCATCAAGCTGACGCTCCTGACCGCCGCGATCGTGGTGCCGGCCAACACGATCTTCGGCATCTCGGCCGCGTGGGCGATCGCGCGCTTCGAGTTCCGCGGCAAGAGCCTCCTCGTCACGCTCATCGATCTGCCCTTCGCGGTGTCGCCCGTCATCGCGGGCCTCGTCCTCGTGTTCCTGTTCGGCGTCAACGGCTGGTTCGGCGAATGGCTGGTGGACCGGAACATCCCGATCATCTTCGCGGTGCCGGGCATCGTGCTCGCGACAATCTTCATCTCCTTTCCCTACGTCGCACGCGAGCTGATCCCTCTCATGCAACAGCAGGGGAGTGAAGAGGAGGTCGCGGCGCTCTCGCTCGGCGCCGGCCCGTGGCTGACGCTCCTGCGCATCACGCTGCCGAAGATCCGCTGGGGCCTCCTGTACGGCGTGATCCTCTGCAACGCCCGCGTGATGGGCGAGTTCGGAGCGGTCTCGGTCGTCTCGGGCCACATCCGCGGCGTGACGAACACCATGCCGCTGCAGGTCGAAATCCTCTACAACGAGTACAACTTCGTCGCCGCCTTCGCGGTCGCCTCGCTCCTTGCGATGCTCGCCATCCTCACACTGGTGGCCAAAACTCTGGTGGAATGGCGCTCAGGCATCGGAGGGCACTGAGCTTGCACCCGCTGTTGCGGAAGTGGAAAGCCGCCTCGCTGCGGCTCGCCAAGCAGTGGAAGGCGGGCTTGCGCCGCCTCGTCGCGTGGCCGCGTTCGCTCGAGCGGCTCATTCTCTTCACGATCGCGGGGATGGTGCTCTTTTCCATCATCGCGATCGCCCTCGCCTCGATCGGGCTCTTGCGCGACCAGGCCGCAGAACAGGCGCTTTCGAGCGTGCGGGCCGCGGCACATGCCGCTCGCTACGAGATCCGCCGCGTCGGCGAAGAGACGCTCACGGCGGCGCGGCTGCTCGCCAGCCGCGCGACGCTCGCGCGACTCGTGGAACAGGAAAACAGCCTCCAGCTGCAGCTCGTGATGCGGCGTTTCTGCGAGACCGCGGGCCTCGACGCCTGCGCGCTCTTTCGCGACACGGGGCTCGTCACCGCGACCGGCGCGCCGATCCCCTGGGAACAGGCCTTCGACGCGGCCGCGGAACAGGGCGAGGGTTTCATGATCGCGAGCCGCGAGCGCGGGCCGGTTGGAGCCCTGGTCGAGATTCCGGGGCTGCCCGGCGGACGGGTCATGACGATCCGCAAGCTCGACGAACGGCTCGCCGCCGAGTTGTCGCGGCAGGTCGGGGTCGAGATCCACCTGCTGCCGGTCACCGACTGGCTCGAAGCGGTCGAGCCCGCTTACCGCGACGTGCACTCGGAAGCGCTTGCGACCGGCGACATCGCTGTCGCGCCCATTCCTGCGCGCGAGCAGTTTGCGGCGAGCCTGCCGCTCTTTGCATCGACCGGCGAGGCGATTCTGCTCATCGAGGCGCGGCTCCCCGCCGAACAGGTCGCCGGCGTCGTCGGCAGCTTCATTCGCAGGCTCGTCCTCGTGACGATCCTGCTGGCCGCAGTCGTGCTCTTCGTCTCGCTCATCCTCGCGCGGCGCATCGGGGCGCCGCTGCAGGCGCTGGCGGGTTCCGCGGCACGTCTCGGCCAGGGCGACTTCTCCTCCTCCATCCCGGCGCAAGGCACGCAGGAAGTCGAGGCGCTTGCGCGCACCATGGAGGACATGCGCCGGAACCTCATGGAACTCACGGCCACGCTGCGCCACCGTGAAGCGGAAGCGCAGGCGGTCCTGCAGGGAGTCGTCGAGGGCGTGTACGCCGTCGACGGCGATCGCCGCATCCGTTACCTGAATCCGCAGGCGGCGCGGATGCTCGGCGAGCCCGCGGACGCGCTGATCGGCCGGTTCTGCGGCGATGTGCTGAAACCGCGCGAAGTCAATGGCCGGCGTCCCTGTGACACGAACTGCCCGATCTACACCGCGCGCGACGACGGCAAGGCGCAGTCGACCGAGTACCTCGATGCAGGAGGCGTGCCCCGCACCGTCGTCATCACGAGCGCTGCGCCCGTGGGCGGCCTCCAGGTGCAGGTGATGCGCGACGAGACGGAGCTCGAGGCGGTGCGCCGCGCACGCGATTCCGTGCTCGCCAATATTTCGCACGAGTTCCGCACGCCCCTCTCGGCGCAGCTCGCCTCCGTCGAGCTGATGCTGGACGGGCTCGAGTCCATGCCCCGCGAGCGGCTCGGCGAGCTGCTCGAATCGCTGCAGCGGGGGACGCTCCGCCTCACGCGCCTCATCGACAACCTGCTCGAGAGCGTGCGCATCGAGGCCGGCCAACTCGGCATCCGCCACCAGCAGGTTGCGCTTGCCCAGGTCGTGGAGGACGCGGAGGACCTGATGGCGGGGCTCCTGACGCAGCGGCGCCAGGTGCTGCGGCTCGCGATTCCGGAAGACCTGCCGGTGATCAACGGCGATGCACAGCGCCTGACCCAGGTCGTGACGAACCTGCTCGCGAATGCCAGCAAGTTCGGGCCCGAGGACAGCGAGATCACGATCGGCGCGACGCACAAGGGCGAGGCGGTCGAGCTGTATGTCGAGGACTCCGGGCCTGGCGCGCCGGAACTCGAGGGCACATCGATCTTCGAGCGCTTCTACCGCGCAGCCGACCAGGAGCCCGATCCGCGCGGACTCGGTCTCGGCCTGTGGATCGTGAAATCGATTATCGAGCGCCACGGCGGCGAGGTCCGCGCGGAGCGCACGCCGGAAGGTTTCACGCGCTTCATTGTCATGCTGCCGGTCCGGGCGGAGGCGGCATGAAGCTCCTCGTCGTCGACGACGACCCGGACCTGCTCGCGCTCGTCGCCTTCGCGCTGACGAATGCGGGCTATTCCGTCGTCAAGGCCGCGGACACACACGAGGCGCTGCGCCAGTTCGAATCGGAGCTGCCGAATCTGGTCATTCTCGACATCAACCTGCCCTCCGGCAGCGGTTTCGACGTCTGCAGGAGCATACGTGGCCGCTCTGAAGTGCCGATCATGATGTTGACGGCGCGCGGCGAAGAGGAGGACCTCGTGCGGGCGCTCGAGCTCGGCGCCGACGACTACCTGACCAAGCCATTCAGCCCGCGCACCCTGCTCGCGCGCGTGAAGGCCCTGCTGCGCCGTGCCGGCATCGAGGCCGGGGACAAGGTCGAGGCCGGGCGCGTTTCCCTCGACCTCGAAGCGCATGCGATCGCGATCGCAGGCGGGGCTGCCTTGCGCCTCACGCGGCTGGAGACGCGGCTGTTGCAGATCCTGATCGCGCAGGCAGGTCACGTCGTCTCTGCGGAGCGGCTGCTGGCGCATGTCTGGGGCCATCGCGGCAGCGGCGACCGGCAGCTCCTGAAGCAGCTCGTGCACAGGCTCCGTCAGAAACTCGAGCGCGAACCCGCCGGCGCCGACTTGCTGCATACCGAACCCGGCGTGGGCTACCGGCTGAAGGCCTGAGCCGCTACTTCCTGGTGTAGATGCGGTCGAACAGGCCGCCGTCCTTGAAGTGCAGGTCCTGCACCTTGTTCCAGCCGCCGAAGTCCGCGATCGTCACCATCTTCACGCCCGGAAAGGTCTTCGCATACTTCTTGAGCACCGCCTCGTTCCGCGGGCGGTAGTAATGTTTCGCGATGATTTCCTGCGCCTCCGGCGAGTACAGGTACTCGAGATACGCGCGGGCGACGTCCGTCGTCTTGCGCCTGAGCGTGACGCGGTCGACGACCGCGACCGGCGGCTCCGCGAGGATGCTGATCGACGGGATCACGATGTCGAACTTGCCCTCGCCGAGCTCCTTGGTCGCAAGATGGGCCTCGTTCTCCCAGGAGACGAACACGTCGCCGATTCCGCGCTGCGCGAAAGTCGTCAGCGAGCCTCTCGCACCCGTATCGAGCACCGGCACGTTCTTGTACAGCTTTGCGAGGTAATCCTCGGCCGACTTTGCAGTCGCGCCGGGCTGGCGGAGCGCCCAGGCATAGGCCGCGACGTGGTTCCAGCGCGCGCCGCCCGAGGTTTTCGGATTGGGCGTGATGACGGCGACACCGGGCCGCGCGAGGTCGCCCCAGTCCTTGATCTTCTTGGGATTGCCCTTGCGCACCAGGAACACGATCGTCGAGGTGTAAGGCGAGCTGTTATTCGGCAGGCGCGCTTGCCAGTTTGCCGGCAGGAGCTTGCCCTGCTTCACGAGCGCATCGATGTCATACGCGAGAGCGAGCGTCACCACGTCGGCCTGCAGGCCGTCGATCACCGTGCGCGCCTGCTTGCCGGAGCCGCCGTGCGACTGGCGGATCGACACGTCCTGCCCGGATTTCTTCTTCCAGTAGGCGGTGAACGCCCTGTTGTAGTCGGTGTACAGCTCGCGCGTCGGGTCATACGACACGTTCATCAGTACCGTCTCCGCCGCGCCGGCGCTCGCGACGAACGCGAGGGCGCCCGCGACGACGCCGAGGATCCGGTTCCAACTGCCGCGGTTCTTCATGATTGCTTTCTCCCCCTCAGAAACCGAGCGCGAGCCGCAGCTGGAAAGCGTCCTCGTCCGGACGGTCGCCGGCGACGGCGCCGCCATCGAAGCGCGTATGTTCGTAATCGAGCATCCACTTCAGGTTTTCGTTGAAGTACCAGTTTAGGCCAACGCCGTAGGATTCGGCCTGGCGCGCAGACACGAGCGGGTCCGCAAACGAATCATCGCCGTCCGCGAAGGCCGAATCATCCACTTTGAGCGCCTGAACGCGGGCGACGATTTCGAATGCGCCCGAGGTGTTTTCGGACAGCGAGAACGTCGTTTTCGGCTTGAAGCCGCGAAACGACGCCTCCTCGCCCGTCAGGAAGTAAGAGGCCGCGAGCTGCCATGCACTCGTCTCCACTCTACCGGTCCGCAGGCCCGCTGGCACGATGCGCGAGACGTCCTGCGACACTTCCGTGTACTCGCCGATCAGGCCGAGACTGCCGACGTAGTAGTACATCTGCGGTGCGATCCGCGTGCGCTCCCCATCGGCGATCGTTGCAGCGGTGGTCGTGCCGGCCGCGCGATAACGGAAGAACGTCGACTGGCCCGGCGTGCGGAAGGAGGGCAGCAGCGGCTGGGTCGCGCTGCCGGCCTGGTCCGTCCAGGTCCCCGCGATGCCGATGCCGAGCCCGCGGATCGCTTCGTTGCCGCTTTCGGCGAAAGGGTGCGCGAAGAGCCGCAGCACATACTCCTTGTCGTCGTTGATGTCCGCGTCGGCAAAGGTCTCGCTGCTCGAGCCGTCGTTCGAGCCATTCAGGAAGGCCGTCTGGTACGAGAACCGGCCCCCCACCAGGTCGCCGCCGAACTGAAGGCCGATATCGCGGTTCGGCACGAGGCTGGTCGGATAGCCGCGCTGTACCCAGCGCATGTCGTTCGACGACTGCAGCCGCTCGAGGCCGACCGGCGACTTGAACTTGCCGGCCGTCAACTGGAATCCAGGATTGAAGCGCGCTGTGACGTGGGCGTCCTGGATCACCGTGCGGCCCTGGCCGAAGTCGGGCATAAACTTGAAGTCGTAGATTTCGGCAATCGTGCCCTCGAAAATCGGGCGCACGCGCGTGGCCTGCCAGCTGTCGGTGGCGCCGCCCGGGTCTTCGCCCTCGAGGTATCGCCCGTCGAGGTGAAGCGTGCCGCGCAGGCGCAACTGGTTCTTTCCGTCCGCCGACTTGAGGCTGAAGCCTTTCGATCCCGCGCTCACGACCGCGGTCGATTCCTTGCTGCTTGCGGCCGCCTCGTCCTGGATCTCGAGCTTGCGCTCGAGCACCAGTATCTTCTGCTCCTGTTGCTCGATGCGCTTCAGCAGTTCTTCGTTCGACACTTCCGCCTGCGCAGCAAGCGGCGTGGCGACAAGCACCGCGATAGCAGCGGCATGCAGCAATCGGTGGTTCCCCATGTGGCTCGCGAACCTCCCGGTCCTGTTGCGGGTTCGAGAGCCATGCTAGTGCCGGCGAGTCATGGGGTCAGTCGTACGGTGGTGACGAATCGGTCTCAAAAGTGGTCGCCAACGTCAAATTCAGGGTTGGTTTTCACTTGCCAATGCAGAAAGTCGCAAACACCGCCCCGAGCAACGCATCGCTCGACACTTCGCCGGTGATCTCGCCGAGCGCCAGGTGCGCCTGGCGCAGCTCGTCCGCCACCAGCTCGAAGGAGGCGCGCTCCCCGAGCCGCGCTTCGGCGAGCTCGAAGAGGCTTTGCGCGCGCGCGAGCGCGTCGAGATGCCGGCGCCGCGCCGACCAGGCGCCGCTTTCCGACTGGTAGCCGGCGGCCGCTTTCAGCTGCTCGCGCAACTCCGGCATTCCCTCGCCCAGGAGCGCAGAAACCGGCAGCGACGGCCGGTCGTCCAGGACTGGCACGGGCCGCGCCCCCGGCAGGTCTACCTTGTTCCAGACGACGACGGTCGCCGCTCCGACCGGCAGCCCCGCCTGTTCGCCCGGGACGAAGCCGCGCGTTGCATCCACGACGTAGAGCACAAGGTCGGCGCGGCTCATCTCCATGCGCGCGCGGCGCAGTCCCTCGATCTCGATCAGGTCGTCCGTGTCGCGCAGCCCGGCCGTGTCCGCGATGTGGATCGGCAGGCCGTCCACGTGGATGCGCTCGCGCAGCACGTCGCGCGTCGTGCCGGGAATCTCGGTCACGATCGCCGCATCGTGCCCGGCGAGCGCATTCAGCAGGCTCGATTTCCCCGCGTTGGGCCGGCCCGCGATCACGACGTGCAGCCCATCGCGCAGCGCCCTGCCCTGCCGGACCGTCTCGGCAATCGCCGCAAATCGTGAATTGATTTCCGCCAGCCGCTCGCGGACCTCCGTGGAAGCCAGGAATTCGGCGTCCTCGTCCGGGAAATCGATCGCGGCTTCCACGTAGGCGCGAAGCTCCATGACGCGCGCCGCGAGCGCCTGGACTTCGCGCGAGAAGTTCCCGGCGAGCGAGCGCAGGGCCGCGCGCGCTGCCTCGGTCGATCCTGCCGAAATCAGGTCGGCGATCGCCTCCGCCTGCACCAGGTCCAGCTTGTCGTTGTGGAAGGCGCGCTCGGAAAACTCGCCGGGCCGCGCGGGGCGGGCGCCGAGCTCGACGGCGCGCGCGATGAGAAGGTCCATGACGACCGGGCCGCCATGGCCCTGCAGCTCGAGGACGTCCTCGCCCGTGAACGAGTTCGGCGCCGGAAAAAACAGGGCGATGCCGGCATCGATCGTCTGTCCGTCGCCGCCCGCGAACACGGCCACCGTTGCGTAGCGCGGGGCCGGCAGCTTTCCGAGCATGGCGGCCGCGATCGCGCGCGTCGCCGGCCCCGAGACCCGCACGATGCCGATGCCGCCGCGCCCCGGTGGCGTCGCGCTTGCGACGATCGTGTCGGGCGACGGGCTCACGGCGAAGCGCTTGCGAGGACGGCGAGTCCCAGCAGGCCCGGCTGCGGATGCGTCACGATGAATGTCGGGATGGCGCGAAGCCACTCCGCGTACGGCGCCTTGTCCTCGAACGCGCGGCGGAATGCCGCCGCATCGAAGCGCGTTCCCCAGCGCGGCAGGATTCCGCCCGCGAGGTAAACGCCGCCCCGCGTGCCGGCGATGAGCGCGAGATTGCCCGCGACGCGGCCGAGCCAGCGCGTGAAAAGCGCGTGCGCCTGCCGCGCGTCGGGTTCGCCGCGCCACGCGGCTTCGTCGATCTCGGCGGCGCGAAGCGCCTTGCCCCCGGAAACCGCCGCATACAGCCGCTCGAGGCCCGGCCCGCAAAGGATGGTCTCGGCCGACACGCGGCCATGCGCTGCGCGAACGCGCTTCCAGATTTCAAGCTCCTCGTCGTCGACCGGCGCGAGATCCACATGGCCGCCCTCTCCCGTGATCGCAACCCATCCGCCCGGGCCCCAGGCGCCGAGCGCGGTCCCAAGCCCCGTTCCCGGGCCGAGCACGGCAACCGGCTGTCCTTTTACCGCGGCGGCGCCGCCGCATTGGACGAGTGTGTCGGGGGGCAGGTGCGGCACGGCCTCGGCGATTGCGCCGAAGTCATTGACGAGGGCGGCGCGCGAAACGCCCGCCGACTTCGCAAGCAGTTCCGGCACGAGGTGCGCGCCGGCGTTCGTCAGCCGGATGCTGCCGTCGGGCGAAACCACGCCCGCTGCGGCGAAAGCGGCGGCCGTCACGCCATCGGGTGCCGCCGCGCGGAGATACCGCACGACGGCCGCGGCGACGTCGCGCGACGTCGGGTTGTCTTCAATGCTGGAAAGCCGCCACTCGCCGTTCGCCTTGCTGGCGAGCGCAAAGCGGGTGCGCGTCCCCCCGACGTCGCAAACCAGGATCATCGTGACTTTCGGGTTCGGCGGCGCCAGGCGGGCGAGTCGGCAAGTGCTGCGATGAAGTCGCTGCGCCAGCGGCCGACGTCGCGCGAGCGCAGGCGCCGCATCAGCGCCTCGTGCCGGCGCCGGCGTTCCTGGATCCGCATTTCCCGCGCGCGGTGCATCGCATCGGCCGTCTCCTCGCCATCATACGGATTCACGAGCAGGGCTTCGCGCAGGTACTGCGCCGCGCCCGCGAAGCGCGACAGCACGAGCACGCCCGGATCGGCGCGGTCCTGGGCGGCCAGGTATTCCATCGCCACGAGGTTCATTCCATCCCGCATCGGCGTGACGACGCCGACGCGGCTCGCGCGATAGAGCCCGGCGAGGGTCCGCCGCGGCAGCGCCCGGTTGAGATAGTGCACGGGCGTCCAGTCGAAGCGGGAGAACCGGCCATTCACCCGCGCGGCCTCGCGATCCAGCTCCTGGCGGAAATCGCGGTAGGACGTGAGGCTGCCGCGGCTCACGGGCGCGACCTGGAGCAGGATCACCTTGCCGTGCGCTTTCGGATACTTCTCGAGATAGCGGCCGAATGCGTCCATGCGCCGGAGCAGCCCCTTGCTGTAATCGAGGCGATCGACGCCGATGAACTGGTCGCGGCTGCGCAGCACGCGCCGCATGCGCGCGTACTCGCGGCTGCCCGGCGCCGTGAACGCATAGCGGTGAAAACGCTCGACGTCGATGCCGATCGGGAAAGCGCCGACGCGCAGCTCGCGCCCGAACGCCGCGACCGTGTCGCCTCGCGCCGTGCCGCCATAGGCGCGGCGCACGTGCTCCTGGAAGCGGCCGAGGTCCTCCGGCGTCTGGAATCCGATCAGGTCGTAGGCGAACAGCGCGCGCATCAGGGTCTCGTGCGAGGGCAGCGTCGCGAGGATCTCCGTCGGCGGAAACGGCGTGTGCAGGAAGAAGCCGATGCGCTGGCGCACGCGCAACCGGCGCAACTCGTCGGCGAGCGGAATCAGGTGGAAGTCATGCGCCCAGACGATGTCGTCGCGCCGGAGCAGCTTTGCGAGCGCCCTGGCGAATCGCGCGTTCACGCGCCGGTAGGTCTCAAGCTGGCGGCGCTCGAAGCGCGTCAGGTCGATGCGGAAGTGAAGCAGCGGCCAGAGGCAGTTGTTGGAAAATCCGTCGTAGTAGCCGTCGAGCTCCTGCTGGGTAAGGTCGACCGTCGCGAGCGTCATGCCGTCCACCTTTTCGGTGCGCAGCCGCACGCGGCCCGAGGCTGCCGTGCGGCCGCTCCAGCCGAACCACATTCCGCCGCTCTCGTGCAGCGCTTCGACGAGGCCGACGGCGAGCCCGCCCGCCGCGGCCGCGCCGCGGACCGGGCCCACGCGATTCGAAACCGCGACGAGACGCGCCGGTTCCTTCACGTGTACGCCTCCCACGGGCGCGAGAGCCGCATCGCCGCGTTGATGATGCCGACCAGCGAATAGGTCTGCGGATAGTTGCCCCAGTGCTCGCCGTCATCCGGACCGATGTCCTCCGACAGGAGCCCGACGTGGTTCCGGCTCTCGAGCATGCATCCGAAGAGCTCGCGCGCCTCGTCCCTTCGCCCCAGCCGCGCGAGGGCGTCGATGTACCAGAACGTGCAGATGTTGAATGCGGTCGTCGGCGTGCCGAAATCGTCGGCCGCGGCATAGCGGAACAGGTGCCGCCCGCGGCGCAGGCGTTTCTCGATGGCGGCGACGGTGCCGGCAAAGCGCGGATCGTCCGTCGGCAGGAAGCCGACTTCTGCCATCAGCAGGAGCCCGGCCTCGACGTCTGTGCCGCCGAAACTCTCCATGAAGCTGCCGCGCGCCGCGTCGAAGGCGCGCTCCTCGATCGTGCGGCGGATTTCCGCCGCGCGGTCCTGCCAGAGCCGCGCGCGCTCCGGCAGCTCGCGATGTTCCGCGATCCGCGCCAGCCGGTCGCAGGCAGCCCAGCACATGAGGGCCGAGGACGTGTGCACGCGCTCGCGCGTCCTGAGCTCCCACATGCTCGCATCCGCCGTCGCGTACACGCGGTAGGCCTGCTCGCCCACGCGCTCGAGGCGCACGAAGTCCTGCGCGGTCGCGGGACGCAGCAGGCGGCCGTCGAAGAAGGATTGCGCCGATGCCAGCACTACGTTGCCGTAGACGTCGTGCTGCAGGTGCTCGAAGGCCTGGTTGCCGACGCGCACGGGTCGCATGCCGCGGTAGCCGGCGAGCGAGGTGATTTCCCTTTCCTCGAGCTTGCGCTCGAGCGCGATTCCGTAGACCGGCTGGAGGTGGCCATCCGGCGCCTGGCCGACGATGTTCGCGAGGTAGCGCAGGTAATGCTCCATCGTGTCGACTTCGGCGAGCGAATTGAGTGCCCGCACGGCGAAGAAGGCATCGCGGAGCCAGCAATACCGATAGTCCCAGTTGCGCCCGCTGTCGGCGGCTTCCGGGATGCTCGTCGTCATCGCGGCGACGATGGCGCCCGTCTCCTCGAAGGTACAGAGCTTCAGCGTGATCGCGGCGCGGATCACCGCATCCTGCCACTCCGGCGGGATCGCGAGCCGCCGCGTCCACTGCCGCCAGTACGCTTCCGTCTCTTCCAGGAAGTTCCTCGCCGTCTGCTCGGCGCTGTCGGTGAGCGTTTCGTCCGCACCCAGCACGAAGTTGACCGAATTCTCGAGCAGGAACGGCGTCTCGGACAGCACGTAGCTCACCGGCGCGTCGGTCGTCAGCCGCAGCACGCGATCGGGGCTCACGTAGCGGATGTGATTGCTGCCGTGAGTCAGTTCCGGCCGCACCGAGCCGTAGCCGAAAGACGGGCGGAGCCTGACGCAGATGCGCGGCGTCCCGGCGAGCGTGCGCACGCGGCGCACCAGCGTCTGCGGGCGGAACATGCGGCCGAGCCGCTCGAAGCGCGGGCAGAAGTCGATCACCTCGACGGCGGAACCGTTCGAGCTGTAGAGGCGCGTGACGAGGATCGCCGTGTTCGCGACGTATTCCTGCTCGCTGCGCGTGGCGCCGCCGAGCTCGATGGACCAGAAACCGCGCGCTTCAGCCGCGCTCGAATCGTCGATCAGGGCGTGAAACACCGGGTCGCCGTCGAGGCGCGGCAGGCAGCTCCAGACGACCCGCGCCTCGCGGTCTACGAGCGCCGAAATGATGCAGTTGCCCGTGACACCGAGATCGAGCGAGGCGGGTTTCGTCATGGCTTTGCGCCGGCTGCGAGTGATGCCAGGCTGGCGGCGAGCCAGTCGCGGACCGCCTCGACCACGGCGATGCGATAACGCGCCGCCGTCGGGCCCGCGCCGACTTTCACCCCGTATCCGCCGAGGTCGGCGGCCGCAAGGAAGCCGTCCTCGTCCGTGACGTCGTCGCCGACGAAAACGGGAGTCCGGCCCGCGAACGGCGCGTGCGCCGCCAGCGCATGAAGCGCGGCGCCCTTGTCCGCGCCGCGCGGCCGGGCCTCGACGACGGCGTGGCCGCGCAGGATCTCGAAATCCGGCCCGTTGACGATTTCGCGCATGAATGCGATGCACTCCTCGGCACGCTCGGGCGCCTGCCGGTAGTGCAGCGCCACGGCGGCTCCCTTGTCTTCTATCACGAGACGCGGGTCCGCCCCGAAATGTTCGCGGAGCGCGCGCACGATGCGGCTTGCGCCTACAGGATTACCGGACGAAATCGTATTGCCGGATGCGAGGCGCCACTCGAGGCCGTGCAGGCCCGCGCCCGCATAGCGCGGCGGCCCGACGATCGCATCGAGCATCGCGAGCGGCCGGCCGGTGACGAGCGCGACCGCGCCGGCGAGCCGCGCGCGCAGGCCCGCGAGAAGCGTGGGCAGTGAGTCATGAACCGTGACGCCGTCCGGGTGAGGCGCGTGTGCCGCGAGCGTCCCGTCGAAATCGAGGTACAGCGCGGCGTTCGCCTGCAGCAACGGCGGCCGGGCATTCGCGCCGGTTTCCGCCATGTAGGCATTGTACCCACCAACGGCGAGGCAGCCGGCGGGGGTCGCTCGTTCGCTCCGCCGGAACTTTAGTCGCTCACTCGCGACCCCCGCCGGCTGCCTCGCCGTCAGTTGGTGCGCTGCTTCTTGGCCTCAGCCTCAACGACGCGGTTGATTTTCCATTGCTGCAGGATCGAGAGCGCGGTGTTGGTCAGCCAGTAGAGGACGAGGCCCGCCGGGAACCACAGGAACATGAACGTCATCACGACCGGCATGAAAGCGAAGACCTTGGCCTGGACCGGATCGGGCGGCGCCGGGTTCAGCTTGTACTGAAAGTACATCGCGCCGCCCATCAGGATCGGCAGGATGAAATACGGATCGCGCGAAGAGAGGTCCTGGATCCAGCCGAAGAACGGCGCCTGGCGCATCTCGACGCTCTCGAGCAGCACCCAGTAGAACGCGAGGAAGAACGGGATCTGCACGAGCACCGGCAGGCAGCCCGCGACCGGGTTGATCTTCTCGCGCTTGTAGAGCTCCATCATCGCGCGCGCCTGGCCTTCGCGGTCGTCCTTGTAGCGCTCCTGAACCGCCTTGAGCCGCGGCGCCACGGTCTTCATCTTCGCCATCGAGCGGCCGCTCGTCTCGGCCAGCTTGTAGAAGACGAGCTTGATCAGGAAAGTCACGATGATGATCGTGACGCCCCAGTTACCGACGAATTCGTAGATCTTCGACAGCAGCCAGAACAGCGGCTGGGCGAGGATCGTGAGCATCCCGTAGTCCGCTACGAGCTCCAGTCGCGGGCCGGCCTTCTTCAGCTGATCCTGGAGTTTCGGGCCGACGAAGAGCGATTCCGAGAAACGCTGGCCGCCGCCCGGCGGCACCGCGCGAGCGGGCCCCACCGTTCGGAACAGGTAGTCCATGTCCTCGACGCGAAGCTCGTACTGGTAGGCCTGTCCTGCCGACGGAACGACGGCTGCGACGAAATGGTGCTGCAAGGACGCGGCCCAGCCATTCGTGATGGTCTTCGAGAGCGCCCGGTCTTCGTCGTCTTCGATGTCGAGCTTCTGGTACTTCCCGCCGTCGAAATAAGCGGGCCCGCGGAACGAATACGTCGCCGGGTCCCACATCGAGCGTTCGTTGCCCTGCGAGTGCCGGAGCAGCTGTGAATACGACGCGAGCTTGACCGGCGCCGCGCCCGCGTTGACGACGTTGTAGCGCAGGTCCACCTGGTAGGAGCCGCGGCGGAAGACGAAGGTCTTCGTTACCGAGAGGCCAGCGCCGTCGGACCAGGTCAGGGGAACGTCGAGCGTTTCGCTGCCGGCGGCAAGGCGATATTCCGCCGCGCCGGACGTGTATGGAGCCTTGTGGTTCGGCTCGTTGCGCCCGGCCTCCCCGCCCGTAAGCCCCGACTGAAAGACGAACTGCGTGTCCTTCGAGTCGGTGTTGAAGAGCCGGACCGGTGTCGTCGGGTCGTCCTTGTGCCGCGGGTACTGGAGCAGGTCCGCGCGGATCAACTCGCCTCCCGCGAGGCTGAGGTCGATGTCGAGCACGTCCGTGACGACGTGGACCCTGCTGGACGGTGCCGGCGCGTCGGCGGCAATTTCCGGCACGGACGTTGCGGGCGCATCCGCCGGCTGGGCCTCGCCCGTGACCGACGGCAGCTCGGCCGACAGGTTATCCGCCGGGCTCGCGACGGAATCGGCCGGTCTCGACTCCGCCGCCGGCGTTTCCCGAACGGCCGGCGCGTAGTCCTTCAGCCAGGCATTCACGTTCAGCCAGACGAGCAGCAGAAGCCCGACCCAGAGCAGGACGCGCGGCTGATTCATCATGCCTGCGGCGACTTTGGAACCGGGTCATAGCCCGCCGCGCCCCAGGGGTGGCAGCGGCAGATGCGCTTCACCGCCAATCCATAGCCCCGGATCACGCCATGTTCTTCGATTGCTTCGAGGGCGTAGGCCGAGCAGGTCGGATGAAAACGGCAGTGGCGACCGAGGATGGGACTCAGGAACCACCGGTATAGATGAATCGGGAACCGCGCAATTCGATTCATTGGGCCGCCCTGATCTCGTTCCAGAGACGTGCCAGGCTTTCGAAGACCTCACGATTCGGCGCCGCCCGCGCGGCGGCACGCGCCGTTACGAGCACATCCACTGCCGGCAATTCGTGTCGATGCATCCGGAAGGATTCGCGGATCAGGCGCCGCAGGCGATTGCGGCCGACGGCATTGCCCGCCGCGCGGGTGCTGACAGCCATGCCAAGCCGTGCGGAGTCCGCCTCATTGCCGGAACATTGGATGACGAACAAGGCATCCGCATGACGTTCGCGCCCCTTTCGCGCGCGCTCGAACTCGGCGGCGGTGTGGAGTTTCTGGCCGGCCCGCAGTCCGTAATGCCGGGACGTAGGTCGCTCGTCAGCGGCGTTCCGTCACGGCGAGGCGCTTCCTGCCCTTCGCCCGACGGCGCTTCAGGACCTGGCGTCCTTTCTTCGTGGCCATGCGTGCGCGAAAGCCGTGCGTGCGCTTGCGCCTGATCTTGCTCGGCTGATAGGTGCGCTTCGTGGCCATGATCCCAAACCTTTGAAATTAAAGGGACAACAGACGCTGCAAAGGGCGGCAAGGTTACGGAGTGAGCCCCTTCCTGTCAACCGGAAAGGGTTGTGGATAACTCTGGCGCCGTGACGATTCGCGCCGTAGACTCATCGCCCATTCCGGCTTTTCGATTTTCGGCGAGAGGCGGCTCGTGCAGGACTCGCTTTGGCATCACTGTCTCCGGCATCTCGAAACCGAAGTGCCCGAGCAGCAGTTCAACACCTGGGTCCGTCCGCTACAGGCCATCGAATGCGATGGAGAGCTTCGGCTCCTTGCCCCCAACCGCTTCGTCGTCTCCTGGATCGAGCAGAATCTCTTCGGCCGGATCGAAGAGCTCGTGAGCATCGCCGGCAACGGCGGCAACTCCCGCGTGCGGCTCGACGTCGGCTCGCGCCGCGACGAGGCGCCGGCAGTCGAGGCGCAAAACACCGCGGTTTCCGCGGGAAAACCGCGGGAAATGCGCCAGGTCGGCGGCCGTTTCAACCCCGAATTCACGTTTGCGAGCTTCGTCGAGGGCAAGAGCAACCAGCTCGCGCGCGCCGCGGCCATGCAGGTCGGGGAGAATCCAGGCCGGGCCTACAACCCGCTCTTCATCTATGGCGGCGTCGGCCTCGGCAAGACCCATCTTATGCAGGCCGTCGGCAACCTCATCCGCGAGCGAAACCCCGCCGCGCGCATCGCCTACGTGCACAGCGAGCGTTTCGTGAGCGAAATGGTGCGCGCGCTCCAGCACAACACGATCGCGGAGTTCAAGCAGACCTACCGGACCCTCGATGCCCTGCTCATCGACGACATCCAGTTCTTCGCCGGCAAGGACCGCTCGCAGGAAGAGTTCTTCCACACCTTCAACACCCTTCTCGAGGGCCAGCAGCAGATCATCCTTTCCTGCGACCGTTATCCGAAGGAAGTGACCGGTCTCGAGGAGCGGCTGAAATCGCGCTTCGGCTGGGGCCTGACTGTCGCGATCGAGCCGCCGGAGCTCGAAACCTGCGTCGCCATCCTGATGGCCAAATCCCAGGCCGCCGGCGGTGATTTGCCCGAGGAAGTGGCCTTTTTCATCGCGAAGCGCATTCGCTCGAACGTGCGCGAACTCGAGGGCGCGCTACGCCGCGTCCTCGCAACCTCGCGTTTCACCGCGCGGCCCGTTTCGCTCGAGCTCGCGCGCGAAGCGCTGAAAGACCTCCTCGCAGCGCAGGAACGCCTCGTCACGATCGAGAACATCCAGAAGACGGTCGCGGAGTATTACAAGATCCGCGTGGCGGACCTGCTGTCGAAGCGCCGCAGCCGCTCGATCGCTCGGCCACGCCAGGTTGCGATGGCACTGGCGCGCGAGCTCACTAATCACAGCCTTCCTGAAATCGGCGACGCATTCGGCGGCCGCGATCACACCACCGTGATGCACGCTTGCGACCGCATAAAGAATTTACGCGAAGTCGAGCGCCGTGCGAGCGAGGATTACCTCAACCTCTTGAGAATCCTGACGAACTGATGTGGATAATATGTGGGGCGCCGGGGAGCGTTTTTCGCTCCACAGCGAGTCCACAGGGGTAGCATAGGAACCCGGCGGTCGGTCTACCTGCTTGTGCTTCGCGCAAGCCGTTCTCACCTGTCGCTTTTCCGTGCTTTTCCACGGAAAATACGCTGCCCTGTAACTACTACAGTTATAAGAAAAGATGATTCCAGCAAGATCTGAACGCCTCAGTCACCCGGGTGCCACGATGAAATTCAGCGCCGAACGCGAAAGCCTGCTTGCGGCCCTCCAGTCGGTCATCGGCGTCGTGGAACGCCGGCAGACGATGCCAATCCTGGCGAATCTCCTGTTGTCGGCTGAGCACGGCAAGCTGGCGATCACCGCTACGGATCTCGAGGTGGAGCTCGTCGCCAACGCGGAGATCACGTCGAGCGCGGATGGCCGCCTCACGCTGCCCGGACGCAAGCTGCTCGATATCTGCCGTTCCCTCCCGGAAGGCCTTACACTGATTTTCACGCAGGACAACGACAAGGTGACAGTCAAAGCCGGCAAGAGTCGCTTTGTGCTGGCGAGCCTGCCTGCAGCGGACTTCCCGGTCATCGACGAACTCGCCCACCAACAGAGTCTCACACTCGCCCAAGCTGACCTTCGACGCCTGCTCGACAAGACGCACTTTTCGATGGCCCAGCAGGACGTCCGCTATTACTTGAACGGGATGTTGCTTGAAACGGACGGGAAAATGTTGCGAACGGTCGCGACTGACGGCCATCGTCTGGCATTGTGCGAAATGGACCTGCCGTCCAAGGCGGGTAGCCAGCAGGTGATTGTTCCACGTAAAGGCGTGCTGGAATTGCAGCGATTGCTGGGCACGGAAGGCGACGTCGAAATCACCATTGGAAGCAACCACATTCGCGCCCAGATTGGCGACGTTCGCTTCACATCGAAGCTAATTGACGGAAGATTCCCGGAATACAGCCGGGTCATTCCGGCGGCTCCGCCGAAAGCGGTCGTTGCCGACCGCGAGATGCTCCGCTCCGCCTTGCAGCGAACGGCCATCCTGGCAAACGAGAAATACCGCGGGATCCGTCTTGCGCTCAAGAAGAACGCGATGACGCTTCAGGCGCACAACCCGGAGCAGGAAGAAGCCGAAGAACAAGTTGAGGTGAACTACAAGGGCGATGAGCTCGAAGTTGGTTTCAATGTCGGCTACCTCCTGGACGCGCTCGCCGCGGTCGATGGCAACGAGGTCGAAATCGGCGTGACCGATGGCAATTCCAGCTGCCTGGTCCGCGCCCCGGGCGCCACAAGCGCGCGGTACGTCGTGATGCCGATGCGCCTGTAAAGGGATGCCACTCGGCACATTCCGCGCCGAGCGTTTTCGCTGCCTTTCCGCTGTCGAGCTCGCGCTCGATCCGGGCGCCAATCTCTTCATCGGACCGAATGCGTCGGGCAAGACGAGCCTGCTCGAAGCCGCGTTTTTCCTGAGTCGCGGGCGCTCCTTCCGCAGCCGCCGACGCGAGGCCCTGATCACGCATGGCGAGGATTCGTTCGTACTGACGGGCGCGGCGCTCGGCTCCGCTGGCGCCGTGGCACTCGGCGTGCGCGCAACCCGCGGAGGCACCGAATGGCATGTGGGCGGCGCTGTGGCCGCCGGCATCGCGGACCTCGCCGAGCAATTTCCCGCACAGGTCATCGACCCGGAGGTTCATAAACTTCTTGAGGAAGGCCCGGGGCGCCGCCGCCGATTTCTCGACTGGGGCGTGTTCCACGTGGAACCAGCCTTCCTGCCGACCTGGCGCCGATACCACCTGGCGCTGCGACAACGAAACGCCGCGTTGAAACAGGATGCGGGCGACGACGACCTGGCGGCCTGGGAACAGGAGTTGGCATTGGGCGGCGAAGCCCTCGTCCGGCAGCGAAACGCGTATCTGGCGCGCATCGCTGCGCCACTGGAATTGATCGGCGAGGCACTTCTCGATCAGGCCATCACCTTGGCCCATCATCCCGGCTGGGATTCCGACCGACCGCTTCTCGAAGCGCTCGCAAATGATCGGCGACGCGACCGCCGCTATCGTGCAACCCAGCTTGGCCCGCATCGAGGCGACGTCGTTGTACTGGTCGGGGGCCGGCCGGCCAAAGACCACGTGTCACGCGGCCAGCAAAAGCTCGTGGCCGCCGGCCTCATGCTCGCCCAGCTCGAAATCCAGGAGCAGGAAAAGCCCGGCCGGTCAGCGCTGCTGCTTGACGATCCGGCGGCAGAGCTCGACCGGGAGAACCTCGACCGATTAATGAAGATCGTGCAGAACGTCCCGGCGCAGCTCTGGGTCACGTCGCTGCGCCCGGACATTGCCGGCCTGTCGCGCAGCGCGCGGATGTTTCACGTGGAACGCGGCCGAATTCGGGCCGCAAACACTAGATAGGAGCACGATACGGCCATTATCGCGGGAGATTGAAGACATTAGGCGCATAATCGGCGCATATCGCGTCCGGTTCACGCGAATTCAGCGATTCTTGCCGGGTCGTGTCGGCCACGGAAATGAATCCAGCGACGCAAGCGGAGTCGGGCGAGCAGCGAATCGCGGAGGAAAATTTTCGCGCGCGCCGCGCTCTTGAGTTGCCTGCGCGAACAAAGACAAGCGAGTTGGCGCGCGCGCGCGGCATTAAACTCGCCGGTTCCAGTTCACGAAATCCGAAGAAGGTTGGACGATGCGCCTGAAAGGACTCTGCCTCGCCGCGCTCCTTCTCGCGGGCTGCGATCGCGCACCGGATCCGGCGGCGCAATCAACGGACGAAAAAGCCGCGAATCCCGCTTTTGCCGCGCGTTGGCAATATCCGCGCGAGCGCGAAATCGATGGCCGGCGCGTCGTCGTGCACGCGCCGCAGATCCGGACCTGGGACGAGTTCAAGAATTTCACCGCGCAGGTCGCGGTGGAATTCCTCGAGAAAGACGCGGCGGCAAAGTACGGCGTGGTCGAACTTTCCGGTGACACCGTCGTCGACCGGAAAGCGCGGCTTGTCAAGGTCGCGAAGCCGAAGGTGGATCGGGTAACGTTCTCGGGCGGCGGCTCGAAGGAACAGGAAGACCGTATCCGCACGGCCGTCGAGCGCGAGCCGCTCGACATCCCGCTCGACGTGTTCCTGTACTACCTGGCGGACGGCGTGCTGGAGTCGCCGCCGCCCGCGGGATTCAACCAGGGCGCGCCGCCGATCCACGTCGTCGAATCACCGGCGTTCCTGCTCTTCGTCAACGGCAAAGAGGTGATCACGCCCATCGCGAACACCGGGCTCGAAATCGTCGGGAACGCCAATTTCCCGACATTTCGCGATACGCAGGGCGGCAAGTTCTACCTCCTGACCGGCGACTACCGCTATTCCGCGGCCAAGCTCGCAGGCCCCTGGGCGGCGATCGCGGAGCTGCCCGCGGGTTTCCGCAAGATGCCTGCACGCGGTGAATTCGCGTCAATTGCGGGGCTGGTCGCCGCGGCACCGAAGGGCGGCACCGCGCCGCGCGTGATCACGACCTTCGAGCCCGCGGAAATCATCGTGCTCGATGGCAAGCCGCGCGGCGAGGCAATCCCGCGAACGGATGGGCTCGAATCGATCGTGAACACGGAAAGCCCGCTGTTCCGGCTCGACGGAACCTACTACTTCCTTGCCTCGGGCCGCTGGTTCTCGACGCGAAATCTCGCGAAGGGCCCGTGGAAATTCACGATGCCGCTGCCGGACGCGTTCGCGAGAATTCCGGAGGACGACGCGATGGCCGACGTGCGGGCGTCGGTGCCCGGCACGCTGGAAGCGCGGCGTGCGACACTCGAGGCGACCTTGCCGGAAAAGAAAACGGTGAAGGCGGGCGCTGCGCCGGACGTCAAGATCAGCTACGCGGGCGATCCGAAGTTCGAGCCGGTGCCGTCGACGGAAGTCGCGCGCGCGGTCAACACCGGTAACGACATCATCCAGTACGGCGACAAGTACTACCTCTGCTACGAAGGCATGTGGTACGTCGCGTCGAAGCCGACGGGCCCCTGGGCCGCGACGGCCGACGTGCCCGCGGCGATCTACGAAATTCCGCCGAGCTCGCCGTCGTATCCGGTCACGCAGGTGGTCGTCGTCACGACGGACGACGGCGAAGTCGAGTCGAGCTACAACGGGGCGTACGCGGCCGGCATGTTCATCGGCTTCGGCGTCGCCTACTACGGCACCGGCTATTACTACCCGCCGTATTACTACGGCGGCTACTACTACCCGTACTACGGCTCCTACGGCCACGGCAGCTGGTACAACCCGAACACGGGCGGCTACGGCTCACGCTCCGTCTACTACGGGCCTTATGGCGGCTACTCGTACAACCAGGGTTACAACCCGAAGACCGGCCGCCACAGCTACGTCGAGACTGCCTGGGACGGCGATGAATGGGCAAGCTCGGGCGGAACCTACAACCCGCGCACGGGCATCTCGACGGAGACCGACCGCTATTACTCCGAAGACTCCAACAAGATGAAGATGGACCGCACGGTCGAAGGACCCGGCGGCGGGTCGATGGACGTCAAGAAGACCACCGACTTCGACACGGGCACGCGCACGACGGAACGCACGACGGAGCGCGGCGGCAGTTCGGAGGTGACGCGCCAGCGTGAGGCGGGCGGCGGTTTCTCGAGTTCCGGCACGATCGAGACGGCCGGCGGAAAGAGCGCCACGATCGAGGGGGAGCATCGCGCCGGCGAGGGCTCGACGACGATCACTGGAGAGGGCGGCGGCTCGGCGACGATCGATCGCGAGCGCAACCAGGATGGCAGCGTTTCGCGCGAGGGATCTTTTTCGAAGGACGGACAGACCGTCAACACCGAGACACGACGCGACGGCACCTCGAGCGTGACGAAAGCCGAAGGTAGCGGCGGTGGGCAGGCCATCTCCGGTTCCGCCGGCCTTGGCGAGCGCACGACGATTGCTCAGAGCGGCAGCGGCGATCTCTACGCCGGGCACGATGGCGAGGTCTACCGCAAGACGGACGACGGCTGGCAGCAGCACGGCGACGGCGGCTGGCAAGACGTCGACACTCCGGACCGGCCGAATCGCGAGGGTGCGGGTACCGATTCGCCGCGCTACGGCGGCTCGGGCAGTCTCGAGAGCCGGAACACCGATGCCGCACGCAACGCTTCGGGCCAGCGCGGGCAGGAACTGGGCGGCGCCACGCAGACACGGTCGACGAACACGTCGCAGCTCAACCGCGATGCCGCGGCGCGTAGCAGCGGGTATCAAAGCCATCAGCGGCGCGCATCGAGCGGAATGTCGCGCGGCGGCGCGCGGCGGCGTTGAATCGCGACGAATCGGAAGAACAGGAACGAGGAGCGACGGCAATGAACAAGTGGATGACCAGAAGCCTGTGCACGACGCTGCTGTTCGCGGCGGCGACCATTGCGGGCGCGAAGGACGAGTTGGGCGGGCACTGGGACGGCCTCGTCGAGGTGAAACCGAAGCGGCTCGATGCGGCGTTCCTGCTGCCGGGCGCGGATTTCCGGCCGTACAGGAAGCTGATGATCGATCCGGTCGAAGTCGCGTTCAAGAAAGACTGGGCGAAAGACTACAACCGCGATGCAGCGACGCTTTCACAGCGCCTGACGCAGGAAGACATCGAGCGGATCTCCCAATCCGCGCGCGAGACCTTCACGGAAGTGTTCAACGAGGCGTACCAGAAGGCGGGCCTCGAAGTCGTGACGGCACCGGGTGCCGACGTGCTGCGCGTCCGCCCGGGCATCATGGACCTCTACGTCACGGCGCCGGACAGCATGTCGAGCGGGCGCTCGCGGACGTATGTCGATGAAGCCGGGCAGGCAATGCTGATCGTCGAGCTTCGCGACTCGACGACGGGTGCGCTTCTCGGCCGCGGCCTCGACCGGCGCGCGACGCGAAGCACCGGGCGCGTGCAAATCTCGAACAGCGTCACGAACTTGTCGGACTTCCGCATGCTCTTCAAGCAATGGGCGGACATGAGCGTCAAGGGATTCAACGATTTGCGCGCGATGTCACCGGTTCCGGCCGACCTCCAGCCGGGCCAGAAACTCGAAAACTGAACGGAGATTCAACCGGATGTTCCTTAAGAATCGGATCAAGAATTGCCTCGGCGGGGCCGGCGCCTTTGGATTGCTGCTCACGGGTGCGAGCGCGCACGCGGACTCTCAGGACACGGACTGGCTGGGCATCGCTTACCTGTGGGGTTCCGGCATCACCATCGATGCCGAAGACCAGAGCGTGGGCATCGACTTTGACGATCTCGTGGACGACCTCGAGATCGCCTTCATGGGGCACGTGGAAGCGCAGGGCGACACGCTCGGCGGCTTCGTGGACGTCGTATTCGTCGGCGTGGGCAGCAATGAATCGCGGGCCAATGCCGACCTCAATGTCGACAACGACACGACGGTCATGGACCTTGGCGTGGTCTGGAGCCCCGGCGCCGAGCGCATGACGGGTCTCGAGACCTATGCGGGCCTGCGCTACGTCAGCAATGACTTCCATCTCGTGGTGGATCCGACCCCGCCCGCCTTGCCAACCATTGAAGGCGGCGCCGACAACAGCTATTACGATGCGCTCGTCGGCGTGCGCTACATTGCCCCGCTGTCGGAGAGCTGGCGCGCCACGTTTCAGGGCGATCTCTCCTTCGGAGATACCGAGGGGACCTTCAGCCTCGGCGCCTATGCCGGCTACGTCATGGGCCAGCATCGCTTCATCGTCGGCTACAGGCACCTGGAGATGGACCTGGAGTCGGGCGGCGGCGACAAGCTGACCGTGACGTTGACCGGGCCGGTGCTCGCTTACGGCTACGCTTTCTGATCCTCGCATTTCGGCCCGAAAACGACTCTTTTCCGGAGGGTCCTGGACAGACGGCAAGCAACTGAAAAACAAGCAAAAAGCCGGATTTTTCTGGTAGAATTTCGGGCTTATGCAAGACGGCCGCGAGACCCCCCGGACCGACGCTTACGATTCCACCAAAATCAAGGTGTTGAAGGGGCTCGAGGCGGTCCGCAAGCGGCCCGGGATGTACATCGGCGACACTGATGACGGCACGGGCCTTCATCACATGGTTTTCGAGGTCGTCGACAACTCGATCGACGAGGCGCTGGGCGGCCATTGCGACCGCATCGTCGTGACCATCCATGCCGACGAGTCGGTGACCGTCACCGACAACGGCCGCGGCATTCCGACCGACATCCATGCGGAGGAGAACCGTTCGGCGGCCGAGGTCATCATGACCGTGCTGCACGCGGGCGGGAAATTCGACGACAACTCCTACAAGGTCGCGGGCGGGCTGCACGGCGTCGGCGTGTCCGTCGTGAATGCGCTCTCGGGCGCGCTTACGCTCACCATTGCGCGCGACGGCAAGCTTCACCGCCAGCAGTACAAGTTGGGCGAGCCACTGGGGCCGCTCTCGGTCGTCGGCACGACGACGGAGCGCGGCACGACGATCCGCTTCAAGCCCAGCAACACGATCTTCACGAACACGACGTTCTCGTACGACTGGCTGGCCAAGCGGCTCAGGGAGCTCTCGTTCCTGAACTCCGGCGTTCGAATCGAGCTCATCGACGAGCGCGAGGACAAGAGCGACGTGTTCGAGCACCAGGGCGGCGTGTCCGCCTTCGTGCAGTACCTGAACCGCAGCCGGACGGCGATCCACCCGAACATCTTCTACTTCCAGAGCCAGGAAGGCCCGATTTCGGTCGAGGTCGCGGCGCAGTGGAACGATTCCTACCAGGAGTCGATGTACTGCTACACGAACAACATCGGGCAGAAGGACGGCGGCACCCACCTGGCCGGATTCCGCGCGGCGCTGACGCGAAAGATCAACGAATTCATCGAGAAAGAGGGCCTTGCCAGGCGCGAGAACGTCTCGCTCACGGGCGACGACGCGCGCGAGGGCATGACGGCCATCCTCTCGATCAAGATGCCGGACCCGAAATTCTCGTCGCAGACCAAGGATAAGCTCGTCTCGTCCGAGGTGAAAGGCGCCGTCGAATCCGCGGTCGCGCAGAAGCTCGGGGAGTTCCTGCTCGAGCGCCCGGCGGATGCCAAGGGCATTTGCCTCAAGATCATCGACGCCGCCCGGGCGCGTGAAGCGGCGCGGAAAGCGCGCGAGATGACCCGCCGCAAGGGCGCGCTCGATTCCTCGGGCCTGCCGGGCAAGCTCGCCGACTGCCAGGAGAAAGACCCGGCGAAGTCGGAGATCTTCCTCGTCGAGGGTGAATCGGCAGGAGGTTCTGCAAAACAGGGACGTGACCGGCGCACGCAGGCCGTGCTACCGCTCAAGGGCAAGATCCTGAACGTCGAGAAGGCGCGCTTCGACAAGATGCTGTCTTCCCAGGAAGTGGTGACGCTCATCAGCGCCCTCGGGACGGGCATCGGCCGCGACGATTTTGATGCCGCAAACCTGCGGTATCACCGCGTGATCATCATGAGCGTGGACGGCGATGACCACGTATTCGTGCGAATGACTGCCGGGATGGCGCGCATGGTGCGAATCGGAGAGTTCATCGACGCGACGCTCGATGCCCATCGTACAAGCGGCGCGGTCGAATCAGACGGCCAGGTCGAGAAACTACGTGACCGGGATCTCGGCGAAGTGCTTTGTTTCGGGCTCGAAGGGCATGATGTCCGCTTCCGTTCAATCAAGGCGGTCATCCGCCATCCTTTGGATGAAAAGCTGTTCAAGATCCGGTCGGCCTATGGGCGGTCCGTCCGCGTCACGTCGAGCCACAGCGTGTTCGTGCATGAAAACGGCGCGGTTCGCCTCAAGAAAGGCGACGAATTGCTCGCGGGCGACGACCTTGTGGCACCGCGAAACCTGCGTCTGCCCGAAAACGCGCCCGGCCGAATCGACTTGCTGCGCGAACTCCGCGCCGACGAGCCCGCGGCCAGGCAAGTGTGGGTACGCGGACCCGGGGTGGAGGCCTGGTACAGGCAGCGTGTGTTGCGCAGGCACGCCGGCAATCGCAGCCTGACATCGCCGCGCGTCGAGATTCCCGCACAAGTGCGCGCAGCGCTGGGCGCGCGGCGTCGCGCCAGCGGCATTTCCAACCGGGCACTTTGCGGCGCCGTCGGAATCTCCCAGCCCGTGACGTTCTACGGCTGGGAACGAGGGACACGGCGGCCGAGTGCGGACCATTTTGAGGCATACCTGAATGCGGTCGGCGCGAACGTGGCGACCGTGATGGCGCAGGTCGCGATCGGACCCAGCCGCCTCGAACGCATCTGGGAAACTCAATACTGGGCTTCGGGTCGCAATGAAATTCGCGACCGGGTGCGCCTGTCGGATCTCACGCCAGATGACCTGGAGTGGTTTGGCGGACGTGACGATCTTGAACTGACGCCGGAGCATTATCGTGGTCACGGGATTTCACGCTACATCAGCGTGAACGAAGACCTGATGTGCCTGCTTGGTTTCTATCTGGCGGAAGGCTCTGCCTCGGACCGCGGCGGGGTTCGATTTGCGATTGGCTCCGGAAATGCGAGCCTGGTGCCCGAGATGCAGGAGCGGCTGGCGCGCGTCTTTGGCCGAAGCTCTGTGCTCTATTCGAATCGAACCGGCGTAGCCGACCTCAAGTTGGTCAATCGGGTCGCGTCGCTGGCCTGGCAACGCCTGTTTGGATTCCGTGGCGCGGAGTCGGTGAGCAAGCGCATTCCGGACCTTGTCTTCAACGTGCCGGAGACACTGCGGCTGGCGTTTCTTCGCGGCTACCTGCTCGGCGATGGCACTGTTACAAGCGCCCGGCTCGCGTTTTCGACATCCTCGTACGACCTCGCCAGCGGTCTCATGTACCTGCTCTCGTCCCTGGGCGCCATCGGTTCACTCAGCGAGCTGGAACCGGATGGCGTCGTACGAGAAATCCGAAGCGCGCCATGCATTACGAAGAGCCGACACTGGATCGTATCGGTCTGTGCCGCCGAGGATTTGCAAAAGCTGGCCGGTGTCTGGGAAGAGCACAAGAATGGTCCGGCGCTGGCGAATCGCCTCGGCAATCCGGGATCCGGAATAAACAGGCGATTCAAGACCTTGGGCGGCGACCTGATGGCCTTACCCATCGTCTCTATCGAGGAGGTCGAGGCGAGCAACGGCTTTGTCTACGATTTTTCGGTCGATACCGATGAGAATTTCGTGGCGGGCATGGGCGGCATTTGCTGTCACAACACCGACGCGGACGTCGATGGCAGCCATATCCGCACGCTGCTTCTGACGTTCTTCTACCGCCAGATGCCCGAGCTGATCGAGCGCGGCCACATTTACATCGCACAGCCGCCGCTCTTCAAGATCAAGCGTGGCAAGCAGGAGATGTACGTCAAGGACGAGGCGGAGCTCGACCAGCTCCTGCTCACGAGCGCGCTCGACAATGCCGCGCTGCACGTCAATCCCGAGGCCCCGCCGCTCGCAGGCTCCGCGCTCGAGATGCTCGCGCGCCAGTTCATGGAAGTGAAGGCGATCATCGGCCGCTGGTCGCGCCGCTACGACCGCCGCCTCCTCGAGCAACTCCTCGCCATGCGGCCGGTCGGCGAGCAGCAATTTGCGGACACCGCCTGGCTCGAGGGCTGGGTGAAGGAGCTGGAAGCGCGGCTGAACGCCGACGGCAGCCTCGTGCACAGCTACAAGCTGGCCGTGCGCCGGAGCGAGGCGGGCGAGCCCGAGCGCGTGGATGTCACCCGCACCGAGCACGGCGGCACGACCGAGAAGCACCTCCAGCCGGAGTTCTTCCAGTCGGCCGAATACGGCCGCATCGCCGAGCTCGGCACGACGCTCACCGATTTCATCGGGGCGGGCGCCTTCGTCACCCGCAACGGCGAACGGCAGGAGATCACGAATTTCCCTGAAGCCACCACCTGGCTCCTCGACCAGGCGCGCAAAGGGCAGACGATCCAGCGCTACAAGGGCCTCGGCGAGATGAACCCGGAGCAGCTCTGGGAAACGACGATCAACCCTGAGGTGCGCCGACTCCTGCAGGTGCGCATCGAGGACGCGGTCGCGTCCGACGATATTTTCACGACGCTGATGGGCGATGCAGTCGAGCCGCGGCGCGAGTTCATCGAGAAGAACGCGCTGTACGTCTCGAACCTCGACGTTTGATTCGACGGTTTAGCCGGGGGGATTGCCATGAGTCACCACAGCATGTCCGCGGCGGGCGTCGCGGCGCACGTATGCCTGTTTCTGACGGCCTGCGGTACGGGCCGAACGATGGTCATGGAGCCGCCTGCGGAGCGGAAATCGTTCACCACCGCGCAGATCGTGCGCGCCGACGACAGTGTGAGTGTGCCGGAAGAGTTGAGGACGATGTTCCTCGAGGAAATCCGCAAGGATCTTTATGGCACGCCGGAGAAATCCGGGCCATTCACGGAAGGGCCCGGTCTCACGATCCGCATCAAGGTGGTGCAGTTCGAAGGTGGCAGCCAGTTTCAACGCTGGTTCTTCGGCGGCCTCGGCAACCAGGGCGAAGCGTCGATGCACTTGCTGACGGAGTTCTTCGATGGCGAGAGCAAGCTCGCGAACATCCAGACAGAGGGCCGCATCGGCAGCGGCGTTTTCGGCGGTTCGGTCAAGTCGGCCGCGGACAAGGCGGCGTCGGAAATTTCGGAGTACGCCGTAAACAATTTCGCCGATCCTGCGCGTGCGGCGGCAGCTCGGAAAGATTAATCCGGGTTGGCGGGGACTTGAGCAGGAACCGGATGCTCATGGCCATCCGGAATTCGGCCCTACGCCGGCGTGCTGCGCCCTGGGCCGCGGTTGAGCTCCTGGATGGTCGCCTCGATCCACGTTTGCACTTCCGCATTCAGCTGCCGCGGTTCCCGCCCGGCAGCCTCGATCGGCGGCCCCACGCGCACGCGTATCAGCCCCGGCTTCTTGACGAGCCCGCGCCGCGGCCAGAGGTCACCCGCATTGTGAGCGACCGGCACGAGCTTCACTCCGGCCTGTGAGGCGAGGAGCGCACCCGACATCCCGTACTTGCGTGTCTCGCCCGGCGCCGTCCGCGTGCCCTCCGGAAAGATCAGGACCCAGATGCCGGAGGCGAGCCGGTCGCGTCCCTGGTCGAGCACCTGGTTGACGGCCCGGTGACCGGCGCCGCGATCGATCGCGATGCACTTCATCAGCCAGGTTGCCCAGCCGACGAGCGGGATCCAGAGGATCTCCCGCTTGAGCACCCAAGCCTGCGGCGGGAACACGATCATCTGCGCCATCGTTTCCCAGGTGGAGGTGTGCTTCCACATGGTGACGTGTGCGCCTTCGCGCGGAATGTTCTCGCGTCCTTCGACCGTCCAGTCGAGTCCGCAGAGGAATTTTGCGAGGCCGACATTCGTACGCGCCCAGGCGCGCGCCAGGGCGTATCGCATTCGGAATGGAAGCCATCCGAGGAGCACGATCACAAGCCCGAATGCGAGCGAATCGAGGAAAAGGATCGTCGTGTAAACGACGGAGCAGAACCACTGTAGCGGCACTAACTTACGCCACTTCGGGATGTTTGAAGACATCCGGAAAAGCCGCCTTTTCAGCCCGGTAAGCGGGAAAGATTTGCGATGTGCAGGAAGAGCCGCTGAAGCGCGCCGAGGAGCGCGAGCCGATTCGTGCGCACGCGGATGTCGTCCGCCATCACGAGGACGTGATCGAAGAAAGCGTCGACGGCAGGACGCAGGGACGCGAGGCGCGTGAGGGCCTCGCCATAGCGGCGCGCGGTAACCAGGCGCTCGACATCCTGCCGGAGGGCCTCCACTTCGCCTGCGAGCCGGCGCTCGTCGGGATCCGATAGCAGTCCCGGATCGACGCGCGGGCTCGGCTGCTCGCCGGCCTTGCGGAGAATGTTTGCGATGCGCTTGTTGGCCGCGGCGAGGCTGGCGGCGTCGGGCAATTTCAGGAAGCTCGCGAGCGCGCGGAGGCGGTCGTCGAAGTCGAGCGGCGACACCGGGCGCGTGTCGAGGACGGCGTCGAACATCTCGGTCGTGATTTCGTTCTCGCCCTCGAGGTACCAGGTCCGCAGGCGCTCCATCATGTAGTCGTAGATTTCGTCCGCGAGCCCTTCGGATGGCTGCTTGCCCGATAACTGCGCGATGTCGGCCTGGACGGAATCGAGGGCCGAGCGGATCAGCTCGCGCAGGTCGAGGCCGATACCGGTTTCGATCAGGATCCGCAGCACGCCGAGAGCGGAACGACGCAGGCCGTACGGATCCTTGGTCCCGGTCGGCTTCTGGCCGATGGCGAAGATCCCGACCAGCGTGTCGAGCTTATCGGCGATGGCGAGGGTGAGTCCCGGGCCGGTCGCCGGCAGCGCATCGCCGGCAAACCGGGGCAGGTACTGTTCGGCGATCGCCTCCGCGACGCCCTCGGGCTCGCCGTCGTTCAGGGCGTAATACCGGCCCATGACGCCCTGCAGCTCCGGGAACTCTCCGACCATGGCGGTCACGAGGTCGCATTTGGCGAGCAGGGCGGCGCGCTGCGCAGCCTCCGGATCCTGGCCCGCAATCCTTGCGATCTGGGTCGCCAGCGCGGTTATCCGCGCCACCTTGTCGGCAAGCGATCCGAGCTGCGCCTGGAAAGTGACGCCTGCGAGCGCTTCCCGGCGGGATGCGAGCGTCGCCTTGCGGTCTGCGGCGTAGAAAAACGCGGCGTCCGCGAGCCTCGGCCGCACGACGCGCTCGTTGCCGGCGCGAACCTGCGGCGGGTCCCTGCTTTCGATGTTCGCTACGGCAATGAAGCGCGGCAGCAGCTTTCCCTTCTTCGACCGCACCGGGAAATAGCGCTGGTGGTCCTGGAGGGTCGCGACCAGCACTTCCGGCGGCAGCTCGAGGAAGCGCGGCTCGAAATGTCCCGCAATCGGCACCGGCCATTCGGTGAGCGACGTCACTTCGTCGAGCACGGCCGCGTCCATCACGGCGACGCCTCCTTCGGCCTCGGCAGCGGCGACCGCGCCGGCGCGGATCCGCTCGCGGCGCTGGTCGAAATCGGCGAGGACACGGCCCTTTGCAAGCGCCGCGAGATAACCGCCCGGTGAGCGCAGCGCGATCGGCTTTCGGGTGTGGAAGCGATGGCCACGCGTCATGCGCCCGGCCTGCAATCCCAGGATTTCGCCCGGGACGACCTGGTCGCCGTGAAGCATGACGACCCAGTGGACCGGACGAACGAACTCGGTTGTCCCCGCTCCCCAGCGCATGCGCCGCGCGATCGGAAGCGCATCGAGCGCGGACTGCACGATGCCGGGAAGCAGCTTCGCAGCGGGCGCGCCCGCGCGCGTCATCCGGCAGAAGAGGAACTCGCCCTTGGCGTCGTTGATGCGCGTGAGCTCGCCGACCTTGACGCCGCAGGACTCGGCGAACGCGGTCGCCGCGCGCGTCGGCTTGCCCGCGGGGTCAAACGCGGCAGAAACCGGCGGACCGCGGCGCTCGACGCGCTGCTCGGGCTGGCGGTCCAGGACCTTGCTGACGAGCACGGTGAGCCGGCGTGGCGTGAAGTAGGCGAGCGCGGCGCCGCGCGACAGGCCGGCAACATCGAGACCCGCGACGACGGCGTCGCGAAACGCCTCTGCCAGCGCGACGAGGCTCTTCGGCGGGAGTTCTTCGCAGCCGATCTCGACGAGGAAATCGTGCCTCGTCATGGGTTGCCGGAGGGGACAGTCCCCCCTTGCAGCAGCGGAAAGCCTTTCGCCTCGCGGCTGGCGTAGTACGCGCTGGCCACGGCGCGCGCGAGGGCGCGCACGCGCAGGATGTATCGCTGCCGCTCCGTCACCGAGATGGCCTTGCGCGCATCGAGCAGGTTGAATACGTGCGATGCCTTAAGGGTCTGTTCGTAGGCGGGCAGGGGCAGGGCGGAGTCGAGGAGCGCGCGGCAATTCTTCTCGCGCTGGTCGAATTCAGCGAAAAGCGAGGCGCTATCGGCCAGCTCGAAGTTGAATGTCGACTGCTCGACTTCGTTCTGGTGAAAGACGTCGCCGTAGGTCACGCGTCCGGCAGGCCCTTCGGTCCACAGGAGGTCGTAGACGGATTCGCAGCCTTGCAGGTACATCGCGAGCCGCTCGAGACCGTAGGTGATCTCGCCCATTACGGGCCGGCAGTCGAGGCCGCCCGCCTGCTGGAAATAGGTGAACTGCGTGATTTCCATGCCGTTGAGCCAGATTTCCCAGCCGAGTCCCCAGGCGCCGAGCGTCGGCGACTCCCAGTTGTCCTCGACCAGCCGGATGTCATGCGTGAGCGGGTCGATGCCGAGCGCGGCGAGCGAGCCCAGGTAGCGGTCGATGAAATCCGCGGGCGAGGGCTTCATCACGACCTGGAACTGGTAGTAGTGCTGCAACCGGAACGGGTTGTCGCCGTAGCGGCCGTCGGTCGGCCGGCGACTTGGCTGCACGTATGCCGCATTCCACGGCTCCGGGCCGAGCGCCCGCAGGAAGGTCGCGGTATGGAAAGTGCCCGCGCCGACTTCCATGTCGTAGGGCTGGAGCAGCACGCAGCCCTGCTCGGCCCAGTAGCGCTGCAACGCCAGGATCAGGTCCTGGAACGTGCGCGGCGCAATTCTCATGATCTTTGTCGTCATGCGGACCGGATGCGGCAAAAGGCCGCTAAGTATAGCGGCCGGGCGTTATTTCCCGAGGAGTCCCGCAATTTCCGCCGGCGTGAGGTCGCGCCAGCGGCCGCTTTCGAGCTTGCCGAGGCCGATGTGCATGATGCGAAGGCGCACGAGGCGCTTGACCCGCCAGCCGAGCGCGGAGCACATGCGTCGGATCTGGCGGTTCAAGCCTTGCGTCAGCACGATGCGAAACGACGCGCTGCCCGTCGGTGTGACCACACAGGCCTTCGTCTTCTCGCCGCCGATGCGCACGCCGGCCGCCATCATCGAGAGAAACGTGCGGGTAACCGCGGGCTCGACGGTCACCGCGTATTCCTTCTCGTGGCCGTGCTCGACGCGGAGGATCTCGTTCACGATATCGCCGTTGTTGGTCAGGAGGATCAGGCCCTCCGAGTCCTTGTCGAGCCGCCCGACCGGAAAAATCCGCTCGCGGTGCCCGATGAAGTCCACGATGTTTCCGGGCACATCGCGTTCGGTCGTGCAGGTGATGCCGCGCGGCTTGTTCAGGGCGATATAAATGTCCTTCCGGCGCGCCGGAAGCGGCCGGCCGTCCACGCGGACGTCGTCGCCCTCCTTGACCTGCGTGCCGAGAACGCCGGGCACGCCGTTGACGGTCACCCGGCCGGCGGCGATCCAGGCGTCCGCCTCGCGACGGCTTGCGACGCCGGATTCGCTGATGTGCTTGTTGAGCCGCATCGGGCGGCGATTGTAATCGCGCAACGTTGGTGCATCGGCTATATTCGCCGCACCTTGCTGGTGCGTGGCGCTTTGGCATGTCGGCAAGTCGATCAATATCTGGTTGATTAATAAGGGCGATATTTCACTGATTCGCTGGCACAGTCCTTGCACCACGGTGGGGATCGCGCTCAAACGCAAACGAACTGGGAGAGGAAGATGACCCCCGCTGACGTCGTGAAACTGATCAAGGAGAAGGAAGCCTCGTACTGCGACCTGCGCTTTACGGACACGCGCGGCAAGGAGCAGCACGTGACGATTCCGACGCGCATGGTCGACGAGGATTTCTTCGTCGACGGCAAGATGTTCGACGGCTCCTCGATCGCCGGATGGAAGGGCATCAACGAGTCCGACATGATCCTGATGCCGGACGCGTCGACGGCGATGATCGACCCGTTCTTCGAGGAGACGACGCTTCTTCTGCGCTGCGACGTCGTCGAGCCGACGACGATGCAGGGCTATGTCCGCGACCCGCGCTCGCTCGCGAAGCGTGCCGAGGCCTATCTCAAGTCGACCGGCATCGCCGACAGCGGCCTGTTCGGGCCCGAGAACGAATTCTTCATCTTCGACAGCGTGCGCTGGACCAACGAGCTGCAGGGCTGCAGCTATCACGTCGATTCCGTGCAGGGCGCGTGGAACACGGGCACGAGCTACGACGGCGGCAACATGGGTCACCGGCCGGGCGTCAAGGGCGGCTATTTCCCCGTGCCGCCGGTCGACCGATTCCAGGACCTGCGCACCGCGATGTGCCAGGCCTGCGAAGAGCTCGGCCTCAGGGTCGAGGTACATCACCACGAGGTCGGCACCGGCGGCCAGGGCGAGATCAACGTCGCGGCGAACACGTTGACGAAGAAGGGCGACGAGGTGCAGATCCTCAAGTACGCGCTCTGGAACGTCGCCCACGGCTATGGCAAGACGCTGACCTTCATGCCGAAGCCGCTCGTCGGCGACAACGGCAGCGGCATGCACGTGCACCAGTCGCTGCAGAAGGACGGCAAGAACATCTTCGCGGGCGAGCGATACGCGGGCCTTTCCGACATCGCGCTCTATTACATCGGCGGCATCATCAAGCACGCGCGCGCGCTCAACGCCTTCACGAATCCGGGCACCAACAGCTACAAGCGGCTCGTGCCGGGTTTCGAGGCGCCGGTCATGCTCGCCTACAGCGCGCGCAACCGCTCCGCGTCGATCCGAATTCCGTGGGTGTCGAACCCGAAGGGCCGGCGCATCGAGGTGCGCTTCCCGGATTCCAGCGCGAACCCGTACTTCGCGTTCGCGTCGATGCTCATGGCGGGCCTGGACGGCATCCAGAGCAAGATCCACCCGGGCGAAGCGTCGGACAAGGACCTGTACGACTTGCCGCCGGAAGAGGCGAAGGACATCCCCGAGGTCTGCCATTCGCTCGACATGGCCCTCGATCATCTCGACCGCGATCGCGAATTCCTGAAGCGCGGCGGCGTGTTCAGCGACGACCTGATCGACGCCTACATCGGCTTGAAGGAAGGTGAAATGACGCGCTTTCGCATGTCGACGCACCCGGTCGAAATGGACATGTATTACAGCCTCTGAGCGGGGATGGGACGGCGGTCACAGATGCCGTCCGGCTTTTGTCAGCCCGGCAGGTCAGGGGATATGCTGTCGTCATGCGTATCCTCTTGATCCTCGCCGGATTGGCCTTGTCCCTGGCGGCTGCGTCCCAGGAGATCTACCGGTGGGTGGACAAGAACGGCATCGTCCATTACTCGGATCAGCCCGACTCGCCAAATGCCGAGTTGATCACGGTCATCGAGTCGAATACCTACGATTCCGCGGACACGGCGCCGGCATCGTCCTCGGGCACGGCCGAGGAAGCCGACGACCAGACGGTTTCGCCCTACGACTCGCTCTCGATCGTCCAGCCGGAGCCCGACCAGGTGTTCTTCGGTTCGGACGTGGTGGTGACGGCGACGGCCGACCTCCAGGGCACGCTGCGCCCCGACCATTCGGTGGTCTTCTTCCTGAACGGCAATCGCCGTCCGGCACAGGGCCTCAGCGCCGAATTCTCCGGCCTGGCTCGCGGGTCGTATTTCCTGCGGGCGAGCATCCTCGACCAGAACGGCGACCCGGTGGTCACGAGCCAGCAGACGACTTTCCACGTGCGCCAGCCCTCGATCAATTCTCCGCAGAGCCCACTGGCGCCGAAGCCGCCCCCGAAGCCGACACCCAGGCCCGCCAGGCCGCCCACCGGCAACTGATCGTCGTCCAGACGCAGGAATCAGGCGATGGCGCTTGATCCCTCCGCGATACTCGACCAGCTTGCGACGGCGGTCCTCGTCGTCGACGCCCGTTCGAATCTCACCTGGCTGAACCAGGCGGCGGCGGACCTGCTCGCGACAAGTCCCACCACGGCGTGCGGCCGCGCGCTCGCCTCGCTCGTCGTGGATGGCGCCGCCATCGAGGCGCTGCTGGCGCGATGCCGGGAGAGCCAGGAGCCGCTCGCGCTTCGCGGATTTGGGTTCGCGCCGGCCGCGCGCGACGACGCCCGTTATCAAGTGGACGTCTCGCTCACGCCGCTCACGGGCGCGATTGCCGGCTCCGTGCTCGTCGAGATCTCGGACACGACGCAACCCTCGCGCATGACGCGCGACAGCGCGCTGCTGGTGCAGCAGGGCGGCAGCCGCGTGATGGCGCGCCAGCTCGCCCACGAAATCAAGAACCCGCTCGGCGGGTTACGCGGCGCGGCGCAGCTCCTCGAGCGTGAGCTGCCGACGGAAGAGCTCAAGGAATATACGCGCGTGATCATCGGCGAGGCCGACCGCCTCTGCGCGCTCGTGGACAGCCTGCTCGGGCCCGCGCGGCCGATCCGGCGCGAGCCGGCCAACGTGCACGAGCTGATCGACCGCGTGTATCGCCTCGCGCGCGCCGAGGCGCCTGAGGGCGTCGCGATCGAGCGCGACTACGACCCGAGCCTGCCGGCGCTCGCGCTGGACCGGGATCTCCTGGTCCAGGCGATGCTGAACCTGGCGCGCAACGCCGTGCAGGCGGTGGGCAGCCGCGGCCAGCTGACGCTCAGGAGCCGCGCGCTCATGAACGCGACGATCGGGACCGAGCGGCATCGCGTCGTCGCCTCGCTGCAGTTCGAGGACGACGGCCCCGGCGTGCCGCCGGAGCTCGGAGAAACCATCTTCTATCCGCTCGTGACCGCGCGCGCGGGTGGAACCGGGCTCGGCCTCGCCGTCGCCCAGGACATCGCGACGCGGCACGGCGGCATCATCGAATTCGACAGCCGCCCGGGTCGCACCGTGTTTTCGCTGCTATTGCCGATGGAGAACGGGCATGACGAAGCCGCTTGAGGTCTGGGTCGTCGACGACGATGCGTCCATCCGCTGGGTGCTCGAGCGCGCCTTGCGACAGGGCGGGACGGAACCGCGAACCTTCGATCATGCCGACGCGGCGCTGGCCGCGCTCGCGACGCGCCGTCCCGACGTCCTGCTGACAGACGTGCGCATGCCCGGAACGCAGGGATTGCGCCTGCTCGAGATCGCGCGGCGCGACCATCCGGGGCTGCCCGTCATCGTGATGACGGCGCATTCCGATCTCGACCACGCAGTCGCGGCGTATCGCGGCGGCGCTTTCGAATACCTGCCCAAGCCGTTCGACATCGACGAAGCGGTCGCGCTCGTGCGGCGCGCGTCTGCCCCGGGCAAGGCGGGCGCGACGGAGGGCGCCGGTCCGCCGATTCCAGGAATCCTCGGCCAGGCGCCCGCGATGCAGGAAGTATTCCGCGCGATCGGCCGCCTCTCGCGCTCGAGCCTCTCCGTGCTGGTGACCGGCGAATCGGGCACGGGCAAGGAACTCGTCGCGCGCGCGCTTCATCGCCACAGCCCGCGGGCCGGCGGCCCGTTCATCGCGCTCAACACTTCCGCGATCGCCTCGGAGCTTCTCGAGTCTGAGCTCTTCGGCCATGAAAAGGGGGCATTCACCGGCGCGGACGCGATGCGCCGCGGCCGCTTCGAGCAGGCCGATGGCGGCACGCTCTTCCTCGACGAGATCGGGGACATGAGCGTCGCGCTGCAGGTCAGGCTGCTGCGCGTGCTGGCGGAGGGCGAGTTCTACCGCGTGGGCGGCAGCACGCCGATCCGGGTCGACGTGCGGGTGATCGCAGCGACGCACCAGGACCTCGACGCGTTCGTGAAGCAGGGCCGGTTTCGCGAGGACCTGCTGCACCGGCTCAACGTCATCCGCATCCGCGTGCCGAACCTGCGTGAACGGCCGGGCGACATTCCGGAGCTGCTGACGCATTACCTCGCGACCGCGGCGCGCGAGCTCGGCGCCGAGCCGAAGTCGCTCACGGCCGATGCGCGCAATCGCCTGGTCGCCTTCGCCTGGCCCGGCAACGTGCGGCAACTCGTGAACGCGACGCGGCGGCTCACTGTCACTGCTCCGGGACGCGAGATCCGCGACGAGGACATCCCGCCGGACCTCGGCGGCGACGGCGCGACGATGCCGACCGCGGACGACTGGTGCCGCGAGCTCGAAGCCTGGGCCGCCCGGCACCTCGCGGGCGGCGGGCCGCCATTGCTCGAAGTCGCGACCGAGCGCTTCGAGCGCACGCTCGCGCAGGCGGCGCTCGATCGTGTGCAAGGCCGCCGGCAGGAAGCCGCGCGGCTGATCGGCTGGGGTCGGAATACGCTGACGCGGAAGCTGCGCGAGCTCGGGCTCGAATAAGATGGCGCCGTGAACATCGAAAGCATCCGGGAATTGGGCCGGATCGAATATTTCGGCAACGAGCTCAGCGCCTGGGCAAGCGCGCTGCTCCTGTTCGCCCTGTGGTTCACGGTGCTGCCGATCGCGCGGGCCTTCATCGCGCGCCGCCTGAGGAAGCGTACGGGCGAAGACCCGACCGGATACCTGCTGTTGCTGCGGACGCTCCTCGAGGCCACCACGCGCGTCTTCATGATCGCGATCGCGGCCTATCTCGCGATGCGCTGGCTCGAAGTGCCCGAAAGGCTCGACCGCATCATCAACACCACGTTACTCGTCATCTTCTGGTGGCAGGTCGGGCACTGGGCGTCGGCGGCCGTCCGCTACACGATCGATGCGCGGCGCGGCCACGAACTCTCGGGCTCGGAGGGCGCCGCAAGCCTGAATATCCTGCGTTTCGTCGCCCTGCTGGTCGTGTGGATCGTCGCCTTCCTGATGCTGCTCACGAACCTCGGCGTCGAGATCATGCCGCTCGTCGCCGGGCTCGGCATCGGCGGCATCGCCATCGCCCTCGCCGTGCAGAACGTGCTCGGCGACCTCTTCGCCTCGCTGTCGATCGCCCTCGACAAGCCTTTCCGGGTCGGGGATGCCCTGGCGATCGGCGACGAGAAGGGAACTGTGGAGCAGATCGGCATCAAGAGCACGCGGCTGCGCTCGATCACCGGCGAGCAGATCGTCATGTCGAACAGCGACATCCTGAAGAGCCGCCTGCGGAACTACAGCCCGCTCAGCGAGCGGCGCGCGGAGCTGCAGCTGCGGATCGCCTACGAGACGCCGCGGCACTTGATCAAGGAACTGCCGAAGATCATCGAGACGGCCATTCGTGCCGAGACGAACGTCCGCTTCGAACGCGCGCATTTCGCGCGGTATGGGGACTATGCGCTGTTGTTCGAGGCGATCTACTTCGTCGAGGGCGGCGACTACACGGTCTACATGGACACCCAGCAGTCGATCAACCTGCGGTTGCTGGACGTGTTCGCCGACCGCGGCATCACGCTCGCATATCCGACGCAGCGGTCGCTCAGCATTGCGGCCCCTGCCGTGGCGCCCTCCGAGCCGGCCTAGCCGCAGTCTTCGTTGCGGCCCACGACGAGCGAGCCGGTGAGCTCGGCGACTGACGCCATGCCGGCGTCGACGAGGTACTTCGCGATGCCCGCATTGACCTTCGGGCAGAGCAACGGATCGTAGAAGAGCGCGGTCCCGAGCCCGACGGCGCTCGCGCCTGCGATCAGGAACTCGATGGCATCCACGGCGCTCGCGATGCCGCCCTGCCCGATGATCGGGACGCGCTTCGGTCCCGCGACCTCGTAGACCTGCTTCACCTTCAGGAGCGCGATCGGCTTGATCGCCGGGCCGGAGATGCCGCCCTGCAGGTTGCCGATCACGGGCCGTCGCGTCGCCGCATCGATCGTCATGCCGGAGATCGTGTTGATGACCGCGAGCCCGTCGCTGCCCGCCTCGATGCAGAGCCTGGCGTTCTCGCGGATGTCGGTCTGGTTGGGAGAGAGTTTCGTGATGAGCGGCTTCTTCGTCGCCTTGCGGCAGGCAGCGACCACGCGCGCGCTCATCTCCGGGTAGTTTCCGAATTGCACCCCGCCTTCCTTGACGTTCGGGCAGGAGATGTTGATCTCCATCGCGTCAATCGGGGAATCGTCGAAGCGGCGCGTGACCTCGGCGTATTCGTCGATGGTCGAGCCGCAGACGTTCGCGATGAAGCGCGTCTCGCCGAAGTCGAGCGTGGGCAAGATCTTCCGGACGACATGGTCGACGCCCGGGTTCTGCAGCCCGATGGCGTTGATCATGCCGTGGGGCGTCTCGGTGACGCGGTGCGGCGGATTGCCAAGCCTCGGCTTTTCGGTCGTGCCCTTGAGAACGATGGCGCCCGCGTCGCGGTTCGAGAAGCCGGCGATCCGCGTGTACTCCTCGCCGAAGCCGACGCAGCCGGAGAGCAGCACGATCGGCGAGGAGAATTTCAGGCCGCAGAAGTCGAGGGACAGCGAGGGAACCGGGCCCGGCGAATGGGTATCCACGCCATAATTATAGAGGCATGTTCCACGTCATCCTGTTCGAACCTGAGATCCCGCCCAACGCCGGCAACGTCATTCGGCTCTGCGCCAACACGGGATCGGTGCTGCACCTCGTCCGTCCGCTCGGGTTCACGCTCAGCGATGCGCGGGTGAGGCGTGCCGGCCTCGACTATCACGAGATGGCGCGCGTGCACGAGCATGCAAACCTCGCGGCCTGCCTCGGCTGGCTCGAGTCCCGGCGCGTGTTCGCCGTCGAGACGACGGGCGGCCAGCGATTCGACGAAGTCCGCTACCGCGAGGGTGACGCTTTCCTGTTCGGGCGCGAAACGACCGGACTGCCCGCCGAGGTCCTGGCGGACTGGCCAAGCGAGCGATTGATCCGGTTGCCGATGCTTCCGGGCAATCGCAGCCTGAACTTGTCGAACTCGGTTGCAGTGGTCGTCTTTGAAGCCTGGCGTCAGCTCGGATTCACGGGAGGTCGCTAGATGTTCCGGCCGGAACGGTTTTCGCGCGTCGTTCCATCAACGCGCTGACCGCGTCATCGAGATCCAGTGCCTCGCCCATCCAGTGGGTGACCGCCGTGGACGGCGTGATGCGGATCTCGCCCGATTGCGGCGCCGCGACGAGCCGTGACCAGTCGCTCCTGGCCGGCGCCGGACTGTCGTAGCTTCGCCCATCCGGCCGCACGAACCGGAACGCGCCGCCATCCAGTGCTTGGATGGTGACCTGGCCCTCATGCACGAGCCGATGATGGAAGCGGCAGAGCGTGACCAGGTTCGAGAGCTTCGTCTCCCCGCCATGGGCCCAGTGCTTCACGTGATGACCGTCGACGTAGCGCTTGAAGGCGCAGCCGGGGAAACGGCAGCCTTTGTCGCGCGCATTCAGGGCCCGCCGGATTGCGGGCGGGATGGTCCGGGTCTTTCTTCCGACGTTGAGCGGCTCTCCCTGCTCGTTCTCGATGATCGCGACAAGGCTCGCGTCGCAGGAGAGCCTTCTCGCGGTGTCTGCGGCAATAGACGGCCCATGCTCGAGCTCGCAACGGCCGGCATGGCTGTGCTTCAGCGTCTCGGCATCGACATGGACGATGATCTGCTGGCGATCGCCGCCCGCGAGCTCGTGGGAACCACTCGCCAGGAAGCTTTCCGCCATCGTGGCAAGCGCCTCGACCCGGCGCTTGCGGGACCGGTGCAGATCATCCGTTGGCACGGTGTCAAAAGACGTTCCGGCCGGAACGTTTTTGGGAATGGGCAGCGAGTCTTCGGCGGCCTGGAGGGCCTTCACGAAGAGTGTGCCCACCTCGGCCGGCAAGCGGCCCCGGATCACCATCGAGCCATCCGGCTCGATGTGGAACCACAGCGACTGGTCCCGCTGCTGGATCGCCTCGCGAGAAAGCTCTGCGGCATCCAGCGCCCGGCGGTAACCGCGCACTGCGTGCTCAACGTGACTCGCGGTCCCGCAGAGAGCGATGTTGAGAAGGTAGTCCTCGTTTGATGAGTCGGCGACACGAGTCAGCTCGCGCGCCTTGAAATAACTGATCCGGCCCTCCGCCATCGCCGCCGCCAGGCGCGGCAATTGCTCGAGTGCATGCGCGACCCGCACTTTCTCTCGCGCCGCGCCCAATCCGATCCCGCACTTCCAGTTGAGCCAGTGCGCGCAGGACTTTACGCCCCACTCCGCCCAGCCGCGGCGCCGGTCGAGCTCGGCGACCAGCACCAGGAAGCGCGCGTTGGCCGCATTCAAATGACCCGCGAGCGTCGTGATCTCGTCCACCAGCTCGGGCGTGGATACCGAAGAAAACTCCCTTTCCATGGTGCGCTCCCATAGGCTGTTTTTATATACAGTATCCTACCAGAAAACCTATTAATAGCAAGAGGTTATAGTCGAAAAATAGGGCTCAACGGACGTCAGAAATCCGTAAGAAAAAAATCGCTCCATGCGAAGGACTTCGAGCACAGGCCGGCGCCCAATGCATTCCAGGCAATAAGCCATGGGAGGCATCGTGACCCGTTATCTCCTGATCGAATCGCGCGACCCGTTCGGGTCGACTGACTACGTCCGACGCTGCGAGCTGGCAGCGGCGCTCCGGGCGGACGGAGCAGACGTGACGCTGTTCCTGGTCGAGAACGCCGTATTGGGCACGCGCGCGGCGGCGCGCCCGCAGGCGCTCGAAAAGCTCGCGAAGCAAGGGGTGCAGGTGCTCGCCGACGAGTTCGCGCTGCGTGAGCGCGGCATCGGCAGCGGTGAGATCGCGCCGGCCGTGAAACCCACAGACCTCGCGGCGCTGGTCGGACTGCTCGCCGCTGGCGCCCGGGCGACCTGGAACTAGGAGGCCCCATGAACGACAGCCGCTGCCTCGCATTCCTTTTGATGGACGCGCCCTTCGAGCAGGCCCGTACGGCCACTGCGTTTCGCCTGATCGATGCGACGCTGCGCGCCGGAATCGGCGCGCGCGTCTTCGCCTACGAAGGCGCGGTAAGCCTTGCGGTCACGCGGCAGAAGCCGCACGCGAACGCAATCCACGGGCGCGCGCTCGAAGAAGAGGCGCACCCGACGCCGCATGCGTGGATCAACGCGCTTGCCGACCTCGCCAGGGAGCAGGGCGTGCCATTCGACTGGGTCAACTGCGGCCTGTGCGTGGACGAGCGCGGCGCAGACGAAGCCGCGCCCTCGGCGCGCCGCGGTTCCCCGGCCGACTTCTGGAAAATGGCCCAGGAATCGGTCAACACGCTCGTCATCCCCACCCGCTAACCGCGAGGCACCGACATGCGAGTCCTGCAGATCATCGAATCCGCCTACCGCGCAACCCTCGAGGAACAGGACGACACGGTCCTATGGTTCACGCGCGCGCTGCGCGCAGCCGGCGCGCAGGCGGACGTCCTGTTGCAGGGCAGCGCGGTCAGCTACGCCGTGCAGGCGCAAGATGCGAGCGGCCTGCGTCTCGGCGCCTGGCAGCAGGTCCACCCGCCCGCGATCGCCGAGGAGCTTGCCGCGCTCATCGGAAGCGGCGCGCGCGTCGCGGCGATCAAGGAGGACCTCGATGAGCGCGGCATCGCGGCCAGGCAGCTGGTCGCGGACGTCGAGCTGCTCGGCCGCAAGTCGCTCGCCGGCCTGTTCGGCCAGTATGCCCATGTCTGGAAGTGGTAAGAGCGCTAGACGTTCCAGCCGATTCGGCGCATGAGCCCGGCGAAGTGCCGGTCGCCGCGCAAGCCGTCGAACACGGGTTCCGAGTTCAGCTCGATCAGGTCGGGATTGCCGCCTTCGTAGGCGATCTCGAGCCAGTCGAACGCACGCGCCCGGTCGCCGGCCGCGGCATGGATCTTCGCGATGTTGTACGGCAGCACGTAGCGCCGGCCGCGCGCGGATTCGAGCTGCTTCGCGATGCGCGTGGCGCCCGGAGAATCGCCGCTCGCCGCATGGGCCATCGCGAGCATGGCCCGGGTCTCTGTGCTGCCGTCGGCGAGCCGGGCCGCAAGGCGAAGTTCCCGGATCGCATCGCTGAACCGCCGCTGCTGCACGCGCACGAGCCCGAGGCGCAGGTGCGGCAGGAAATGCCCGGGCGTGGTCTCTATCGCATCGACGAGTACCCGGCTCGCGCGGTCGTACTCGCGGGCAAGGTAGAGGATCATCGCGAGCGATGAGCCGATGACCGGCGACAGCGGATCGAGGCGGCGGGCGTTTTCGGCCGTGGCGATGGCCGCGTCGCGCCGCCCCTGGCTCATCAGGTACTCGGCGTACCAGTAATTGACAATCGCGAGCGAGGGGCTGAGCTCGATCGCGAGCCGGAACCGCGCATCGAGCCCGACCCAGTCCCAGTCGTGCAAACGCACGTGCGCGAGCGAGGCGTGCGCATCGCCGAGCTCGCCGTCGAGTTCGAGCGCCCTGCCGGCCGCGGCCGCCGACTTGCGGAATGTCTCCTTCGCGGGAACCATGCCGCGGCAGGCCAGCATGACGTTGGCATCCGCGATGCCCGAGTAGGCCGAAGCGCAGTCCGGGCAGCGCTGCAGCACGGCCTCGAACTGCGCGATGCTCCGGCGCATCGCGGCCTCCGTTCGCTGGTTGAGGTAATGCCGCCCCTTCAGCAGCGCCTCGAACGCGTCCGGTGGCAGGTCGCGCACCGCATCGATGCGGCGCACGCCGCGCGGCGCGAGCTGGACCTGGATTCCGGCTGCCACGGCCTGTGCGACCTCGGCCTGGAGGCGCAGCACGTCGCCGGCGGCGCGCTCGTAGTTGCCGGCCCAGACCTGTGTCTCGTCGGAAACCTGGATCAGGCGCGTCGCGACGCGCACGCGCCCGCGCGAACGGCGCACGGTGCCTTCGAGCACGTAGTGCACGCCCAGTTCGCGGCCGATGTCCACGACGCGCCGGCGCGTGCCCTTGAACATCAGGCTGGAGGTGCGCGCGATCACGCCGAGCCGCTCCGGGTTCAGGGTCGAGAGCTGGGCGATCATCTCCTCGGTCAGGCCATCGGTGAAGAAATCGTGCACGCGGTGGCTGCCCGCATTCGCGAACGGCAGCACGGCGAGCATGATGCGCTCGCGTTCGGGTGCGCCGGCCGTGGCCGCATCGAGCGGCGCGACGAAGCGATAACCGCGCCGCGACACGGTCGCAATATAGGCGCGGCTCGCGTCGTCGCCGCCGAGCGCCTTGCGCAGGATGGAAATGGTCCGCGTCAGGCTGCCTTCGCCGACCACCCTGCCGGCCCAGACGGTGTCGAGCAGCAGAGACTTGTCGACCACGCTCCCGGCCCGCGTGAGCAGCAGCAACAGCAGGTCCGCCGCCTTGGGCGGTAGCCCGAGATCCTGCTGCCCGCGAAACAGCACCCGGCCCTCAGCGTCGAACCGGAACGGACCGAATCTGTACTGGCTGATGCCTGGCATGGCAGCTCGTGCCGGGGTCAGTTTTCGGGAGTGATTTCGCGCTGGAGCATGGTCTCGACGACCTGCTTGATCGGCACGCCCTGGTGCAGCACTTCGTAGACATGGCGGCAGATCGGCATGTCGACACCGTGTTTCTCGGCCACCTTATGCACGGCCTTGGCCGCGTGATAGCCCTCGACGACCTGACCGATCTCGGCGATCGCTTCCTCGACCGGCTTGCCCGCCGCCAGCGCACGCCCGAAGCGGCGGTTGCGCGACTGGTCGTCGGTGCAGGTGAGCACGAGGTCGCCGAGGCCCGCGAGCCCCATGAGCGTTTCCGGCTTCGCACCGAGCGCGACGCCGAGGCGCACCAGCTCGGCGAGGCCGCGGGTGATCAGGAACACCCGGCTGTTCGAACCGTAGCCGAGGCCGTCAGAGCAACCGGTTGCGATCGCCAGCACGTTCTTGACCGCGCCGCCGATCTCGACGCCCACGATGTCAGGCTGCGTATAGGCGCGGAAACCGCCGGACGAAATGCGCTCCGCGAGCGAGAGCGCGAACGCTTTGTCGGGCGAGGCGACGGCAATCGCGGTGGGAAGGCCCATTCCGACTTCCTTCGCAAAGGTCGGGCCGGAGAGGACGGCGATGGGGACGTTTGGTCCCAGCACCTCGCGGGCGACCTGGTGCGGGAGCTTCCCGGTCTCGAGCTCGAAGCCCTTGCTCGCCCAGGCGATGCGGGCGCGCGGCCTGAGCATCGGCTTGATCTGGGTGAGCACGAGCCGCAGCACGCTCGAGGGCACGACGAGGACGAGATCCTCGCCGGACGCGATCGCCCTCGCCAGGTCCGGCTCGATGGCGAGCGTGGGCGGAAATTTCGCGCCGGGCAGGTACTGCTCATTCGTCCTGGTGCGCGCGAGTTCTTCAGGGCGGTCCTCGGCACGGCCCCAGAGAACCGTCGGGCCGCCGCCGCGCGCAAACTGGATGGCGAGCGCCGTGCCCCAAGAGCCGGCGCCCAGCACGACGATCGGACGCATCGCGTCCGCTCAGTTCGCCTGTTCGGGTGGCGGCTGTGCTGCCTGCCGTGCCGCCTGTTCCTGTAGCGAGCGCTCGAAGAGCGCGTCGAAGTTCACGTGCGGCAGCAGAAATGGCGGAAAGCCGCCCTTGGTGACGACGTCGGACACGGTCTGGCGGATGTACGGGAACAGGAGGTTCGGCGCGAACGAGCCGAGGATGCGCCGCGTCTCGTCGGCGCCGAAACCGCGCACGAGGAAGACGCCTGCCTGCTTGACCTCGGCGAGGTAGACGGCGACGTCGCCGTTCTTCGCCTCGAGCGTGACCGACAGGACGACTTCGTGCGCGTCCTGGCCGACGCTGCTCGACATCGTGCTGAGGTTCAGCGAAATCTTCGGGTCCTGCGCCTGTCCCTGGGCGGGCAGGAACGGCCCCTTCGGCGCCTCGAACGAAAGGTCCTTGATATAGACCGTCTGCAGCGCTACCGCCGGCCCCTGGCCGTTGGTCGCCCCTTCGCCCGCGCCTGCCGGCGTCGTGTTTTGATCAGCCATCGTCATTCCTCGCTTGCATGAGTGTATCAGCCCTTGACGACCGGCAGATTCTCCTGCTTCCAGGCGGCGAGCCCGCCGCGCAGGCTGAACACATTCTTTGCGCCCGCGCGCGCGAGGGTCCGCTGCGCGGCGCCGGTGGTGGCGCCGTCGTCGCAATAGAGCACGACCGCCTTGTCGGCGAGCTTCTCGATCGCCTTCGGATCGGTGGCGAGCTGGTCGCCCGGCAGGCTGCGCGCGCCCGCGATATGGCCGTCCTTGTACAGGTTCGCCGAGCGCAGGTCCAAGAGCACGGCGCCGGAATTCATCAGCCGGATCGCCTCGTTGGGTGCGACCGCGGACGACATCGCGCCGCGCTGTCGGATTTCGAAGCCGAGCACGAGGAAGGTCATCAGCAGCAGTCCGCCCGCAAGGTACGGATGATTGATGGAATAATCGAGCAGTCGGTCCATAGGGGCCGCGCATTATATATGAGCGGGGGATTCCCTGATAAATCAGCTATTTGTCGTCGCGGCCGGCCTTTTTCTCGCGGTCGCAGCGCAGACGGCGACCGGCGAGACCGACGCGGAGCGGGAGCTTCGCGAGGTGCGCGAGCGCATCGGAGAGCTGCAGCGCTCGATGCGTCGCGACACCGATCGTCGCGACGCCCTCTCGGGGCAGCTGCGCGACGCGGAGGAAAACTCGCGCAGCGCCCGCGAGCGCCTCGGCGACGTGCGCAAGCGCCTCGCCGCAAGCGACGCACAGCTGAAGTCGATCGCGGCCGACCGGGAGCGGAGCGAACGCGCGCTCAGGGAACAGCGGGACGTGCTGGCTGCCGAGCTCAGGACAGCCTATGTCGGCGGCCGGCAGGAACAGTTCAAGCTGCTGCTCTCCCAGGAGGATCCCGCGGCCCTCGGCCGGATGCTCGTCTACTACTCCTATTTCGGCCGCGCGCGCGCGGCGAAGATCGCCGAGATCCAGGGGATGGTCGCGAAGCTCGAGGAGGCCGAGCAGGCGGAGGCGGCGGAACGCGAGCGCCTCGCGGCGCTCGAGGCCGAGAGCCGCAAGGAACTCTCCTCGGTCGATGCCGCGCGCGAGGAACGCAGCCGCGCGCTTCGCGCCATGAACGCCCAGATCCGGACGCGCAACGACTCGATCGCGAAGCTGAAGCGCGAGGCCGCCTCGCTGGAGAAGCTGATCGCGGACCTGCAGAGGGCGATGAGCGACCTCCCGCCGACCGGCGGTCAGGCATTCGAAAAAGTCCGTGGCCGGCTCGCCTGGCCCGTGGCCGGGAAAGTCACGGCGCGCTTCGGCCAGGCTCGCGGCGGCGGCTTGAAATGGAACGGCGTGATGATCGAGGCGGCCCGCGGGACCGCGGTGCGCGCCCTCTACGACGGCCGCGTGGCCTACGCAGACTGGCTGCCGGGCATGGGGCTGCTGATCATCGTGGACCATGGCGGCTACATGAGCCTCTATGCCCACAACGAACAGCTCTACAAGGCCGTGGGCGACCGGGTCGAGGGCGGCGAGTCGATCGCGACCGTCGGCGATACCGGCGGGCGAAGCCAACCGGGCCTGTATCTCGAAATTCGTCGTGGGGCCAAGGCGATAGACCCGGCTCCGTGGTTCCGGAGGTCGACTCCCTAGAGCAGGGGCCCCGGGTCCTGCAATCTGCGGATTACGTCAAAGACGGCCCGGGTCCCTTCGGCGAGGCTGCGCCATGGTCTCGACCGCGCCCATCGAGCTGCCCCTGCATCTGTCCGGTGCAAAGCCGAGCCTCGATCCGTACGGACAGCTCCTGCGGATGCTGATGCCTCGCGCGCTCGGGATCGGCTTCTACGACTCGAACGGCGCTCCGCTCTGGGTCACGGAAGGCTACGACGGCCCCGACCCGACCCCGCTTGTGACGGCAGCGCTCGCAAGCGTGCCGCCCGCGACCACCGGCCGCATCGACGGATTCATGCAGGACCACGAGGGCGCGCCCGCCTACGTGTTCAGGCTTCGCGACAACGAAGGCAACGTCATTGCAGTTGCCACGCTCCTCACGCGCGACGGCGAAGACCGCCCCTATTCCTTCGTGCAGTCCTTGGCGCAGCCGGCACTCGAGTGCCTGCAGCGCGAGCTCGAGGCACGGACGAGCGTCGATGTCCTGACGCGAGACCTGCGCTCGCGCGACGACGACCTCGAGCTGCTCCTCAAGATGGCGCCGGACGATCCGGACAGCCCGATGCAGGGCGACGAGCTCGGCGTGCTCGTCCAGACCTGTGTGGACCACCTCGGCTGCCTCCTCGGCGCGCTGGTCGTGCCGGAGCGAAACGTCGCGGTCTGCAAGGCCCCGCGCGGCGAGCGGCCGCAGGTCGAGATCCTCACCAAGATCCACCGGCACCTGCTCAACTGGGCGCAGCTGCAGCGCCGCAACCTCGTGATCAACAAGATCAAAGTGCGCCCGATCGAGCTGCCGCCTTACAAGATCCTGTGCACGCCGGTGCGCCATGCCTCGGGCCGCGTCATCGGCTTCCTCGTGATGTTCCGCGAGGCGGGAGCGCCGAGCTTCGAGCCGCGGACCGAGCGCCTCGTCGAGCTCCTCTCGCGCAAGACCACGACGACGCTCCAGAACAACTTCGATGCGCTGACGTCGCTCCTCACGCGCTCCGCCTTCGAGACCCAGGTGCGGGCGCAGCTTGCCGCGCGGCGCCAGCCGGCGCCGGAATGCGTGCTCTACATGGACGTCGACCGCGTGCACGTCGTCAACGACAACTTCGGTATGCACGTCGGCGACGAGCTGATCGGCAAGGTCGCCGAGGTGCTGCGCAAGAAGGCGCGCCCGGGCGCGCTGGCCGCGCGCATTGCCGGCGACCGCTTCGCGGTGTTCCTGCCGGACTGCACGCTCGAATTCGGGCAGCAGATCGGCGAGATGCTGCGGCGCCAGTGCGCCGAACTTACCTACGCGCGCGGCGACGGCACGGTGCAGGTGTCGGTCAGCGTTGGCGCCGCCGAGCTTCCAGCGGAGTCGAAGCACCGGCTCGCGCACGGGCTCGCGAACGCGGAGATCGCCTGCAAGGCGGCGAAGGACCGCGGCCGCAACCGTGTCGAGATCTTCCAGGACGCGGACCAGAGCATCATTCGCCGCAGCACGGACATCGTCGTCGTGCAGGCGCTGCACGAAGCGCTCGCGGCGGACCGGTTTGCGCTGTTCGCGCAGCCGATCCTCCCGCTCGCCGCCGAACATACGGAGCCGCGCTTCGAGTTCCTGCTCCGCATGGTCAGCGAGAACAGCGAGCTCCTGCCGCCCGAAAAGTTCCTCTCGGCGGCGGAACGCTACCAGCTGCTGCCGGCGATCGACCGCTGGGTCATCAAGAACGCCCTCGCGACGCTTGCGCAGCACTCGTCGTCGCTGCGCGGCCGCAAGATGCGGTTCTCGATGAACATCTCCGGCGCTTCGATAGCGTCCGAGGAGTTCCTGGCGTTCCTCGAGGGTTCGATCCGCGACTCGGGCGTGCCGCCGGAGACGCTCTGCTTCGAGCTGACAGAGACGTCGGCGGTCTCGAACCTGACGCGCGCCGACCACCTGATGCAGCGCCTGCGCCTGCTCGGCTGTACGTTCGCACTCGACGATTTCGGCACGGGCCTGTCGTCGCTCGTCTACCTGAAGTCGCTGCCGGTCTCGGTGCTCAAGATCGACGGCGCCTTCGTGCGCGACGCGGGCAACAACCAGCGCACGGAATCGATGGTGCGCGCGATCGCCCAGCTCGCCCACACGATGGGCATGGAAACGGTCGCCGAGTACGTCGAGACGGACGAGCTGCGCACGCGCATGGCGGCCCTGGGCGTCGACTACGGCCAGGGCTTCGCGATCGGCCGGCCGGTGCCGGTCGACCAGGTGCTCGGCGACCTCGCTCTCTACGAGGCGATGGCCCAGCAGGAATCCGCGGCCGACTGAAGGGGCCGGGATGCCGCGCTCCTCGGTGCGCGGGTAACATGACGACATGAGCCAACCCAATCGCACGCTGTTGACGGCCCTGGTCGGATGCCTGGCGGGCGTCGCGCTTGCGTTCGCGGCCCTCTGGCTCACGCGCGAGGGCAGCGAACCGCCCGGGATCCCGGCGAAGGATGCACGCCTCATGGCGGAGGTGATCGGCCTGATCCACGAGGATTACGTCGACAAGACCGACAATCACCAGCTGATGTCGAATGCGATACGCGGCATGGTCGGCGAGCTCGATCCGCATTCGGCCTTCATGGACGCTGAGGAGTTCGAGGACCTGCGCATCGCGACCGAGGGCAACTATTCCGGCATCGGCGTCGAGGTGACGATCGACGAAGCGAACGTGCTGACGGTCATCGCGCCGCTCGACGATTCGCCCGCCGCGCGCGCAGGCATCCGTCCGGGCGATGCGATCCTCTCGATTGACGGGCGCCAGCTCCGGAACGAGCCGCTCCCCCAGGCGATCGAGAGCATCCGCGGCGAGCCGGGCACGACGGTGAAGCTCGGCATCGGCCGGGATGACGTGCCGCAGCCGCTCGAGTTCACGATCGAGCGCGCGATGGTGTCCGTGCACTCGGTCCGCTTCGAGATGCTGGAGCCGGGCTTCGGGTACCTGCGCATTTCGCAGTTCAGCGAGACGACGGGATCGGACACCCAGGCCGCGATCCACGCCCTCGCGCAGCAGGCCGGAGGGCGGCTCCGCGGACTCGTCCTCGACCTGCGCAACAACCCAGGCGGGGTTCTCGACGCGGCGGTCGAGGTGTCTGACGCCTTCCTCGAGGAAGGCACGATCGTTTCGGCGCAAGGCCGCTCCGAGGAGTCGCGCTTCCGCATGGAAGCGATGAGCGGCGATCTCTCGCGCGGCACGCCGATCGCCGTGCTCGTGAACGAAGGTTCGGCCTCGGCCGCGGAAATCGTCGCGGGGGCGCTCAGGGACAACGGCCGGGCGAAGCTGCTCGGCCAGAAGACCTTCGGCAAGGGCTCGGTCCAGACGGTCATGCCACTCGAGGACGGCCAGGCACTCAAGCTCACGACGTCGCTCTACTTCACGCCGTCCGGCGTGTCGATCCACGAGCGGGGACTCGAGCCCGACTTCGCACTTCCCGAGCCGGTTGCCGCGGTACCCGGTCCGCAAGCGACCGGCGAGCGCGACCCGGAGATCCGCGCGGCCATCGCCTGGCTCAAGACGGGCAACACTCAGCTCGTATCCACGCAATGAAGCGCGTGCTCGTCCCGCTCGCCGAAGGCTTCGAGGAGCTCGAGGCCGTCACGATCATCGACGTTTTGCGCCGCGCGGGGCTCGAGGTCGTGGTCGCCTCGCTGGGCAGCAGCCCGGTCACGGGCTCGCACGGCATCCGCATCGCGGCCGACACGCCGCTTGCTGCGCTTGCCGAGCAGGACTTCGACATGATCGCGCTGCCTGGCGGCATGCCGGGCGCCGACCACCTGAAGAAGGACGCGCGCATCGCGGAGATCGTCCGGCGCCTGCACGAAAATGGCAGACCCGTCGCCGCGATCTGCGCCGCCCCGATGGTGCTCGCATCCGCGGGAGTCCTCGACGGGCGCCGCGCGACGAGTTTTCCGGGATTTCTCGGCGACGCGACCAGGACCACGGTCGTGGGCGACGCCGTGGTCGTCGATCGCGGCGTGATCACGTCCCGCGGACCGGGCACCGCGCTCGACTTTGCGCTTGCGCTGGTCGACGAGCTCGCAGGGCCTTCCGTACGTCAATCGATCGAATCGCGCCTCGAGCGCGAAAAGCCGGGTGCGGCGTGACGGAAGCCGTCGAGAAGACGCGGCCGGAGATCGTGCGGGAGGACGAGCACGCGAGCATCGTGCAGAGCCTCGCGCGCGTGGACTGGCTGGTGCTCCTCGTCGTCGCGTTCTACACGCTCTTGCTGCGCGCACCCGGAGAGTCGCCAAGGCTCCTGTATGCGGCGGTCGCGTCCTACACCCTGTTCGTCGTCGCCTTCCGCTGGCGGGGATTCCCGGTGCGGGAAACCGGCTCGCGCATCGCGCTGGGCGCGGCGGCCATGGTCGCCTTCATCACCGTCGTCGCGATGCGTACCGGCGGATCGGCGAGCCCGATGGTGAATCTCTTTCTCCTGCCCATTGTCGTCGTTGCGATGACGCTCGGGCGGCGCGGCGTCGTGGTTGTCTTCGCAGGCGTCGTGCTCGCGTGGCTGTCGCTTGTCGTTGGCGAGGGTCGGCCGCCGGCCGCAGGCGAGCTCCTGCCGAGGCTCTTCGGTGAGCTCGGGCCATTTGCGCTCGTCGCGTACGTCACGCAGGCCCTCGCGGACACGATCCTGACGGCGCGCCAGCGCATCGAGGAGATGGCCGAGCGCGACAGCCTGACCGGGATGCTGAACCTGCGCACCTTCAAGACGATGCTCGGCCGCGAGCACGGGCTGCGCTCGCGCGGCGGCCTCGCCGGCTATGCGATCCTGCTCGTCGACATGGACGACCTCAAGGCGCTGAACGACGAGCACGGGCACCAGGCGGGCAACCGCGCGATCACGGCTGTCGCGAGCGCGATCCAGCGCGCGATCCGAAGTTCCGACATGGCCGCGCGCTACGGCGGCGACGAGTTCGTGATTTTCCTGCCGGAAGCGACGCCCGAGGTCGCCGAGACCGTCGCCCAGCGCGTGCGCAACCACGTTTATCGCAGCCTGTTCCCGGTGGGCGAGCGGCTGCAGCGCATGACGGTGAGTGTCGGAACGGCGAGCTACCCGCGTGACGGCGGGCAAGCGGAGGACATCGTCTCCGCGGCCGCCGTCCGGACGAAGCACGATCGCGAGCTGCGCCAGGCGAGCGAACCCGCTGAATGAGACGACAGGCGCGCGGCTACATGCAGGGTTTCGAGACGGCCGCGAGCGCGGCGACGCTGTGGCGCGCGCTCACCGAACCGGACATGCTGCGCGCGTGGTTTGCGAGCGAGGCGTTCGTCGAGCCGCAGGTCGGCGGGCGCTACGCGACGGTCTCCCGCCTCTTCGGCCAACGCGACGCGCATATCGAGCGCTTCGATCCTGGCGCGCGGCTGCAGCTCCTCTACGAGCCGAGCGCCGACTGGCCTCCGTTGTCGGACAGCGCGCTGGTCGAGGATTTCATCATCGACGAACGCAAGGGACAGAGAATGCTGCGCGTGATGGGCTCCGGAATACCACCGGGCGAGGAGTGGGCGAAAACGCTCGTCCGCCTGCGGACCGGCTGGGCGCTCGCCTTTGCGCAGCTGCAGTTGCGGCTTCGCGACGGCACGATCGGCGGGGCGGCGCCGTGATGCTCGCGCTGATCGCGGCCGGGGCGACACTCGTGCTTGCGGGCGGGACCGTCATCGATGGCTACGGCAACGCGCCGATCCCGGACGGAATCGTCGTCATCGACGGCGAGCGCATCCTCGCGGTCGGTGGCGTGGGACAGGTGCTCATCCCGGAAGGCGCCGAAGTCGTCTCGACCGAGGGGATGACCGTGCTGCCGGGGCTCTGGGACATGCAAGTCGAGCTGATGCGTCTCGGCCACGGCGACTCCTCGCGATGGAACGAGACTTACGGCCCGCTCGCCGAGCGCGTCGTCATGCCGATCGCTGCGCGCCAACTTCTGCAGGCCGGCGTCACGAGCGTGCGCGACACGGCCTCGCCGCTCGAGGCGGCGATCCGCGTGCGTGGCCGCGTGCGCGAGCGGCTTATCGACGGCCCGACTCTCTATGTGTCGGGGCCTGCGCTTCGCAAGCTTGCGCCGGCGGGTACGGACGCCTGGCAGTGGGAAGTGAGCGGCGCGCCGGACGTGCGGGCGAAAGTGCAAAGGCTTGCCGATGCCGGCATCGACTACGTTCTCCTCGCCGACGTGGAGATGTGGACGGCCGAGGAGCTCGAGGCGGTCGTTTCGGAAGCGCGCATCCGCGGGCTGCCGGTGCACGCCTTCGCGGAGCGCCCGGCCGACGTCGTGCGCGGCGCCGCCGCGCAGTTCGACGGCTTCCTCGGCACGAACATGGGAACGGCTCCGTTCCCATCCGAGGTGACGCAGGCGATCACGGGCCGGCTCACGCAGGCGGGCGCAAGGCCGCTCGCGTGGACGCCCGCGATTTCCGCGCTCCTTAACCTCGAGTCACTCAAGGTCGACCACGAACCGCTCGACGACCCGCGCGCGACGGATCAACTGCCGGAGCTCGTCGCCGCGGACATCAAGGGCTCGCTCGCGAGCCTCGATCGCGTGACGGCGACGGAAATGCCTGCGGCGAAAGTGCCCGCGCTCTGCGACAAGCTGCGACAGCTCGACGAAGCGAAGGTGCTCCTTCTGCTCGGCTCCGGAGCAGGGGCGCCGGGGCACCTGCACTCGCGCGCGACCTGGCAGGAGATCGATTTCTGGGTCCGCCAGTGCGGCCTGCCGGCCGTCCGTGCGATCCGCGCGGCGACGCACGACGCCGCGACGGCAATGGGCGTGGGGCACGAATCGGGCGCGATCTCGCCCGGCAAGATCGCCGACATCATTGCCGTGCGGGGCGACGTGCTTCGCAATCCGGGCCTGCTGCAGTCGGTGGATATCGTGATCAGGAAAGGCCGTCGCGTACGCTGAAAGGCGATTCGCGTCATAATCCGCGCATGGCTTATTTCATTCTCAGGGTGCTGATCGCCGCGCTCGGACTCTGGCTCGCAACCGAGTGGGTGGCGGGAATCAACGTTTCGAGCGCGACGACGCTGATCGTCGCGGCTTTGCTGCTCGGCGTCGTCAACGCGATCGTCCGGCCCATCGTCGTGATCCTGACGCTTCCGGCGACGCTGCTGACGCTCGGGCTTTTCCTTCTCATCATCAATGCCGCGATGCTCGGCCTCGTAGCCGCGTTCCTGCCGGGCATGGGCATCGACGGTTTCTGGCCGGCTTTCTGGGCCGCCATCATCGTCAGCGTCGTGAGCTGGATCGGCACAGCGCTGTTCAAGCCCGGCAAGGACTAGCGCGCCAGCAAGATCGCGATCTCATCGTCGCCATGGTTGGCGATTACCAGGTCCGCTTTTCCATCGCGATTGAGATCGCCTGCCGCAACGCCCTTTGGCAGGTTGCCGACGGGCATGCCGCCGGTGACGACGGTTCGGCGGTCCGGCGTGACACGAGCGAAGGCTACCGTTCCACTGTTCATGTTGGTGACCGCGATGTCGTCGCGACCGTCGCGATCGAAGTCTGCGACGGCGAGTTGCGTGGGTGCGGCGCCCGTTTCGACTGGCGCCGCCCCTATCATGCGAAAGCCGGCGTCAGGTTCAGCCAGCAAGACAGTCAGCCCATCCTTGCCCTGGCCGGCAGAGTTGCTGGGTGAATTCGTGACAGCGAGGTCCGGACGCCCGTCGCCGTTGAAATCACCTATCGCCACGGCGGTCGGGAATGCGTTTGCAGGAAACGGCGAGCCGGTGGAAGGCCGGAATGCGCCTCTCCCATTGCCCGCAAGAACGGTAACGCTCGCACCGCGCAGATTCGCCGTAATGATGTCCGCGTTGCCGTCGCGATCGACGTCCCAGGCGCGCACTCTCTGGTACGGATGGCGGCCGACTCGCAGCTTCGCGTGAGTGGAAAACGCGCCTGCACCATCGCCGCGCAATACTTCAACCTCGTCCGTTTCCCAACCGTCGGTCACGAGATCGAGATCCCGGTCGCCATCGAAGTCCGCCGCGGCGATTCCATGCGGGTGTGGCTTGACGCCGACCCGTATGGGCGAGCCCGAAGCCTGCTCAAAGCGACCGCCACCGTTACCCAGCATTACCGTGATGGTGTCGGATTCGTGATTCGCCACGGCAATGTCGAGATCCGAGTCGGCGTTGATGCGGCCTACCGCGATGTCGTTCGGACTGTTGCCTGCGGCCACGGGCGAGCCCGGGGCTTCCACAAAGCGTCCCGCCCCATCGCCAAGCAGCACTGCGAGGCTGTTATCCCGCTCGCTGGCGACGGCGATGTCGGGGTTTCTGTCTCCATCGAAGTCGGCGATTGCTACAGTTCCCGGCGATCTCCCGGCAGGGATCCGCGCGGCCAATTCGAAGTCGGCCGCGGCGCTGGGCATGGCGCTCAGGAACCCCAGCCCCGCGGCAACTGCGAAACGAACGGCCGTTCTCAGCGTGAATTTCAAGGTCTCGTCCCGTTTTCTGCTAGTTTTACGCCCTGACGCCCGCCGGCGCAAAACAAGAACCACCGCCTCATGAGCATCCAGTTCCGCCTCACCGTGATGAACTTCATGCAGTTCTTCGTCTGGGGCGCGTGGCTCATTTCATTCGGCGCCTACATGAGCAAGTCGCTCGGCTTCACCGGGATCCAGATCGGCAGCATCTACGGGACGATGGGCGTCGCCTCGATGTTCATGCCGGGCCTCATGGGCATCATCGCGGACCGCTGGCTGAACGCGGAGCGCCTCTACGGGATCCTGCACCTCATCGGCGCGGCACTCATCCTCTGGGCGTCGACCGTGCGCGACTACGAGACGCTCTACTTCATCATGCTGCTGAACGCGATGGTCTACATGCCGACGATCGCGCTGAACAACACCGTGTCGTACGAGGTGCTCGAGCAGCAGGGCCTTAATTTCATCCAGAAGTTCCCGCCGATCCGGGTCTGGGGCACGGTGGGGTTCATTCTCGCGATGTGGATCGTCGACCTCTCGGGCTCGACGCTGACGAAGGGACAGCTCTACATCAGCGCAGGGGCCGCCGTGTTCCTGGGCCTCTATGGCTTCACGATGCCGGCCTGCCCGCCCGCGCGCGACCTGGCGAAGAAGAGCATTGCGGCGGCGCTTGGCCTCGACGCATTCGTGCTGTTCAAGCGCCTGCAGATGGTCGTGTTCTTCCTCTTCGCGATGATGCTGGGGGCGGCGCTTCAGATCACGAATGCCTTCGGCGGCGATTTCCTGGTCGACTTCACCAAGGGCTACCCGGACTCCTTCGGCGTGCAGCACCCGATCCTCTTGAGCTCGATCTCGCAGATCTCGGAGACGCTCTTCATCCTGACGATCCCGTTCTTCCTGCAGCGCTTCGGCATCAAGGTCGTGATGATGATCGCGATCTTCGCGTGGATGTTCCGCTTCGGGCTGTTCGCCTACGGCGATCCGGGGCCCGGCCTCTGGATGCTGGTGCTGTCGATGATCGTCTACGGCATGGCCTTCGACTTCTTCAACATCTCCGGCTCCATGTTCGTGAACCTGGAGGCGAATGACCGCATCCGCGCGAGCGCCCAGGGACTCTTCATGATCATGACGAACGGGCTCGGCGCCTTCATCGGCACGATGGCCGCAGGCGCGGTGGTGGACCACTACACGGTTGACGGCATCCGCGACTGGCAGGGCATCTGGCTCAGCTTTGCGGGCTACGCGCTCGTGCTCGGCCTGATTTTCCCGTTCGCATTCCGCTACAAGCACGACCCGATGAAAATGGCGGCCGCGCATTGAAGGTGAACGTCCCCTTCAATGCCGTTTTTCGGCGACGATCTCGAGCACCATCGGCGTGATGAGGAGGGTCGCGGACTGAAGTTCCGCGGCGGCGAATTCCGCGCGTACGGCGTCCGACCAGGATTGCGCGATCCGGCCCAGCTCGAGCTGGTGCCGCAGGTGGATGTCGATGAAAGTGGCGGGCCATTGCCACATCGCGTCGCCCGGGCGTACGCAGAAGACGCGCGGTATCGCGTCGCGGATCGAGAAGCCGCGCTCCTGGAGCAGCCGGACGACGACGGGCGCGACGTTCGGCTCACCGCCGGCTTCTCGCCAGCCCTGCTCGACCTGGCGCACGAATTCCCGCATGCACGGCCCGGCGGTCGTGATTCGCAGGCTGTCGTACTGAACGTACTCGTGGAAGATCGCGACACCGCCCGGGCGGATAGTCGTCGCGATCTTGTCGATGAGGAGCGCGGGGGACGCGACGAAGCATGCGACCCATCGGCACCAGCTCGCATCCACGCCGCCGGCGGGCAGCGGATCCGCCATCAGGTCGAGCTCGTGATAGCGGACATTGGCGAAACCGCGACTGGCGAGCATGGCTCGGCCGGCCTCGACGAAGCGCGCGGAGCGCTCGACCGCGACGACGACGCCTTCGGGGCCGACGATTTCCGCGAGGTCCGCGGCCGCAAAGCCGGGGCCGGCGCCGACGTCCAGCACTTTCGAGCCCGGGCCAATGCCGGCGCGCCGCCAGCATTCGAGCACGGTCGGCCGCCAGACGCGGTGCTGAAGACCGAGACGCTCGAGCTCCTCGTCGTGCGTCCCCAGGAAATAGGTTCGATCAGTCGGCATCGCCGGGTTCCGGACCGCAGGACTTGCAGCCCCACAGATGTGACTCGATCGCGATCATCGCGGGGTCGGCTCCGAGCAGCCAGGGCCCGGCGAGGAGCGGGGCCGCGAGGTCCGGATCGAGGTCCGGCACTCTCCCGCCCCACTGATCGCCATAGCAACCCGGTTCCTGCGCGCAGCCCTTCACCAGGTCCCAGAGTCCGTCCGTCACCTTCATGCAGTACTTCGATTCCGGCAGGCAGACCGGGCGCCCTTCCGACCAGAAGCGCAGGCGGTCGCCGACCGGCTCGCCGACGATCTGGACGCGCTCGGCCGCGGATTGCTCCACCAACGCGGCCGCGACGATGCCTGCGGAAAACGTGAGCCGCGACACGATGACGTAAATGCGTCCGGGCACGGCCGCTGCGAGTCCGTTGAAGAATGCGATCGTCTTGCTGATGTCGCCGCCGCCATCGAAGCGCAGGTCCAAAACCAGGTGCTCCGGCTTCACCTCGGCGATCTTCGCGGACGCGGTCTTCAGGAAATCCTCGATCGGCTGTTCCTCCGTACCGTAATGCGCTCGGAACTGGACGTAGAGCGCCGCGACATTGGGGAGCCCCACGACGCGGAACAGGCGGTCGGGATCCTGGAGATAGAGTGGCTCGCTCGGGGCACCGGACAATCCCCGCCACCCGAATTCCGCTTCATTGCCATAAGGTGAACCCGAGAGGAGGCGGGCCGGCTCCGCGCCGCGTGGCGCCTCGGCGTGCGGGATCATCGCGATCTCGCGCGTGACCTCGCTGCCATCGCGCAGGGTGAGAGAGAACGTCAGTCGGTCCGGGACCTCAGCCAGGCCAGCTGCGTGCAGGAGCTCCGCGCGCTCGAGAAACACGTTGAGGTTCCAGCGGCGGTAGTTGTCCGGCCCGCCAGAAAGTAGACGCAGGCGTTCGAACAGCAGCTCCGGCGAACGGCCATCGATCGCTTTCACGCGAGCCCCAAGCAAATCGTGCTGCGCAGGCGCCGCGCGCGCGACGACGAGGGAATCCGGGAACCAGAAAAAGCGCATCGGGGCGCGGCGATCGGGCAGCCAGGCGCCCTCGTCCGGATGCCAGGAGTCATGCCCGTTGTCGGCGAGCGCGGCCGTGCGCGCGACGCCAACCAGAAACTCCGCATTCGTCATCTCGCCCGCGCGTGCCTCGAGCGAGGCGACGTACTCCAGCGCCTCGCGGCGCGATTCTTCCGTGAACGCACGACTCTGGCGGACGTAGTCGTCGCGGAGCACGGCAAGATCCGGCGACCGGTCGACGGCCGCGGCGAGCGGCACGTAGAAGAAGAGGAGCGCCAGCCGCCGCACTAGAGCCACTTGGCCTTGCGCAAGCGGTAGAACAGGTAGATGTCGATGACGACCATGATGGCGACCGCAAGCACGTAGCCATACTGCAGGTTGAGTTCCGGCATGTGCTGGAAATTCATGCCGTAGACGCCGGCGATCAGAGTCGGCACTGCGATCAGCGCGCCGTAGGCGGCGAGCCGCTTCATGGTCGCGTTCTCCTGCAGCCCGATCATGGACAGGTTGACCGAAATCGCGGTCCCGATGGTGTCGCGGATCGAGTCGATGGTCTGGCTAAGCCGTTGCAGGTGCTCCGCCACGTCGCGGAAATACTCGCTCATGCCCGCGCAGACGACGGGCACACGCGCGCCGTAGAGGTTCTTGAGGCCGTCCTGCAGCGGTGCGACCGCGTGGCGGATCGTCACGAGATCCTGCTTCTGCGTGTAAAGAGCCTGGACGTTCTCGCGCGGCGAGGTGTCGGCGGCGAAAATCCGCTCTTCGACGGAGTCGAGCGCGGTGTCGACCGAATCGAGCACCGGGAAATACCGGTCCACGATCGCGTCCATCAGCGCATACAGGACGTAGCCGGAGCCGTTGCGCAGCATGTCGGGCTCTCGCTCGCAGCGGGCGCGCACGTCGGCAAAGCCCTGCTCGGCGCCGGTGCGGATGGTCAGGATGTAATTGCGCCCCGCGAAGACGTCGATTTCACCGACGTGCAGCACGTCGTCCCTGCGCTCGAGGAGGTGCATGACGGCGAACAGCGAATCGTCGTATTCGTGGATCTTCGGACGCTGATGCCCCTGGCGGGCGTCCTCGACGGCGAGGGGGTGCAGGTCGAATTCCTCCTGCATCTGCTCGAGCACCTGCGGGTCCCGCTCGAGCAGGGCGACCCAGACGAAGCAGCCAGGCATCGCCAGGTATCGATGGATCTCCTGCGGCTGGATCTCCGCCAAGCGCTTGCCGTCCTGGTAGGCGACGCAGTTGATCAGCACGGAGTAGCTCGCGCTATTCGGCGCGTGTCAGGCCGAGTTGCGAAGCGCGGTGCCGTGCTTCAGGTAGTGGTTCATCCGGGATTCCCACTCGCGCATGAACTGCACGTAATACTCGGCGGTGAACGAGGCGATGTACACGTCGCCCTCGGGGCCGAGGCTCGTGTGGCTGTAGGTAATTTCCGCCTCGCTGCCCGGCTTCGCCGGGCGAACGCGGATCGTCACCTTGCAGGCCGTGACGCCGGGCGTGATCTTGATCATCTCGACGAAACCGCGCGCCGGGTCGTGGCGGGTGACGTACCAGATCGCGTCGTGCACCTTGGCGTCGGTGACGAACACGCAGTCCTGCTCGCAGCCGCCCGACTGCGAGAGGACGAGGACCGGGTTCCAGCCGTCGATCCATTCCGCCTCGCGCACGGGGCACAGGAGCGGGAACACCTTGGAGGGCGAAGCGATCAGGCGCTGCTTGTAAGTGTGCGTAACCCGATTCGGTGCGCGCACGTTCATGGCCCTGGAGACCGATTTTGGATTGCGGAGCGCCATATTCAGCCGTTTCGCAGCATACTCCGATCCTGAAGGCGGCAGGAGAGTGGGGATGGACGAGCAGCAGACGCAACCGGCACACGGCCGCCGGCCGAGCGCACGCGATGCCAAGCGCGCAGCGCGTGCCGCGCAGGCCGGACATTCGATTCCCTACATCACCCGCAAGATTCCTTGCTACGAGGTGCTCGGCGAGGAAGGGCTGGCGCTGATTGAACAGAATGCCGATACGATCCTCGAGGAGATCGGCATCGAGTTCCGCGAAGATGCGGAGGCGCTGTCAGTCTGGAAGAACGCGGGCGCCGACGTGCAGGGCGAGCGGGTCCGCATGCCGCGCGGCATGTGCCCGCAGCTGATCCGGGCGACCGCCCCGCGCGAGTTCACGCAACACGCCCGCAATCCCGCGCGCAGCCTGCCGATCGGCGGCAAGAACACCGTTTTCGCCCCCGCCTACGGCTCCCCGTTCATCTACAACCTCGACGAGGGGCGGCGCTATGCGCGCATCGAGGACTTCCGCAACTTCGTGAAGCTCGCCTACCAGTCGAAGTCGCTGCACCACTCGGGCGGGACGATCTGCGAGCCCGTGGACCTGCCGGTCAACAAGCGCCACTTCGACATGGTCTACAGCCACATGAAGTACAGCGACAAGGCCTTCATGGGCTCGGTGACGCACCCGGAGCGGGCGCACGACACGGTCGAGATGGCTAAAATCCTGTTCGGCGACGAGTACATGGATGCCGCGACCGGCCGGCCGAAGACCGTGATCGTGAGCCTGATCAACGTCAATTCGCCGATGACCTACGACATGACGATGCTCGGCGCGCTGAAGGTCTACGCGCGCGCGAACCAGGCCTGCATCGTGACGCCCTTCATCCTCGCCGGCGCGATGTCGCCGGTCACGGTCGCCGGCACGGCAACGCAGACTCTGGCGGAAGCCTTGGCAGGCATGGCCTTCATCCAGCTCCTGAACCCGGGCGCACCCATGATCCTCGGGAGCTTCGCGTCGTCACTCTCGATGCAATCCGGCGCGCCGACTTTCGGCACGCCCGAACCCGCGCTCGTGCTCTACATCATGGCCGCGCTGGCGCGCAGGCTCGGCGTGCCGTTCCGGTCGGGCGGCAGCCTCTGCGCGTCCAAGATCCCGGATGCGCAGGCGGCCTTCGAGTCGGCGCAGACGCTGCTGCCGACCTGCCTCGCCGGCGTCAACTTCGTGCTGCATACCGCCGGCTGGCTCGAGGGTGGGCTCGCCATGGGCTACGAGAAATTCGTCATGGACACGGACCAGGCGGGGATGATGCACACGCTGCTCGAGGGCGTGGACCTGTCGGAGAATGGCCAGGCACTTGACGCCATCCGCGAAGTCGGGCCCGGCAAGCATTTTCTCGGCTGCGCGCACACGCTTGCGAACTTCGAGACGGCGTTCTACCGTTCGCCGATCGCCGACAACAACAGCTTCGAGCAGTGGGACGCGGAAGGCCGCAAGGACATGGCGACGCGCGCCAACGAGCGCTGGAAGAAGCTGCTCGAGGAATACGTCGAGCCGCCGCTCGATGCGGCCGTCGACGAGGCGCTGCTCGACTACATCAACCGGCGCAAGGCCTCGTTCCCGGACTCGAACGTCTGAGTTCGAGTCCGGGAGGCCTTCAGAAGTCCTGCGTGAAGCGGATGCCGATCGTTTGCGGCCGGGCCTTGACGCCCTTGGTCTGAACTCCGCAAACCTGCGGCGTGCACTCGCTCGTCACGCCGAGCGGCGCGTCCTCGTTCGTGACATTGGACACGTAGAGTTCGACCGCGTACTTGTCGTTCTCGAGGCCGAAAGCCAGGTTGAGGAACGTGGACGACGGGATGTCGCCGTAGACGGCGTTGTCGGCGAGCTCCAGTTCCGAGGCGGTGGCCGTCTGGTAGGTGACCGCCCCCTGCGTGTACGCGTCGAAGCCGCCCATCGGGAACGAATAACGCGCGACGAGGTTGCCCTTGAAGTCGGGCGTGACCGGCAGCGGAGTGCCGGCCGGAGCCTTGACGTTGATGCAGTTGCCAAGATCGTCGAAGTCGCAGAAATCCTCCGTGAGCTGGCTGTCGTAGTAAGCAGCCGCAATGCCGAGGCGGAGATTATCCGTCGGCAGCCAGTCCAGCTGCACCTCGACGCCGTCGACCTCGGCCGCACCGCCGTTGGCGACCTGCGTGATGCCGTTCGCCCCCTGGAACGAGACCTGGATGTCGTCCCATTCCTGGTGGAACACCGCGCCGTTGAGCTGCACGCGGTCATCCGCGAATCGGGTCTTCCAGCCGAGCTCATAGTTCGTCAGGAAGTCCGACACATACTCGCCGGCGAACGGGTTGCGGTTGATGCCGCCCGGCCGGTACCCCTCGGACCAGGTCGCGTAGAACAGGGAGGTATCGGTCGCGTTCCAGGAGAGGTTCACGCGGTAAACCTGGTCGGTCTCCTCGATGCCCTTGTCCACGTTCTGGCAAGGCTCGTCGTTCGCGGGGTCCGCCTGCTGCGGGCAGCGCCACTCGCCGTTGGCGGACCAGCCCTGGCCGCTCGGATCGAACGCGCCGTCGCCGCCGTTGGCCGGAGCACCAGGCTCCGCTTCTTCGCCGGGCACCGAGCCCGGCTCGTGAGAGCGGCTCAACCCGAGGCCGAATCCGAAGAATCCCTTGACCGACACCTCGGGCTCGAAGTACCGCGCCCCGAGCGAAAGCTCCAGGCTGTCGGTGATGTCGAATGCGATCTGCCCGAATACCGCCTGATCACGGTCGGTGCGGTCCATGCTGTTGAGGTACACGTAGTCCGCATACCGCCCCGCGCCACCCGCCTCGTTCCCGTTCATCGCGCGGTCGTCCGCGAGGCCCGCGATCAAGCCGAATGGCTGGTAAAAGTCGTGGTACTGCTTCTGGTAGAAAAACCCGAGCAGGCCGCGCACGCGCTTGTCCTGCGGCGTGCTGAAGCGAAGCTCGTGGCTGGTCTTGTTGTAGTAGTCGTAGTTTTCGAAGGCCGCGTCCGGGTTCAGCTGCACGCCGTTGTCGTCGAGGAAAAGGCGCGCGAAGTAGCCGGTGGTGTAGAGGTTGTCGTACCAGTACGAGTAGTCGGAGTAGTCGAAGGCGCCCTCGACGTCGCGATTGAGGTAGCTGCCGGCATACACGACGTCGATTCCGCCGATCGCGCCCTCGATCGTGAGCCCGGCCTGGTACCACTCGTCGTTCATGTACTCGTTGCGGAAGTGCGATACGGCGTAGTCGCCATTGGCCAGGACATCGTTGAGGTCGTCGCCCCAGGAGCCTTCCTGCTCCATCTTCTGGTACATGACCTGTGGCGTGACCGCCCAGTTCTCGCCCAGATTGATGCGCAGCGCCGCGCGCGCGCCGATCGTGTCGACCGTGTTGTAGTTGTCCTCGACGAACTCGTCGTTCGTCGTGGGGAAATCGTCGGCCGCGGTCGACTGGTCGATCGTGTAGGTGCGCGAGGCGGGCTTGTTGTCGACCCAGCCCGCATCGCTCACATACCAGCCGACGAGGCGGAGCGCGGCGTTGTCGCCCATCGGGAGGTTGACGAAACCCTCGGCGACGTAGCCGACGTCGTCCAAATCGACGTAGTTCGTTTCAAGCGCGTAGCCGGCGGCAAAGCCGGACGGATCCGGCTTGTTGGTGATGATGCGGATCGTGCCGGACTGCGAGCTCGCGCCGTACAGCGTGCCCTGGGGTCCCGCGAGTGCCTCGACGCGCGCGATGTCGTAGAGGTGGACGTCGAGGTTGCCCTGCACCGTCGTGATCGGCTGCTCGTCGAGGTACATGCCGACGCTCGGCTGCGAAGTCGTCGCCTGGCCGTCGCCGCCGGTCGCGATGCCGCGCATGTAGACGGCGTTGAATCCGGAGCCTGCGCCGATCGACGGCTGCATGCTCACGCTCGGCAGGAACTGCACGTAGTCCTTGAAATTCTGGACGTTCAGCTCCTCCATCTTTTTCTCGCCGAGGGAGTCGATGCTGATCGGCACGTCCTGCAGGCTCTGCTCGCGCTTCTGGGCGGTGACGATCACTTCACCGAGGGCGGTGGTCTCCTGCGCCATGAGCGAGGGACTCGACAACGCCAGCAGGACGGCTGACGCGACGGGCGTGCGGGCAAGCAATGTCTTCGGACGCTTCGGAAGGACAACCGGCATTGTCATTCTCCAGTGGGGGTCCAGTGGCGGTAGAGACTACGACCAAAGCCGTTATAACGCAAAAGAAAGCGTTTCAGGCGTCGCGCCGGCGCAACGCGGACTGGGGCGGGGGCGTGTCCGGCCAGGCGTCGAGGACGGGTCCCAGCGCCGTCCTGAGTGGACCGAGCCACTCATCGAAATGGCGCCAGTGCTCGAGTCCTTCGCGGTAGATGGGCTGGCGGACCTGTTCGGAACTGGCGGTCCGTACCGGGCGTTCGTTCTCGAAAAAGCGCAGGCAGGCCGCCTCGAATGGAAGGCCACAAAAATCGAGCAGCCGGTGAACCTCCGTTTCCGTGTCCTCGACCAGCCGCTCGTAGAACACGCGGTGGATATGCCCCGGCAGCACCTGGTCGAAGTGCGCCATGAGGCCGACGTAGTCGCAGCAGTAGCGGCCGAGGTCCGTGAGGTCGTAGCTGAAGCGCTGGCCGCGGGCGTAGTGCTGCTTGAAGTTCGAAAAGCAGCAGGCCATGGGGTGGCGGCGCGCGTCGATGATCTTCGCGTTCGGCAGGGCCAGTCGGATCATCGCCACGTGCAGGAAGTTGTTCGGCATCTTGTCAATGAAGTGCGGGCGGTCCGTCCTGCGGTGGACGCGCGTGCGCTCCAGGTAGCGCTCGCCGAGCTCCCGAAGCGCCTGCGGACCCATGGCCGCCAGTACGTCCGCGTAGGCGCCGATTTCCTCGGATTCTGCCTGCGCGCGCAGCTCCCGGGCCAGGGTGATGATCTCCGGCAGCTCGGTCGTGCCCTCGACCGCCGAATGGCTGGAGAGGATCTGCTCGAGCAGTGTCGATCCCGCCCGCGGCATGCCGACGATGAAGATCGGGTTCCCCGCGGGGCAGCCGCTGCCCGCCCGCGCGTCGAAGAGCTCGCGAGTGAAAACGGCTTTCAGCCGATCGATGCGTTTCGTGTTGAGGTCTGCGTCGTAGCGATTGCGCGCGCGGTGCAGCGCATTGCCCTTCGCATAGTGTTCGAAGGACGCCGCGTAGTCGCCCGCGTCCTCGTGTGCCTTGCCGAGGGCGAAGTGCAGGTGCACGCGGTTCACCTCGTCGACCGCCGTGTCCTCGACGCCCGCCCGCATCGCCGCGAGGTCGGCCTCCGTGAAGCGGAAGGTCTTGAGGTTGGCGAGGCTCCAGTACGCCTCGCCAAAAGCGGGGTCGTGCGCGATGGAGCGGCGGTAGGCCGCGACGCTCTCGTCCTGCCGGCCCTGGGTCTTCAGCACGTGGCCGTAGCTGAGCCAGACCTTGGCATTCGCCGGGTACTCTTTAATCAGATCCGCGTACATCCGGCTCGAGCGCTCGTACTCGCCGATGCGGCTCAGGATCACGGCCGCGAGATTGCGGTAGCTGGGATTGCGCGGGTCCGCGGCGAGCAGCCGCTCGATCTCGGCAAAGGCGCCCGCGGCGTCGTTCTGCCGGTGCAGGAGCACGGCGAGCTGATAGCGCGCGGGCATGAAGCCGGGCGCGAGCTCGAGGGCGCGCTCCAAGAGGTTCCTCGCGTCCTCGTCGCGGCCGATGCGCATGGCGACCTCGGCCAGCATGCGGATCGCAGGCACGTCAGTCGGCGCCTCGTGCAGGTGCGCCTTGAGGAGCTGCTCCGCCTGCGGGATGTCGTTGCGGTTCATCGCAATGGCGGCCAGCCGCAGCCGCGGGTTGTCCTTCGAGGACTGGAACGGCTTCATCGGACGAAGGCGCGCTTGAGGCGCGCAATGCCGTCGTGGATGTCCGGCACGCCGTAATGCGCGAAGCTGAGGCGCAGGCAGTTCTTCAGGCCGCCGGCCGTGGTGCATGCGGTCCCGGGCAGGAAACCGGTGCCGGCGTCTTGTGCTGCCGCCTGGAATGTCGCGGCATCCCCGCCTTGCTTCAGCGTGAGCCAGAAGAAATAACCGCCGAGGGGTTTCTCCCAGCTTGCGGCGTCGCCGAGGTGCGTGCGCAGGGCGGCGTCCATCGCCGCCGCACGCTCCGCGTAACTCGTCCGCAGTTGCGCGACGAAGGATGCGAGCTGGCCGTTCTCCATCAGCTGGCGCACGACATGTGATGCGAAGTGATTGAAGTTGCCGCCGCTCACCAGGGCGCCCTGCGCCAGCATCCTCTGCATCAGCTCCAGGTTGGCCTGGATCCATCCGAGCCGGAGGCCGGGCGCGAGGATTTTCGAGAACGATCCGAGCGACAGCACATTGCCGCGGTCGATGAGCGTGCCGAACGACGCCGGCGGCGGTGTTCCATGGTGCAGCAGCTGGTAGACCTCGTCGGCTGCGATGACGAAGCCGTGCTTGCGGCTCTGCTCGACCAGCCGCTCGCGGCGGGCAAGGTCGAGAGTCTGTCCCGTCGGGTTGTGGAACGAAGGGATCGTGTAGACGAGTTTCGGGCGGTGCTTGGCGAGCAGGCTTTCGAATTGCCCGAGGTCCATGCCGTTCCCGTCGAGCGGCACGCTTACGACCTCGAGCCCGTGATCACGAAAGATCGGCAGGGAATAAGGATAGGTCGGCTCTTCGACGAACACCGTGTCGCCTGCTTTCGTGAAGCGGCCGCAGACGAAGTCGAGTGCCTGGGAGATTCCGCCGGTGAGCAGCAGCGACTCCGGACTGGCAGAACAACCGGGCGCCCTGGCCAGGAAATCCGCAAGCGCCGCGCGGAAACGCGGGTCGCCCTGCCGCTGCCCGTAATTCAGCTCGAGCGGCTGCGCGCCGTTGAAGTATCGCTCGCAGGCGCCGCGCAGCAGCGCGAGCGGCAGCAGGTCGGCCGAGGGCTGGCCGACGCTGAAATTGATCGTGCCTCGCTCCGGTGCGCCGTCAAACAAGGGGGCCGTGCTCATGCCGTGCCATCCGCCGGCGAAACGAGCCGGAACACGTCGTCCGGGCGGCCATCGAGAAAGGCCCGGATGTTCTCAGCTGAAATACGCCGCAGGTCTTCCAGGGCCGCCTCCGAGTAAAAGGCCACGTGCGGCGTGAGGAGCACGTCGCGCCGGCCCACGAGCGGATGATGCCGCAGGTCCGGCGAATCCTCAGTCAGCACGTCGAGCGCGGCGCCGGCGACGAGCCCCCGGTCGAGGGCGTCGACGAGATCGGCCTCGACCACGAGGCCCCCGCGCGCGACATTCAGCAGCAGGGGCTTCCGTCGCATGCGGGCGAACGCGGCGCGATCCAGCAGGCCACGGCTTCCGGCCTCGAGATTGCTGTGCAGGCTGACGATGTCCGCCTCGGCGAGCAGTTCCTCGAGATCGACCTTCCGCGCGCCGTGACGGCTCACAGTCGCCGCGTCGATCCGCGGGTCGCAGGCGAGAACCTGGAGACCAAAGCCGAGCGCGCGGCGGCAGACCGCCTGCCCGATGCGGCCGAACCCGATCAGCCCCAGTGTCTGGCCTGCGAGTCGCCGCAGGCCCCGGATCTCGTTCCAGCGCCAGCTTCGGTCGACCTGCACTTGGCGGTCGTAGGCGAGCAACTGGCGGTTGAGCGAGAGCAGCAGCGCGAGCGTGTGGTCCGCGACTTCATCGGTGCAGTATTCGCCGACCGAGCAGACGCGGATGCCGCGCTCCGCCGCGGCGCGGACGTCCACGCAATCCCAGCCGGTCGCGGCGACGGAGATGATGCGGCAACGCTCCAGGCGCTTGAGCACTGGCCGGTCGAACGGCACGTAGTCCGTCAGGATGGCGTCCGCCCCGCGGCAGGCCGCGATGAGCGCGGCAGGTTCGCCGCGATACGTGAATCGCTCGATGCGCGCGGCCGCGGGCAGGTGCCGCCGTTCGATCGACAGGTCCCGCCCCGCCGCTTCCGGCATCTCGGCAAAGACGATCGTCGGCGATTCGCTCAGGCAGCCGCCTTCGCGCTGCGGCGCGAACCGGCGGCCGTCAGGGCGATGAGCACCACTGCGGACACCGCGAGGCCCGGCCACAGCGGGTCGACGGCAAAGATTCCGCCCACGCCCGTGTCAGCCGCGATTCGCCAGCCGATGACCGTCGTCAGCGACGCGGCGATGCTCCAGTAGGCCGCGTTCGCGGACACGCGGTTCCCGTACAGGGCCGCGATCGTCGGCAGGAAGAGGCCGGCGGAGTTGAGCGTGAATCCGAGCTGGAGGATGTCGATGATGTCGCGCATCTTCCAGGCCATCAGCATGGCGAGCAGCCCTCCGCCCAGCGACGCCAGCATGCCGACCCGCAGCATGGCGGCGGGGGCGATGCCGGGCCGGATGTAGCGCTGGTGAATGTCGCGCGTGTAGTTCGCCGACGCGGTGAGCACGCAGATCGAGGCGACCGACATGATGGCCGACAGGATGCCGATGACCATGAGGCCTTTCAGGCCGGCCGGAAAGGCATTCAGCACGAACGTCGCCAGGATGCTGGCGCTCGATGGATGGTCCGGATAGAGCACGGCCGCGGCGAGGCCGAGCCAGGTGACCGCGAGCGCGATCGGCAGGATCAGGACCATCGCGAGCAGCGCGCCCCGGCTCGCGGTCGCCGCGTCGCGCGCGGCAAAGCTGCGGGAAAAACTGTCCATCGCCACAAAAAAGCTGAGCACCAGCGAGACCACGAGCGCGGCGACCTGGTCCCAGCCCTGGGCGCCGAAGTCGTAATACGAGTCCGGCAGGGCGGCGCGCAAATCGCTCCAGCTGCCGGCGCTCGCGATGGCAACGGGAACGCCTACCGCGACAATGCCGAGCAGCACCAGCGAGACCTGCACCCGGTCGGTATAGGTCACCGCGAGGTAGCCGCCGGCGGCCGTGTAGAGGATCACGATCGCGCCGGCCAGCAGCAGCGAGGCGCCATAGTCCCAACCCAGGAGCGCTTGCAGGATCGAAGCCGCGGCCGCGAACTGGCCGGCCGAATAGGCCGTGTACGCGAGCACCGTGGTGATGGTGGCCACCGCGCGGGTGCGGTTGTCGTAGTGCTGCTCCATGAAGTCCGGGTAGGTGAGGTGGTCGTGGCGGTCGCCGAGCTCCTTCACGCGCCTTGCCACGAGCAGGCCGAACAACAGGCAGCCGATCGCGATCGCGAGGATGTACCAGACACCGGTCACGCCATACTCGTAAACGCGCGCCGAGGTCCCGACCACCGACGCCCCGCCGATCCAGGCTGCGACCCATAGGCATGCGACCGTCATCGGGCCCATGCGGCGGCCGGCGACGAAGTAGTCGGCGACGTTCTTCTGGCGGTGCTTCGCAAAGAAGCCGAGGCCCACCATCAGCGCGAGGTAAGCGACGAGGATGACGATGTCGAGCGCGCCCATGCGGAATTCCCGGCAATCAGGGAGCGGCTATTCTGCGCCCCCGCCGGCCTCTCGTCGCGCCCTGGGCTGCCGATTCCTTCGCGGCCGGCAGGGTCACGATCTTGCGCAACTCGGGATAGCCGGCGTTCTTGTGCGGGATCGCCATCGCGTCGATGAAGTGCGCCTGGAATCGCGGCTCGATCGCCGTCTCGATTTTCTCCACGCGGCGGACGAGATCCTCGATGGCAGTGCGCGCCGTCGAGTCGAGCAGCGCGATGCGCGCACCGGCGCCGGCGGCGTTGCCGACGGAGGCGACCTGTCCGAGATCGCAATCGGGGATCATGCCGAGGACCATCGCATATTTTGCGTCGATGTGGCTGCCGAAGGCGCCGGCGAGCCGGATCCGGTCGACGCGTTCCACGCCAAGCTGATCCATCAGGAGCCGGATGCCGGCGTGCAGCGCCGCCTTCGCGAGCTGGATGGCGCGCACGTCGGTCTGGGTAATCTGCATGGGCACGGCGCCGCGGTGCAGGACATAGGAGAAAGTACGGCCATCGGCGACGATCCGGTCGCTGCGCTCAACCTGGCTGCCGTCGATGACGCCGTCCTGGTTGATGATGCCGGCGAGGTACATCTCGGCGATGACTTCGATGATCCCCGAACCGCAGACGCCCGTAACGCCGGTTCCGGCCGTGGTGCCGGCGAACGCAGGATCGTCGGACCACAGGTCGCTGCCGATCACCTTGTAACGCGGCTCGAGCGTCGCGGGGTCGATTCGCACGCGCTCGATCGCGCCGGGGGCGGCGCGCTGGCCGCAGCTGATCTGCGCGCCCTCGAAAGCGGGACCGGTCGGGCTCGAGCAGGCGAGCAGGCGCTCGCGGTTGCCGAGCACGATTTCCGCATTGGTGCCGACGTCGACGAGCAGCGTGATCTCGGCGCCCTGGTCCGGACGCTCGGCCAGGATCATGCCGGCTGCATCGGCGCCCACGTGGCCCGCGATGCAGGGCAGGACGTAGACGCGCGCATTCGGATTCACCGCGAGCCCAAGCTGCGATGCTAAAATCGTCAGCGACCCATCGACCGCGAGTGCGAACGGCGCGCCGCCGAGTTCCACGGGATCGATGCCGAGCACCAGGTGATGCATGATCGGATTGCCGACCAGCGAGAGCTCGAGGATGTCCGCGGGCCCGATCCCGGCTTCGCGCGCGAGCTCGTGAGCGATGCTGCTCAGGGCGCCGCGGATCGCGTCGGTCATCAGGACCGCGCCGCCGGGATTCATCATCGCGTAGGACACGCGGCTCATCAGGTCTTCGCCGAACCTGATTTGAGGGTTCATGACTCCGCAGGCCGCGACGAGCTCGCCGCTCTCGAGGTCGCAAAGATGCGCGGCGACCGTCGTCGAGCCGACGTCGACCGCGATCCCGAATGCCTTGTCGTGAAAACCCGGCCAGATTGCGATGACCTGGGCCTCGTCGTGCACCGCCACGGTCACTTTCCACTGGCCCTTGCGTAATGCGGATTGAAGCTCTCGCAGTACGGAGAGGTCGCAGGCGAGCCCGGTGAGCTGCCATTCCTTCTCGAGCGCGTTCAAGAGACGCCGCAGGTCGCCGGATGGATCCTGCATGTCCGGTTCCTGCACCTCGACGTAGTGCAGGCGGACGACCGGGTTCAGTTTGATTTCGCGCGCGTCAGCGTCCTTGCGCACGACCTGGCGATGGACCTGGCTGCCGGGCGGAACGTCCACGACCGCGTCGCGCTGCACGAGCGTCGAACAGGAAAGCCGATGGCCCCCCGGAAGGCCGCGGCGGCTCGCGTAGCGCAGCTCGATTTCGCTGACCGGTGAAACGCTGGCCTCGCCCGAGCGCACGCCGTGCTTCGCGAACTCGCCCTCGGCGATCACGACCTGGCAGCGCCCGCAGATGCCGCGTCCGCCGCAGACCGAATCGACATCGACGCCGAGCGCGCGCGCCGCCGAGAGGAGCGGCGTGCCGATTGGGAACCGCCCTCGCTTGCCGGAAGGCATGAAGACGACGAGCGGCAGCTTGTCGGTCATGGGCTCGTGCTTATGCTTGCAGCGCGCCTCCGCTCGCGCCGGCCGCGGGTGGACTGGCCATCCGCGCCGGCGGGTGGGTCCTCGCGGAATCGGCTGATCCAGCGCGCACAATGCGGGTCGTGCCCCATCATGACGTCCGCGCCCAGGCAGGCGCGGACCGTCTCGACGTGCATCGGATTCGTGATGGCCGACGTCAGCCCCGAGGCGATCGCCATGGTCAGGAAGGCGCTGTTGATGCCATCGCGGTTCGGCAGGCCGAAGCTGATGTTCGATGCCCCGCAGGTCGTGTTGACCTTCAGCTCCTCGCGCAGCCGCTTCAGCAGCCGCATGACCTGGACTCCGCCCTGGTTGATCGCGCCGATCGGCATCACGAGCGGATCGACCACGATGTCGCACGCCGGGATTCCGTGATCGGCCGCGCGCTCGACGATGCGCTTCGCGACCGCGAAGCGCACGTCGGGATCCTCGGAGATGCCCGTCTCGTCGTTTGAAATCGCGACGACCGCGGCGCCGTACTTCCTGATGAGCGGCAACACCGCCTCGAGGCGCTCCTCCTCGCCGGTGACCGAGTTGACCAGCGCCTTGCCCTGGTAGACCGCGAGCCCGGCCTCGAGCGCCGCGACGATCGACGAATCGATCGACAGCGGCACGTCGGTGATCGACTGCACGAGCTGGATGGCCTTTGCGAGGATCGTCGGCTCGTCGGCCAGCGGGATCCCGGCATTGACGTCGAGCATGTGCGCGCCGGCCTCGACCTGCGCGCGCGCGTCGGCTTCGACGCGGCTGAAATCGCCCGCGGTCATCTCCGCGGCGAGCAGCTTGCGGCCGGTCGGGTTGATGCGCTCCCCGATGATCACGAAGGGCCGGTCAAAGCCGATGACGACTTCCCGGGTGGCGGAGCTGACGACGGTTTCGGTCATGTGATTGTCCCGCCAATGCCCTTGGCGCGAACCAGGCGTTCGAGTTCCTCGTCCGTGTACCTTGCCTCGATCCGGCCGGCCTCGGCGGCGGCCTCGGCCTCGATGTCGTCGCCGCAGGGCGTGGCGTCGGAGCGCCGCCATTCGGCGAGATAGGCATCGGAGCTGCCCTTGCCGGCGCGCATCGCGGCGCGATCCACGGCTTCCTGGAACCGCTCGGAGAGCTTCACTTTTGCGGTTTCGCGGCCACGCTTGACGATGACCTGCGCGGGAATGTCTCGCCAGTAGATGAGGGTCAGGCTCGCCACTGAATGGCCTGCGGACGTCCGGCGAATGTGGCCAGCCGCTCTCCCAGGCCGCCGTAGCCGGTGAAGCGGATTTCGCATTCAAGCCCGAGGCGCGCCGCGATCGAGCGAGCCTCGGCTTCCGATTCCGATTTCGGCGCCTGTGCGAGGTACACGACGCGGCGGTAATTGCCGAAGTACACAGGCAGCAACTCGGGATGCCGGTCGATGCCGAGACCGCGAATGACCAGGCGGTCGAAATGGCGCAGCAGGAAATCCGTCAGGTAGAAAGTGCCCGGCTCGGCATCCGCGAGCGCCGCGAACACCCCGGGCGTCGCGAAGAATTCATAGCAGTGCGCGCCGGCGATCCGCTCGACGGCCTCCTCGCGCAGCACTTCGTCGAGGGCCCCTTTCGTGCCGCAGTCGCCATAAGCGACGAAGATCTCGCCGTAGTTCTTGCGGTGAGTGCGGATCTTCTCCCGCACGGCGCCGGCGATCCGCTCCGGCCGATTGTGCAGCTCCGGCGGCAGGCAAACGACGTCGAGCGCGGTCCAGCCGTTGGCGCGGCGGAGCTCCGCGATCTCGCGCCCGAGCGCGCCGCAGGCGATGACGAGCTTAGTTCGCATGTACGGATGCACGGCGGGCTGCGAGCAGTTTCTTCGCGGTCTCGACCGCGATCGCCGCATCGCGACAATAGGCGTCTGCGCCGACGGCCTTTCCGAATTCCTCGTTTAGCGGCGCCCCGCCGACCAGCACGATGTACTTGTCGCGAAGGTTCTTCTCCTTGAGCGTGTCGATCACGACTTTCATGTAGGGCATCGTCGTGGTCAGCAGGGCCGACATGCCGAGGAAGTCGGGCTGGTGCTTCTCCAGCGCGGCGAGGTATTTCTCGACCGCGTTGTTGATGCCGATGTCGATGACCTCGAAGCCGGCGCCCTCGAGCATCATCGACACGAGGTTCTTGCCGATGTCGTGGATGTCGCCCTTGACGGTGCCGATCACGATCTTGCCGATCGGCTCGACTCCGGTCTCGGCGAGGAGCGGCCGGAGAATCTCCATGCCGCCCTTCATGGCATTCGCGGCGAGCAGCACCTCCGGCACGAACAGGATGCCGTCGCGGAAGTCGATGCCGACGATCCGCATGCCCTCGACCAGGCCCTCGTTCAACACGCGCTCCGGCGGCCAGCCGCGCTCGAGGAAGATGCGCGTCGCCAGCTCGACCTCGGCCTTCAGGCCGTTGTACATGTCGTCGTGGACCTGTTCGGCGAGCTCCGCGTCGTCGAGCGTGCGCAGGTCGAACTCGTTTTCCCCTGTCATGGCGGGATGTTAAGCACCGGGCCCCGGCCAGACTGGCCTTTTCGCGACTGGGATCTGCCCATAAACGACAGACCCGACGGAACTGCGACCGCGGTTCAGGGCTTGGCCGGGCTTTCCAAAGGCTGGCGGGAGAGTCTCGGCCCTGGGGCCGTCACGGGCTGGCGGATCCGCCGCTCGGAACTGGGCGGATGGCCGAATTGGTTGCGGTAGCAGCGGGAGAAATGCGGCGGTGACTTGAAGCCGCAGGAGGTCGTGATGTCGGTGATCGGCATGGCGGTCTGGAGCAGCAGCTCCCGCGCCCGGCGGAGCCGCATTTCGAGGTAGTACTTCTTCGGGACGCAGTCGAGATGGCGCCGGAAGAGCCGCTCGATCTGCCGCCGTGAAAGGCCCGTGGTACTCGCGATGGTCTCAAGCGACAGCGGCTTTTCGATGTTCTCCTCCATGAGCTCTGCGACCTTGATCATGCTGCGGTGCGAAGCGCCAACCTGGGCGCGCAGCGGAACGTACTGCCGGTCCTGGTCGCTGCGCACGCGCTCGAGCACGAACTGCTCGGACACGAGCTGCGAGATGCGCGGGCCATGCTTCAGCTGGATCAGGTTCAGCATCAGATCGAGCGGCGCCGTGCCGCCCGAGCAGGTGTAGCGGTCGCGGTCGATGCTGAAGACCTGGTTGTTGAGCTGCACGCGCGGAAATTCCTCGCGCAGCGCCGGCAGGTTCTCCCAGTGGATCGTGGCCCGGTAGTTGTCGAGGAGACCCGCACGCGCGAGCGCATAGCCGCCGGTGCAGAGCGCGCCGAGCGCGACGCGGCGCTCGGCGAAACGGCGAAGCGCCGTGAGCAGGGGCGCCGATACCGCCTCGCGGACGTTGATGCCGCCGCAGACGAACAGGATCTCGAGCCTGCCGGCCTTTTCGAGCGGGATCGTCGGCGCAAGGTCGAGGCCGCTGCTCGCGAGGACCGGGCGGCCGTCGAGGCTGACGAGCGACCATTCGTAAACGTCCTCCCCCAGGACGCGATTCGCCATGCGCAGGGGCTCGACCGCGTTCGAAACCGCGATCAGCGAGTAATTCGGCAAGGTCAGGAAGGCGTACCGGCTCTTGGGCAGGGGCATGCGGAAAAGTATGCCACCAGTGCCGGCCGGGTTGCCTGATTCCGACATAAAGTGTCGCTTTTGGGCGTGCCGAGCGCACTCCAATGGCTACACTGCCCGGGGGCGCGGGGGCACTCTCACATGAAGACTCACGCACGGGTGGTCGTGATCGGCGGCGGTGCCGTCGGCGTCAGCACCCTCTATCACCTGGCGCACAAGGGATGGCCGGACATCGTGCTCATCGAGCGCGCGGAGCTGACCGCCGGCTCCACCTGGCATGCCGCGGGGCTGCTGCCGCTCTTCAACATGAGCTACACGGTCGGCCAGCTGCACAAGTACTCGGTCGACCTGTACAAGCGCCTGCCCGCCGAGACCGGCCAGGACGTGAGCTTCCACGTGACCGGCAACATGCGCCTCGCGACCCGCCGCGACCGCATGGACGAGTACCAGAAGTACTGCGGCACGGCGAACACGATCGGCGTGCCCTTCGAGGTGATCGGGCCGAAGCGGGTGAAGGAGCTCTGGCCGCTCATGGAGCTCGGCGGCACGGATGACACCGCCGCAATCATCGGGGCGCTCTATCACCCGCACGACGGCCACATCGCGCCCGCCGACCTTACGATGGCGCTCCGCAAGGGTGCGCGCGCGAAGGGCGCCGAGATCCACGAACAGACCGAGGTGACCGGCGTCGCCCGCACGGCTTCCGGCGAGTGGAAGCTCACGACGACGAAAGGCGAGATCACCTGCGAGCACGTCGTGTGCGCGACCGGCAATTACGCGCGCCAGACCGGCCAGCTATTTGGGCTGAACGTGCCCGCTATTCCCGTCGAGCACCAGTACATCGTGTACGAGGAGTCGCCCGAGCTGAAAGCCTACCGGCAGGGCGGCGGGCGCGAGCTCGCCGTGCTGCGCGAGCCCGACCAGTCCTATTACCTTCGCGAGGAGCGCATGGGCTGGATCCTCGGGCCGTATGAAGCGGGCGCGCCGGCGCGTTTCGCCGACGGCGTGCCGTCCTGGTTCGGCAAGAGCCTCTTCGACGGCGACCTCGATCGGCTCGTGCCGCACGTCGAGGGCGCGCAGCGGCGTGTGCCCGCGCTCGCGAACTGCGGCATCAAGGACATCGTCAACGGCCCGATCTCCTACACGCCGGACGGCAGCGCGCTCATCGGCCCGGCCTGGGGCTTGCCGAACGTGTGGCTCAACGAGGGACACAGCTTCGGCATTACGGCGGCGGGCGGCGCGGGCTGGCAACTCGCCGAGTGGATCGTCGAGGGCGAGCCCGGCATCGACATGCTCGCGCTTGACCCGCGCCGCTTCGGGGCATACACGAGCAAGCGCTTCGTGGTGACGAAGAACGAGGAGACCTACCGCAATGTCTTCACCGTCCACTACCCGGACGAGGAGCGGCCCGACGCGCGCCCGGCGAAGACGAGCCCGGTCTACGAGAAGCTGAAGGCCATGGGGGGCGTGTTCGGCCAGCGCTACGGCTGGGAGCGCGCCAACTGGTTCGCGCCTGCGGGGGTGAAGGCGCGGGATGAATGGAGTTTCCGCCGCACGAACTGGTTCGAGCACGTCGGCAATGAGTGCCGGCGGCTGCGCGAGCGGGTCGGCGTCATCGACCTCACGCCCTTCACCAAGCACGTCGTCGAGGGCCCGGGCGCCGAGGCCTGGCTCGACGGACTCGTCGCGAACAAGGTGCCGGCGAAGACCGGGCGCATCGCGCTCTCGCATGCGCTCACGAAACGCGGCGGCATCCGCTCGGAATTTACGATCACGAAGCTCGGCGAGGAGCGCTTCTACCTCGTGAGTGCGGGCGCGGCGGAGCGCTACGACACCGACCTGCTGGGGAAACGCCTGCCGGCCGACGGCTCGGCGCGCCTCGCGAACATCACGACCGCACGGGGCTGTTTCGTCGTCGCGGGGCCGCGCTCCCGCGAGGTGCTGGCGAAGCTCACGGACACCAAGCTGGGCAATGATTCGTTTCCCTGGCTCACCGGGCAGGTCGCGGAGGTCGGCCTCGCGGCGGACGTGTACCTGCTACGCGTGAATTTCGTCGGCGCGCTCGGCTGGGAGCTGCACTTTCCGATCGAGTATGCGAACCACCTCTTCGAGGCGATCTTCGCCGCGGGCGAGGAGTTCGGTATCGGCATGGCCGGCATGCGCGCGATGGAGTCGCTGCGCATGGAGAAGTCCTACCGCATGTGGGGCAGCGACCTCACGCGCGAGAACACGCCATTCGAGGCGAGCCTCGACCGCTTCGTGCGGCTGAAGAAGGGCGATTTCACCGGCAAGGAAGCGCTGGAGAAGCAGCTTGCGGCGGGCGTGCCGAACCGCTTCGTGACGGTGGAAGTCCACGGCGTGACGGACGCCGACCCGCTCGGCAACGAGCCGCTGTTCGACGAGAAGGGCGCGATGATCGGCCGCGCGACCTCGGCCTGCTACGGCCACGTGCTCGGCAAGAGCCTCGCCATCGGCTACGTCAAGCCGCAATTCGCGGCGGTCGGCGCGCGCCTCGCGATCGAGGTGCTCGGCGAGCGGAAATCCGCGACGGTCCTGGTCGACTCGCCGTACGACGCCGAGAACAAGGACCTCCGGGCCTAGGGTCGCGCCCCGCGTGAAGCGTCAATCCTGGTCCGGACTGTCGCTCTTGTGGCGGAGCCTTTCGGGGCACCGCGGCTGGCGCGAACAATGGCGGCGTGCGGAGCCCAAGCCCACGTATGACGCGGTCATCGTCGGCGGCGGCGGGCATGGCCTTGGCACCGCGTACTACCTCGCTGCCGAGCACGGGCTCACGAACATCGCGGTGATCGAGAAGGGATGGATCGGCGGCGGGAATACCGGCCGCAACACGACCATCATCCGCTCCAACTATCTCTTCGACGAGAGCATCGCGCTCTACGATCATGCCCTGAAAATGTGGGAGGGCCTGTCGCAGGCCCTCAACTACAACGTGATGTTCTCGCCGCGCGGCGTGATGATGCTCGCGCACACGGTCCACGACGTGCAGGTGCTGAAGCGCCACGTCCACGCCAACCGCTGCAACGGCGTCGACAACGAGTGGCTGACGCCGCAGGACGCGAAGGCGTTTTGTCCCCCCCTCAACATCGGCGCCGACATCCGCTATCCGGTCATGGGCGCGTCACTGCAGCGCCGCGGTGGCACGGCTCGCCACGACGCGGTCGCCTGGGGCTACGCACGCGCCGCCGATGCGCTCGGCGTCGACATCATCGAGAACTGCGAAGTCACCGGCATCCGTCGTAACGCGCATGGCGTAGTCGAGGCGGTGGAAACCTCGCGCGGCCACATTCGCACCGGCAAGGTCGGGGTCGTGGCGGCCGGCAATTCCAGCGTCGTGATGGGACTTGCGGGCGTCAAGCTGCCGCTCGAGAGCTTTCCGCTTCAAGCGCTGGTTTCGGAGCCCGTCAAGGCCGTGTTCCCGTGCGTGGTGATGTCGAACAGCATCCACGCCTACATCAGCCAGTCCGACAAGGGCGAGCTGGTTATCGGCGCGGGCACGGATGCCTACACTTCTTATACGCAGCGCGGCGCGCTTCACGTCAACATGCACACGCTCGAGGCGATCTGCGAGCTGTTCCCGACATTCCGGCGACTGCGAATGCTGCGGAACTGGGGCGGCATCGTCGACGTGACGCCTGACCGCTCGCCGATCATCGGCAAGACGCCGGTGCCGGGCCTGTACGTCAACTGCGGCTGGGGCACCGGCGGCTTCAAGGCGACGCCGGGTTCCGCGCATGTCTTCGCATGGACCCTCGCCAGGGACGAGCCGCATCCGATCAACGCGCCATTCACGCTCGAGCGGTTCCGGGATGGCGCGCTGATCGACGAGGCGGCGGCTGCCGCCGTCGCGCATTGAATTCCCCATGCTGCTGATCGACTGTCCCTGGTGCGGCAAGCGGCCTGAGCTCGAGTTCAGCTACGGCGGGCAGGCTCACCTCGTGCGGCCCCGGCGCGCGGGGGAACTGACCGACGCGCAGTGGGCGGAATACCTCTACATGCGCGCAAACCCGCGCGGACTTCACGCCGAGCGCTGGCGGCACGCGCGCGGCTGCGGCCGCTTTTTCAACGCGCTGCGCGACACGACGACCGACCAGTTCGCCGTGACCTACAAGATCGGCGAGCAACCGCCCGCATGAGCACGTTCCGCACGGAGAGCGGCGGGTGCGTGGACAGGTCGCGCAAGCTCCGCTTCAGCTTCGACGGCGAAGAATTAGAGGGTTTGGCGGGCGACACGCTCGCTTCCGCCTTGCTGGCGAACGGCGTTCACCTGACGGGAAGGTCATTCAAGTATCACCGGCCGCGAGGCATCGTCACGGCGGGAGCCGAGGAGCCGAACGCGCTGGTCGCGTTGCGCCGCGACGCGGCGCGCTACACGCCGAACCTGCGCGCGACGCAGGTGGAGCTTTATGAAGGCCTCGCGGCGGAATCGCAGAACCGCTGGCCGAGCCTCGGATTCGACTTCGGGCGCCTGAACGACTGGCTCTCGCCGCTCTTCCCCGCAGGGTTCTACTACAAGACATTCATGTGGCCGCGCGCGGCCTGGGCCGCGGTCTACGAGCCCATGATCCGCGCCGCGGCGGGGCTCGGACGCGCGCCCGCATTGCCCGATCCCGACCGGTACGAGAATCGATTTGCGCATTGCGACGTTCTCGTCGTGGGCGGCGGACCCGCGGGCCTCGCGGCGGCGCTCGCCGCGGCCGAGAGCGGCGCACGCGTGGTTCTCTGCGACGAGCAAGCGGAGCTTGGCGGATCGCTGCTCGGCGAGGCGAGCGCACGAATCGACGGTGTCGATGCCGCAGACTGGCTCGCCCGAAGCCTTTCCACTCTCGGCCGTCACCCGCGTGTGCAGCTCCTGCCGCGGACGACCGCGTTCGGCTACTTCCCTCACAACGCGATCGGCCTCAACGAGCGCCTCACCGATCATCTCGCGGACGCGCCGGCTGGGCAGGCGCGCGAGCGGCTTTGGCAACTCCGGGCGCGCGACGTGGTGCTCGCGACCGGTTCGATCGAGCAGCCATTGGTGTTCCCGGGCAACGACCGGCCCGGGATCATGCTGGCCGGCGCCGCGCAGGCCTATCTCCGGCGCTACGGCGTGCGCGCGGGCTCGCGCGCCGTCGTCGTCACTTTGAATGACGGAGCCTATCAGGCCGCGCTGGAACTTCGGGCCGCGGGCGTCGAGATCGCGGTAATCGCGGACCTGCGCGCGCGCGCGGACGGCGTACTGCCGCGCGCGGCGAGGAGCGCAGGCATCGAGGTCATCGAATCCGCGAACGTGCTCGGCACGCGTGGAGGTCTCCGTGTCAGCAGCATCGAGCTCAAGGGGCGAACCGTCGACTGTGATCTGGTGTTGATGTCCGGCGGATTCACGCCGAGCGTTCACCTGTTCTCGCAGTCGCGCGGCGCGCTTAAATGGGACGAGGCTTCGAATGCCTTCCTGCCCGCATCGAAGGCGGAGCGTGCGCAATCAGCAGGTTCCTGCCGCGGCGTCGCAGGCCTCGGCGCCGTGCTTATGGACGGCAGCGATGCGGGATTCGCCGCTGCCGCGGCTACCGGTTTCCGCGGTGCGACACGTCGATTCGAGGTGACGGGAGACTGCAACGCCACGGAGTCGAAGACCGTCAGGTCGCAGGATTTCCCTGCGACGCCCGGCGCGAAGGCCTTCGTCGACTTCCAGAACGACGTGACGGCGAAGGATCTCGCGCTCGCCGCGCGCGAGGGCTTCCGCTCCATCGAGCACGTCAAGCGCTACACGACCGTCGGCATGGCGACGGACCAGGGCAAGACGTCCAACCTCAATGCGCTCGGCATCGTTGCGAGACAGTTCGGAAAGCAAGTGCCGGAAGTCGGGCTGACCACCTTCCGGATGCCGTATACGCCGGTCTCATTCGGGGCATTCGCCGGCATGGCGCGCGGCGATCTGTTCGATCCGGTGCGCAGGACGCCGATGCACGAATGGGCGGCGGAGCATGGCGCAGTGTTCGAAGACGTCGGCCTATGGAAGCGGGCGCGCTACTTTCCGCGCGCGCGCGAGGATATGCATGCCGCGGTCGCGCGCGAGTGCTTTGCAGTGCGCTCCGCCTGCGGGATCTTTGACGCCTCGACGCTCGGAAAGGTCGCCGTGGCGGGCCCTGACGCCGCCGAGTTCCTGAATCGCCTGTACATCAACAACTGGTCGAATCTCGCGGTCGGCCGCGCGCGCTACGGCATCCTGCTGCGCGAGGACGGCTTCATCTACGACGACGGCGTGGTCGCGCGAATGGCCGCGGACAGATTCCACGTGACGACGACGACCGACGGCGCCGCGCGCGTCCTCAATATGATGGAGGACTACCGCCAGACGGAATGGCCGGAGCTCGCCGTATGGCTCACATCGACCACCGAGCATTGGGCGGTCATCGCCGTGCAAGGGCCGCTGGCGCGGCGCGTGCTCGAGCCGCTCGTTACAGATACCGACATCTCAGCGGGCGCCCTGCCGCACATGGGCGTGGCGCAGGGCCGCATCTGCGGCGTGCCGATGGTGCTGTTTCGCGTCAGCTTCAGCGGCGAACTCGGCTACGAGATCAACGTCCCGGCCGACAGCGGCCGCGCTGTCTGGGAAGCGGTGCACGCCGCGGGCGCCCTGCATGGAATCACGCCTTACGGCACCGAGACCATGCACGTGCTGCGCGCGGAGAAGGGCTACGTCATCGTCGGCCAGGACACCGACGGTACTGTGACGCCGGACGATGCGGGGCTATCGTGGGCGATCGGCCAGGGCAAGACGGATTTCGTCGGCAAGCGCTCGCTCGAGCGCGCCGCGATGAAGAGCCCGCATCGAAAGCAGCTCGTGGGCCTGCGTACGCTCGAACCCGGCACCGTGCTGGAAGAGGGCGCGCAGCTCGTCGCGGTGGCGGGATCGAACCCGCCGATGAAGTCGATCGGACACGTGACATCCTCGTATTTCAGTGCGTCGCTCGGCCACCCGATCGCGCTCGCGATGCTGGCCGGCGGGCGGGCACGGCTGGGCGAAACGCTGAACGTGCCGATGCCGGAAGGCGACATCGCCGTCAAGGTGACGACTCCCGTGTTTTACGACGCCGAAGGAGCGAGGCTTCATGGCTGAGCGCGCCAACACAATTCGCGTGCTCGAACCGGCCACGCGCTTCATTTTTCAGGGAGGAGCCGCGGCGCGTAAGGCGGCGGGCGGGGCATTCGGCGTTTCCCTGCCCGAGACTGCCTGCCGCGCCAACACGACGGAAAACCGCGCGGCGCTGTGGCTGGGTCCCGACGAACACCTGCTGCTCGCGCCGGCGGCGGACGCGCAGGTCCTCTTCGCGGACCTCGAAGCAGCGCTCGCGGGCGTCGCGCATTCGCTGGTCGAGGTCAGCCAGCGCCAGTTTGCAGTGCAACTGAAGGGGCCCGATGCCAGCGTGCTCCTCAACAGCGGATGTCCGCTCGACCTCGATCCCGCGGCGTTTCCGCCTGGCATGTGCACGCGCACGCTGTTCGCCAAGGCGGAGGTCGTTTTGTGGCGGCGTGGGGCCGAGGAGTACCATCTGGAAGTGGGACGCTCCTACTCGGACTATGTCCTGCAATGGTTACGCGAGGCCGGTCAAGGGGAATGATCATGCGAAAGCTTCAGTCTGCCAATCTTCAGCAAGCGGTCCGGTGCGTCCTGGGCGCGGCGCTCATGTGCTGCGCATCGCCATCGGTCCTTGCGGACCAGGCGGAGACTCCACCCGCGCCGCCGCCGTCGCGCGAAGCGACGCCATTCGGCGAGGTCGTGGTGACGGCCCAGCGCCGCGAGCAGAACATCCAGGACGTCGGAATCGCGGTGACGCCGCTCAGCGACGAAGCGCTGAAGGACCTCAACATCACGACGGCGACGGACATCGTGCGTGCCGTGCCCAGCCTCAAGATGAATGCCTATTCGTCCGCGCAGGTGGTGTTCAATATCCGCGGCGTCTCGCAGAACGACTACGGCGACCAGCAGGAGCCGCCGGTCGCGGTCTACCAGGACGACAGTTACTCCAGCTCGATCAACCTCGCGAGCTTCCCGGTGTTCGACCTCGCGCGCGTAGAGGCGCTGCGCGGCCCGCAGGGAACCCTGTTCGGCCGCAACGCCACCGGCGGCGCGATCCAGTTCATCTCGCGCGAGCCGACGAACGAATTCGAGGGCTACACCGACCTGACCGTCGGCAGCTTCAACCAGTTCATCCTGGACGGCGCGCTTTCCGGCCCGCTCGGGGACAACGTGCAGGGCCGCATCGCGTTCATCGCCAACCAGGACGACGGCTACATCGAGTCCATCAATCCGGGCATCTCGGATCTCGGCGGCAACGACCACTATGCCCTGCGCGGCCGGCTGGCCTGGCAGCCGGGCGACGCCACGGACGTCGGTGTGATCCTGCGCTACATGAAGGCGGACCAGGAGACGCAAGCCGGCCTCTATTCGCACGAGCCAGCCTGCCCGAACGCGCAATTCCAGGGCGAATTCACCCCGGCGGACTTCGCCTGCCCGTTCTGGGGCACAGGACCAGGCGAGGCCGGCACCGGTTACCGCAATGACGACATCATCCCGAGCCGCGGCGGCGACCCGTGGAAGACCGCGGAGACCGAGCCGTCATTCGTGGACCGCGAGATCTTCGGCGGGCAGCTGCGCGTGGACCACAATTTTGGCGAAGCGACCTTCACCTCGATCACGGATTACCAGACATCGGAGAAGTTCTACACCGAGGGCGGCGATTCCTCGCCGGTCGATGGCGTTTTCTTCTTCCAGGGAAGCGATCTCGACCAGCTCTCGCAGGAATTTCGCCTGTCGTGGTCGGCGGGCCAGCACGAAATGGTCACGGGCCTGTTCGGGATGACCGTGGACGGCGACTACATCGGCAAGTTCGCGGATCCCTTCTACGGCTATGACCCGGACATCGATATGGCGCAGGAGACAACCTCCTATGCCGCGTTTTTCCAGGATGAATGGAGCTTCTCGGACCGCTGGAAGCTGATCGGCGGCCTGCGCTATTGGCACGACACGCGCGAGGGCGCCTACTTCGGCTCGGCGCCGGCGGTTCCGGGTCTTACGCCGGCCGTCACGATCATTTTCAACACGAACGAGATCTTCCCGAATAACCCCGACGTGCTCGTCACGCCCAGCGACGCCAAGAAATCGTTCGATGACGTCACCGCGCGGCTCGAGCTCGACTACCGGCCGAACGACGATCTGCTCCTGTATGTGAGCTACAACCGCGGCAGCAAGAGCGGCGGCTACACGTTCTCGACGGGAACGCCCTACAACCCCAATGAAGAAGAGTTCCTGAACGGCATTCCGTTCGATCCCGAGACGCTGAACGCTTTCGAGCTCGGCATGAAGTCGAACCTCGCAGGCGGCCTCGCGACGCTGAACCTCAGCGCTTTCTACTACGACTACAAGGACTACCAGGCCTTCGCGCAGCTCGGTCCGGTGCAGACCGTCGTCAACCAGGACGCCGAGGCCATGGGCCTCGAGGTGGAGCTCAACGCCCGGCCGACCGACCGGTTCACCTTCCAGCTTGGCGCGTCGTTCATGGACAGCGAAGTCAAGGACATCCTGCTGCCCGACCTCGCGACGGTCGTGGACCACGACCTGCCGCAGGCGCCGAGTATTTCCGCCAATGCGCTCGCGCGCTACGAGATCCCGCTCGGCAGCGGCACGGCCTCGATCCAGGGCGACGTGCTGTATTCGGACGACTTCTGCTTCACCGTGCTCTGCGCGCCGGTCGAAGCGGAAGAGTCGTACACCGTGGCCAACGCGCGCATCGGCTATGCCGGGAGCGACGGGCGATGGGAAGTTGCGGCCTTCGTGAACAACCTGTTCGAGGAGGAGTACCGCGTCTATGCTTTCGACAGCTCGCTGTTCGCGGGCGTCGTTGCGGGCGTATACGCCAAACCGCTTACGTACGGGCTGACGGTGAGCTGGCGGTTCGGAGCCGGATACGACTAGGCGGGCCGGGACCCGCATAGCAACCCGGCGGCACTCACACGGGCGGATGTTTCGTATGCCACGGGACGGCACGTTCGTACGCATGGCCCACGCGGCACAAGGCCGCTTCACTCATTCGCGGACCGACAATCTGTACGCTTAGCGGCAGTCCCTGAGCCGAAAAGCCACACGGCATTATTCCGGTAGCGGGTCACCAGCACGTAGACAGGCAGGCCCGCCATCAACAACAGAAAACCCCAGAAAACGGTGTCGCTGCCGGAGCTCGCGATGACCCAGATGCTTACGACGAACGCAACGACTGCTACGACCGACTCCCACGACCAGCGCCGCCGCTCGCCGTCGCCAGTCCGCGGAGCGAGGAGCAATCCCGCCATCGCACAGAATGCGTACGGGACGACCGTCGTCAAGGTAGCGATCAGGACGATGAAGGTGTAGGCGCCGACGAGCCCCTTGCTGAAGTTGAGCAGCATCAGCGCGCTGATCAGGACCCCGGCAGTCACGAACGAAAACGTCGGCGTACCGTGCCGATTCAGGCGCTTGAATCGCTCGGGAAAGACGCCGGACCGCGCCGCGGCCATCGCCGTCTGGCCGGCAACCAGCAGGCCACAGTTGATGGCTCCGAGCGTCGAGACCAGCGCGCCCGCCGAGACCAGCATCGCGCCCCAATGACCTGCCAATCTCGAGCCGGCATCCGCGAGCGGAGAAGACGATGCTTCGAGTTGCGCCGCCGGAACGATTCCCATCACCACGAACGCGACCAGGAGGTACACCACCAGGGTGGTCAGGGTGCCGAGGACGAGCGCTCGCGGAATCGTCTTGTGCTGATCGACGACGTCTTCCGACGGAACGGTAACGGCTTCGAGTCCGACGAATGTCCAGAATGTCAGGGCAAACGAAGAAGCAAACAGGCTCAAGGCATTGCCCGATCCAGGATTCATTGGCGGAAGCGTGCTGGGCTCTACAAAAAACAGCCCGACAATTCCGATTGCCGCCAGGGGAAGCAGCTTCATGACGGTCGTGACGAGCCCGACGATTCCCGCTTCCTTGACGCCGAGGACGTTGATTGCAACCAGGCCCCAGATCATCAACAGCCCGCAGCCGATCGAGAGCAGGGGAGTGGCGCCCACGCCGGGAATCATTGCCCCGAGATAGGACGTAAAGGCGACGGCGATACCCGCGCAGGACACCCACTGCGCAATCCAGTAACCCCAGGCAATCATGAAGCCGGCGAATTCCCCGAAGCCCGCGCGCGTATAGGCGTACGGCCCGCCGGCTCCCGCGACTCGCCGGGACAGGTTCGCGAGCATCAGGGCGACGAAAATCGCCCCCACTCCCGCCACGGCCCAGCTGACCAATCCCAGGAGGCCGAACGGGACGAGCACCGCCGGCATCATGAAGATCGCCGAACCGATGATGCTTCCGACGACCAATCCCCAGCTCCGCCATGGGCCGAGTGCGCGTTCGCGTTGCGGTGCCATTGAGCAGAACCTATCCCAAAATCACGCGCATGAGGTGATCGGCATACAATCCCGCCCGGGTGAAACTCGCACGGCATTTCTACCGGATTCCGGTCCGGTTTGACGTCGATCGTCTGCGGGCTGAGGTCGAGGCCTTGCCGGCCGACGCTTGGTCGCGACATCCCAGCGAGTACGAAGGCAACACGGCCGCGCGCCTCATCACGGTCGGCGGCGCGCAGAACGATCTCACTGGCGGCGAAATGCGGCCCACGCCGGCGCTGCTCGCAAGCCCCTACCTTCAGCAGGTGCTGGCGTCATTCGGCACGGTCTGGTCGCGCTCGCGCCTGATGCGGATCGAAGGCGGCGGCTCGGTGCCGCAGCACAGCGACATGAACCATCACTGGTTCCATCGAGTCCGGGTGCACATACCGGTGATCACCCGCCCTGAAGTGCGCTTTCATTGCGGCGATCAGAACGTGCACATGGCGGCCGGGGAGGCCTGGATCTTCGACAACTGGTGCCGGCACAAAGTCCTGAATCCGTCGAGCGACGCGCGCATCCATCTGGTCGCGGATACCGCGGGCACTTCCGCATTCTGGCGGCTCATCGGCCAGGGGCGGCCGGAGAACTTCGAGCAGCCGAATCCCGACGCGCGGCTCATTGCTTTCAATCCGGCCGCCAAGCCCGTGGTGCTGACCGAGAGATTCAATTCCGCGGCCGTCATGCCACCCTCAGAGGTCGAGCAGCTGGCGTTCGACCTGCTGGGCGACCTTGCGCCGGCGGAACAGCGTGCCGAGTCGAAAGCCGCAGTCGGCCAGTTCACCAGCCTGATGATCGATTTCTGCCACGACTGGCGCTCGCTGTGGAGCCTCCATGGCGAGTCGCCCGGCGCAAGAGACAAGTACGAAGAACTCGCGGGCTTTGTCCGCAAGCAGCTGGCTCAGTTGCCGCCGGTGTGGGTCGCGAGCACCGGCTACAGCGCGCAGGCAGCGCTCAACGCCCGCCTTCTCGCGCATGTGCTCGGCGGTGACGGCGGCGTGCGGCGGGAGGCCACGGAGTTCAACGCCACCGCCGCGGCGCCGGCAAGCCCGGTTGCCGCCGGGAAGCTGCCGCACATCGAGCGCCCGATCATCATCCTGAGCGCGCCCAGGGCAGGCAGTACCCTGCTGTTCGAGACGCTGGCGCAGGCGGCGGGTATCTACACGATCGGCGGCGAGAGCCACCAGCTCATCGAAAGCATCGCCGCACTTCGCCCGGGCCGCGGCGTCGTGGCATCCAACCGGCTGACGAAGAAGGACGCGACGACGGCGATCGTCGCGGAGCTGCAGCGGCGGTTTGCCGGAAGGCTTCACGATCGCGACGCGCAGCCGCCGCCGTCAGGCGCGAGCGTCCGGCTGCTGGAAAAAACCCCGAAGAATGCGCTGCGCGTGCCGTTCCTGCTCGAGGTGTTCCCGGATGCGCAGTTCATCTTCCTGCGCCGGGAGCCGCGCGCGAATCTAGCAAGCATGATGGAGGCCTGGCGCGCGAAGGGTTGGGTCACGTATCGACAGTTGCCGGGCTGGCCGGGCCCCTGGTCGCTGCTGCTGCCGCCCGGCTATGAGCGCTTGCGCGACCGGCCGCTCGAAGAAGTCGTGGCATTCCAGTGGCAGGCGGCGAACGAGACGATCCTCGATGACCTTGCGAACGTGCCTCGCGAGCGATGGACGAGCTTGCGCTACGAGGACCTGATTGGGGATCCCGCGCCGGCGATCGCGAGGTTGCTGGAGTTCGCGGGGCTTTCGATGGATCCGCGGCTTGCCGCGTATCTTTCGAAGCCGCTGCCGCTATCGCGACACACGAAGACGCCACCGCACCCCGACAAGTGGAAGCAGGATGCGATGCAGATCGAGCGCGTGCTGCCGTCGATTGCGGCCGTCAATGCGAGGATTGGCGCCTAGCGCATTGGGCCCGGGAGGCCGGGTCGCCTACTCGGGCAGCGCCTGGAGCGCGTACATCGCCGTCAGCACAGGCGAGGGCTTGATTCCGGCCTGACCGAACCATCGGCCATAGAGCTGCTCGATCTGGCCGGTTCGATAGACCTGGGAGATGGCGCGATTGGCGACGAGGCGAAAGGCGGAGTCGTCGCGTCTTACGACGAAGGCGTAGGGCTCATAGGAAAACAACTCGCGCGCCAGGCTGTACTTCCTTGGATCGGCCGACTGCATGATCTGCCCGATCAGGACGATCTGATCGGAAGCGAAAGCAACGACCTGCCTGGCTTCCAGTTGCCTCATGGCCTCTTCGCGGCTGGCGACGGCCACCACCTTGGCATCGACGAGGTTTTTCGTCAGGGCAGCCCTGAGCGCCGCCTCCGACGTCGTGCCGGCGATGACTGCGACGGATTTTCCAGTCACGTCCGTCAGGGCGTTGACGCTCGCGTCGGCCAGGGAGAGAAAGCTTCCGCCGGTGATGAAGGTCATCAGGGTGAAGTCGACCTTCTCCGCGCGCGACAACGTCACCGTCGTGGCGCCGCATTCGATATCGGCCTTGTTGTTTACGATCGCGTCGAGACGATCCGCCGACGTGACGGGCACGAACGTGACCTTCAGGTCGGCCAGTTTCAACTCTTCCTTCACGGCGGTCGCGATGCGCCTGCAGAAATCGATGGAATAGCCGGCTGCCTGGCCTGAAGCGTCGTTGAATGCGAGAGGCGGCGCATCGGTGCGGTAGCCAATGCGTATCTCGCTGGACTTCTTGATCTGCTCGAGCGTACCCGCCGCCGCCATTGCGGGCAGCGCGCAGGACAAGACGGCCAGTAGCAGCGAAGCGGCGTCTGATCGGTGAAACATGCAGTTCTCCAGGTTCTTGCAGGCAGGCAGGTCCAGCCTACTCCAACATTCAGTCAGGAGTGCGCAGTCATTTCTTCTTGGCTCCGCCAGGCCAGCAAATGGGACACGAACCGGATCCGCCGCCACAGGAGATTTGTTTCGCACCGACCGTCGACCGCAACGAAGGACTAGGTGCCCCTGATATACCGTGGGGCTTGCGCCTGACTCTCATAGCCACCGTACTTTACGCCCGATGGGTAGTACTCGGCCTCGAACTGCACCTTTCCCGCAGCCTGCTCACCCGCGACATGAGCAATGAAGGCGAGCGTAAGGTCGATGCCCGCAGACACACCAGCCGATGACCAGACATTCCCGTCTTGAACGAAGCGCTCTTCAACAACGCTGACATCGCTGAGTCCGCGAAGCCTGTCTAGAGACTCCCAGTGCGTGGTAGCTCGTTTCCCGAAGAGCAGGCCGGCAGCATGCAGAACGAACGATCCCGTACACACCGACAGTACTGCCTTGCACGTGCGTGCCCGGGAAGCGACGAACTGCACGAGCACGGAATTGTTAACCTGGGTCCTCGTACCTTGGCCGCCGGGAATGAACAAGTAGTCCAGCGGCGGGCAGTGCTCGAAGTCGGTGGTTGGATTGACAGACATGCCATTGGCACAGATCACAGCTGCCGAGCTCTGCGCGACCAGCAGGCAGTTTGGCCCATCGGCGAGTTGGTGCCACAGGCTCAGCATTTCCCAAGGGCCCATGAAGTCCAGTTCTTCAGCGCCATTGAAGATGAGGATGCCAGCGTTCATTGCGATACCTGGAACGCGTTGTTGGGCCGCGCGCTCTCGCTATCCACGTAGTTCTATGCCGCATCTACGGCAATGTTTGGGGTTGAATGCGCGACCGAGGTAATTGTCGCAAGCGGGGCAGCGCCAGTTTCGGCCGTTGAAGATCACCCAGCCGATGACGATGGCAACGAGAGAGATCGGGCCGAGGACCGCTCCGGAGAGCCCGAAGAAAGTGGCGCCCTCTTCGATGAATGGGAGCGGCACCATCACAGCAAAGAGGAGCACAATCATGATGAGCTGCTTCCGCAGCCGATTGGCGTAGGCATCCTTGAATGCGGCTCGCTGCTGGTCAGTGTACTCCAAAGGCTCTCCTTCGCGCGGCCGGCGCGCCGCAGGCGCACAATGGTTCCGCGCGCCTGCGGCGTGCTCGCTCAACGCTCTCACGGACCGCTCCAACGCATGGGTAGATCGCAGCTTGTCATCGTGAGTCACCACACCACTGACTCTCGCACGGTACGCCGTCGTTGTTGCCGTCCATTTTGACGCCTGGACAGTTGTGCAGGAAGAACTCAGCTTCAGCGCAAGAAGCCATTTGTGAACAATAGGTGCGACCGTCGCAGCTGAACTGAGGATCTGACGCTGAGGAAGGAGGATTGCCAGCGTCATCGAATTGCGCTGCCGACGGCAGCGGAGTTCCATCGATCGATGGGCCGACCACGCGAGTGTAGGCGAACCAAGTTACTACGCCGAGTGCGACAACAATTAGCAAGGTCTTCATTGGGCCGCTGCCTCATATGGCTGCGATCTAACGTCCGCGTTGAGCGGGCCGCGCTACAGCACTACCAGGTGTCGCGGGCGCTAAAATCTTCTGAGCGCCCGCGGCGCCCCTCGCCAAACCTTTCACGGACCGCTCCAACGCATAGTTACGCGGGGACTAAATGATGTGGAGAAGCAAGGCATTTGTGACCGTATAACGAATTATTGATGCAAAGATCGACCTGTTGCTATCGATGAAAACGCAAGTGATTGATTAAGCGGTATCACTAGCGCTGAGACGCCCGTCAGCCGGATGCAACGTACCAGGGTGCCGCGGCTGGTGGCAGGAGAAGCTTCCCGAGGATGTGATCCGCGGCTTTCTCCGCCAGCATGATGGTCGGCGCGTTGAGATTGCCGGTCGTGATCGACGGCATGATCGAGGAGTCCACGACGCGCAGGCGCTCGATGCCGATCACTCGCGCCTCCGCATCCACGACTGCCATGGGATCATTGCGCCGGCCCATCTTGCAGCTGCACGAAGGGTGATAGGCGCTCTCGACCTTGGCGCGCACGAAGTCGTCGATCTGCTCATCCGTCATGACACCCGCACCCGGCTGGATTTCGCGCCCGCGATATGGATCGAAAGCCGGCTGCGCGAAGATCTCGCGCGTGAGGCGCAAGCCAGCGCGCATCTCCATGAGATCGTCGGGATGGCTGAGATAATTGAAGCGAATCCTCGGCTTCTCGAGCGGATCCGCCGATGCGAGCCGCACATGACCCCGGCTCTTTGAGCGCATCGGCCCGACGTGGGCCTGGAAACCGTGTTCCTTTGCCAGCGACGAGCCGTCATAGGTGACCGCGAGCGGCAGGAAATGAAACTGGATGTCGGGATAGGGCACGTCGGCGCGGCTCCTGATGAAACCGCCGGTTTCGAAGTGATTCGTCGCGCCGAGCCCGTCCTTGAAAAGCAGCCACCGGACGCCGATCATCGCGCGCGCGAAGAAGCCCATGGATGAATAGAGGGTGACGGGCTGGGTGCAGGCTACCTGAAAGTAGAACTCCAGGTGATCCTGAAGATTCTCGCCAACGCCCGGTAGGTCGTGCACGACCGGGATGCCGTACTCGCGCAGCTCGGCAGCCGGCCCCACACCGGACAGCTTCAGGAGTTTTGGCGAGTTGATCGATCCCGTGCTGACGATGACTTCGCGCCGCGCACGCACGGTGCGGGTCGCGTCGCCGTGGCGGTACTCTACGCCCGTTGCGCGCTTGCCCTCGAACGCGAGGCGCGTCGCAAGCGCCCGCGTGCGCACGGCGAGGTTTGCGCGCTTCATCGCCGGTCGCAGGTAAGCGTTCGCCGCGCTGCACCGCCGGCCACCACCGACAGTCATATCGAGGCGGCCAAACCCCTCCTGCCGGTAACCATTGATGTCAGCGGTCTGCGGATAGCCCGCCTGCCTGCCGGCCTCGAGCCAGGCGGCATGCAGGGGATTGGACAGCGTGCCGTAGCAGGTCTGAAGCTTTCCTGAGTCGCCGCGATACGCGTCGCCGCCCTCGGCGCGCGTCTCGGCACGCCGGAAGTAAGGCAGCACCGCCGCGTAGTTCCAGCCGCTCGCGCCTTCCGCTTCCCAGCGCTCGAAATCCAGCGCATTGCCGCGCACGTAGACGAGCCCGTTGACCGAGGACGAGCCGCCGAGGACCTTGCCGCGCGGCGTATGCAAGCGGCGTCGGCCGAGGCCCGGCTCCGGCTCGGTGTAATAGCGCCAGTCGTATTTCTCCATGCCCATCGGGATCGAAAGCGCCGAGGGCATTTGCACGAATATCGAGCGGTCCGAGCCGCCATACTCGAGCAGCAGGACGCTGTGCTTCCCATCCTCGGTGAGCCGATCGGCGAGCACGCAACCCGCCGAACCCGCACCGGCGATCACGTAATCGAACGATTCTTCGCTCAACGCCGCGGCTCAGTACGGCGCATCGATGTCGCCCTTGGCGACATAGACACTCTTGAGCTGCGTGTAATGCTCCATCGCGGCGCGCCCGTTCTCGCGCCCGAGCCCGGACAGTTTGACGCCGCCGAAAGGCAACTCGATCGGGGTGATGTTGTAGTGATTGATCCAGCACGTCCCGGCCTGCAGCCGCGCGATCACGCGATGCGCGCGGTTCAGGTCGTTGGTGAAGACACCGGCCGAAAGGCCGAACTCCGTGGCGTTCGCGCGCTCGATGACCTCCTCTTCGTTGTCGAACTCCAGCACGGACATGACCGGCCCGAAAATCTCCTCGCGCACGATGCTCATGTCGTCGCGACAACTGTCGAAGACGGTCGGCTCGATGAAAAATCCCTTCGCGAGGGCGCCGTCGATGCGTCGATTGCCGCCAACCAGCACGCGAGCGCCTTCCGCGCGGCCGCGGGCGATGTAGCTGAGTACCATCTTCATGTGCTCTTCGGAGATGAGCGAGCCGACTTGCGTCGCCGGGTCCATCGGGTCGCCGATGCGCATCGCGGAAACCCGCGAGACGAGCCTGCGGAGGAACTCCTGCTTGACAGGGCGATGAACGAAGACGCGCGTTCCGTTCGAGCAGACCTCGCCGGCGGAATAGAAGTTGCCGAGAAGCGCGCCGGATACCGCCTGGTCGAGCTTCGCGTCTTCGAAGACGATCAGCGGCGACTTGCCGCCGAGCTCGAGCGTCACGGCCTTGACGGTGCTCGAGGCGTCGTTCATCACCGACTTGCCGGTGCCGACCGAACCCGTGAGCGACACCTTGCGGATTTCCGGATGGCGCGTCAGCAGCCGGCCGGTTTCGGAGCGGCCCTGAACCACCTGGAAAACGCCGGGCGGGACGCCCGCCTCGCGGTAGGCCTTCTCGAGCTCGACGGCAGACAGCGGGGTGAGGCTTGGCGGCTTGAAGATCATCGCATTGCCGAACGCAAGCGCGGGCGCGGACTTCCAGCAGGCGATCTGGAGCGGATAGTTCCAGGCGCCGATGCCGGCGACGATGCCGAGCGGCTCGCGCCGCGTGTATCCGAAGGCCTGCGGGCCGAGGTCGATGTGCTCACCGGCGGCGCTCTGCGCAAGTGCCGCGAAGTACTCGATGCATTCGGCGCCCGAAATCACGTCGACGACGCGCGTCTCCTGGATCGGCTTGCCGGTGTCGCGGGTTTCGAGCGCGGCCAGCTCGTCGTTCCTCGCGCGCAGGATCCCGGCGGCAAGGCGCAGGATGCGGGCACGCTCGGCGCCCGCCAGCGCCGCCCAGGCGGGTTGCGCCTCGCAGGCCGCGCGGACTGCGGCCTCGACCTCGGCGGGACCCGCGATGGGAACGTCGCCGAGGCGCTCTCCGGTCGCGGGATTGATGGAGACCAGCCGGTCGTTCGCCATAGTCATCCCAGTTCTGCGAGACGATCGAGGATCGTCAGGAATTCAGTGCTTCGGGCCGCGTGCCGGCGGCGTGCTCCGCCAGCGTGCCGGTATTGTGTCGCTGCACGAACCAGTAGTACGCGAACCCGCCGAACATGACGACGCCGACGAACAGCAAGCCGCCCCATTTCAGGTACCAGTGGAACGGCTCGGTCGCGTTATAGATCGACTGGCGCGGCCAGATCAGGTTGATCGTCATGAACAGACCCCAACCGACGGCGACGGCGTTCACCAGCAGCCCCCAGCGGCCGAGCGTGAAGTAGCCCGGCGCGGCGTCCTCGGAGCGCCACTGCCCGCGCAGTCTCGCCAGTAGCATCGGGACCGTGACCAGCAGGTAGGCGATGTAGATCATGATGATCCCGACGCTCGTGATCACCAGGAAGATCTGCGGCTGGCGGATGTTGACCAAGAGGATCGCGATCGCCAACACGCCGATCAGGATTGACGGGATGATCGGCGTGCGCGTCTTCGGATGGACGCGCGCGAGCTGCGTGCCGCCGGGCAGGTTGTTGTCGCGCGCCATCGCGAACATCATCCGGATCGCGGCCGTGTGGACCGCCAGGCAGCAGACGGTGATGGCAATCACCACCGTCCACAGGAAGATGTCGCCGATCGTGCCGCCGAGCACGTCGAGGACGATGAACTGCAGGCCGCCGACGCCGAGCTCTTCACTGTTGATGTCCGTGACGGCCATCATCGCCAACAGGAGGATTGCGCCGCCGATCAGGAACGACGCGATCAGCGCGCGAAGGATCGCCTTCGGCGCGTTGCGGCGCGGATCAAGGCTTTCCTCGCCCAACGAGCTGGCGGTGTCGAAACCGTACATCACGTAGGCTGAGGCGAGCGAGGCGGTCAGGAACGCGCCGAGGTAGCCGAGCTCCCACTCAGCCCCCAGGCCCTGTGTCTCGGTTACGATGCCCGGGCCGCGCGTAACGTTGACCGCGAACGCAAGGACGAGCAGAACGGCGGCGATCAGCTCGATAAAGACGCCCGCGCTGTTGATCCGCGCCATCAGCTTGACGCCGATCGCGTTGATGATCGTGGTGAAGACGATCAGCGCCGTGCCGAGGATCACGGCGTTGGCAGCGTAGTCGTACTTGCCGGTGCCGTCGCCGTAGAACTGGAAGAACGCGTCGATCTGCGGCAACGTGATCTGGTACGCGAGCGCGACCGCCGAGATTGTGACGATCGATGCGGTCAGCATCATCCAGCCCGCCAGCCAGGCGACGTGTGGCGTGCTGAGCCGCTTGGACCAGTTGTAGATCGATCCTGCGATCGGGTAGCGCGAGGCGAGCTCGGCGAAGCAGAGCGCGACCATCAGCTGGCCGGCGAAGACGAGCGGCCACGACCACCAGTACGCCGGGCCGCCGAACGCGAACCCGAAGTAGAACAGC